>Ga0068859_100001298_pt1 | contig 25526 bp, 16 predicted proteins | sample KBSSwiS22_FD_66585 | JGI IMG/M metagenome (GOLD analysis project Ga0068859, IMG submission 66585) | Switchgrass rhizosphere microbial communities from Kellogg Biological Station, Michigan, USA - KBS Switchgrass S2-2 | ecosystem: Host-associated > Plants > Roots > Rhizosphere > Soil ...
TCGTACAGCCCGGCGCTCGGCCTCGGCATCCCGTCGCTCGGGGAGATCCTCGACGTGAAGGTAGCCGATCCGGTATCGCCCGACGAGCTGATGGCGCGCTTGCAAGCGGTGACGCTGGGCGGGATCGACTGGCGCGCGGCGGTCGCGCTGGGCGACAACGATCGCGCGCTCGGTCGGGTGCTGGCGTCGAGCGAGCTGTGGGCGCGGCTGCCGGCCGGCGTGCCGGCCGCGCGTGGGCTCGAGCTGTGGCGCGGGGAGCAGCCGGTGCGCGTGAAGCGCACGAGCGAGGGCGCCGGGCTCGGCCGCATGATCGACGTGCGGCGCGCGGTGAAGGCCCTGCGCGTCGTCGGGGCCGACGACGCGGCGGTCGCCGCCCAGCGAATGGAGCTGGGCTGGGACGCGGCCGAGGCGGGCGACGTCGTGGCCATCGAGCTCGGCGTCTCCGTCGAGGGGAGCGCCAAGCCGGCCGAGATCGTGGAGGCCCTGTGGGGTGAGGCGGCCGTGCCCGATACGTCCTTCGCGCGGGTGGGGCTGTGGGCCGCGGGCGACGGCGGCCGGCGCATCGATCCGCTCGACGTCGAGGCGCTGCGACGCGTGCGCGCCGTCTCGGCGCCAGCCGGCGCGGAGGCGGGCCCGGGTGCGGACGCGGCGCTGGGCGAAGGACAGGACGCCGGGCTGCTCACTGGCGCGCCTTCAGGCCTGGCCAGCGGCGGTGGCGCGGCCGGGATCGTGCTCGCGCCCGCGTCGTGATCGAGACCGTCGGGCTGACCAAGCGCTTCGGCGACAAGCTCGCCCTCGACCGTCTCTCGCTCTCCGTCGAGCCTGGTGAGGTGATGGGCTTCCTCGGCCCCAACGGCTCCGGCAAGACCACCACCATCCGCCTGCTGATGGGCCTCCTGCGCCCCACCGCGGGATCGGCGCGGATCCTGGGCCGGGATTGCCACGCCGACGGGCTGGCCCTGAAGCGCGTCGTCGGCTACCTGCCGGACGAGCCGTTCCTCTACCCGTACCTCTCGGGTCGCGAGGTGCTGGAGCTGGTGGCGGGGCTCCACGGAATGACCCGCGCCGAAGCGCGGCGCCGCGCCGAGCGCGCCGCGGAAGAGGCTGGCCTCGGCGCGGCGGCGTCGGCCTACACCGTGACGTACTCGCTCGGCATGAAGAAGCGCACCGCGCTCGCCATGGCGCTCATTCACGATCCGCAAGTGCTGATCCTCGACGAGCCGACCAACGGACTGGATCCGCGCGGCGCGCGCGAGATGCGGGACACCATCCTGCGCCTGGCGGCGGGGGGGCGAACCATCCTGATGTCCACCCACCTCCTCGAGGCCGCCGAGCGCCTGTGCCGACGCGTGGCCATCGTGCGAGCCGGCGTGCTGCAGGCGGTGGGAACGCCCGACGATCTGCGCGCGCGCTTCGCCGCCGCGCCCGACACCTCGCTGGAAGACCTGTTCCTGCACGTGACGGAGCCCGGCCCGCCGTGAGCGCCGGCGGTGGAGGCGCCGGCGCGGCGACTCACGCCGGCGCCGGATCGGCGAACGCCGGGGTCGGGGTGGCCGCCCTGGCCGCGTTGCTCTTGCGCGCGCGCCTGCGTTCGACGTTGGGCTCGGTCCGGGCGCGGCCCTTCGGCGCGCCGGCGGTGTTGCTGCTGTTCGGGCTGGCGTCGGCGGCCGCCTATACCGGCCTCTTCGCCGCGGCGTTGGGCGCGATCGGTGCGCGCGCCGCCGGGCCTCGGGCGGGGGCCGCCGTGCTGGGCCTGATGACGGGGGCCGTCGCCCTGGCCAGCCTCGCCGCCAAGTCTTCGGGGGAAGGTCTCTTCGCCGGCTCGGCCGAGAACGAGTTTCTGCTCGCGCGGCCGGTCTCGCTCGCACGCCTGGTGGCGGCGCGCGCGTTGTGCGCCGTCGTCGCCGAGCCGTTCGGGACCCTGTTCCTCCTGCCGCTGCTGATGGCGGCCGCGCTGGCGTGGGAGCTGCCCGCGGCCGTGGGGCTGGTGGCGATCGTGATCTCGGCGCTGGCGCAGACGACCATCACGGCCACCTCGCAAGCGATCCAGGTGGCGGTGGTGCGTTGGGTGCCGCGGGCCCGGCGCACCTCGCTGTTCGTCGCCCTGCGCCTCGGCGCCGCGGTGACGATGGCGGGCGCGTGGGTGGCGGCCACCTGGGTCCTGCGCGCGCCCGCCGAGGTGGCGCGGCACCTCGACGAGCTGCAGGCGTGGTTGGACTTGACGCCGGTCGCGCTGCTGACGGCGCCCCTCGTGGCGTATCGAGGCCCGGGCGGCGGTGCCGCGGCCGTGCGGGCGCTCGTGCCGCTGGGCCTGGCCGCGGCCGCCTCGGTCACGCTGGCGGTCGGGGTAGCGGCGCGGGCGGGACTGAGAGGGTGGGAAGAGGCGGGCGCTCCCTGGGCCGAGACCGGCGCGACCGCGCCGCCAGGCCCTCCGCTCACGCTGGTGCGGCGCGAGTGGCGACAGCTGGCGCGGGATCGGCCGCGGGTGGCGGCGCTGGTGGCGCTTCCGCTGCTCCTGTTTGGCGTTCAGCTGGTGGGCTCCGTCGGCTGGTCCGTGGTGGGCGCCAGCGTGGCTCGCGTCGCGACGCTGGTGGTCTCGATCGTGGTCTACCTGGGCGCGCTCGGTCCGCTCGGCCACATGCAACACGAGCGGCGCGCGTTCTGGATCTTGCGGGCCGCGCCGCTGTCGATGGCGCGCTTGCTCGCCGCGAAGGCGCGAGCCTGGGCCGCGCTGCTCGGGGGAGCGGCCCTGGTCATGTTCGTGCCGCTCGCGCTGGCGGTTCCGGGGGTCCGGCCGTCCGCTGTCGTGGGTGGGCTCGCGTTCGTGCTCGGAGCGGCGGGGCTGACCACGGTGCTGGCGATCGCGCTCGGCGCCGCCGCCGCCGATCTCTCCGACGACGGTCAGGCCGCGCTGGGGCCGGGCACCGTCTACCTGTTCCTGTTCGTGGCGGGACTTTTCAACGTGGTCGTCCAGGTGCAGGGGTGGGATCGGGTCCGGCTGGTCGCGCTCTACGCCGGCGCCGTGATCGTGCTGTGGCGGGCGGGCGTGGCGCGCGCGGGCACCTGCCTCGATCCCGAGGCGCGTGCCGCTCCCCGGCCGCGCGCGAGCGATGCCGCCATCCTGGTGTTGATCGCGGCAGCGGCGCCGCTCGCGCTCGAGCGGGGTCTGGCGCGCGTCGAGGTCTCCGCGGGGGCGGCCGCGATCGCGGAGGTGGTGACCATCCTGGCGCTCGGGCTGGCGGCCCTGGCGCTCCTGGGAGTCGGATCCTTCTCGTCCTCGTTTCGGGCGACGCTCATCGGGATCGCGAGCGCGACCGCGGCACGCGCGCTCGCGCAGCTCGCCTTCGGGATCGGCCACGCCACCACGTTAACGCCCGCGACGTGGCGTCATCCAGAGGTCCTGGCGGTCGCCGGGCTCGTCGCTTGCGCCGACGAGCTGGTCTGGCGCGGCGTGGTCCAGGGCGCCTTCGAACGTGAGCTGGCGGCTGACGCCCGCGGGCCCGGCCGGACCAGGGCCCGCTGGGGAGCGGCCATCGCGGCCCTGCTCGTAGCCGCGCTGGCGGCTCGCGACCCGACCGGCCGACTCTCGGGGAGCGCGCTCTGGTTTGCGCTCGCGATCCCGTCCGCGGTGGCACGCGCCGCCAGCGGCCGCGTCCTCGGCGCCCTCGTCGCGAGGCTGCTGCTGCTCGCCTCGCTGTGAGGCTTCGCGCTAGCGAGGGACCCCGCCGTCGGGCGGCCGGGCCGCTTCCGGCGCAGGCAGCCCGACGTCGGCGGCCGCCTCGGGAGCCTTCAGCGCGCCTTCGACCAGGAGGTCGATCTCGCGGCTGATGCCGGGATCCTGGGTGGTGGGCGCGCGGTCGGGGGTGCGCGGGCGGAACACCAGGTTCAAGATGGCCGTGACCGGCTCGTCGTTGCGGTAGGCGCGCGGGATCTCCAGCGCGAAGGCCGCCTCGCGCAGGCAGGTCTCGATGGTCGGATGCCCCAGCGTCGACGATTCGATCCGGGCGCCGCCGACCTCGCCGCGCGCCAGATCCAGCGCCAGACGGACTCGTCCGGTCAGCTTTTGTTCCGCGGGGGTGGCGCCCGTTCGATTGAGGTAACAGGCCCGGGCCCGCGGTGTGAAAGCCAGCGACAGCGCGTCGCGCACCACGCTGCGCTCGAGGTAGCCGCTCGGACCGAGGTTGGAATCCGGCGTCTGAGCGGGCCGCACCACCGGCTCGACCAGGACAGCCACCGCGGGGCTCAACAGAACGCGCGTGTCTTCCCGGCGCGTCTCGGTCACCGCGTTGGGCAGCCAGCGCGGCTCCACCGAGACCAACCGGACCGGGACCCCTTGAACCTCGGCGCCCCGCAGCACCGTCATCGAGGCGTTGACGAGCTGGTTCGCCTTTCCGTCGAGCGAGATCACCGCCGCGGCGCCGCCGCCCGGACCGATGGCCGGCGCCACCGGCTTTCCCGCCTCGCGCGTTCCGAGGCGGACGGCGAAGACGTCGCCGCCGGTGCGCAGCGCTTCGAGAGCGGCCGGGATCCCTTCGTCCAGCTCGCTGGCCGTGAGCGCGCGCTCGACGGCGCCCAGGCGCGCGCTGGCGGCGATGTGGCGCAGCTCGCGGCGCTCGTCGGGCGAGACCGGCGGGTCGTCGTTGGCACGCACGCTCAGGGCCGCGAGCATCAGATCGATCCCGGGATGAGGTCCGAGCAGATCGGTCGCGTCCGCCGAGAGACCGCGGGCCGCGGCCGCCGGCGACGCCCGTCCCGAGGCGGCCTCGGCGGCGGACTGGCCGACCCGGCTCGGATGACCGACGGCTCCGTCGGTCAGCAGGACGACGAGCATCCGCGGCGCGAACGAGGCCGCCTCCCGGCGCAACATGTCGCCAGCGGCGCGCAGCGCACCCGCCAGGTTGGTTCCGTTCTGCAGGCGGGCCGGGACCATCTCGTCCTCCAGCGCGCCGAGCGCCTGGCGCGTCGCGGTCCGCGCGACGGGGAACAGGCGCGCCTGCGCTCGATCGAAGAACAGGGCGTTGAACTCCGTCGAGGGCGGCAGGGCGGTCAGGATCCGGCGCGCGGCGTCCCGCTCCAGCTCGAGGCCGCCGGGGCCCACGCTGCGCGACCGATCGATGAGGAACAGCACCCGCTCGGGCAGCGGCTGCGGCGGCGCGGGCGACAAGCCCACCGCGCACGCCACCCGGGCCCCCGCCCCGGCCCCGGTGCCCTCCCGCGCGAGCGGCGCCCGCGCCGCCAGCGCGGTGACCCGCGAGGGAGGAAGGCCCGGGGCACCGCCGCCGCCATTCCCGCTGGCGGGCTTCATGGCGCCGCTCTTGCCATCCCGGCCCAGGCCCAGCGACACGATCCACTTTCGCGACGTGGACACGACGGCTTCGGTCGCGGCGACCGCCGCGCCGCGCGCGAGGGGATGGGGGGCGCCCGCGATCGAGATGTCGGTGACGTCCTGGCCCGCGTCGGCCCGCACCGTCACGCGCGCCGCGACCGGCGACGTCTCCGGCGACGGGGGAAACACGATCTCGGCGCGCCGGCCCGCGATCTGCAACAGCGTCGAGAATCGGTAGCGGACCGTCAGGGGGCGCCGGGCCCGCTGTTGCTTCGAGGCCACCCGGATGCGTGTGGTGGTCTCGTCGTCGTAAGGCACCGCCCGCGCGCCCAGGCCCATGGCGCGCGTCGCCTCGACGTACCCGTCGCGCGCCTGGGCGCCGGGCGCGCGCGAAGGGGCCTCGAACTTCCCGGTGGCATCCACCTCGACATCGATCAAGCGGGCCGCCTCCGGCAACGCCAGGTCCAGCACCTCCTCGCGCGGGGTCCCCGCGGTGCTGGCGCCCGGGAACGAGCGCGTCACGGTGACGAGGGCCGCCGCGCCGCGGACGTCAATCTGCACCACATGCGCCGGCGCATCGGGCAGGCCCGGCGTGCTCGCGGGAGTCCCCAGCGCCGAAGCGTTCGCGCCTGCGCTCACGGCCCGGGCCGCGCGGGCGCCCGGTGATGGCGCTCCTGCCGCCAGGCCGAGCGCCACGACTGAAAGGAAGATCTTCACGTGGACACAGGATGGCCCCCGCAGGGGGCGTCGACCTCGAAAACAAGACGGCGCCAAGAGCGACACCAAGAGCGACACCAAGAAGGGCACGAAGACGACGTCGAAAATACCATGGTTTGTGCGGGACGCCTGCCTCGCCCGGCGCGGACGGAGCGCGGGCACGGGGCCCGTGAGCCTTTCGCTATGATGATCTCGATGCGCATCGTGCTCCTCGACAGCTTCGTGACCGATCAGGGAGATCCCGACGCGTTCTGGGGACCGCTGGCCCAGCTCGGCGAGCTTCAGGTCTTCCCGCGCACCTCGCCCGCCGAGCTCGTGGCCCGGTGCGAAGGCGCGTTTGCCGCCCTCACGAACAAGGTGCCTTTCACGGCCGAGACCCTGGCCCGGCTCCCCGAGCTTCGGTACGTCGGCGTGACCGCGACGGGGGTGAACATTGTCGATCTCGACGCCGCGCGCCGGGCGCACGTCGCCGTCACCAACGTCGCGGGCTACGCCACCGAGGCGGTGGCGCAGCTCGTGTTCGCCCAGCTCCTGCACTTCACCCACGACGTGGCCGGGCACGACGCCGCGGTCAAGGGCGGTGCCTGGGCCGCCGCGCCCGACTTCTGCTTCTTCCGGCAGCCGCTCGTCGAGCTGTGCGGGAAGAACATGGTCGTGATCGGAACGGGCGCCATCGGCGGCGCGGTCGCGGCGCTGGCGGACGCGTTCGGCATGCGGGTGATCCGGGCCGCCGTCCCCGGCTCACCAGGGGGGCGGCGCCCCAATCGGACGCCGCTCGCCGAGGCCTTGCCGCTGGCGGACTTCGTGACCTTGCATTGTCCGCTGACGGACGCCACGCGCGGGATGGTCGACGCCGCGTTCCTCGCGGCGCTGCAGCCGGGCGCGATCCTGGTCAACACCGGGCGCGGCGCCCTCGTGGACGAGGCCGCGCTCGTCGCGGCGCTCGACGCCGGGCACCTGGGCGGCGCGGCGCTGGACGTGCTCGGGACGGAGCCGCCGCCGCCCGACCACCCGCTGACCAACCCGTCGGCGCCCTGGGCCCGGCGGGTGCTGGTCACACCCCACCTCGGGTGGGGCACGGTCGAGGCGCGGCGCCGGCTGGCGCTGGAGGCGGCGCGCAACCTGGCCGCCTTCATCGAGGGCGAGGCGCGCAACCGCGTCGTCTGACCGGTATCGGCCAGGTCGCCGCGCGTTGCCGCAGCCCACGTTTCGCGGTAGACGCTGCGACCCCTCGTGATTCGCCTCGATCAGATCAGCAAGCAGCACGGGCCGCAGATCCTCTTCGTCGAGGCGTCGGCGGCCATCCAGCGCGGCGAGAAGGTCGCGCTGGTCGGGCCGAACGGCGCGGGCAAATCGACGATCTTCCGGCTCATCACGCGGCAGGAGTCGCCCGACGACGGTCAGGTCTCCGTCGAGCGCGGGCTCACCATCGGGTACTTCAGCCAGGACGTCGGCGAGATGGCGGGCCGCCCCGCTGTGGCCGAGGTGATGGCGGGCGCCGGCGAGGTGTCCGAGGTGGGCGCCGAGCTGAAGCACCTCGAGGAGGCGCTCGGCGATCCGGCGCGCGCCGACGAGATGGACGCGCTGCTCGAGCGCTTCGGCGAGGTGCAGGCCCGCTTCGACAACCTCGGGGGCTACGCGCTCGAGGCGAAGGCGCGCGAGATCCTGGCGGGCCTCGGCTTCTCGCAGGCGATGATGGACGGCGACGTGGGCGCGCTCTCCGGCGGATGGAAGATGCGGGTCGCGCTGGCGCGCATCTTGTTGATGCGGCCCGACGCCATGCTGCTCGACGAGCCCTCCAACCACCTCGATCTCGAGTCGATCATCTGGCTCGAGAGCTTCCTGCGCGCCTACGAGGGCGCCCTGGTGATGACCTCGCACGACCGCGAGCTCTTGAACCGTATCGTCAGCCGGGTCATCGAGATCGACGGCGGCGTGCTGACCAGCTACTCGGGGAACCTCGACTTCTACGAGCAGCAGCGCGCCCTGAACGAGGCCCAGGCCGAGGCCGCCTACCAGCGCCAACAGGCCATGCTCGCCAAGGAGATGCGCTTCATCGAGCGCTTCAAGGCCCAGGCAGCGAAGGCGGCCCAGGTCCAGTCGCGCGTGAAGAAGCTGGACAAGATCGAGAAGGTCGAGCCTCCCAAGCGCCGCAAGACGCTGACGTTCGAGTTCCCTCCCTGCGCGCGCTCGGGCGAGGAGGTCGTCAAGATCGAGGGCCTGCGCAAGAGCTACGGCCCGCTGGTCGTCTACGACGGGCTGTCGCTCACCATCCGGCGGCGGCAGCGCTGGGCCGTGATGGGGGTGAACGGCGCCGGGAAGTCCACGCTGCTCAAGCTGGTGGCGGGCGAGGGCGTGCCCGACGGTGGCATCGTCAACCTCGGAGCGGGCGTGAAGATGGGTTACTTCGCCCAGCACGCCATGGAGGTGCTGGAGCCCGACAAGACCGTCTACGAGACGTTGCAGGACGCGTTCCCGCTGGCGAACCCCGGGCAGCTGCGGACGCTGGCGGGGTGCTTCGGTTTCCCCGGCGACGACATCGACAAGGTGGCGCGCGTGCTGTCGGGGGGCGAAAAGGCGCGCCTCGTCCTGGCGCGCATGCTGTACGAGCGTCCGAACTTCCTGGTCCTCGACGAGCCGACGAACCACCTGGACGTGACCACCAAGGACATGATCGTGCGTTCGCTCGCCGACTACGAGGGCACGATGCTGTTCGTGTCGCACGACCGCCGGTTCCTGGCCAGCCTGTCGAACCAGGTGCTGGAGCTCGGCCCTGGCGGCCCGACCGTCTACGGGGGCGGCTACCTCGAGTACGTGGCGCGCAGCGGCCACGAGGCGCCGGGGTTGAGGTAGTGGGACCTTACCCCGCGCACGATCGCGCCCATATTGCCAGGTGGAGGTCAATGCACATGAAGCGCGTCCATGGCGTTTCGGGCTTGCAGGTTCTGCTGGGGGCGCTTGCCTTGACGGGCGTGACCGGCGCGATCGGCTGCGGCAGCTCCGATGTCGGGCCACAGACCTACGTGCTCGATCGCGACAGCAACCGTGTGCCCGTCGGGAGCCTGGTGTCGATCGGGCCATTTCGCGTGCCGAGCGGGACGGTCATCGACTACTACATCACGGACACGCCGGTCGGCATCGGCGCCGACAGCATGACGTTCTCGATTGATCCGGGCGGGTACGCCACGCGTTCGGGCTCATCGGTCAGCGCGTCGACGGGACCGCTCCCTGGCGGCGACTACTACCTGGACATCAGCTGCGAGAACTTCGTCGACGATTGCTATTTCGACGACGAGGTCAGGGCGACATACTGAGCGGCCGCAGTCCGGCCTCGCTGGACCCGCCTCACGATCGCGCGCAGGAGGAGCCACGACACGAGGTTGCCGAGGGGCCGGATGACCATCCAGTACATGGCGAAGGCGCGGCGCGCGTCGCCGCCGAGCGCGTGGGTCCGGTGCTCGAGAACGAGGCGCGCGGACGCGCCGGCGCCCTCCACGCGGACGCTCATGGCGAGCTTCTGGTAGCGTGGATCGTCGAAGGTCGCGAACGCTTCGGGCGAAGCGAGGCGCACTTGCTCCTGGTTGGTGATCTGGTGCAGCTTTCCGATGCAGCCGACGATCTCCTCGGAAGGCGCGCGGTGAAGGATTACGTTCCCGCCTTCGAGGAGCAGGTCGAGGAATGGCCGCGGCGCGGGCGGTGGCACGGGGCGTCCGCTCCACCGCGACGGCAGATAGCGCAGCCACCCGAGGGCGGCGGCCAGCGGCATCTCGCCGAGGTTCACCGCGTGGAACGCGCCGAGCAGCGCCTCGGGCGGCAGCTTCGTGCGCACGGCGACGTGGGCGCGGAACTCGGCCTGCGGCAGGATCTGGTCCAGCGCCGTGGGCCCGAGCGCGATCGCGCGCCGCCGCCAGGGGACCACGCCGACTGCCAGGAGCGCGAGCGCCGTCGCGACGGCGGGCCCGGGCTGCAGCAGAGACAGCGCCGCGAAGCCGGCCGCGCCGACCCCGAGGCTGGCGGTGGCGCGGCCGACGGGCCGACCGCGCAGCAACAACACGGCCCCTGCAACGAAGCAGGCGACCATGACCAGCCAACCCACCACCAGGAAGCCGTCGGCGACCGGCGTCGGCCCGCGCCCGCGGACCCGGTCGGCGATGCCCGTCATCATCTTCCGCTCCATCGCGAAGTGGAGCGGCTCGAACACCGCGAGCTGGAACAGGCGGTTCAGCCACGGCGTCTCGACCACCGTCCGCCCCCGGACGATCAGCCGGCTGGCGGCGGCGCTCTCGGGAGCCGGCTCGACGACGAACGACCACGAGCCCTCGGCCGCCTTGCGCTCGCCCGGGCGCGGCGGCACGACCCAGGTGGCGAACGCCAGCGCCCGTCCCGGCTCGTACGTCACCAGATCGGCGTGCCCGATGCCGCCGAACTTCTCGGGAGGTGCCATCCACATCCGGTCGCCGACCCGCCACGCCTGCTTGTCCGGCATGAGGCGGTCGTCGTGGGGCATGCGCGCGCCCACCAGGTTCTCCAGCAACCGGAAGCTGTAGAAGCCGGCTCGGTCCTGCCCGAGCTGCGCCACCCAGGGCCACACGCGCTCGGGCGGCGCCTCGATGGTGATCGCGCGGGTCTCCTGCCGGCACGGTCCGGTCAGGATGTCATCGCCCGGCAGCTGGCGCGTCTGCTCGTCCGCGGCGGCGCCCCAGGTTCGGTACCACGGCGCGACCACGCCCAGGTAGACCGCCGCGATGGCAGCGACCGCGGCGAGGAGGATGAGAATCCGGCGGAAGAGGCTCACGGCGGTCGATGGTGCAAAGGACGCGCCCGCGCAGGCCTCGCGCCGGGACGTTACTTGCCGCAACGCTTGCGGCGCGGCGGCCGCGAGCACGCAGATCCTTCGCCGAGTCCGCCGAGCCGCGGTTATGTTCACGTCTTCCGCAGAGCATTCGATCCTTGGAAAGGCAGGGCGTCTATGACCGTGAAGCGGATGGACAACGTCGGAATCGTGGTGGAGTCGCTCGATACGGCCATCGCCTTCTTCACCGAGCTGGGCCTGGAGCTCGAAGGGCGCGCCACCATCGAAGGAAAATGGGCCGGGCGCATCACCGGCCTCGGCGACCAGCGCGTCGAGATCGCGATGATGCGCACGCCGGACGGCCACAGCCGCCTCGAGCTCTCGCGATTCCTCGCGCCCGCCGTGGTCGCCGACCACCGGAACGCCCCCGTGAACGCGCTCGGCTACCTGCGCGTCATGTTCGCCGTGGAGGACCTCGACGACACGCTGGCCCGCCTCCGCAAGCACGGCGCCAAGCTCGTCGGCGAAGTCGTCCGCTACGAAGACGTCTATCGCCTCTGCTACATCCGAGGGCCCGAGGGAATCCTCATCGGTCTCGCGGAAGAGATCGCCTGACCAAGGAGCCAAGGGAGGGCCAAAGAAGAAGGGCGCCCAAAAAACGCGCCGTCGAGCCGGTGCGTCTTGCGCTCCTGCGCATGGTACCTGGCTCCGGAGGAGGGTTTCGAACCCCCGACCCGGCGGTTAACAGCCGCCTGCTCTGCCCCTGAGCTACTCCGGAATGTGGGCCGCCATTATGCGGGTCAGTCGAGGTCCGTCAAGGGCGACGAGCATCTGTCGGTGAGGGCGCGCTGGGCGAGCCGGAGCGGCGGGTGGGACCGACGGGGGCGGGGGTGTTCCGGCGACCGGAGGAGCGGCCCAGGATCACCAGCAGATCGGGCACCGGATAGGCGCCCGGGATCTCCGCGCGGGCGTCGCCGACGGCGAGGGAGAGCTGGGTCGAGGGGCCACCGTCGAGGAAGAGGGCGCTGTCGAAGCCGAGCGCGACCAGGCGTTGGGCGAGGGCGTTGGCCTCGACGGGGTCGGACGATACGACCAGCGTCAGGAACCGGCCGTCTCGATCGAGCGCGACCGCCGTCCGGCGGGCGAGCTGGGGACGGAGCTTCAGCGCTTGACCGCCGGCGATCAGGCGGGGGCCGACCTGGATGGCCCCGTCGATGGGCACGGACGACGGCGTGACGGGGGCAGGCGCCGCCGCTCGGGCCACCGGGCTCGGTGCCTCCGCCGCGGCGGTGAGCGCCGGCGGGTACTCGCGCGTGTGGACGATGCGCGCGCGGTGGCCACCCAGCACCAGCACGCCCCAGTCGGCCTTCGGACGCAGAGGGTAGCGCTGGTCGCCGCCGGCGATGCGAAGGCCGAGCGGTACGACGCCGGGATCGAAGAACCCGCCATTGACGGCGGCCACGGCGCTCCGCCCGGCGCGCACGTCGGCGGCGGTGCGGCGCTGGGGAGGCGACCCTTTGCCCACCACGACCTCGGCGCGAAAGTGGTCCAGATCGAAGCGGACGAGGAAGACGTCGGCGGACTCGTCCACCGACGTCCACAGGCGCTCGGCGCCGGGGGCGATGGTCACCCATTGGTCGGCAGGGCCGGCGCGGAGGTCGGTGCCGCTCGTTCCTCCCGCGCCGGTCACGGCCGCGGTGGCGGGCGGCGCGGCCGGCGCCGCCTCCGCATTCACGCGCGCGCCGCCGTTCGCCAGGCTCACGATCCCCGCGAGGCTCGACGCCAACACCCACCGCGCGAGAGACCCGGGCGCGGTGCTCACGGCGCGGCCGTCCCGCCGGACGAAGGAGCGCCTGCCGCCGGGGCCGGGGGTCGCCACTTCAACAAGCGCGCCGCGTTCTCGAAGTACACCTTGCGCAGCACCCGCTCCGGCAGCCCGACGCCGTCGATCTTCCAGCGTCCCTGGATCGGCGTCGGGCTTTCGAACTGCTTGTCGCTCGTCTCGAAGTAGCGCCACGACGCGCGGAAGAAGCGCTCTTCGTCCTTCAGGGTCGGCGGGAGCGGTCCGTTCGAGCCGTACATCATGTCGTCCTGGGTGGGGCCGACGGCGGTGTCGGTCCCGAAGAGGATGCGGTCCTGGTATTTCTCGAAGAACCGCCGCATCCGGGCGGCGTCGTGGCGCCCGATCTCGGGGATGCGCGCGGCGGTGTCGATGTAGAAGTTGGGGTACTTGTCGAGCATGCGTGCGACGCGGTCCGGGTCCTCCGGGTCGTTGCCGAAATGGACGGCGATGAATTTGGTCTTCGGGTGGCGCGCGACCCGCCGCTCGAACGCCGCGTAGAGCTCCTCCCACGACGGCACGGGCTGGCCGTAGAAGCTCCACTCCGGATGGGCGCCGAGCTCGTCCCATCGCTCGTTGTCGGGCGTCGCAGGCTTCCAGAAGGCCTTCGGATCGCCGACGTGGATCGCCACCGGCATGCCGAGCTCGCCCGCCTTGGCGAAGAGCGGGTCGAGGCCGGGATCGTCGACCGGCAGCAGGTGCTCGCGATCGGGCGTCGGGTAGCCGAGCCCGAGGCCCTTGGGGATCTTGAGCCCGACCGCGCCCAGGCGCTTCGACTGGACGAGATCCTCGGCCATCTTGCGCCCGTAATCCTTGTCCTGCACGACGCGCCGGAAGTTCGCGTTGGCGAACACCAGAAGCCGGCCGCCCGTCGCGCGCGCCTCCTCGAGCTGCGTGTCGAGGAGGTTGCGCGGCGGGCCGGGGTACATGCCGCTCAGGTTGACGCCCCCGGCGATGCCCCATCGATCCATGAGGGCCAGCGTCCGCTCGATCCCGCCGGGGACGATGTGCATGTGGACGTCGATGGCGGGAAAGCGGGGGTGGGGCCGCGAGGCGTCCGCGCGCGCTTCGCCGGCTGCGCTCGTCGGCGTAGGCTGTCGGGGGGCATCACCGCCGTCGCGAGCGAAGGAGGGCGTCGGAGCGCTGGCAGCAGGCGTCCGACTCTGGCTCGGCGTCGTCGGTGCGGGGGGCGCACCCGGCGCGGTGCCCGCCGCGCCGTCACCCCGCCCGTGGGCGCGCGTGCAAGCCGCTGGTCCGCCCACCAGAACGAGCGTGACAGCGGCCGCTCGCGCGCCGAGGTAGAACGCGCGACCCCGAGCCAGAGGCATGCGCGTTCCGGCTCCGTCCTACGGAGCCGTCGGTGCGCGCTCGTCGGCGCCGCCCGGGGCCATCGGCTTGTCGGCCTTGGTTTCGGTCTTGGCCTCTTCCATCTTCGGCGGCGCGGTGGCCGGCGGTTCCTTGGCCGCCGCTGCCGGGGCGCCGTCGCCTCCGGCCGTGGCCGCTTTGCTGCCGTCGACCGCCGCCGCGCCTTTGGCCTCGGCGGTGGCTCCCGCCGCCGCTCCTCCTCCGCTCGCCTTGAGCTTGGCGTTGATCTTGAGCGTAGGCACCGCGGGCTGCCCCTTCGCCCCCTTGGTCTTGGCCCAGGCAGAGGTGGCGCTGATCATCTGCTCGAAGGTCTCGAAGCCTTCCTTGCGCACCGACAGGAAATGCGGCGAGCTGACGTCGGCGATGCTGGTGCTCAGCGGCGTCTGACCCACCAGCTGTCCGTCGATCGCGACCTCGGCCCCCGGTGGCTTCGAGGTGACGCGGATCTGGTGTCCAGCGGCGTTCTCGTCGGCGGCGGCCCCTTCGGGAGGCGCCGGCGCGTCGCCGACCGCGGCCTTGGCGGACTCGGAGGGTGTGGGCTTTTCGTTGCCTTCGGGAGGAGCCACGTCGCCCGTCGCTCCGGCGATCTTGGCCACCTTGCGCTTGTTGCTCTTGCGTGCCGCGGCGGCCGGGGATTCCGCGACCGCGACCGTTCGGGCCGCCCCGTTGTCGGGCGCTGGCTCCGCCGCCGGCTTCGGGCCAACACCTTCCTTTTCCTTGGAGGCGGCGCCAGCGGCGGGAGCGGCCGGCGCCTCGGTCGAATCGGCCCCCTGCGGCCTGGCCTCTTTGGCTTTGTCCGACGCCCGCTCCACCGCCCGGGAAGGTGAGGCGCCCGGTCCGGTCTCGGCTTCCGCGGCCGCGGAAGGCGGGGTTTCCGGGGTGCCCTTGGCGGCGGCCGGCGCGTTCCCTTCGGGCGCGGCACCAGGGGGCGACACCGCGACCGCGATGGCCGACGTGCTCGCGGTCTGGGTCGACTGCGAGGCGAAGTAGCGGAACACGAAGAAAGCGGCCGCGCCCAGCCCCACGACCGTGAGCCCGATCAGCGCAGGCGACGGGCGGCGGGCCGGCGGCGCGCTCCTCGCGGGTGCCGCAGAGGACGCTGCCGGACCCGCCGGCGTGCTCGACGACGATGCCTGTGGGCTCGCGTTGGAAGTCGCCGCCGCGGCGGACAGCAGGGTCGGCGCGGTGCCGCTCACCGGCAACGAATCCGCCGTTTGGGGCGGGCCGCCGTCCCCGCCGTTCAGGAGCGCGAGGGGATCGAGCGAGCGATCGAGTGAGCCTTGGCCCCTCTCCAGCCGTGGCACCGAGGCGGGTGTCGGCCCGCCCGTCCCGAGCTGATGGTTCGTGCTGCGCAGCTCACCGAGCGGTGGCTGCGGCGCCGCCGAGCCGACGGGTGGCGCCAGATCGAGAGACTGTTTGGCCCGTGAGCCGTCAGCGCTGGTCCCGCCGTCCCCGCCAATGCCGATCCCTGGCGAAGACGCCAAGCGACGATCGGCCGCCGGACCCGCCGGAGTCGGGGTCCCGGTCGCGCTCGCGACCGGAGACGGTCGTGGCCCGGTCGCACGGCCACCCGCCAGCGAGCGAAGCTCGGGCTCGACGGGCCGCGCGGGACGCTCCACCTCGCGCGAGGTGATTCGCGTCGGTTCGTCGTTGAGGTCACCTCCGAGGAAGGAGGCGTCACCCAGCGGGTGACCTCCCGGGCGCGAGCCCACCGAGGTGGGATCTTCGTCGGGAGAGAGAAAAGACGGCATCCGGCCGGCGATCTGCGTCGGCTCGTCCATCAGCTCGTCGTTTTCCTCGCCGCTCGAGACGGCGACTCCCGCGGCGGGCGTCGCCGTTTCGAACGGGAAAGGACCCGCGGTCTTCTCGTCGAAGTCGGTGACCGAGGATCGCGGGGGCCGCGCCGGCTGAAGGCCCGACCCGGAGAACGGATTGCGCGCGGAGCCGAGCGGTCGGTAACCGGCGGCCCCGGAGGCCGCCGACGACGGAGCGGCCGGGGTCGACGCGACCACCGTCGTGTCCCCCGATGACGGCGCATTGGCAGCGGTACCGCCAGCCAGCGGCGCCTTGGCCGTGGCGGCCTGCGCGGGTGGCGCCGGCGCCTTGCTGCCGGCTGCCGCCATCGACGACGAGGTCATGCGCGGCTGCGCCGGCGGCGCGGCGGCCGCCGGCACGATCGTCGCCGGTTTCAACCCGGCGGTGCCCAGGCTCGACACCGTCGGAATGTACGCGGCCGAGGGACGTCCCGGGAACGTCGCAGCCCCTGAGCTGGGGCCGGGCGGCGAGGCCCCGGCGCTCGACGAGGACGGCTGAGCGGGCACCTGCTCCTGCTCGAGCGCGGCGAACATGCTCGAAGGCCGTCGCACCGCGATCCCTCCGGACTTCTCGGCGCCGATCGGCGCGACCCCGGTCTTCTCGCGGCTCGCCTTGTCGTTCAGCAGCTGATCGAGCACGGCCTGGCTCTCGGGCGAGAGGCGATCGAAACGAACGCCCATGCCGGGCGGCACGTTGGCGCGGTTCGGATCCGGATCGCGAATCCACACCACCGTTCCCTCGCCGGCCATGAGGGGCGTGCCGTTCTGATACTGGAAATCGAGCTTCAGCTGCGTCCCGACGGCCAACGGCTCGCGCGTGCGGATGAAGATGCCGCCCCGGCTGACGTCGATGGCGTAGCGATCGATGAACTGGTCCAGCGTTTCGCTACGGAACTTGATCCGAAGGTTGATGGGTGTGCGAGGCTCTTTCGGAGGGTTCTGGTCCATGGGTCTCGGTTGGGAACGAAGCCTCTCTCATCTTACGCCCGGCCCGCTTCACTTTCGAATTCGTTCGTGCGGCGTGCGCCCCCCCGCAGGGGGCTGGGCTGGGAGGCGCCCCGCCGCTCACGGGTCCCTGGCGGCGCGATCGGATCCGTGCGACCTTCACGGCGTGCAGCAGCATCAGGGACCGCCGAGGGGAGCCGGGGCAGTCGGGGATCGACGCTGTCGTCGACGTTCGGGCCGCGAGGGTCCGCCGGCCGGCGAGGCGCTCGGTACCGGCCGCCGGCCGGCGCGCCGCCTGTTCGCGCCTGCCGGCCTGGCGGCGCTGCTGGTCGCGGCGCGCCCGGCCGCCGCCGCGACGCCCCCGCCGCTGCGGGTCGCTCACGGCGCGGTCGCCTCCGACAACGGCGAGGCCTCGGCGGCCGGCCTCGCGGCCCTGAAAGCCGGCGGCAATGCGGCGGACGCCGCTTGCGCGACCGCGCTGGCGCTCGGGGTGGTGCACCCACATGCGTCCGGGATTGGCGGGGGCGGCTTCGCGCTGGTGTATCTCGCCAAGGAGCGCCGGGTGTATGCGCTCGACTTCCGTGAGCGGGCGCCCGCCGCCCTTCGCCCCGAGATGTTCCTGCGCGACGGCAAGGCCGATCCGAAGCTGTCGCGAGAGGGCGGGCTCGCCGTCGGTGTGCCGGGGGAGGTCCGCGGGCTCGGCGAGCTCGTCCGGCGCTTCGGCAAGCTCTCCTTCTCGAAGTGCGTGGCGCCCGCCGAGACGTTGGCCCGTAAGGGCGCGCACGTCTCGTGGCGGCTCGCCGCGATCGCCGCGGACAAAGCCTCCCCTGCGGGGGCGGGCTCGGCGTCCGGGCCGGCGCCCGCTCTCTCGTCCGCGGCCTCTGCGCAGCGCGATCGCGCCGCGGCCGGCGGGCTCCAGGGTGGATCCGGGGCGTCTCCGCCCGGGCACGCAGCGGCCCCGACGTCGGCCGGCCCCGCCCGCGGCGCGGCGCCCGCCGAGGACGACATCCTCCAGCGCATCTACGGTCACCAGTCGCTCGCGCTCGGCAGCGTGGTCCGGCGGCCCGACCTCGCGGCCACGCTGGCGCGCCTGCGCGCGGCGGGACCGGACGCCTTTTACCGCGGCCCCCTGGCGGCCGCGATGGTCGCCGCCGTCGCGCAGGCGGGGGGCGTGTTGACCGCCGCCGATCTCGAGTCCTACACCGTCACCGAGCGCACCCCCATCGAGATCGCGTACCGCGGCTGGCGGGTGGCCGCCATGCCTCCTCCCTCCTCGGGCGGCATCGCGCTGGCCGAGACGCTCGGCATCCTGGCGGCGCGCTTTCCGGACGGCGCGGAGCTGGCCAAGCTGGGGCGCGGATCGTCGGCGTACTTCCACGTGCTCGGTGAAGCGCTGAAGCACGCGTTCGCCGATCGCGCGCGTCATCTGGGGGATCCCGACTTCGTGAAGGTGCCGATCGATCGCCTGATGTCCCCGGCGTACCATGCCGAGCTCGCCCGCCGGATCAAGGACAAGGGCGTCTTGGCGGCCGACCAGTACGGTTCGGCCGATGCGCCGCCGGCCGAGCATCGCGACGCCGGCACCTCGCACCTCTCCATCGTCGACGCCGAGGGGAACGCGGTGGCTCTCACGACCACCGTCAACCTGGGGTTTGGCTCGCACGTGGTCGCGGGCCAGACGGGGATCGTCCTCAACGATCAGATGGACGACTTCTCGATGCAGCCGGGGGCGCCCAACGGATTCGGCCTGATCGGCAGCGCTCAGAACGCGGTGGCACCCGGGAAGCGACCCCTCTCGTCGATGACACCGATCATCGTCACCGGGCGCCCCGGCGACGGCGGTGGCGATGCGGGCGCGGACGGGGTGCGGCTCGTGGCGGGCGCGGCTGGTGGCCCGACCATCATCACGGCGACGACGCAGGTCCTGTTGAACGTCGTCGATTTCAAGATGGACGCCGAGGCCGCCATCTCGGCCCCACGGATTCACGATCAATGGTTTCCCGAGGTTCTGCTGGTGGAACCGGAGATTCCGCGCGACGTGGTCGAAGGGCTCGTGGCACGAGGGCAGAAGGTCAAGGAGATCCCTCACGTCGGTGTGTCGAACCTGATCGTCCGTTCGAGATCGGGGGCGTTGGAGGCCGCGGCCGAGCCACGGAGCCCCAGCCAGCCCGCTGGTTACTGACGCTCGGGCGCGGGTGACGCCGCCGACGCGCCGTGTTCTCGGCGGGCGGCGAAGATGTGAAGGCGGCCACAGGTCGTCATCGAACTTTTTTCTGAACAACGGCGCGGATCCTCCGTCGACGCCGTTGACCGCGCGTGTGGCCGCTCGTAGTCTTCGCAGCCCTGTTCCAGAAGGAAATGGCTGTAGGCGCCGGCGCGGTTTGCATTCGGCGGCGCCCGCTCGAGGCGGATCGGGATCGAGACCCGTCGCGGGCTTTCTAGAAATGCAGGGCGCTGGGGGGCGCACGAGATGACGAAGGCGGAGTTGATTACGCGGCTCTACGGGAACAAGAAGCTGCCGCGGGACCTGACGAAGAAGACCCTCCAGCAGATCGTCGAGTGCCTGTTCACCGAGATAGGTGATCACTTCATCCGCGCCAAATCGACCCGGGGCAGCTTGGAGAAGTTCACGTACCCCAATTTCGGGACGTTCTCGAAATGGCGCCGCCCCGAACGGACCGTCAAGAACATCCGGACCGGGGAGCCGATCACGATTCCGGCACAGTTCACTCTCACCTTCTCGCCGAGCTCGACGCTGAAGGCGTATATGAACCAGGCCCGCCCCAAGGCCGCCGCCGGGAAGTGACGGGCCGAGGCCAGGCAAGGGCGGGGGAGCCGCGGAGCGAAGCGCGGCGCAAGTCGCGGGTGCCTCGGCGCGGGGGCCGCGCCCCTACGGTACACTGAAGGGGAATGCTCGACCCGCGCCTGGAGCTCTGTGATCTGCACATTCACGTCGGGGCCGCGGTCGCGCCCCACATCCTGTGGGCCATCGCTCACGACCAGGGCTTCAAGCTGCCCGTGTCGACCTACTGGGAGTTTCGGGACCTCGTCACGGCGCGGCCCGACACGGTGGCCTCCCTCGGCGACTATCTGGCCATCCTGCACCAATGGACAGAGAAGATTCAGTCGTCTCCGTCGGCCATCGAGCGGTCGATCTACGAGATCATCGGCAAGGAGTTCCGCTCGAGCAGCGTGACTTTGATCGAGCTGCGCTTCAATCCGATGAAGCGCAACCTGGAGGGAGAGCGCGATCTCGACCACATCATCCACGCGGCGCTGCGCGGGATGGATCGCGCCTGTTTGGAGTACGGGGTGCGCGCCGGGTTGATCTTCTGCCTGGCGCGGGAGTTCCCGCTGGCGCTGAACGAGATCCTGGTGAAGAAGGCCGTGAAGTACCGCTCGCGCGGGGTGGTGGGGATCGATCTGGCCGGGCCCGAGACGCACGCGCTCGAGCTCGGCGCCGAGGTCGAGGGTTACCGCGAGCTGTTCGCGCGGGCCCGCGCCGCCGGCCTCGGCACGACGGTCCACACGGGCGAGACGTCGCACACCTCGGTAGCTGGGGTGCTGGCCGTGATGGAGAAGCTCACGCCGTCGCGCATCGGCCACGGGGTGGCGGCCGCCGCCAGCCCCGAGGCGGTGCGCAAGCTGGCCGAGACGGGGACCGTCCTCGAGATCTGTCCCAGCTCGAACCTGCGCACGCGCGCCGTCGCCGATCTGGGCGAGCTGGGACGGGCGCTGCGGACGTTCGACGAGGGGGGCGTGCGCTTCACCATCAACACCGACGGTCCGTACCTGCTGAACACCCACCTCCGCCATGAATTCGAGATGCTCGTCGACGCGAAGATCCTGACGGAGCTGCAGATCGAGCGCTGTATCGCGATCGCGCAGGCGGCGACCTTCTTGCGGTGAAGCGTGGTGAAAGCCCGAGTGAGGATGATGGCCTTGCTCGTCGGCGTCGCCGGCTGGGCCGGGGGTGCCGATGGGGCGCGCGCGGCGAGCCCGGTGGGCCCGAGCGCCCGTCCCGATGCGGTCCAGACGACGAAGCCGGTGGAGGCCCGGGACCTCGCCGGGGCGATGCTCGACGGCGCCGCCGGTGATGCGGGCGGCACGGGCGGGGCCGGAGGCGGGGCGGGGGCGGCCGTCGTGCACTTCGCGCCGGCACCGTTGCGCCGAGCCGTTCCGGGCGCGGGGGTGGCCGAGCGTTTTCATCTCGCGCGCAGGTTCGAGCTGACGCTGCAGGTGGCGAACGCGCTCGGGGCGGAGAGCCGCGGCACGATGGCCCGGGTGGAGGCGTCGGTGGCGGCTCTTCCCGGCGTCCGCCGGGTCATCGGACCGTCGCGCCTCCTCAGCCTGCGGACCGACGCCACCGGTCGGGTGAGCGCGGCGCCCCTCTTCAGCACGCCGGCCGCGCCTCCCGCGGTGGGCGCGGCCGCGTTCGATCTGCAGAACGAGCTCGATCGTCGCGCCGACGCCACCGGCTGGTTCGTCGAGCCGGATGGCTCGGCCATTCGCCTCCTCGTCGACGTGGACGAGCGGCCCCCGGGCGCGGTCGCGGTCGAGGCGGCGGTCGCCTCGGCGGGCCTCAAGACCACGGGCGGCGAGATCCCCCGGGCGGCGGTGTGGCCCGATCCGGATCGCGACCGCCTGCCGTTCGAGGCCGAGTGGCCCCTCCGGATCGCCATGCTCGCCTCGCTGCCGATGCTGGCGCTGGCGATCGTCGCCCGCGCGCGCGCGGCGCGCTTTGCGGTGGGGACCCTGGCGCTCGCGTTGACGATGGCGGCTCCGGGCCTGGCTTCGCCGTTGGGGCCGATCCGGATCTATGCGCTCATCACGGGCAGCGCGGGGGCCGTGCTGGCGTGGGTCGCCTGGCTCCTGTCGCGTATCCGACGGCGCGGGGGGCGCGCCGAAGCGACGTGGGTGTCGGCGACGGGCGTCCCGGTGACGCGAGGGCGGCGGGGGCGCATCCGGGGAGCGCGCTGGGCTCCGCTTCCCATCTTGCTGGGGTCGACGGCGCTGGTGGTGGCCGCCGTGATGGTCGCGCCGGCCCTCGAGCTGCGCAGCGAGCTGTCGCGCGACACGTCGCTGTTCTTCGTCCATGTGCGCGCCGATCTGGCCGAGCCGGTGGTGCTGCGCGAGCTGCGTCGGTTCGTCGATCGCTTGCGGTCCGAGCGTGGCGTGGCCGGGGCCTGGTCGATCGCCGACCTCTTCGTGGCGATTCCGCGCGCCGAGAGCGGGGTGGGCGGGATCCCCGACGATCGCGCGGTGGCGCTCGGGATCCTGGGACGGGCCAGCTCCGACGGAGCGGTCGAGGCCGAGGTGTCGCCCGACCTCCGCGAGGGACTGGTCGTGGTCCGCTTCGAGGAAGAGAGCGGCCTGGATCCGGCGCGGGTGGTCGAGCGGATCACCCAGCTCGCCACCGTCGATCTCACCCATTCCTTGTGGCGCGTCGACGTGACCGACCCGACGTTGACCCTGGCCACCCGCGCGCTCGGACGGGGCGTCCTGGCGGAGGGGGCGCGGGCGCGCGTGATCGGGCTCTGCGAGCGGGCCGGTCACACGCTCGACGACGAGCAACGACAAGCGATCGATCGGACCCTTCGGCGGGTGAGCCTGGCGCCCGTCCTCGACGCCGGGGCTTACGGTGCGGCCGTGACCCGCGAGGTCGCCGCCTTCCTGGAAGAGACGGCGATCGCGGAGCACCGGGTGGCGCCTCCCCAGGCGAGCCTGCGGCAGAAGCTGGTCGACGCGGTCCTCGGGCTGCCGGGCGAGCCGAGCTTGGAGGATCTGTCGCGGGCGTTGTCCGACGCGGGCGGCGCGCCCAAGGCCACCGCGGCCATGCGCGAGAACCGCGCGTCCGAGCTCCGCAGGCGCCTCCTCGCGATCCGGCGTCGAGAGATCACGCGCCTGGCGGCGAAGGAGATCCTGGCCGACGCCGATCTCCCGACCGAAGGGGTGCTGTCGGACGCCGTTCGAGACGCGACCCTCGAGGCCCTGGGCCCGATCGCCGGGATCCCGGCGCCGCCCCGATCGCCGGGCTCGTTGACCATCGAAGCTGCCGTCGTCGGCGGCGCGGTGGGCGATCGGGCGCTGGCCGTGGCTTGGCTGCCCCGGATGCGGCAGGGCGTGTTGATGGCGGCCGTGGCCGAGGCGCTGATCTTGTTGGTGATCGGTGGGCTGCGCGGTCTGACCTGGTGGCCCGCCACGCTCGCTCCTGGGGCGGTGGTGTTGCTGGTTCCGGCGGTGGCCGGCATTCCGATGGGCCTCTTGCTGGTCGCGGTGCTGGCGGGAGCGTTGGGCGGAGGGGCTCTCTTCGGGGTCGCGGCGAGCGGCCGCGAGGCGCGCGAGTGATCCGGGTGAAGCTGCGGAGAGGCACGGCCCGTTCCGAGGGCGGATGCCGTCCGGCGCGTTGGTTTCAGGCTGCGGTGATCTCCTCGCTGGCGGCGGCGCTGGCCGGGTGCGTGGGGCCGCCGTGGTACATCGGCTCCCCGCTCGACGATCGGAAGGTGATCCCGGACCAGAGCCGAGCCCTCACGGTGGCGGAGCACCGGAGCGCGTATCGGGCCGCACACGCCGAGCGGCGCGCGCTGATCGAGCTGCAGGAGTTGCTGGCCCTCGAAGAGCGCGGCGCGCTCCGCTCGGACGAGCACAAGCGCCTGGTCGAGCTGCTGGCGGCGCGGGCCCTCGATTGGTCCTTTCTGCGTCGGCCCCTCGCGCTGGCCGCTGACCTGCGCCACGTGGTCGCGCTGGCGCCCGGGAGGGCCATGGCGCTCGCGCCGCGCCTGCGCGCCGCCGAGCTCGCCGCGGGCGACGAGTGGCTGGCGCTCGGCGAAAACGCGCGCGCCGAGGAGGAGTACCGCCGAGCCGAGAAGCTGGGCGGAGAGGCCATCGATTATCGCTTCCGGGCGGTGTGGGGCGCCAGCGTCGCGGATCTCGACGCGGACACCCTGGAGCGAGCGTTGACCGAGCTTCCGGAGCGGGTCCTCGGCCCGTTCACGACCGCGTACCTCGACGTGGTCCCGGCACCGAAGCCGCGCCTGCTGCGCCGTGGTTGGGAGGCCGCTCGGGTCTTCGGTCCGCCCGAGCTCCTCGCGCGTCTCGAGGCCTTGCCCTTCGCCGACCGCTTCCCCGCCCCGGCCAGAAAACCCGTCGATTCGACGGTCGACGGTCCCGCCACGGTAGAGGCGGCAGGCGCGCCTGCCGGGCCCGCGCAGGACGAAGGCGGCGGGCCGGCCGCCGGGGATCGACGTGATCCTTTCGCCCCCTGGTTGGGCGAGAGCCATTCCGCCAGGCCCTCGCTCCGACCGCCGGCCGCCGACGATGCGCTCGATCGCGGGCCCACGCTGGCGCGGGTGCTGTTGCCCCTGGCGCGCGCTTTCCCCGAGATCCTGAAGCCGGGGCCACGCTCGCGGACCTGGAGCGAGCAGCTCCTCGCCGAGGATCCGGGCGCCCCGGACTCGCTGGAGGTGGCGGCCCTGATCGACGCGCTGGCCGGTCGAGTCGGAGGGGCCGAGCGCAAGCTGCGCGAGCTGGTCTTCTTCTCGCGCGACCGCGCCGCCGCCCACGAGCGGGCTGCCCACGTCTGGCAGGTCGTCGGGCGCCCGCGGGAGGAGTGCACGGCCTGGAAGCACGCGACCCGCGTCGGTGCCGTCGACGACCCGCGCTGGTGCGAGCTCCTCGCCTGTGTGAAGCGCGATCCGGGCGCCGGTGACGTGGCCATCGTCGCCGCCCACATCCGCTCGCGCGCGCCGGCGCTCGCGTGCGCGGGCGAGGCGCCGGCGCCTTTCGAGTCCGACGGCGCCACAGTGCCCGTTGCCCCCAGCGGCCCGAACTGAATACGCCTCGTCGGCCGGCGCCCAATCGTATCGCTGAGTCGACCTCTTCCTTGGCCTTACCGCTTTCGCTCTTCGAAGCGGAGCAGGGCGCGCTTCATCGTGTCGAAGGTCGCTCGGGCGCTGCCGTCCTCCATCAGGTCATGCTTCTCGCCCGGATCTCGCGCGAGATCGTACAGCTCGAACCGCCGCTCCGACACGCGGTGGATCAGCTTCTTGTCGTCATCGACCATCATCGCCGCGTGGTGCGGCCAGGCCGTCGCCGGCAGCAGCTCGGAGAACAGCGGACGCCGCGGCAGCTTCTCGCCCGCCATCACGGGCAAGAGGCTGCGGCCGCGGAACGACTTCGGGATGGGCGCACCCACCAGGTCGACCAGGGTCGGGCCCAGGTCGTAGGCCGCCACTGGCTCCTCGCTGGTGACGGGCTCTCGACCCGGCACGGCGATGATGAGCGGGATGCGGAGCTGCTCGTCGAAGAGGTCCTGTCCGTGGAAGAAGACCTTGTGCTCGCCCCAGGCCTCGCCGTGGTCGGCCATGATGATGACGGCCGTCTTCTTGGCGAGGCCCGTCGACTCCAGCGCCCCCAGCAACTTGCCCACCCACGAGTCGACGTACGCGATCTCGTGATCGTACTTCTCCATCAGGCCCGCCGGTCCGCTGGCGCCGCTCGAGGGGAACTCCTTGTGGGTCATGTAGCTCGAGTGTGGCTCGAACAAATGGGTCCACAGCACGAACCGCTCCTTGGTGGCCGCGGCCTTCTTCAGACGCGCGATGACCTTGGGGACGATGCGCGGGGAGGCGATGTCCTTGTTCGATTCGGCGATCGTTCCGGCGCCCTCGTTAGACCATTCCTTGAACGCCTTGCTGATGCCCCGATCCGCCGTGAAATAGAAGTGCG
>Ga0068859_100001302_pt1 | contig 25502 bp, 19 predicted proteins | sample KBSSwiS22_FD_66585 | JGI IMG/M metagenome (GOLD analysis project Ga0068859, IMG submission 66585) | Switchgrass rhizosphere microbial communities from Kellogg Biological Station, Michigan, USA - KBS Switchgrass S2-2 | ecosystem: Host-associated > Plants > Roots > Rhizosphere > Soil ...
GAAATGATTTCGAAAGCGGACAATCTACCACATCCGCAGAACACGCATTAGCCGGATCGCCCAGAGAAAAAGAAAAAAGCGCGCACGACGAATTGTGTTATAGTGCGCGCATCCCCTCAAAAACGAAGCGGGCCGACCTTGTGGTAACAACACAAAGCCAGCCCTAAACCATCAACCTTCCAAGAAAGGATGACGATCATGACTATGCATAGTAGCGCAACACCGCGCGAACAGACATCTCACCTAACTGAAACAACCACCGCAATCAACAAAGCGATAAAACGACGGGCAGAGTCTGTCATCAACGACCGATCGATCGATGCAGAGAGCCGGGCACTGATCCGCTACGCTCTGGAAATAAACGATCCGTTACTTGCTGAACTCGTGCGACGCGTCGATGCAGGCGTAAGCATCGCGAATACAAGCTTCTCGGAAATGCCTGTGAGCAGTTTCGAGGATGATTCAAGCGAAGCGAAGATCGAAGCTTTGACGGAGCTAATCTGTCGGGCTGGTGATGAGCCGCAAATCAAGTCGGCGGCGCTGCTCGTTCTGATGTCGACCCTCGAGAATGCGACGCATCCGAAGGCACTGGCAAACACGGCTAAGCACGTTGCTTTTACTCATTGCGGTGAACTCAATCTCTGCGGCATGGTCGATGCGCAGATTCCTGTCATCGAGGCTGAGTTGTTGGCCGATGCGCTTGCGGCATGATTCTTAAGGTCAGACGCGTACAAGATTGACAGGATTCAAGGATGACAGGATTTATGTTGTTCTCCTGTGATCCTGTTCAATCTTGTATTGAAAAAGTCGCAATGCAACATCGAGGGCCCATTAAGTTAACGTGATCGAACGTGAAGATGATTTGATCTCACACGATCTTGACGTGACCAGGGCACGATCATAACGTGATTCGGAGCAAACATACTTGCTCAGGCGCGATACTAACGTGCTTTGGCACGATGCTACATTGCTTGCGCCCGATGCTAACTTGCTCAGCCGCGATGCAAACTTGTTCGGGCCTGATCGTAACTTGATGAGGCTCGATTTTTCACGGAGTTGAACTGCTATGTAAGTTCCCCTCGTCCTAGTGCGGCTTGGAGATCGTTCCCGTATACGTTCCCCTGGCGGTATTGGCGCCCAGGTCGATCTCAGTGTCGATAGGCCCGCTCCCGGTGGCGTTGTCGAATGCGCCGGCGCCGCTGGTTACGGTGTAAGTACCCATGGAAGTGACAATGCACTTATTGCCCCGCCCGTCTTCTCAAAGCGCCCACTGACAGAAAAGAACACGCTGTCCTTTCCGTTGGATCCGACGACGACTGCGGTGCTGCCAAAGTTCCCTTGATTATCCTGGATGCGCGTCAACGGCCCCGTGAAGTTTCCCAGATGCGTCGCGTTGCCCGAAGTGCTGAAGTTCACCTGGGTCAATCCACCAGGCAGGTGCGTCACGCCTGTGATCGCTGCCGTGGCGGTGGCGGTGAACGACACCTGCTCGTCGGCGGTGGTTACAGTTTTAGTTGTCGTATTGCCCTTGGTTTGAGCGAACGCGACGCTGGCTCCGACCACGAGAAACAGCGCCAGCGTTACCAGGTGAGAAAAACATCTTCTGCGTGAGATTAGACATGATTACTCTCCTTTTCTTCTGAGGTGCGAGGTACTTACCTATTTAGCCACAGATGACACGGATGATCCATCTTCATCCGATGACGACGACAACAATTCGTATGAGATTATTTGTAGTGGTAATTAGTTAAGTGGCGTGAGCGGTCCTGTTATAGCCGCCTGTAACTTGTCGAAATCTTTTGGCTGGGAGGCAGGGACTCGAACCCCGATAGCCAGATCCAGAGTCTTAACTCGCTTGTTTGTATCCGGATGTCTCAGTTCTGATTGGTGCATGATCGTTGGAGTGCGCTTTTCGTTCTTGCGTTGGCGACAGGCTTACGCCCTTCCGAGTATTTGGGTTTGAAGTGAGCAGACGTTGACTTGGAACGAGGCGTGATTAACGTGCAGAGATCTTTGCACTGGAGAAGCTATAAGACAGGCGATTGGTATTTTGGTGAGCCGAAGACGCCTCGCAGCCGACGCCGCATCCCTTTGCCTGCCTCTGTCTTGCGTGCCTTAGTTGAGCATCGCAGACATCAAGCCGAGGAAAGGCTGAAAGCTGGTTCTGATTACAAGAATCTCACCTAGTATTCGTAACTGACGAAGATCAGCCGCTAATTCGATTGAATATCGTTCAAAAGCATTTCAAGCCGATCCTTGAACGTGCGGAATTGCCTGCCACTCTGCGTCTTTATGACTTGCGGCACATTTGCGCCACGCTCTTGCTGGCTGCGAATGAGAATCCAAAGGTAGTCAGCGAGCGACTAGGTCACGCTTCGATCACTCTCACGATGGATACTTATTCGCACGTCATACCAGATATGCAGCAAGGCGCTTCCAAAAACGGAGCAAATGCTTCCACCAAACTAGTAGAATGAACCAAATCTCCGGCTGGCGATTACGCGAAACTCCGTGTCGAGAGGTCGAGGGGTCATTTTTGCAATTTACTAACGCGAAATTGCGCTGAAAAAGTGTCTGCTGCTGTCACTAAAATTTCATAAGAGTCTTTTGCTTTATATGTCGTGGTATAACCGACATCTTTACGGTCAATAGTCAATGACGGAAGGCCAGAAGATCCAATCGTCGCGATCACCTTATGGCGAAGAGGATCGCCCTCAAATGGCGTTGCAGCAAGAGAAATTGATATTGTGTTATCGAAAGCATAGCCCGTTTTTTCGGTTCCAACAGTCACAGTTTCAGCTGTCTGGACACTCGTGAAATCGCCTGGTGCCTTAACGACAGATGATTTTTCCGTAGAGGAATCTTTTGCAACAAGGGTACTGGCAGCGGAAGCGTTCTTTTCGCGAAACACAGCGTATTCGGATTTCACATCCGAAAGTTCCTGTCTGGCCTTGGACAGGTCTTCTTGTGTGTGCCGCAAATCGTTTTGCAACGTGGCATTTGAAGAAGACCAGTTGGCGGAGGAAATGCCGAATCCAGCCATAAAGATAGTTACAAGGAAGGCAAACGCTCCAATTCCGCGGAGGTAACTGCCAAAATTGGTTCGGTCGTTTTTGTTTTGCGAATCGGTCACTTTCATCATCTCCAGTTCTGCGATTTGGCCCAATCGAGTAAGTCGCGATCAGCCTCTACATCATCAGCGAATCTTCGTCTTAACTCATAAACGCAGCGCCAGGTGAAGTCGTTCGCGGAGCAAAGATCTCCGGTCTTCTCTAATTTGTACACAGCCGCACGGCGGTTGTTCAGCTTCCATAACGAATCGTTGTTGACAGACGCACAATCCGGATGCAAGTTTCAACTCCGCTAACCGTGCTGTAGCCCTTTTTCGGCTGGCACACTATAGGCACACAAACGGGCGACTCGAAAATTGAGCCGCCCGTAAGTGTTTGAATCTATTTGGCTGGGAGGCAGGGACTCGAACCCCGATAGCCAGATCCAGAGTCTGGAGTCCTACCATTGGACGACCTCCCAGCAGAGGAATTTGAATTTACGTATCGGACCCCAGCTTGTCAACCATGGCCCACAAAAGTCCCATTTAAAAAACTAAATGCTTGAACTTAGGTGCGCGGAAGATGCACAATGGTCGCCGTAGTATCGGTTTGCGGCACACACCTTAACGAAAACAACGACAACTGCTTAGCGTCGATGACTGAACACGAAGACGAGATTGCACAATACCGCCTGAAGCTCGAGGAGACTGCCGCCCTTGTGGCACGCATTCGCCACGAGATCAATAACCCACTTACCGGCGTCCTGGGGCAGGCCCAGCTCTTGTTGCGCGAAGATCTGAGTGAGCGATCACGAAAGCGAGTGCAGACGATCGAGGATCTTGCTTTGCGACTGCGCGACGTGGTGGCCCAATTGCGAGAAGTGCAACGGCCAAGCGAGAGTGACGGCGATTAGTAATCAAAAAGAAAGGGCGGCCACGGAGTGCCGCCCCTTCGGCGATCCAAGTGAGATCCGTTTAGCCTTTGATCGCTACTTTCTTTTCTTCATCAACGTAGACTTTGATCTCAGTCCCAGGCTTGATGACTGCGTTCTTACCCTTCTTCAAAAAACCTAATGGACCAAAAAGAACGACGAGCGCGACTGTAGTGCCGGTCTTGTCATCACCCTCTTTGCCTTTGGAAGAGCGAAGCTTGAGTTTCTGATTGTCTACTGTCATCGCAGACTCGACGCGGATACCGAGCGTTCCACCTCTTCCCATCATCCCGGCCTTTTTCGACTGCGCAACGACGCCTTTCACAAGACTATCTTTCGCAATGACGACCTGACCATCGACTCTCACGTCCTGCGCGACTCTGAACGTGAGTGGATCACCTTCAGCCGCTGTCTTGCTCGTTATCTCATCGATGGTGACGACCATGAACTCAGTTCCATCGGCAATGACTTTCACATTTTCTTGTGGATGGTCCTTACTTAGCGTAATGCCGGGCGTAATGAAGCTGATCAGGACCAGCAACATCACGACAGTCTGAAACCGCCTGGAGGAATAGATAGTTTTCTGCATCGGGTTATCTCCTGGGAGAGATGGTTGATATTTGCCGCCCGGGAAAGCAGCGGAGTTGTTAGGTGAGCAAAACCCCTGGGAATTAGAACGACACCGTTTCTTCTTCAGGTGTCTCGACCAGATAGGGACTGACGAATGCTGGTTTCTCTTCCGCGTCTTCGGCGAGTACAGCCTGAATCACCGGCAGACTGAGAGAGTGTTTGGTTGTTTGCAACGGAACGGGTTTGCCGGCAGCGTAGACTTTGTGACGACCATGCTCTTCGTACCACTCGGCGAGGCCCGCCGTTTTGTGCATGTTTTCGATGATCTGGCGCCAGCCCACGCCGGTGTTGTAGGCGCAGAAGGAGATCTCGCCTTCCTGAGTGCCGTAAGGGATCACGCACATCTCAGTGCGGCGGAAGTCGTAATTGAAAAGATCCTGGAACCACATGCCTTCGACGCAGAGCACGCGCCAGTTGTCGTTGTCACTGGCCTGCTTTTGGGCCATCCGATCGTTGCGATCGGAGTTGGAGTTTGTTGACGAAGGCTTGAAGAGATTGATGATCTGCGAAATCGGAAATCCTTCCGGCGCTTTCTCGGCGTTGAAGTTGCGCATGATCGCCATGCCGAGCTGCGCATACGAAAGTTTGCGCCCGCGCGCGGTGTCGGTGATTACCGCCACGTCTTTCATGAACTGCTCGTAGTTGAAAAACTCAAACAGCGACCTGAATTCGCCCGTCTGTTTATTCACTACCAGCAACGTGAAGATGCCGCAGTTGGGATGACAATTACACGACGACCAGCCCCACGGAGCATCAGCGCCCTGCAACATGTCCATCACGCTTGTGAATGCTGAATAAGACGACAGCGGGAACCAGTCGCGCAGCGGTTGAATGTGTCCGCCCAGCTGGTTCTTGAGATCGTGAGTCATGCCGGCAAGTGTGTAACGCCACTTCTTGCGCAACTCATCCGAGATGTCTTCATCGCGGCCGGTGAAAGAAACCGGTTGAAACGCGATCGTCTGAACCTTGTCGATGTTCTTCGCAGCAAAGTCGACGATCTGACCGATACCGTCGTTGTTGATGCTATTGACGATCGTAACAACGAGTGTGACTTTGATACCGGCCTCAGCGAGATTCTCGATCGCGCGCAGTTTGACGTCGAACAAGTTGCCGACACCGCGATGCTTGTTCTTCTCTTCGCTGACGCCATCAAATTGTAAATAGACGCCGTGCTGTCCGGCAGCTTTGGCGGCTTTGCAAAACTCGAGATCTTCAGCGAAGCGAATGCCATTCGTTGCGGCGAGTATGCGATAGAAACCGATCTTCTTCGCGTAGGCGACAGCCTCGAGATAGTAAGGCGAGAGCGTCGGCTCACCGCCGGAAAAGAGAATGATGACCTGTCGTCGCGGTTTGAAAGAGACTGCGCGATCGAGAATCGCTTTCGTATCTTCAAACGTCGGCTCATGCACGTAACCAACCTGATTCGCGTCCATGAAGCACGGGTTGCACATCATGTTGCAGCGATTGGTCAGGTCGACAGTCAAAACTGCACCGCGTCCAAACTTGATATTCGAAGTGCCGTGACGATGCACGTCTTTGTCTTCGGCAGCGCGGAAGTCGCGACCAAAGAAGAGCGACTCTATGCGCCGCAGAAACTCCGGGTCAGTAGACATCACGTCTTCAAACTGCCCGTGCTTCGGACAATCTTTGCGCATCACGACCTGGCCATTGTCTTCTATGATCTGAGCCTTGATCTCGCCGGGATGCTGGTGCATCAGCGTTTCGAGCGGAGTTGCGCCCGTGATCACGGCGTTGCGAACTTCTTTAACGCAGGTTGGACAAAGACTGTCCGTCTCACGCGGGAAGCCGAGTGGCGGAGCAGTGCGTTCGTAGGATTTGAGCAGGGGGCCAGGCGCCCAGTTCGGGCGAATCGATTCGCCTTCGGGCAGTCGCCGGTTAACGGACTGAAAAGCTTTCCAGGCCACATCGGAGAGACCGGAAATGAGGCGGGAGCTTTTTACTCCCGACAGCTTACTTTTTTCGGATTCCCCCCGGCGAAACTGATCACTAAACAAAGGCTTTTCGTCTCCCTATCACTCAAACGGCCCAAACAGCCAAGCATCATAAACATGATTTGCAGGATCCACAAGACACGATTATCCTGAAAATCTTGTAAATGATGTAAATCCCTGTCAAAAATGCCTATTCATCCCACAGCCGTCATCGAAGATCATGTCGAAATTGGCCCAGATTGCGAGATCGGAGCCTATGCTGTAATCAAACGGTTCACCAGAATCGGCGCCCGGAACCGGATTTTTGAGCATGCGGTAATCGGGGGCGAACCCCAGGATGTTAAGTTCAAAGGCGAGACCAGCTATCTCGAAATCGGTGACGACAACATCATTCGTGAGTTCTGCACGTTTCATCGTGCCAACGGCGAAGGACTGACGACACGCATCGGGTCGCGCAACTTTTTTATGGTCGGCGTTCACGTCGCACACAACTGTGTTATCGGTGACGACAACATTTTTGCGAACGAAGTCGCGCTCGCCGGACACATAACGATCGAGGATCACGTTTTTGTTTCCAACAACGTCGGCGCGCATCAGTTTGTGCGGATGGGCCGGCATGCGATGATCGGGGGCAAGTCGAAGATCGTGCAGGATGTGCTACCGTTCTTTATCACTGACGGTAATCCGGCGCGTGTGCGTGGTGTCAATAGTGTAGGGTTGCAGCGTGCAGGATTTTCTGAAGAAGCACGGCGTGCATTAAAAAATGCGTACAAGTTGCTGTTTAGATCGAAGAAGCCGGTTGCGGATGTTTTGGACCAATTGGCCCAGGTCAACGATGAACATGTCGGGCACCTCGTAGGTTTTATTCGTGGTTCGAAACGCGGATTCACAAGATGACAGTTGAAGAGCTCGCAGAGATCGTGAGTGGCCGTGTTACCGGCGATCCGGGCACACAGATTACACGGATTGCCGATCTGATTGACGCGGATGAGGGCGAGATTGCTTACGTTGAGGATGAGAAGTTGCTGGATGCTGCGGCGGCGAGTAAGGCGTCGTGTTTGATTGTGCGTGACGGCGGGAAGTTTCCGGGGCGAACACTGATAGAGGTTGGGAATCCAAAGCTTGCGTTCGCACTCATTGGCGCCGCGCTTCATCCACCGCCGCGTCGTGAACCGGAGATTCATCCGACAGCAGTTGTAGCTGAAACTGCCGACGTTGCGCTCACAGCTTATATTGGTCCAAACGTTTGTGTGAGTGAGTATGCACACGTCGGTGCTTACACGAGGCTCGAAGCGGGCGTGGTGCTGGGCGCGAATGTAGTAGTTGGCGATCGCTGTGTGTTGCATCCGAATGTTGTGTTGTACGACGGAGTCTCGATCGGTAACAACGTGATACTGCATGCGGGTGTTTGTCTCGGCGCGGATGGTTTTGGTTATGTGCGTCACGATCTCGGATACCAGAAGTTTCCGCAGATCGGGACGGTGGTGATCGAGGACGACGTTGAGATCGGTGCGCATACGTGTGTGGATCGCGCCGCACTCGGTCGCACGCGCATTGGGCGCGGCACGAAACTCGACAACATGGTCCACGTGGGCCACAACTGTGACATCGGCGAGCGCGTGGTGATCGCGGCACAGACCGGGATCAGCGGCAGTGTGGTAATTGAAGACGATGCCGTAATTGGCGGTCAGGTCGGGTTTGGCGATCACACGCGCGTGCAGAAGGGCGCGATCATCGGTTCGAAAGCGGGAATTTTACCGGGAAAAATTGTGCGGCCAGGCGTGTGGTGGGGAATACCCGTCCAGCCGCTGGATCAATACAAGCGCATGAATGCGCATATGAATCGCTTGCCTGAGATGCGTGACGAACTCAAGCGCCTCCGAGAACTGATCGAGGAGCTACGGTTAAAAACTCAATGATCCGTTCTGCGGCGCGCTGAGAAGCTCCCGGATCTCCGAGTTTGTGAGCGACGTTTCGCAAACTGGCGCGCATTGTTCGGTTTGTCTCAGGTTCAAGCAGCTTCACAAGTTCACGAGCCAGATTCTCACCATCCAACTGGTCCTGCATCAGTTCTTTGGCGATCTCCCCGCCCGCCACCAGATTCACCAGCCCGTAATGCGATACTGTGATCAGACGACCAAGCGTGTGCCAGTTGATTGGCGACTCTTTATAGACAATCACCATCGGTGTTTCTAGTAGTGCGGCTTCAAGTGTTGCGGTGCCGCTGGCGATTGCAGCGGCATTTGAGGCAGCGAGTGCCTCGCGCGTTTGTTGTTGGACCAGCGTGATGTTGTTCGAGTTACGCTGGGCCAGGATCGCGCGCGCCTCTGCTTCTGTTCGGCTCGGTGCGAGTACGACAACAGCCTGCACTTCGGGGCGCGCTTTGTGAAGCTGCTCGATCGCATCGAGCATTGGTGGCAGGATTCTGTGTAACTCCTTGTGACGACTGCCCGGCAGAAACGAAACAACCGGGCGTGAAGGATCGAGATCGTTGCGACGGCAAAACTCTTCTCGTCCATACCGCGCCTTTACTTCACCTGACAATGGATGGCCCACGAAGGCAACGTGATCGACGCTGTGCCCCTTGTACCAGTCCACTTCGAACGGAAGGATCGACAACAAGAGATCTACGTCGCGCTTGATCTTGTTCACACGTCGCGGGCGCCACGCCCAAAGTTGGGGACTGATGTAATAGATAACTTTCAAACCACGGCGGTGCAGGGCTGAGGCGAGTCGCAAGTTGAACTCGGGCCAGTCAACCAGCACTACGGCATCGGGCGCACGTTCAATTGCTGCGGCTTTGAGTTGGCGAAAAGCGCGGAGGAACTTTGGAAAGACTCGCCCCACTTCAACAATGCCCATGATTGCGAGTTCGTCGGAGTTGACGACTGTTTCGACGCCTGCGTCACGCATCAGCGGACCGGTTGCACCGAAGAGCTCGAGGTCGGCACGTTCGCGCAGGGCTTTGACGAGCGCAGCCGCGTGAGCATCGCCTGAGGGCTCACCGGCAACGATCATCAGTTTGTGACGTTTCGGCACGGCGCGGATGATAACAGACCCTCAGCGGTCGTCTGCGTATCTCTGCGCCCTCTGCGTCAGAAAAAATCTTTAACGCAGAGCACGCAGAGATACGCAGAGGACCGCTGAGATATGCTAGCATCCACGCGCGCCCATATGACTCGCTTTGTTCTGGGAACAATAATTCTCGTTCTTGCCTGCCAGTTAGTATTCGCGCAGCAAACAAATCCGGTCGATCGGAAAGTCGCCAATCCGATGACCGACACTCCCAACGTTAATCCACTCAATACAGATCAACCGGTGCAGCGGCGTCCACCAACGCAGAATGGTGTGCCCGGTACCGACACCGATAAAATCACTGTCGAAGCGACGAAGCAGAGCGGGTCGGGACCGGAAAACGCGCGCGTCGTCCTTTATGAAGGCAACGTCGATATACGGATCGGCACGTTCCGTCTTCAGGCAGACAAGGTCACGGTTTACGAAGCTGAGAACCGAGTGGTCGCGGAAGGCAGCGTCGTTTTCGATCAGGGGGATCAGGCACGCATCACCGGTTCGCGCGGTGAGTGGAACTATCGCACGAAGACCGGCTACTTTGTCGACTCGACCGGTTTCACAAATCAGACGCAGGATGGCACGCGCATCTATTTCACTGCCGATCGTGTCGAGAAGATAAGTCTCGACACGATTGTCGCGACCAACGTGCAGGTCACGGCTTGCGATGAAGATGTTCCGAAGTGGAGTTTTCACGCGAGCAAGACGCGCATCAAGACCGGCGATCGTGTCTACGTCTATGGGCCTAAACTGAAAGTGAAAGACGTTCCGATCTTTTATCTGCCGTACGCATCAGTGTCGATCAAGCCTCGCGATCGCGCATCAGGTTTTCTGACGCCGACGTTTGGTGGTTCGGGTGCGAAGGGCGTTCGCCTGTCGACCGCGTACTATCAAACACTCGGTCGCTCCGCTGATTTCACTTTTCGCAACGATATCTACACCCAGCGTGGTCTCGGCTTTGGCGGTGACTTGCGCACGCGCGCCAACTCACGCTCGTATCTCAACGTCGGTTTCTATACGGTCAAGGATCGAATCTTTGGTCCGGAGGCTGATGACGCTCATCCGGATCAGGGTGGATCGAGTCTCTACGTCGATGGCGTTCATTACTTCAAGAACGGTTTCATTGCTGTTGCCGACGTCAACATCACTTCGAACCTCGCGTTTCGCCAGGTCTTCTCCGACAACATTCAACAGGCGATCTCGCCGGAAGAGACTTCGCAGGTCTTCGTCAACAGAGATCACAACGACTACAGCTTCAACTTTCTGGCGCGCACGCAGGTGACGTCGTTGACGAACGCGCGCATCCGTATTCGCCAGTTGCCGAGTATCAGTATCGACAAGCGTCCGGGGATTGTGAGTTTCTTCAAGACCCTGCCGCTCTATTTTTCTTTCAGTGGGTCTGCGGATGGCGTGAGCCGCAAGGAGACTGTTGAAGACGCGGTGCAGTTTGTCAGTGACGTCGGCGGCAATCCGATCATCTCGCCGTCGATCGTACAGCGACTCGATTTACATCCGCGCTTCGAACTGCCGTTTAACTTTGCCGGTTGGACCATTACTGCGTCGGGCGCGGGGCGCGTGACATTCTATTCCAACTCACTCGACCCCAACACGCGCGACGTGCTGAGCCGCAACCTCACCCGTAGTTATGGCGAGTTTGAACTTGACGTGCGCCCACCGGCGTTCGCGAAAGACTTTCATCGCGGTGACAAATTTTTCTTTCGTCATGTGATCGAGCCTTACATCGTCTATCGAAAGATTTCGGGAGTTAACAACTTCGATCGCATCATTCGCTTCGACTACCTCGACGCCATCGCCGACACGAACGAGTTTGAATTCGGTATTGCCAATCGCTTCTTCACGCGCCGCTCAACTGAAAACGTCAGCGAAGCGCGTGTGACGGAAACCGAAGGAGAGAACGCGCCGCAGCTTTCGAGTCAGCCTTATGAAGCACTCACGATCACTTTGCGCGGTAAGTATTTCTTCGACCCGTTTTTCGGTGGGGCATTGATTACGAATCAGCGCAATCAGTTTTATCCGATCAATACGCTCTCTGGATTTGTTTACGGTGGCTTGCCGCGACGCTTTTCCCCCGTGAATGTTGATGCGCGCTATCGTCCGCGACGAGATCTGTTCGTCGATTTCAGAACTGATGTCGACACCAATGGGCATGGCATGCGCGCGATATCGACGACCTTCGGGCTTTCGCGATCGAGCATCCAGGTGTTTCAGAGTTTTTATTACACGCGTGCGATTGAGCTGGGACCGGAGCAGGCGAGTTTGGCGGATGCGCGTGGTTTTGAAGCGGGCACTGTGCGTGGTTCGCAGTGGGGTCCGTCGGTGTTTCTCGGGAACCGCGATCGCGGTTTGTTTGGCGGCGCATCGTTCTTCTTCGACTTTCAGAAGCGGCCGGGAAGAGGCGATAGTTCTTTGATCAGTTCGACAGTGACTCTCGGGCATGCGTGGGACTGCTGCGCCGCGACGATTCAGTTTTCGAGTTTCAATGTCGGCCTGCGCAAAGAAAACCGCGTCGTGTTCGCGTTTCGTCTCAACGGCATCGGCAGCTTCGGCACCGAACAAATCGGCCAGCGCTGGCGATAACGCTTATACCTGTTAATTCTTCGCGTCCTGTTATATATTTTCCCCGTCCTGCACGGTCCTTAACGGTACCCATCGATAGGTTCATATGAAAATTGCTTTTCCCCTTAACGCATTTTTGAGGAGGCGTGCGCGCACTCGCATCGCCCTCACCTTCCTGGCTTGTGTTGGCCTTATCGCGCTGCTTCTATTTCAGTTCCCGCCACGTTTACGGGCAGTCCAAACACAGTCCGATAAACAGAAATCTTTTCGCGGCGCATTCGTACCCGGCGAGATCCTGGTCCGTTATCGCAACGAAGAAACCGCCCGGATAAAAACCGGCCGCATCGTGCTCCCAACGCGGAGCGGCGAGCAACTGCCGGCTGACGTCGAACCTTTCGATCGTTCCAGTCTCGTTAAGGGCCTGAGAATGGCGCGCGTTTCTCCTGAGAACACGCTGAAGGCCATCGCTGCACTGAAACGCCAGCCTGATGTTCTTTATGCGGAGCCTAACTATATTCTGCACGGTCTTAGTGTTCCGAACGACCCACTCTTCGCGAATCAATACGGCATGACGAAAGTCGGCGCGCCGCAAGCCTGGGACGTCACCCAGGGAAGCTCTGATGTCGTCGTCGCGGTAATGGATACAGGTATCGACATCAATCACCAGGAACTGGCCGCTAACATTTGGACCAACCCCGCTCCTGGCTCAGTGGCGGGCATCTTAAACGATCAAAATGGTTACAACTTCTTCGATGACAACGGCATCGTCTGGGACAACAACGACGCCGAGAGTCATGCAACTCACGTCGCCGGAATCATCGGCGCTCGTGGTAACAACGGCATTGGTGTCGCAGGCCTCAACTGGAACGTGAAGCTGATGTCTTTGAAAATTTTGGAATCCACACTCGCCGGCGACTTTGGCGACATCGGAGGTGCCATCAAAGCCTGCGGTTATGCCGCGGAAATGCGACACCTTTGGGAAACCACCGGTCACACAAAAGGCGCTAACGTGCGAGTTATTAACGCAAGTTTTGGTGGAGATAGATTCTCGCAATCGTTTTTAGACGCCATCAATGCGCTGAGTAACCGTGAAATACTTTTTGTAGCTGCGGCCGGCAACTTCGGAGATGGAATGCAGGAATTGAATAACGATCGTATTCCATTTTTCCCTGCAACCTACGATGCACCGAACATGATCGCTGTCGCAGCCACCGATCAGAACGATCAGCTCCCAATTTTTTCGCACTTTGGACCAACCAGTGTTGAACTTGGCGCGCCGGGCGTTTCCATTCTCAGCACCACACCGCCCTGCGTGCGTGTCAATGTCGCTTGCGCACCGGAGTTTCCAAATCCTTTAACTCCCACACAGGACACCTACAGTTTTTTCAATGGCACATCGATGGCCGCCCCTCATGTCTCCGGAGCAGCAGCATTACTTTGGGCCATGAATCCGGGTCTTAGCGTGCAGCAGGTCAAACGACTCTTGATACTTAACGGAGACGCTGCGCCGGGCCTGGTAGATAAGACTTTGACAGGACGACGATTAAACGTCTTCAAGAGTCTTCAGGCTTTACAGGAAACGGACGGCATTCCGCCCAGCGCCGTTTCGGATATCCACATCAATTTCCAAACTGGACGAACCGTCAATCTTGGCTGGACCGCGTCAGGCGACGATGGAATAGGCGGACCTGCTGCTGCGCTTTACGAAGTGAGTTTCGTCGACAGTGTGACGAATCAGGAAACTCTGCTGAAAGGCGTTATTCCGGCGGCGCCGGGCACATCACAAAACGTTGCAGTCACGATCCCTTTACGGCACACCTCGGGATTCATCAAGGTGCGCTCGTTCGATAACAAAGGCCTGCAAGGCATCGTCGATGTCGCTGTGCCGGTCACAGTCTCATCGTTGGATGGCGATCCTTATATCGTTACGAAAAACCCGGGCAACACTGTGCTTTCAACCGGCGGTACTCGCCTCGCTCTCGAGGAAGACGATCGCTACCTCCCAACTTTCATTCCGGGATTTACCTTTCCGTTTTTTGGCCAGAACTTTACCAAGGTGACGCTCTCCACCAACGGCAACATCTTCTTCTCCGACCCGCCACATCGGGCGCATCCGTTTCAGGAGGGGAACGACGCCGACGATCCACCGGGATCTCCGTTAGATCTTGGCGGTCATCAGATGATAGCGGGGCTCTGGGCTGATCTGGATCTGACAACCAGCCGGCGAGCGGACGCCGGTGTGTATGAGGTGCAGAGCCCGAACAGAGTCATTTATCGCTGGCAAGCCATGCCGTTCGATTGCAGCCCCTGCTCTCCAGTCAACTTCGAGATCGAGCTTAATGCGGACGGCACGATCAGGACCCGCTACGGAACTGGCAACGCCAATATTGTTCCCACAGTTGGAATCAGTAACGCGGAACATGATGCCTACCTCGTCGACACGCATTCGTCGCTAGAGGCTCCGATCAATCTCACCAACGCGCCGGAAGTGACGTTCACTCCGAGGAGTCCGTGGAGCGCCACCGTGTTGCCGGGCGCTCGAGTCGAGTTGAAGAGCTGGAAAAACGAGGGACACACGTTTATCTACGCGAAGCTTACGTTTGCGGATGCGGGATTCCGAGTAAGCAACTGGGGCACACCGGTGCGCGCCGGAAACGTCTTCTCCAGTGACGCCACAGTGGAGCGCTTCAACGGAGCGTCAGTCGCGGCCACCAGCAGCACGGCGCAGATCTGGGATCTCGGTGCACTCGATCCAGGTGACTACACGTTTGCCTTCAAGAACTCCGGCACTACTGTCAGGACGCTGAGCTTCACGGTGAGTGCGACGGCGCCGCCGCCCAATCCCATCGATCAGGCGCGGGAGTTTGTGCTTTGGCAGTATCGCGACTTTCTGCGGCGCGAGCCTGATGCGCCCGGTTGGGACCACTGGACCGGCGAGATCACGGAATGCACTGACATCACGAAACGCCGACCTGGTGAGACAGAAGCGCAGTGTGTGGACCGCAAGCGAGAAAACACGAGCGCCGCGTTCTTTGTGTCACCGGAGTTTCAGAATATGGGCTATTTCGTATTGCGCGTGTATCGCGGGTCGTTGGGCCGGATGCCATTCTTTGGCGGCGGAAACGGCGCGAACGACGAGTTCACGCGAGACGCAGTTACTGTGTCGCAGGGGATCGTCGTAAACGATACCCTCGCGCCGAATGTAATCAACGCCAACAAGCAGGCGTTTGTGAATGCGTTTGTCACACGGCCCGAGTTCCGGGCGATCTACGACAACCTGGACAACACGCAGTACGTCGACAAGCTCTTTCAGACGACCGGCGTGACGCCGTCGGCGTCGGACCGGCAGGCCCTGATTAATGGCCTAAACGGCGGTGAGACGCGAGCCAGCGTGCTGTTTAAGGTAGTGGACGGAACGGAGACGGGAACGGGCGGTGGACTGACTTTCAACACCACCTACGGCAAGGCATTCTATGACAATCTGTTCAATGCGGCGTTTGTGCAGATGGAATACTTCGGCTATCTGAGGCGAGATCCCGACCCCGACGGCTACGCGTTCTGGTTCGGGAAGTTAAACTTTTTTGGCGACTGGGTGAACGCCGAGATGGTCAAATCATTCATCAAATCGCCTGAATATCGTTCCCGCTTCGGCGCCCCGTAGAATTCCTTTCCACCGATTACACAGATTCTTAAATCCAATCTGTGTAATCTGTGGGTAGTTAAGGGTCGCACCTTCTAATTGCCCAACTGCCAGCCATTTTCCTATAATCTTCAACTTGACAAGGCAACTCATTCAGTTGCCTCTGCCTTCTTAAGTGCGCCTCGCCGGAGTGCCCGCGTGAGGTCAAGCCGTGCCCGATGTTTCTGATAGACATTCACTAATAAAATCACCAGTAGATAAGGTGTGAAATGAAAAAGAACAAAGCTAATTTGGCTACGTCCGCCAGCAGGTTTCCACGCTCAATGTTGATCGTGGCCGCGATAGCCATACTCGCCCTCGCGGCAATGACTGTCGTTTCGAGACAATCAGCCGGCGGCAATGCGCCAGGTAAGGTAACGATTCCAATGGCCAATGCGGACAACAAAAATGCCACAGTTAAAGTCGCCGGCCAGGATATGCCAGTAAACAGTCAGGGCCAGATCAGGCCGCTGACATCAGACGAAGCAAAGAAGTTGGCTGACGGCCTGAAAGGCATGCTGAACAAGTCGTCTGAAGGACTTGTCGAGGAACATAACGCTGACGGATCAGTGGAGATGGACCTCCAGGGTCGTTTTCAGAGTGTGACTGTTGCACGTATCAACAAGGACGGCAGCGTTACACAATCCTGCGTCGACAATCCTCGTGCGGCAGGGGCTTTCTTCGGAATCGATCCGAAGTCGATCCAACCCGAGCGCGCCAGGAGCTTACCTAACCCTCAGTGAAGTGATTAAGAACGTGAATAAAAAGCTTTCAATTCTTCTCCTTATGCTGGCAGTGAGTCTTGTCGCAGCGTCGTCTGCGTACGGGCAGGCCACCATCGAAATTCTGAATGATATCGACGCTCCCGGAACTGGATTTAACGACAACACACCGGTCGCGCCAGTCGGCGGCAATAACGGAACGACTCTGGGCCAGCAACGGCTGAATGCCTTCCAATTCGCGGCAAATGTTTGGGGAGCCACGCTGACTAGCGGGCCGAAAATTATTATTCGAGCGAGTTGGGATAGTACGATGCCCTGCACGGCAACTTCCGGTACTCTCGGCTCCGCGGCGCCAGTGACTTTGCGACAGAATTTTCCGAACGCACCTTTCACCGGCACCTGGTACCCTACAGCTCTCGGAAACGCGCTCTCAGGCGTCGACTCAAATACTGCCAACCCGGAAATCAGGGCAAGGTTCAACCCGGACGTAGGTAACTCCGATTGTATTTCGGGTCATCCGTGGTACCTCGGACTGGATAATCTTCATGGGACTCGTGTTGACCTGGTTTCAGTGCTGCTCCATGAATTCGCCCACGGCCTGGGATTCCTAACCTTCACCGACCCGGAGACGGGAGACTTTGCCGGAACGGCGCCGGGTTTCCCAAGCATTTGGGACAGGTTCCTGCGTGACGACAGCACCGGAAAACTCTGGGTGAACATGACCTCCGCTGAGCGCGTTGCGTCATCAATCAACAACGGCAATCTCGTGTGGGACGGTGCACAAGTCAGTGCCAGCGTACCCGGCTTCCTCGTCAACGGCGCGGATTCTTCGAATCGAGTACGCATGTTTGCGCCAAACCCGATCGATCCAGGATCTTCGGTATCACACTACGATACGAGCGCCTCACCGAATTTATTGATGGAACCGAACATCTCCAACAATCTTACTCACAACGTTGATCTTCCGAACGATCTCACGTTGCCCTTACTAAGAGATATCGGGTGGATCGCTTCGGGTGCGCCGACTCCAACACCCACGCCAACTCCTTCGCCGCCGCCAAACGACAACTTCGCTAACGCGCAGGTGATAAGTGGCTGCTCTGGCACCGTTACTGGGACGAATCTTGGCGCCACAAAGGAAAGCGGCGAATTGGATCACGGAAGTAACGGCGGAACCCGTTCAATCTGGTATCAATGGACGTCGCCCTTTTCCGGCACCATGAACATCAACACTGCTGGAAGTAGCTTTGGTGGATCTCCGCTGGATACAGTGCTCGCCGTTTATACAGGGACGGCTGTGAACGCGCTCACGCTGGTGGCCCAAAATGATGATGCGCAAGCGAACGCAATCCTAACCAGTTCACTCGATTTTCAGGCAACTGCGGGAACCGTCTACCGTATTGCGGTGGGTGGATTCAACAACCAAGGTTCCGGGGGAGATTTCGGATCTATTCAGCTCAACTGGAACAGTATTATTTGTTCAAACGGGGTGTGGTCCCCGACAGTACTGAGCGCTAGCCAGGTCGATTTGAAGAGCTGGAAAGTGGACGGGCGCACGTTTGTATACGCGAAGCTGACGTTCCCGGACGCCGGTTTCCGAGTGACTAACTGGGGCACGCCCACGCGCGCAGGCAACGCCTTCTCCGTTGACACCTTAGTTGAGCGATTCAGCGGCCCGTCCGCGCAAGTGATCACAAGCACGGCACAGATCTGGGATCTGGGTGCGATCGCGGCTGGTGACTACACGTTTGCTTTCCGGAATTCCGGGACCACCGTGAAGACGTTGAACTTCACTGTGAGTAACACCGCGCCCGCGCCGAATCCGATTGATGATGCGCGCACGTTTGTGTTCTGGCAGTACAAAGACTTTCTGCGGCGTGACCCTGATGGTCCAGGTTGGGACCACTGGACGGCCGAGATTACGCAATGTACTGACGTTGCATTTCGCCGCCCGGGCGAGACGGAGGCGCAGTGTGTGGATCGCAAACGCGAAAACACTAGCGCGGCGTTCTTTATGTCACCCGAGTTTCAGAACCTGGGCTACTTCGTGTTGCGTGTGTATCGTGGATCGTTAGGACGTATGCCGTTCTTTGGCGGGACGGGAAGTGCGAGTGACGAGTTCACACGCGATGCGGCGACGCTAGGGCAGGGCATTGTAGTCAACAACCAGTTGGCGCCGGACGTGATTAATGCGAACAAGCAGACGTTTGTAAATGCGTTTGTGACACGAGCCGATTTCCGTGCGATCTACGATGGCTTGAACAACACGCAGTACGTCGACAAGTTGTTCCAGACGACGGGTGTGACGCCGAGCGCACCGGATCGGCAGGCGCTCATTGACGGATTGAATGGAGGTTCGCTAACGAGAGCCAGCGTGCTGTTCAAGGTAGTAGACGGAACGACGACGGGTGTTGGCGGTGGGTTGACCTTCAATACCACGTATGGGCAGGCGTTCTACAATAACCTGTTCAATCAGGCGTTTGTGCAGATGGAGTATTTCGGTTATCTGCAGCGCGATCCTGATCCTGACGGTTACAACTTCTGGCTCGGGAAGCTGAATTTCTTTGGCGATTGGGTAAATGCGGAGATGGTGAAGTCGTTCATCAAATCCCCCGAATACCGCTCTCGCTTCGGCGCGCCTTAAACTGGAAACACAGGCCTTAAGCTAGAACAAGTCAGGAAGAGGGGCTTGCCCCCGCTGCTGGAGGAATTTGCAAGAAGCGGGGGCAAGCCCCTCTTCCTGACTTGTTCTATTTAACGTTCATGTAAATCTCATAAATCTTTTCGGCGATTCTGATGGGCTCCGGGCCGGCACTGCTGGTCCAGGAGCCCATAATTGTTCCCGCGCTCCTCGCTAAATCGTAGGCCGATTTCCGCACTCGAAACTGCCGAGCGTTCGCCGCCATTGCCAGGATCGTCTGCACGTACTTCTCAGGATCGTGTTGTTCGTGAAGCGTGCGTAATCCGCGTTGGCCCATCTGCGCAAACTGCTCCGGGTTTCTGAGAAAAGCTTTCAGGTGAGACTGTATGTCGTCGCGCTCGTGTTCGTGACGCACGTGGGCCACAGTGTCGCGTGACAAGGAAGAGTACCAGCCAACATCCGTCACAAGACTCGGCAATGCGTGATACCAGATGCGTAACTGGCTTCCGGATGCCTCACCCATTGTCGGATAACGCAGGTTGATTGCTAGATGAGACGTTTGCAGCACCTGGTTCAATTCGTGTTCCGGCGCGTAGCCGTGTAGTTGGACCAGTTGGCCCAGGCCGAGTTTTCGAATGCGGCTGCGCAGGTGTCGCGCGTCAGTGATGTCGCCAAAGATGTCTAACCGGAAAGCATCGCGCTCCGGCATGTCGCCGAGTGCTTCAAGCACGGCATTGAGCCGGCGGTTTCGACCCATGTGGCCAAACATAACTAGTCGATACGGCGGCGCTGCCGCACGCAAAACGCCGTCGTTACGGTGAAGGGGAAGCGTGCGCGGCAAAGCGGTGGAGGCTACGGGCCACTGCTTCATCGCCTCGATCTGCTCGAAAGCTTCCTGCGAATGGACCAACACTGCCAGACAGTTTTCGAGTGCGAGCGGTGTGAGCGGGTAGTGCTCGGTCATGAAGTCGATGTTCGCGGCGCCGGAGTTCACGAATTCAGTAGCGGCGCGCAGTCCCTCGTCTCCGTAGTAACGTTTCATTTGGGCGAGGTACCCGGCGACATCGCGCCACTGCCCGCGATACAAGCTGTCGAAGAAGTTGTGCACGCGCAGGTCATGCAGGATCACGATTCCGGGGTGGCGGCGGCTCACCTCCCAGGTCGAGGCGTGGAAGAGATGGTTGTTGCCAATGTTGTAAAAGGTTACGTCTGCCTTTTGTAACTCCGGCGAACTAATCGCGTAAGGATCGAAGTATCGAACCTTTGCGACTTTCTCCAGCTCACGATCCCAGTTACTTTGATCGGTCCATAGCGTGAGTTCGCAGTGCCGGCTGAGTGACGGCAGTATGCCGGCGAGGTAGTCGTCGGCGATGCTTGTTTTGGCCGGCGGTAGCGGACAGAACCAGTTGATCTTCATGCCAGCAGCTTCTGAATAACGTTGGCCCAGGATAGATTGAGACTCTCGTAACGATCGCGCCCGGCCTGGCCCCACGCTCTCGCCTTAGCGCGATTTTCCCAGATGAAATCGAACGCAGCCGCAAGCGCTTCAGGTGCAGGATCGGTGATCAATCCGGTCGACTGGTCCACCACAAACTCCAATGGACCACCTGAATCACGACACGTGATCACTGGCTTACTTGCCAGCATTGCCTCGAGAGTTACGTAACCATAATCCTCATCGACCGGCGGATAAACAATCGCGAGCGCACTCGCGTAGCGCGATCGTTTTTCGTCCTCACTAATGCCGCCCAGCCATTCGACTCGTTTCTGTACCTTCAGTTTACGCGCCAGCGATTGCAGCTTGTCATCGTAATCCGGATGATCAGAAGTTCCGGCAAAGACGAGACGCACCGGATTGCGCGTCACCGCGAGGGCTTCGAGTGTGAGCTCCTGGCGCTTTGGAATACAGAGACGACTCGGAAAGAACAAGTAGTCTTCGGCGTCTGATGAGTAAAACTTTTCGGCATTCGGAGGCGGATGATAAAGCGGCGTGGAATCGATATCGCAGAACCGCTTGAGACGCTGAGCCACATTGCGTGAGTTCGCAAACACGGCACGCGCTTCCGGGATCAACTTACGGTCGGCGTGTTCGATGGCGTCGCGCACTTGCGAACCGTTGGGGTAGTAAACGAGGTCGCTCAGCGCGTGGTCCCAAAGCTCATAGGCAGTGCGGTGCTGGTGCAGAATCCATAGCACCTTGTTCGGGTGCGGAATCAGGTAAGCAGGGAAACGCAAACCGATGAGCCGGTCCACACGCGTGCCCGCAACTTCGGAAACGTCGATGAGCCGGCACGCCAAAATGTGATCGAGAATTTTTTCGGGTGGGTACCATTTGAACGGAATCGCCAGGATCTCGGTTTCGTGTCCCGCGTCACGGAGTGCATCGCGCAGGCCTTCCGCATGAATCTCTGCGCCGCCGCGAATAAAAGGAACCTGGACCGTGGCAATGAGGATTCTCATGGATCACGGCAGCGCCAACGGCGCGGAATATGAAAGCCAGGGGCAAGCGCGAAGCGAAGCGAAGCGCGTCGCCCCTGGTGACAGAATTAATAAAAAGCCCCTAGCCCTGAAAGGGCGTAATACAGTGGTGATATTTCGGCCTTTCAGGCCTCGACGCTTCGCGCTTTTCGCAACCAGGGGCGACGCGCTCCGCTTCGCTTCGCGCTTGCCCCTGGCTTTCATATTTCGCGCCGTTGGCGCTCCGCCGCAACACATTATGTATTACCAACTTTGCGGCCTACGATAGCGTAATCCATCGGGCCATAAAAGTAAGAGTTGAAACGTTCCGTAACTTCGCTGTCGCCCGCGATACGGGCGGACTCCCACGGGTGCAGGTTCAGGATCTCGATCCCTGCAAAACCCCGACTCTCCAACAAAAACTCCAACAACTCGCTGGGCAAAGGATGGCGATGCGTCGGATCCATGTAGAAGTAATTGCTGCCGACCAGAACATTCTCGGGGTTCGGGGTTTCGAAGATGGCGACGCCGCCGGGACGCAGCACGCGCAGTGTTTCATTCAACAGCGTGATCAGCGTTTTGAGGGGAACGTGTTCGACGATGTGGAATCCTGTAATGGCCCCGACACTCGCATCGTCCAGCCGTTGGAGACGAGTCACAAAATCTTCGTCACTGACGTTGAGACCGCGTGCGCGACATTGCTCGAGTTGAATGAGATTCGTATCAACTCCGCTGGCTTCGATCCCGGCCTCACTCAAAATCTCGAGCCACTCGCCGCGCCCGCAACCAAGATCGACGACTGGCCCGCCGTCTTTCACGTACGGAAGATAGATTTTGAAACGTTCCTTAATCTCGTCGCGACGGCCACGAAAGCGATCTTCGAGCGCCGCGTAGAGCGCATCGAGCTGGTGCGTGTCGCCGGACACGTCGCTGGAGATCTGTCGTGTGCCATGTGAAAGCGCGTTGATGCTGTTAGCCTGAATACTCAATTCAGATCGAGCATGCTGCAATTGAAGCGCGAATCGCGCGATCTCAGCGCGCAAGTGGTCTTCAGCCTTAGCAATCGCGTCGCGTTGTTCAGAGATCGATTGAGTCAACACGCTCTGTTGTTCAGTGATCGATTGAGTCAACACGCGCTGTTGTTCCGCGGTTGCTTGAGTCAATACGCGCTGTTGTTCGGCGGTTGCCTGGTCGAGTTGTGCGAGCACGTCCTGCTTGTCTGTTGCGAGTTGAGCAAGAAGTTCCCCGGTCCGTTGCTTCGTGAAAGCGTCTAACGCGTCGTAGCGTCGATCAATCTCACTGAACTGTGCGCTAGCAAGGCCTGCGAACTCTGCCTGCTGCCGCTCCAGCGTCTGTTGCTTTTCAGTTAACGTCTCGGTCTGCGTCTCGATCTGCCTCGCAAGCGTGGAAAGCTGTTTAGAAAGCGTTTCATCCAACCGCGAGATCTCGTGTCGACACTCACTAATGCGCGCCGATGCCTGGTTAATAAAGTCTGCAATCTGCTCCTGCTGCGACACAACATAACTACCAAACTCACGCTGATCGCGAACCATGTTTGGCAGCCGGACAAAAGCGATCCCAAGACGAATTACATAACCGAGCAGAGGGACTTGGCCCAGACGCCTGACGAGCGCAGGGAAGACGAGTCCCTCAACGGCGACTCCTTTAGCTCTTCCTTCGTGAGTGAAACGCAGAGTTGCGAGCAGATCGACTTTGTTGACGTCGCCGGAACGCAGTCGTTTCAGATCGCGCAACAACTCTGTTTCACTCGGAGAACGTTTCAGTACGGCTCGATATGCAGCATGAACAAACGCGCGGTCGTGATAACGCAGCAGGTCGTTGACGTGGTAGCGATGATCCGCGTGCGGTTCAAAGTCGGGTTGAAGTTTGATTTTGGGAAAACTATTTTCGGTCGAGACTGCCGGCGCGACACGAATCGGCTCGTTCTCGCCCTGGTGTGCCGCCATCGATTCGCGGATTACGGCAGCCAGGTGGTCAAGCTCGAGCCGAGGTTGATTCATGCGGAGATTAAGCCATAAAAAAGCACAAAAAGCACAAATGCTGCTGGAGCATTTGTGCCTTTACGTGGCCTTATGTGGCTTAGTTCTTAGAAGCGGCTACGATACTCAGGCGAGACGATGAACGACCTCACCATCTGCGCGTCAACCCAGTTGCCAAAGGTATTCATCTTGCCAAGCCAGTGATTGTATCCGTCCTGATCCGGATTGCGGCGCAGATAACCGAGATACTCCATGAACACGAACACAGTGTTGAACTCTTTGTCGTAGAACTGCTGTCCGTAAGTTGTCTGGAATTGCAGCGCGCCGCCAGTGGTCGTATTCGTGCCATCAACCACCTTGAAGACCACGCTTCCGCGCTTGGTAGAATCGGTGGCTTCAGCGATCAATGCATCACGGTCGGCAGTCGACAGTGGGACACCGGTGGTCTGGACGAGCTTGTCGACAAACTGCGTCGCATTAAGCCCTCCGTAAACTGCCTGAAACTCCGTCCGGGTAATGAAAGTCTCAACGAAAGCGCGCTTGTTCGCGTTAATGACGTCTGGCACGAGCTGGTCATTCACGACGATGCCCTTGTTGACCTGTGCTACGTCCTTGATGTAGTCGCTGTACAGCGGTCTGCATGAGGCAGGAAGGTTCTGCGGCACTCCTGGACATTGCGCGTTTTCCAGTCTTCCTAACGTACCCCAGTAAACGCGTATCACAAAGGAGCCCTCGTTCTGGTTTTCAGGCGAAAAGAAGAACGCCGCGGACGTATTCTCGCGCTTGCGATCGATACATAGCGCTTCTGACTCACCGGGCCTGCGATTGTTTACGTCGCTGCACTGAGTGATTTCAGCCGTCCAGTGGGCCCAGCCAGGGGCATCCGGAAAGCGTCGCAGGAAATCGATGTAGTGTTGCGCGGTATAGAAGTCGGCGTCGTCGATCGTGATCGGCGTGTTTGTGCCCGGCCGGAGGCGCAACGGTTTAACTTTAATATTGCCGTAGAAGAGCTCCGACGGGAGTCCGGGAGTTTCAGTCTCGATTCGAAGTGTCGGCGGGCTTTGAGCGAACGCTGCACCAAAAGCTATAAGCCCTACCAGAATAGCCATTAAAAATTTCCGCATGTGTGTTGCTCCTACAAACACTCGGTGGGAATGTCGTCTTTGATTAGAAGTACCTGAGGCTGGGGACACTCGCCAAATCCGAAATCAGTATAGGTAATGCCAAATTACATTGTCAATAAGGTCGTTTATCCAATTTCGGTCATTTTGAAGTCTTCTAAACGAAAGACAATGAAGCGCGAATCGAGCGGTGCATCGACGCGCCTGGCAGTGCTGTGGAAGTGGATTACAGACTCTCCCGGGGGCACCGTAATGGTCTTCGAATAAGGAACCGGCGTGTTATTCACTTTTAGCTGTTCCGAGATGAAGCCACTAACGAAGAAATCATCGAGTTCCGGGTATCCCGTGGCGAAGGCCATCTCGAGCTTAATCGTTCGCGGCAGCCGCGAAGTGTTTCTAATGTGTAACTCGCCGTCATTAGAACACCAGCGCCAGCTTTTTCCGGGCCGGCTTTCGAGGGCAAAGAAACCTCCGCGCCAGTCAAGCAGTACTGGATGGAAACTTAGTTCCTGCCTTACTTCCCATTCGCTCTCGGAGTATTTCTCACGCAGGCTTCTACGATAATCGGTGAGATTGTAGAAGAGAAGCCGCCCATTCGGACTGCTCAACGGTTGTGCCTGCAGTATTTTGGAAAACTCCGCTTCCATCGCTGCGCCCTGATCCTGGTAACCAA
>Ga0068859_100001305_pt1 | contig 25460 bp, 16 predicted proteins | sample KBSSwiS22_FD_66585 | JGI IMG/M metagenome (GOLD analysis project Ga0068859, IMG submission 66585) | Switchgrass rhizosphere microbial communities from Kellogg Biological Station, Michigan, USA - KBS Switchgrass S2-2 | ecosystem: Host-associated > Plants > Roots > Rhizosphere > Soil ...
CGCGTCGTACTCCGCGTTCGCCCGGATCTTGGACGTCGGCGCCGCGGAGCGGACGCGCAGGAAATGATCGGCCGCGGCGCGGAAGTCCCCCGCCGTCTTCGCGAGCGAGCCCTGCTCGTAGATCGAGGCCGCCAGGTTGTCGACGAGCGCTGCGCGCCCCTCGTCGCCCGGGGCCGTCGCGGCGAGCACCTCGGTGTACGCGCGCTCCGCGCGCGGGTAGTCGGAAAGCTCGAACGAGCCGTGCGCGACGACGAGCCACGCCTGACGGCGGAGATCCGCCGGAGCCGCCGGATACCCGTCGATGACGCGTTGGGCCGAGACGACCGCGGGGCCGTAGTCCTTCATCGCGTACTGGTCGTCCGCCGCGGCCCCCAGGATCGACGCCGCCTGCTCGTGGTCGGGGAAGGTGTCCGCGAACCGGATCGAGCTCGCCACCGTGTCGCGACGGACGTCGGGCTTGCCGCCCTCGGGCGCCGCGTCGAGCGCCTTGCGGTACGCGTACACGGCGGCGTACCCGGCGCCCGCCGACTGCGGGTGCAGCGGGTAGCCGTAAGCGGTGCGCTCGTACTGCTTCGCCGCCTCGTTGAAATCCTCGTTCTCGAGGCGCAGGTCGGCCAGGCGGTAGTTGATCGCGGGCGACTCCGCGTCGGTCGGGAACGAGTCGAGGAAGTCGCCGTACCAGCGGGCGGCCTCGCGGTAGCTCTCGACCTTCTCGGTCCCCGCGGCCGCACCCTGGTACTGCGCGTGGTAGTGGCTGGCGAGGTCCTTGAGGTTCGACTTCAGATACCCCACGACCTCCGGTGAGTCCTCGGGGGTGAAGTGCTTCCAGTAGGGGCCCGTAAGACCGTACGTCGCGGCGAAGTCCCGCTTGGCCTCCAGCACGAGCTTCGGGAAGCCGCCCTGCGTGAACGTCTCGATGACGCGCATCGAGAAGCGCGGGGCCGCCTTGTGGAACGGGTACTGCGCCACGAACGCCCTGTAGGTGTTCGCCGCGTCGTCGTAGCGGAGCTTCGCCAGGTAGTGCTCGCCGAGGTTCCCGTAGATGCGGTCCTCGAAGGCGCGGTTGCCGAACTTCGCGAAGTAGTCGCGCACCGTCTGCGGTCCGCCGCCCAGGTTCGCGAAGGAGAGGGACACGACGCGGAACGTGTCCGCGACGCGGCGCTCGTCGTCCTCCTCGTGCGTCGCGTCGAAGTCGTAGCCGATCGAGACCTTGTAGTCGAGGAGCGCCATGTAGCGGTGGAGCGCCTCCTCGTAGAACTCCTGCTTGTAGAGCGTCCACCCGAGCTTGTAGAGGGCGAGCTCGTAGTACGACGACCGCGCGCCCAGGCCGATGACCGCGGCGTAGGCGCCCTCCGCGTCGCGGAACTTGCGGCGCATGAAGAAGTACTCGCCGCGGCGGTACTGGACCTCGTCGAAGTGCGTGGACGACGGGTTCGCCTGGATGAGGCGCTCCATGGTGGCGATCGCGTCCTCGGTCCTGCCGAGCTCGTCGAAGGCGCGCGCCTTCTGGTAGAGGATCTGGTCGCTGTCCTTGTAGTTCGGATACTCGGCGAGCAGCTTGTCGTAGAGGGCGATCGCCTCGAGCGGCCCCGAGGGATCCGCGGTCGCGCTGCGCGTGGCCGCATCTTCCGTCCACGACATCGCCTCGGCGGCGGTCGCCCGCTGCTCGAACGCCTCGTCCGACTCGAAGATGTTGGGGACCGGAGCCTTCGCGGCCACGGCCTCCCCCGCGGTCCGGCCCGTCGCCGGTGCCGCCATCGGCTTCGGCTTCGCGTCGTGGATCCCGAACTGCTTTTCGAGCTGGAGATCGGCGAGGCGGCGCATCGCCTCGGGGGTCATCGCCGTCTCCTTCGTCTCCTCGAGGAAGCGGCGGTAACCCTGCATCGCCTGCTCGAGCCCACCCTCGACCTGCGCTTCGGACACGTCCGGCTTCACGCTTCGCAGCTCGGCGAGCGTCCCGGAGGTCGGCGTCGCGGTGTGGTGCGAAGCGCACGCGGCGCACAGCGCCGGCACGAGCACGAGCGGAAGCGACGTGCGCCTTCTCACCGCGCCTCCTCCGCACCTTGCGCGCGGGCCGCGCGGTCGTAGCTGTCGGCGACCGCGTAGCGGGCCTGGGTCTGCTGCGCGGCGAGGCGCTCCCGGCGCGCCGCGAGCTGGTGCACCGCGACCGTCTCGATCATCTGGCCCTGGCGCGCCATCAGGCCGGAGACGCCGACGGCCGCGTCCTCGACGCGCCGGCGGAGCCGCTGGATCGTCACGTCGTAGCCGGAGTAGCTCTGCGTCGCCGCCTGGCGCGCCCGCACGAAGTCGTCGTACTGCCGCTCGAGCGTCTCGACGTCGGTCTCGAGCGCCTTCAGGTGGACGAACGCCGCCGTGAGCCTCTCGTGGTATTCGGTCTCGAGGCGGAAGGTCAGCACACCGCGGAGGTGCGCGACGCGCCTGGCCGTCGCCGGGTCCGAGTTTTTCTTTTCGATCGCGGCGAGGCGCTCGCCGGCGATCCGCTCCTCCGCGGTCGCGAGGTACTCGGGCCGCGGGGCGGTCAGCATCGCGTGGAGGCGCTTCCCGACGTTTTTCTTCTGCTCGAGGCGCAGGCGCATGCGCGAGTCCAGCTCGCGGAACTGCGCATCGACCTCCGGCAGGAGCGGCTCGTAGTTCACGCCGCGGAGCCGGATCATGTCGTCGAACGCGTCGAGCCCCGTCTTCCACGCGGCGAGCTTCGACCGCAGGCCCTCGAGGTCGAGGTAGTTGTGGAGCGCCGTCTGGAACTCGTGCGACGCCATGAGCTCCATGAGGTAGTAGGTCTCGGGGGCGTCCGGGAGGGTGCGCAGGCGGATGACCCAGCCCGCGTCCTGCCGGCTCTCCTCGCGGGCGAGGGCGGTGAGGAAGCTCCCGGAGCGGACGCTCTCGATCGAAGCGTCCACCCGGTCGATCTGGCCGGAGAGCTGCTCCAGCGCGCGGCCGTACAGGAGCGCGGCGCGGCCGTGGAGGTTCAGGCTCGCGTACGCGGACGGAAGCGCCAGCAGCGCTTCCTGAACCGCGGCGTCGGTCGGCTCGCGCTCGGCGAGCACGCCCCACGGCACGAGCGCCCGGTCGTACTGCTTCGCCTGCGCCTCCGCGAAGCCGGCGCGCAGCAGCGCCTGGTTCGAGAACGGACCCTCGAGGCGCACGCGGTCGAGCGACCGCTTGGCGTCGTCGTAGCGCGCGGACTCGAAGAGCAGCGCGCCCAGCACGAGGTTCGACTTGTCGCGGATCGCGAGGCCGGCGGGATCGGTGGCGGCGAGCTGCCCCGCGGCGTCGAGCTGTCTCACCGCCTCCTCGGCGTGCCCCTCCTCGAGGAGCGCGATGCCGAGGTTGTACGCGACGAACCCCGAGAGGCTCGGGTCGCTCTTGAGCGGCTGGAGCACGGTCACGGCCTCGGCGGGCTTGCCCATCGCGAGGTCCACGCTCGCGCGCAGGAACTCCACGTCGTCCTGGATCTCGACCGGCACCTTCCCCTGGATCCGGGCGAGCGCTTCGACCGCGTCGTCGAGCTGGCCCTTCTCGAAGTGGATCTTCGCCAACCGGTAGGCGGCCTCGTTGCGCACGGCCTCGTCCACGGCCCCTTCGAGCACCGCCTTGATCGCGCGGCCCGCGCGCCGGTGCATGCGGTAGTCGAGCTCGAAGTCGCCGACGGAGAACTCCGCCTGGCCCACGTGGTACGTCAGCGTGTCGAGACCGGGCTCGTCGAGCCCGTGGTACATCGCAAGCTCGGCGTCGAGGCGCTGGAGCGCGTCGAAGAAGTCCCCCTGGTAGGCGTGGTAAAGGGCCTCGCCGAAGTACAGGTCCTTCAGCTCGGCCGACGACGCCGGCGCGGTCGTGAGACACGCCGCCACGCCGATACCCAAGAGACGCGCCCCGGTTCGCATGGGATCACCATTCCTCGAGCGCGATGGGCGCGGAGGAGGAAGGCCCGGAGAGCTTCAGCCCCACCATCTTCGGCTTGACGTCCTTGCGGAACGTGAATTGCTGCGTGCGGCTGAAATCGGCGCCGCCCTCGGTCTTCCCTTCCATGAGCGCTTCGAGCTGGTGGTCGCCGGTCGCGACGTTCCCGACGTACAGGCGCTGCACGCCGCCCTTCCGGAGGGCCTCCAGCTCCTTGAAGCTGTAGATCGATTGCGCGACGAGCTGCCCGTCGATCGTCAGGCGCACCGCGTCGAGGCGCATCGTGTCGGCGGGTGCGAGCTCGACGAAGACCGCGACTTGCGTCCCGGAGGGGAACAGGAGCTTCTCCTCGAGCCGGGAGAGCTCCTGCGCGATGTCCAGGACATCGGACTTGATCTCTTGGACCTGCTCGTCGAGCCCCTTCATCTGCTGCTGGTCGGTGGACTCCGCCCAGGCGAGCGCGGGACTCAAACACAACAGGCACGCCACGATGACCCTTCGGCGCATGGCACCCTCCTCCGGGCGGCGGAGACTGCAACGGGCCTGCCATGGCGATTGGCGGAGGAATCCGTGGGGCGCGGTGACGATCTCGTCGTCGTGCGCTGCCGAGAAAAGCATGGGGAGCCGCCCGCGCCGCAGGAGATCGGGCGGAACGACAAGTCATGTCCTTGTCGTAATCGCGGCATTACGCTGGCGGGCGTCGACGCCGTCTCAGGATCGCAATCGCGAGGGACAGGCCGTGACGCTGTCCCGCGGCTCACGTGCTAACTTGCTTGCGAGATGACGCGCGCGAGGAAGCTTCCCCCGGTCGATCCCTCTACCCATTGGAGCGCCTGGAGCGCCGCGCGATTCCAGACGGAAGATGCGCGCGACGGCTTCCTTCGTTCCGTCGTCGACCTGCACGACGACGGCTGGGCCGCCGAGGCCATGGCCAACGAGGATCGCGCCGCGCGGGTCCGCTGGCGCCCGCGGAAGTTCCTCGGCCTCAACGACCTCGCCTATGCCCACGGCGGGCGGATCTTGGTCGCCGTCGTGCGGCGCGGGATGATGTAGCGGGCTAGTTGTCACCCGGTTTCGTCAGGATCGAACACGCGACCACGAGTCCGCTGGGCCAGTTCCCCGATCCCGAGCTGACGAATCGTACGTCGAGGTTCGCCTCGGCTCCCGTGGCGTAGACGTCCGTCGATGTGGTGTTCGAACAGGAGGTCGACGAGCTGCCGATCGTGCAGGTGAGATTGCCCGCATTGTTGGTTCCCGACCGCACTTGGACCACCACGGTCCGGCTTCCCCCGGGGGCGACCTTCGCCTTGCAGGTCAGCTTTCGCAGCACCGAGCGCGGATACGGCAGCGACGCGTTCGCTTCCGTGGCATCGCAGAGCGAGGTGTTGGGGCCACAGTAGGTCGTCGTGGAGCCCGTGATGCCCGGGTTCGTGAAGGTCACGGCCGTTAGCTCGGGAAATGCATTGCTGGGGTCCGAAAGGCCCTTGTTCGTCAGGGTCTCGCTACCCGAGTCCGTGGCGAGCGACGAAGGGAACGTGTTCGTGCCGCTCGTCAGGTTCTTGTTCGTCACGGTCTGGGTTGCCGTGTCCACCAGCACACCGCCCGTCACGTTCGGAAGCGTGAGCGTGTTGTTCCCCCCGGATGACGTCGTCGCCTTGAGCTTCACGCTGTTGTTGAAGTCGGCGCTCTGGAACATGAGCGCCGCGTTGTCCTTGCGGAAGACGTAGTCCCCGGCCTGGGTGATCCACGAGATGATCTCCAGGCCGGTGCCGGACCAGTTGTGCAAGACCATCGGGTTGTCGCTGCCGCCCCCCACGTTGCGCGTGTCCCACGTCATCGACGCGAACTGCCCCGGCAGTTGATCGAACGAGTTGATGAACACCCGATTGGCCGTGACCTGCTGCCAGTCGACATCGCTGGAGAAGAAGTTAGCGGCCGTGAATACATGGGTCGGCCCCCACGCCGACGAGCCGTTGTTGTCGATCTTGATCCTCGGCTTCGAGGTCATCGGTGAGTTCACGTGGTAGAAGCCGCCGAGAAGCGTGAGCGGACCGGGCCCCTGATGATCGATGAAGTAGCAGGGCGAGCCCGACGTGCAGGCGTTCTCACCGCAGGCCGAGGTCACCCCCCCGTAGTGCTGCATGTGCTCGTTGATCAGGACGGTCGGGTAGATCCGGGCCACATTGACGTCCGATTGGGTCCGCAGAATCGCTTTGGCGCACGTCTCGTGCGTGACGTTGTTGAGGACGACATCGTTCATGTCCGGGCCGATGTTGACGTCGGCATCCATCCCGGGGGTGACCCCTCCGAGAAAGGTGTTCGAGACGTAGCACAAACCGTCGAGCAGGTTCAGTGCTTGATACGTCGCCGTGATGTTGGAATCCTCGATGCGCATCCCCGTGGTCTGCGCCCCGTCCTGCTGGAAACCGATCGGCACGTTCCTGGTGGTGATGTTGCGGAAGGAGGTCTCCGAGGCCTGACACTCGCAATTACTGGTCGCATTCACGTTGATCGCGATCCCCTTCGCCATCCCGGACGTCGCAATGTTCTCGATCGAGATGTTCTCGAAGACGTTCTGCTGCGACGTGCCCGATCCCGTGGGCGGCGGGGAAGGAGGAGGTCCGGTGAAGCCCGTCGTTGCGAGCATCTCGATCCCGATGTTCGCCTTGTCGTCGCCGTCGATGTGGAAGTCCTGGAACCGTGACCACGAGACGTCCCAGATGCGGAGCACCGCGCGGTTTACGCCGAGCGTTCCGGTCATCTTCAGCGTCGTTCCCGCGATGGCGACACCCGTGCTGAGCTCGGGGCTACTCCCGTGTCCCTTGAGCACGATGCCGTACTTGTCCTTGGCGTCGGAGCTCACCCGCTTTCCGATCTCAATCGTCGCCGAGATGTCGACCTGGCCGCGCGGCATGACGACGACACACCCGGGTGCATCCCCGAACACGTCGCCGCAGGCGTTGATCGCTTCCTGGATGCCGCCCGTAGACGATCCGGACGCGAAGTCCACGGCGTAGAAGATCTCGTCGCTTCGGGCGGTTTGCGCGCGTGCGACGCGCGGGCCCATCGCCAGCCCGAGCGCGAGCACACCCATCCACAGAGCACGGTATCGGCGATTCGGTGTCATAACGGTGACCTCCTTCACAGAGGTAACCGAAAGATCGGCCTCGGACGGGCAATCGCCCTGCGGGCGCCGCATGGCGGCGGTGGCGGCCGCCCTCGCGCTGAGCCTCATGGCGAAGCCGATGCTCGTCAAGTGGAAGCGCCTTCGGTGAGCTCCGCCCGTTGACTTTCGGATGCCTACGCCGTAGAGAGGAACCGCCCGGGGGGGAAACGCCATGGGTAACAGCCTCGTTCGCGCCGCCGCCCTGGCGGTCCTCGCCGTCGCGGCGACGTTGGCGGCACGCGACGCATCGGCCGCCCGTGCACTGACCTTCGAAGACCGAGTCGCGGCGCAGCGCGCGATCGAGGACGTGTTCTGGCGGCACCGGATCTGGCCTGCGGAGAACCCAGGCCCGAAGCCTCCCCTCGCCGCCGTGATGTCCGACAACGCCATCCGGTCGAAGGTGCTGCTGGTTCTCCGAAAGACGCGGACGCTTCCGTCCGAGCGAATGCAAGCCGAGCTCGATCGCATGGCACGCGCCACCCAGGAGCCCGCGATGCTGCGGGAGCTCTTCCATGCGCTCGGGGACGACCCCGCGCTCATCGCGGAGACACTGGCGCGCCAATCGCTCGCCGAGCAGACGACGGACATCGAGGCCGCCGGCGAAGAGGATGTGGAGCCCGCATGGCCTCTGGGCGCGTATGCGCTCCCCACGATCCTCGACGCCGCGTGCACACCCGATTCCTGGACGCCGACGGCTGGTTCGACGACCCCCACCGGAACCGGGCGGGCCGTGTGGACCGGCGCGGAAATGCTGGTCTGGGGGACGTCGTCGCCTCTCGGCGCGCGCTACAACCCCGCGAGCGATACGTGGACGGCGATATCGAGCACGAACGCCCCGGCGGCTCCGCGATTCGACTTCACCGTCGTGTGGACGGGGTCGAAGCTGATCGTGTGGGGCGGCCAGGCCGCTGGCGGCGACTTGAACTCCGGCGGGATCTACGACCCCGCCACCGACTCGTGGGTAGCCACGAGCGTCGCGTCGGCGCCCCCCGCACGCCGCGTTCACACGGCGGCCTGGACCGGATCGGTCATGGTCGTCTGGGGCGGCCTCGACGCGGGCGGCACCCTCTTTCAGTCGGGAGGTCGCTACGATCCCGCGACGGACACCTGGACACCGACGAGCCTCTCGGGTGCACCGGTGGCTCGTTACGGGCACACGGCGATCTGGAGCGGGTCGAGGATGATCGTCTGGGGAGGGCGCGACCTCTCCACCGATCTGAACACGGGCGGACGCTACGACCCCGTTCTCGACCAGTGGGCCGACACCTCGCTCTTTCCACCGGTGCCGCAAGGCCGGCTGGGTCACACGGCCGTGTGGACCGGCACGCGGATGCTCGTCTGGGGCGGCTATTCGGCCGGGTATCTCGCCACCGGCGGCTCGTACGATCCCGTGGCGAACCAGTGGAGTGGTCTCGGCGGCGGCACACCGCCGACGGCGCGAACCCTGCACTCCGCCGTGTGGAGCGGCTCGAAGATGATCGTGTGGGGGGGAGGGAGGGACAACAACCCGCTCCAAGGACCGACGATCCCCTTGAATACGGGAGGGGTCTACGATCCCGCCACCGGCTGGACCTCGACCGCCACCGGAGCGAACTCTCCCTCGGCCCGCTGGAGCCATAACGCCGTCTGGACCGGGACGGAGATGATCGTCATGGGTGGAACCGGAGCAGGACAGCTCGCCCGCTACAACCCGGTGAGCGACACCTGGTCTCCGACGCTGGCCCAGACGCTACCGGCCCCGCGATCGGGGCACGCGGCGGTGTGGACCGGGAGCGAGATGATCGTCTGGGGCGGGAAGGTCCCTGGAAACAGCTATGCGTTCACGGGTGGCCGCTACGTGCCGGCCACCGACACCTGGCAAGCCATCACCAACAGCGGCAGCGTCGTCGGCCGGAACAGCTTCACCGCCGTATGGACCGGGACGCGCATGATCGTCTGGGGCGGTCTGTGGTCGAACAACGAAATCAATCAACCTCTCCCACAGAACAACGGTGGCCGATACGACCCTTCGACGGACACCTGGCAGACCACGTCCACGGGCCCGTCCGGACGTTTCAACCATTCCGCTATCTGGACCGGAACGCGCATGATCGTCTGGGGCGGAGTGGGGAGCGGCATCGACCAGGCCGACGGCGGCAGCTACGACCCCGTCGCCGACAGCTGGACGGCCGTTCCGAGCGGCCTCCCGAACGCGGGACGCTCACGCCACGCCGCCGTCTGGTCCGGACGCGAGATGATCGTGTGGGGCGGCGCCATCGGCGGCGTCGGGACGAACACAGGCTTCCGCTACGCGCCCGCGACCGGCATCTGGACGGCGCTCCCGGCGCCCGGCGCCCCCGCGGCTCGCTCGTTCCCGTCCGCGGTTTGGACCGGCCGGGAGATGGTGGTCTGGGGAGGCTCGATGAACACCGGGGGCCGATACAACCCGGTGAACGACACCTGGCTCCCGACCGCGCTCACGGGAGCGCCGTCGGCGCGCTCCGACAACAGCGCGGTGTGGACCGGAAAGCAGATGATCGTTTGGGGAGGCGGCACGAGCACGGGGGGACGCTACGACCCAGGCACCGACACGTGGTCGCCCACGACGACCGACGGCGCGCCGCAAGCCCGCTCGAGCCACACGGCGGTGATGACACCCTCCGAGATGATCGTGTGGGGCGGTAGCACGCTCAACTCCGGAGGCCGGTACTGCGTCGAGCCTTGCGATGCTCCGACGACGTGGAATCAGGACGCGGACGCCGACGGGTACGGCTCGCCGATCGTGACCTTCGCGAGCTGTACGCAACCGTACGCCCACGTGGCCGACGCCCAAGACTGCAACGATTGGACCGACGCCGCGTCTCCGGGGCATCAAGAGGTGTGCGGGGACGGGATCGACAACGACTGCGACGCCGTCGTCGACGACCCGACCGTCCCGGCCGCGCCGCTCGCGGTTGCGATGAGCAAGACCGCGAACGCGTCCGTCGTGTCCTGGGCCGCCATACCGTTCGCGGTCGGCTACGACGTCCAGAGAGGGGCGTTGAACGCGTTGCGCAGCGGAGACGGCGACTACACGATCGCGACTTCGGCGTGTCTCGCGAGCGGCACCGGCGCGACGTCCGCGTCGGACACCCTCACACCTCCGGACGGTGACGGCTCCTGGTATCTCGTGCGAGCGCAAAGCTGCGGGGGGAACGGCTCCTACGACGATCCATCGGCGTCGCAATCCGGGGCGCGTGACGCGGAGATCGTGGCGTCGGCCCCTGCCTGTCCGTGAACCGGCCCGAACGCCGCACGATCGCAATCGCCTTGGCGCTCGTGGCGCTCGCCGCCGTGACGTTCGTCCCCGTCGTTAGCAACGGCTTCATCGACGTCTACGACGACGACAAATACGTCACCGAAAACGCCAACGTGCAGCACGGGCTCGATGCCGGGAGCCTGGGCTGGGCGCTCACCACGACCACCGCCTCCAACTGGCACCCGCTCACGTGGGTCTCGCACATCCTCGACGTGTCGGCCTTCGGCCTGAGCCCGGCCGGTCACCACCGCACGAGCGTCCTCCTCCACGCGCTGACCACGGCCCTGCTCTTCCTCGCGCTCGCGAGGTTGACCGGCCACGCGGGCCGCTCCGCCGCGGCCGCGGCGCTGTTCGCCGTCCATCCGTTGAGACTCGAGTCGGTGGCGTGGGTCGCGGAGCGGAAGGACGCGCTCAGCGGTCTGCTCTTCGTGCTCGCTCTCGTCGTCTACGCGCGGTACGTCGAAAGCCCCCGCCCGCGCCGCATGGCCCTCGTCGCGCTGGCGCTCGCCTTCGGCCTCATGGCGAAGCCGATGCTGGTCACCGTTCCTTTCGTCCTGCTCCTGCTCGACGCCTGGCCGCTCGGCCGGAACAGGACCGAGACGTGGAAGCAGCTCGTCGTCGAGAAGGCGCCGCTGTTCGTGCTGTCGATCGCGTCGTGCGTGCTCACCGTGTGGGCGCAGCACGCCCACGCGGTCCGCTCGCTCCAGGAGTTCCCGCTGGGCGTCCGGATCGAAAACGCGATCGTCGCGTACGCGGCGTACCTCGGGAAGACGATCTGGCCGGCGAAGCTCGCGGTCCTCTACCCCCACCCGGGCGCGAGCCTCGAGGCGTGGAAGGTCGGTGTCGCCCTGCTCGTCGTCGGCGCGATCACCTCCCTCGCCCTCTTCTTCCGGCGGAGCAAGCCGTGGCTCGTCACCGGCTGGCTCTGGTATCTCGGCATGCTCGTGCCGGTGATCGGCCTCGTGCAGGTGGGGCAAGCGGCGATGGCCGACCGCTACACCTACCTGCCCTCGATCGGCCTCGCGATCGTCGTGTGCTGGGCGCTTCCCGAGCGGACGGCGGTCGTCGTGGCGTCCATCGCGACGATCGCGCTCGCCGTGGGCACGTGGCGTCAAGCTCCCTACTGGAAAGACTCCGTCTCGCTCATGACGCGCGCGATCGAGGTGACGAAGGACAACGGCATCGCGCACGCGAACCTCGGGCTCGCCCTCTACCGTCGCGGAGACCTCCGCGGCGCGATTCGGAACTATCAGGAGGCGATCCGCATCTTCCCCGGCTTCCAGACCGCGCACGCGAATCTCGGCGCGGTGCTCGCGGAAGCCGGGCGGCACGACGACGCGGTCGCCGCGTATCGGCGCGCGATCGAGCTCGATCCCACCGACCCCGACGTCTACAACAACCTGGGAAGCGGCCACTACCGCGCCGGACGCCTCGACGAGGCGATCGAGGCGTACCGCCACGCGATTCAGCTCCGGCCCGACCACGCCGGTGCGGTGTACAACCTCGGAACGGCGCTCGCCGCGAAGCAGGACTTCGCGGCGGCGGCACCCGTCCTGAGCGAGGCGGTCCGCCTGGCGCCGGGGAACGCCTCCGCGCACGCGAACCTCGCCGCGGTCCTCACGGTCCTCGGCGACACCGCGGGCGCGTGGCGGGAGGTGGACGCGATGCGGGCGCTCGGGAAGGAGCCACCCGCATCGCTGCTCCAGAAGCTGCCGCCGCGCTGATCCTCAGTGCCGGGCGCTGTCGTCGACCCTGAGGCTCGAGATCATGCGGTTGAACGTCGGCCGGAGCGCGGCGTAGTCCCGCCCGGGCGCGATGAACAGCGCGTAGATCACGTGATCGTCCGGAAGCTCGCGCGTGAACACGGTCACGCGCTCTTCTTGCCCCGTGACCTGAGAGGTTCCCGAGAGCACGAGCGAGAGCGCCTTGGCGCCGTCGATCACGTCCGAGCGCTGCGAGTCGTCCACCACACGCAGCGTGCGATTGGTGCGCATGATCTCGGACACGAGATCGTTGGTCGCGGTCGCCAGGGTCGTCCGGCTGACGCTTCCGCCCGATCCGGGCGACGCCTGGAAGTTGAAGCGGCCGACGTCGTCGGTATCGCTTCCGAACGGCGCGTAGTGATTGACGACGACGCCGTAGACGAGGTCGTCGGTCGGACCGCCCGCCGCGACGAACCCGCCCTGCGGCGCGATCGTCACGCCCATGCCGTCGCCGGCCGCGCTGACGCTCCAGTTCGACGGGTACTCGATCCGGTAGAGCCCCTGCTGGGACGTGAACGCCCGGTACGTCTCGGCGGGTGCCTCGATCTGGCCCAGGGTTCCGTTCTCCGGATAGGTCCGCGTCGGCGTCGACGTCGAGCCGCTCTTCGCGATCTCCTGCGTGGTGCGCGCGGCCGGCTGGCTCGCCAGCGCCGACTTGGCCCGGGCGATGCTGCCGACCGGGGCCGTGGTCTGGATCGTGAGCGAGCGCATCTCGGTGCGAATCCGCTCCGCGCGATTGGCGGGCGCGGGGTGGCTGCTGAAGAACTGCTCCACCTTGCTCGGGTTCCGCGATTGCAAGGACGCGAGCGTCCCGAAGAAGTCGATCATGTCCTGCGGGTTGTACCCGGCGCGCGCCAACGTCTGCGCGCCGTAGACGTCGGCCTGCTCCTCGTCGGTCCGCGAGAACTTCAGGAACAGCGCGTTCAAGCCGAACCCGCCGACCGCGCCGACCACCTTGCTCGTCGATCCCTCGTCCTTCCCGAGGAAGCCGCCGAGGATGCCGAGGCCCGTCTGGCTCAGGTACGCCTTGGAGGCCTGGTTCGTCCCGTGCCGCAGCGCCACGTGGGCCATCTCGTGCGCGAGCACGCCGGCGAGCTGGCCCTCGTTCTTCGCGGCCTCGATGAGCCCGCGGTTGACGTACATGAACCCGCCCGGGAGCGCGAACGCGTTCACGTCCGACGCGTTGACGATCTTGAATTGATAGTTGAAGCGCGAGCCGGGCATCGCGGCGGCGAGCCGCTGGCCGATCGCCCGCACGTAGTTCGTCGCGGTGGTGTCGTTGATGATGGGAAGCTGCTGCTCGACCTGCGCCGCCGATTGACGTCCGATCTCGACGTCCTGCTCGACGGAGAACAGGTTGAACCCCGATTTGATCTTGGTCTGCGCGTGCGCCGCGCCCCCCATGAGCGCTACGGCGACGAGGCCGGCGGCCAGCCCGCGGTGAGCGTGGTGTCTCATCTTCGTCTCCTTGGACTAGGAGACGATCGTGATAGGGATCCGCTCGACCGGCTATCGGGGAACGACCGAAACGCACGGCGGGAATTCCCGCATCACGACGGATTCCCGGGCTTTCGTCGTGCCGGGTCCGGCGCCCCGCGACGTCGCGGAGCGCCGGACGTGGACACTAGGGGCAGGAGCCGGCCGCGCTCACCGTCACTCCGGCGGCCGCGGCCAGGCACGCGTTGTCGTAGGTGGCCCCGTCGCACCCGCAGACCGGAAGGGATTCGACGGGACAGCTCGTGGGGGTTGCCGTGCAGACGCCTTCGGCATCGGTGGCGCACGTTCCCACCGCCCTCTCGCAGAACTCGCCGGTGAGGCACGGGAGCGAGGTCGTAGTACCGCACGCCCGGTCGGGCTCGCACGCTCCCGTGGCCGCGACGGCCACGTTCAGAGCGTTCGCGACGCAGGCGCTCGAGTACGTCACGTCGTCGCATCCGCACACGGGATCGACGACCGGAGGACAGCTCGTGGGGGTGGGCTCACAGACGCCCGCGGCATCGGAGGCACACGCGCCCTCCGCGCGGCTGCAGAACTCGCCGGTTGCGCAGGTTGCGCCGCCGGTGCCACACACGTGGACGTCGGCGTCGCAGCGGCCCGCGTGGGCCAGCGAGACGCCCGCCGCCGCCGCGAGGCAAGCGTTGTCGTAGGTCACGGCGTCGCAGCCGCAGACGGGCGCGAGCAGCGGGGAGCAGATCCCCGGAACGCCCGTGCAGTGACCGTCGCCGCCCTCGGTGCAAACGCCGGTGTCGCTCCGGCAGAACTCGCCCTCCGCGCAGGTATCCCCGGCGGCCCCGCCGCACGCGATGCCCTCGACGCATGCGCCGGTCTGGCGGACGGGGACCCCGGCGACGTCGGCGAAGCAGGCGTTGCTGTAGGTTGTCCCATCGCAACCGCAGACGGGCTCGTAGGCGGGAGAGCACGATACGGGCAGGCTCGTGCAGACGCCCGGAGCGTCCGCGGAGCACGCGCCGTCCTCACGCTTGCAGAACGTCCCGTCGCCACACGTGGCGCCGGATTCGCCGCCGCACGCCACGCCCACGCCCTCGCAGGCGCCCTCGTGATCGATCGTGGCTCCCGCGGCGGCCGCGAGGCACGCGTTGTCGTAGGTGATGCCGTCGCAGCCGCACACCGGATCGGCCGGGTCGTCGCAGCTCGCCGGGATCGCGACGCACTCGCCTTCGGCCGAGGGGTCGCACACGCCGGCATCGCGGCGGCAGAACTCGTCGGCCGCGCAGGTGTCGCCGGCCTCGCCGCCGCAGCGCACCGTGCACTCGCCCATGGTGTCTCCGTGACGCAGGTGCGCGCGCACGGCGGGTGCGCCGATGCAGATGGTGTGGGCGTTGTCGGGGTTCCCGGGTGGGATGTGACAGATGCAGATCTTCTCCGCGGCGTGGGCCGATACACCGCCCATCAGTGCGGCCATCGTCAGGCCGAGCAGAACTCTCATGGGACCTCCTGTTATGTGGAGGTTCCTCATACGCCGCTCGACTGCGAGAGCGCATCGGTGCTTCACCTAGGTCGCACCGGCGCGTTACATCGCGTGCGCGTTACGCCTCAGGTGCGGCCGAGGCTCACGGCGAGCTTGCCGCCCGGCCCGCGACGTACCGTCATCTGCCACGGCTCGCAACAAACCTCGCAGTCCTGCACCATCTCGCCGACGGACTCCGGGTCGAGGAGGATGGACTGCCACTCGCCGCAGTACGGGCACTGGACCTGAACCGCGCCGTCGTCGTCGCTCACGCTGTTATCCTCCCGCCCATGCTCGCTCTCTTCCTGGCGGCCACGCTCACCTCCACCGTCGACCTCCCTCCGGTCCGGGACAACACGATCTACAGCGAAAGCTCGGAGCTGAGCAACGGCACGGGCGGCGACGTCTTCGCGGGGCGCACGTTCGGCGGCAACATGCGGCGCGCCCTCCTCGCCTTCGATCTCACGACCATTCCGGCCGGGTCAGTCGTGCGGTCCGCGACACTGCACCTCACGCTGACCCTCGCTCCCAACATGGATCCCCAAGACGTGTCCCTCCATCGCCTCGAGGCCGACTGGGGCGAGGCGGACTCCTACGCCGCACCGCCGGGCGGCTCGGGAGCGCCCGCTGAGCGGGGGGACGCCACGTGGGCCGAGAGCTTCTTCCAGAGCACGTCGTGGGCCACCGCGGGGGGTGACTTCGCCGCCTCGCCCAGCGCCGTCACCAGCGTCGGGTTCGTCTCGGGCGTGGACACCGCGTGGGACTCCCCCGTCATGGTCGCGGACGTGCAGGGGTGGATCGACACGCCGGCCGCCAACCACGGCTGGATCCTGATCGGCAACGAGGTCGGAACGATGACGGCGCGCCGATTCGCCAGCCGGGAGAACGGCAACGCGACCTACCGTCCCCATCTCGTCGTGGAGTACACGGCGCCCGCGGGCGGTCCCGGCGCGGTCCCCGATGGCGGAGCGCGACCGGGCACTCCGCTCAGGCTCGCCCGCGCGGGCGCGACGCTCTCCCTCGTCTGGGGAGCCTCCTGCCGTCCCGCCGCCGACTACGTCGTCCAGGAGGGGACGCTCGCGGCGCTTCGGACGGGAACGTACGACGACGTTCCGCTCACGTGCACCACGGGAGGCCAGACGAGCCATACCGCGGCCGTTCCGATCGCCAGCGCGTACTTCCTGGTCCTTCCGCTCGACGGTGCCGCCGTGGGATCGCGCGGGCTGAACGGTGCGGGCGCGGAGCGCCCCCCAGGCGCTTCGGGGTGCGCCGCGCCCTCGACCGCGGCGCCCGTTTGTCCCTGAACTCGACTCACACCTCAACGTTTCGGCAGCTCGACCATCCAAAGATCGCCGCGCGTCTGAACCTTCGAGTAGAAGAGGCGCTTTCCGTCGGCGCTGAGCTGCGGATCCTCGGGGAACAGTCCCGGCTCGTTCATGAACGTCACCTGCTCGGGTGGAGCCTCGCGCCAACCCTGCGCGGGACCGGGGACGCGCCAGATGTTCCGATGGTCGATCTGGAAGTAGACCCACCGTCCCGACGGCGCGAACGAGGCGTGATAGTCCTCCTTGTCGGTCCGCACGAGCCAGCGCCCCTCGCCCCCGGGGATCGACGCGATCGCGATGTCCACGCCCTTGTCCTTCACCGAGCTCTGGTACACGATCCATTGCCCGTCCGGGCTTGCCGCGAAGATCGGCATCGGCTCGGGACCGCGGACGTCGAACGGCTCGTCCCGGCCCGTCGCGACCTCGACGATGCGCAGGTGGCCCGCGTTGATGTAGATGATTCGCCCTCCGGGCAGCCATGACATGTGCCCGCCGTGCTCGACGACCCGGCGTTGCGAGCCGCCGTCGGGCGCCATCACCCAAAGCTCCGCCTCGTTGGGCGACCGGGCCGTCCCCGCGGAGCGGCGCGTGAAGGCGACGGTCGTGCCGTCGGGCGACCAGCGCGTGAACGACTCCGACCACTGGGGGTCGGTCGTGAGCTGCACCGGCTCGCCTCCGTCGTCCACGCGCCAGAGGTGCTGCGCCGCGCCGCGCGTGTTCGTGTAGATCTGGGAGCGACCGTCGGGTGACACGGTGAAGAACGTGATGTCGTTCGCGCCCCGCGTGAGCCGGCGCGGCGCGCTCCCCGCGACACCGGTCTCCGCGTCGAGCGGCAATTCTTCGAGATTGCCGGCAACCTCGTGGGTGGTGAGGACGATCCTCCGGCCGGATCGGTCCATCTCGACCGAATCGCACCCCTCGGGACCCACGAGCAGCGGCTCGGGGGTGCCGGCGGCCGCGCCATCGGTCAGCGGGATGCGCCACAGCCCGGAGTTCCGGCCCGGACGGGTGTCGCCGTAGAGCACGGCGCGCCCGGACGCGTCCCAGGTTGCGCCTCGGCCGATGGCGAGCGGGGTGGCCCTTCCCCCTTCGACCGGCACGGTGAAGATCTGATCGCCACCGGAGAACAGGAGTCGCCGGCCGTCGGGCGAGACATGGGTCTGTTGGAAGTTGTTCATCACGAACGGGGAGGGAAGCTCCACCGGCACCTGAACGCTGGCGCCTCCGGTCGCCTCGACGCGGCGGATCTCGGGACGGAACCAGCGGGCGCGAACGAAGTAGATCGTCTTGCCGTCGGGGGACCAGGTCGGGAAGTTCCCGTCCTCGGCGACCCGCCGGGCCATCCCGCCCAGCGAAGGCATGACCCAGACGTCACCGCCCATCATCGGCGCACCGGGCGACCGGTAGATCAGGTCGAGCCGGCTCGTGCGCGTGGAGACGAACGCGAGCTGGCGTCCATCCGGCGAGAACGCGGGCTGCACGTCGTCCGCAGCATGGTTCGACACGTTGACGAGCCCACCGCCGCCGACTTGCTGGAGGTAGATCTCGAAGTTGCCGCTGCGGTCGGAGGTGTAGGCCACGGTCTCGCCGTCGGGCGAGAGCGTCCCCTGCCCCTCGTACCCGGGATCCACGGTGACGGGGGTCAAGACGCCCGCCGCCCAACCCGAAGGCGGCGCGGCCGTCTCCGCCCGCTTGGGAAAAAGCGCCCAGGCCGCGAGCGCGACGCCGATCGCGAGCGCCGCCAGGGGGGCCGTGCGGAGAAGCGCGGACCCCCGGTTCCCGGGAACGGCGCCCGAACCCGCCGGCACGGCATTGCCCGCCAGGCCGATCGCGAACGCGAGGTCCTTCGCGGACTGGAAGCGCTGCGGAGGCTGCTTCGCGAGACATCGCTCTACGATGGCGTCGAGCGCTTGGGGAAGACCGGGCGTCTTGCTCGAGACCGGCGGCGGCTCGCGGTGCAGCATGGCGTGCAGCGTGTCCACGGTTCCGTCGCCGTGGAACGCGCGCTCGCCGGTGAGCATCTCGTACAGCATCGCGCCGATCGCGAAGAGGTCCGCACGATGGTCCGCCGGCTCTCCCCGCACCTGCTCGGGAGCCATGTACCCGGCGGTCCCCAGCGCCTGCCGGGTCTCCGTGACCGCGCCGGTGCCGTCGGCGGCCTGCCCCGCGGGCGGGATGAGCTTGGCGATCCCGAAGTCGAGGAGCTTGACGCGCCCGTCGCGGGTGAGGAAGACGTTCTCGGGCTTGAGGTCGCGATGAACGATGCCGCGAGCGTGCGCCTCGCCGAGCGCGTCGAGAAGCGCGCGCAGGATGACGAGCGTCTCGGCGAGCGGAGGGCGGCCGCGCTGGAGCCGCTCGCGCAGCGTGCCTCCCGACAGGAGCTCGGTGACGAGGTACGGCGAGCCCGCCTCGACCCCCACGTCGTAGACCGCGACGACCGAGGGATGCTCGAGGGCCGCCGCGGCGCGCGCCTCGAGCTCGAAGCGCCGGAGGCTCTCGGTATCCGCCGCGAACCGCGTCGGAAGGACCTTGATGGCGACGTCACGGCCCAGGCGCGTGTCGCGCGCGCGATAGACCTCGCCCATTCCGCCCGCCCCCAGTGGAGAGACGATCTCGTAGGGTCCGAGCCGCGCGCCCGGAGCGAGCTTCACCGGGCGCCTCGGGCGTCTCGCATGGGCAAAGACTAAACCGAAACCGCAGCCGGTTTGCCCCTAGATCACCGCGGCGGCCGCGGCGCCAAACCGTAGGAGTAGATCAACAGCACGGCGCCCACCAGGGCCGGGATGAGACCGGAGAGCCACGCCGACTCGTTCGTGGCGACCCCACGGAGCAGCGCCATCACGCCGACGCCGACGGCGGCCAGGATCAGCCCGCCGAGCCGCTGGGTTTCGAGGCGATTCCTGTCCGCGGACCGCTGCTCCTCCCGGAACATCTCGAGCGCGGCGCTCGAGCCCTCCGCCCCCGTCTCCGCCAGCTTCTTCAAGACCTCGCTGCGGTAGAACGCCTCCCGCTCGCGGCGTCGCGCGTGGACCCACGACGCCACCGCGAAGAACCCGAAGGTGGCGATCGTCCCGACCATCCCCAGCACGAAGGCGGTGATCGCGACGGGATTCCTGGACATCCGGACCTCCAGTGCAGCGGCCGGCGCTGCACCGGGTGAGACGAGGGGCCGGCCGCCCCCGTTGCATTATTTTGCAACCCTAGCGCCGCGCCCTGCGTCGAACCCCTCGTGGTGGAAGACACGGGTGAGCCATGACGAGGACCGCGAGACCGTCCGCAGGGTGCTCTCCGGCGACGACCACGCCTTCGGCCGGATCGTCGCGCGCTGGCAGGGGCCGCTCGTGACGCTCGCCTACCGGTTCGCCCGGGACCCGGGGCGCGCGGAGGACCTGGCGCAGGACGCGTTCCTCCGCGCCTACCGGACGCTTGCGAGCTGGCGGCAGGATTCGGCCTTCTCGACGTGGCTGTTTTCGCTCGCGCTGAACCTCTACCGGTCGGAGCTGCGCCGCCTCCCCCAGCGCACCGTCTCGATCGACGACGTGGCGGAGCTTCGGAGCGAGGCGGGCTTGCCGGAGTTCGAGCGATCGGATCGAGATCGCGCCGTGCGCGCGGCGGTGGCGACCCTTCCCGAGAAGTACCGGGACGTCATCACCGTCTTCTACTTCCACCGGTCGGACGTCGCACTCACCGCGCGGAGCCTCGGCCTCGCCGAGGGGACGGTAAAGGCGAGGCTCTCGCGTGGCCGCGAGCTCCTCCGCCGGAAGCTGACGCGATGACACCCGACGAGCTCGACCGGATCTTGGGGGGCGAGGAGGAGATCGCACCCTCTCCTCGATTCCACGCCGCGGTGATGCGGGCCGTCCATCGCGAGGCGGCCGTCCCCCCGCCGATCCCTTTCCCGTGGACGCGCGCCTGGCCCGCGCTCACCGCGGGAGCCGTGGTGATCGTCGCGTCTCCCCTCCTGCTCATCGCGTCGGGGGCCGCCGATCCCGGGGTCTTCGACGCCACGCTCCGCGCGGCCGCCGGTTACGGCGCCCCCTGGGTCGCGCTCGCCCTGCTTTCGACCGCCGGATCCTTTCTCCTCTCGAGGCGTCTCGCCGGCGAGAGGCCGTAGGAGCTCCCATGCGCCGACTCAGCGTCTTGCTGTCGCTCCTCCTCATGCTCGGCTGCGTCTCCGCGGCCGAGACCAGCGTCGTCCAGGAAGACCGGGTCATCGCCGGCGGGCCGAACGATTCGCTGGAGGTGCGCCATCTCGTCCTGCGCGGGACCAACGAGCAGATCGGGCGCGCGCTCGCCGAGATCGCGAAGGAGCGCTACCAGGCCCGCCTCGAGGCGCGCGATCCCCTGCAGGTGCGCGCGATGCGCAAGTTCCTGGAGCGCAACGATCCCGTCCTGCTCGACCGCATGCGCGGGGTCGCCGCGGCGTACGGCAAGTCGGTCGACGACGACGGGTGGGATTTCACGACGCTCGGATTCACGGATCTCAAGGCGGGGTGCTCCATCGCGCATCTCCCGCCCTCCTCCACCGCGAACGGCAAGAGCGTGGTGAGCCGCGACTACGACTTCACCACCGGCGCGCTCAGCTTCGGCTTCCTGCCGCCGGGGATGCTCCACCCCACGGCGCGCCCGTACCTCCTCGAGCTGCACCCGGACAAGGGGTACGCCTCGATCGCGATGGTCGCCTACGACCTCCTGAGCGGCGTGCTCGACGGCATGAACTCCGAGGGGCTCACGGTCACGCTCGCCATGGACGCCCAGCTCTTCGAAGCGAGCACGGAGCCGACGCGGTCCGCGGCCATCGGCCTGGGCGAGCTGCAGACGCTTCGCCTGCTCCTCGACACGTGCGCCACGGTCGAGGAGGCGAAGCAGACGCTGATGGCGACCAAGCAGTACTACCAGTACGTCCCCGTCCACTACCTGATCGCCGACCGCAACGGCCACGCGTTCGTGTGGGAGTACTCCGAGTCGCACAACAAGGAGTACGTCATCGAGAACCCCGGCCAGCCCCTGATCATGACGAACTTCACCCTCCACAAGCAGCTCGAGGACGGGAAACCGCCGTCCGCGGACAAGGCGCGGCCGACCTGCAAGCGCTACGCGTACCTCGCCGAGAAGCTCGCGAAGGCCGCCCTCGACGACGACACGATCCGCGGCTTCCACAGATCGTGCGACGCCCAGGCCTCGCAGGTCGCGGACCCTTCGCAGCCTCCTGAGCGCACGTTCTGGCACGCGTTCTACTACCCGGAGGACCGTCGCGTGCGCCTGAGCTACTACCTGCGCGACGAGCCGCTCGCCGGAAACGATCGCTTCGTGAAGCCGGTGCGGACCGACTACCTGGAGTTCAAGCTCGAGCCGACCGAGAAGCGGGCCGCGGCGGCGCCCCCGTCCCCGGCGCGCCCGGCTTCGACCGGCGTCGCCGCCGCGATCGAGGCAGCGGGCGGCAGCGTGAAGACCGAGGGATCGCGCATCGTCTCCGTGAACCTCAACAAAGCGACTGACCTCAAGACGGCGCTTCCCTTGCTGGGCCAGCTCAAGGACCTCGAAGAGCTCGGCCTCAGCAACCCCGCGCTGACCGACGCCGACGTGAGCGCGCTTTCGGGACTCCCGAAGCTCCGCAGCCTGGGCCTGATGGGAGCGCCGATCCACGACGACGCGCTCGCCGTGATGAAGACGCTCCCGGCGCTGCGCATCCTCAACGTCATCGATACGAAGATCACCGACGCGGGTCTGGCGCATCTGCGCGGCATGTCTTTCGAGTACCTCGGCCTCAAGGGGACCGCCGTGACCGATGCCGGCGTCGCGGAGCTGACGAGCCTCGAGGACCTCGAGGCCCTGAACATCGCCGACACGCAGCTGACCGACGCGGGGCTCGCGCACCTGGGCCGCATCGCGGGGCTCAAGGGGCTGAACGTCTCCGGCACGAAGATCACGGACGCGGGCCTGATCTACCTGAAGCCGATCCCGAAGCTGACCAAGCTCAACGTCTCCGGCACCGCCGTCACCGACCAAGGGGTGAAGGACGCGAAGAAGTTCCTCCCCTTCTTCGCGACGATCACCAGATAGCGCGAGCATGGCACTTTACGGCTCGGGGCCGATCGCGGTAGCTTCACCGCCTTCACGGAGGAGGAGGGCTGCCACTTCTGAGCGACCAGCACGCGCTCGAGATCGGTCGCGGCGAGCGGTTCGCCTTCGGCGCGAACTGGGCGAGTTTTCTCCGGGTCCTGGACGAGGCACGGATCGCGCGCGCCGAGGAGTCGCTCCGCGACCTCCTCGGCGTCTCGCGGCTCGACGGACGGACGTTTCTGGACGTCGGCTCCGGCAGCGGCCTCTTCAGCCTGGCGGCGAGGCGGCTGGGGGCGCGGGTCCGCTCGTTCGACTACGACCCGCGCTCGGTCGCCTGCACGCGCGAGCTGAAGGCGCGGTACGACCGCGAGGACGCCGCGTGGGAGGTCTCCCTGGGCTCGGTCCTCGATCCGGCCTTTCTCGCGGGCCTCGGACGCTTCGACGTCGTCTACTCGTGGGGCGTCCTCCACCACACCGGCCGGATGTGGGAGGCGCTCGAGAACGTCGCGCCGCTCGTCGCGCCGGGGGGCGCCCTGGTCCTCGCGATCTACAACGACCAGGGAGGCGGAAGCCGCCGCTGGCGCTTCTTCAAGAAGACGTACAACGCGCTGCCGTCGTTCCTCAGGCCCCCCTACACGGTCCTCGTCGCCGGCCCGCGCGAGCTGTACTACCTCGCCGTGGCCACGGCATCGGGACACCCCGGCCGCTACTTCAAGAACATCGCCGAGTACGAGCGGACGAGCCTCCGCGGCATGAGCTACCGGCACGACCTGATCGACTGGATCGGCGGCTACCCGTTCGAGGTGGCCAAGCCCGAAGAGGTCTTCGACTTCTACGCGCGCCGCCGCTTCACGCTGAAGCGTCTTCGTACCTGCGGCGGCGGCCCCGGATGCAACGAGTTCGTCTTCGAAAAATCGAGCTAGGAGAGACCTCGCCATGGTCCGTCCACGCTTTGGTGAGCCGTGCTGGATTTGAACCAGCGACCCTCAGCTTAAAAGGCTGGTGCTCTACCCCTGAGCTAACGGCCCGAAGTGTTTGGCGGGAGCGAGTTTAGCACTCGCGACTTCGGGCGCAGGAACGGACAACTTCACCTCGGACGGTCGAGGTGAATCGTCGGCCCCTCGAACGACCTCAGCGACTCGCGCGGCGGCGACGGCACCGACGCGCCGAGCAATCCCTCGATCTCCCCGACGAACTCGAGGAGATCCGCCGCCGCGCTTTCGCTGATCGGCGGGCTCTGCGCTCGCACCTCGTTCGCGAACGCGGCGAGCAGCTTGTGCGCCACGCGAGCGCCGTTCGGGCGGCCGAGCGCCTCCGCGGCGGCGTCCAGCTTCGCGGTCAAGCTCTGCTCGATCCCCGTCGGAAGCGCGAGCGCGCGCACGTCGTCCGCCAGGTCCTGCACCGCGCGCACCGGCTGGCGCGTGAGGATCGCGGCGCGCGCGACCCAGGGCTCACGTCCCGCGAGATCGTCGACCGCCGTGAAGTACACGCGGCTGCCGAAGGTGAAGATCCCGCGAGGCGTGGAGAATTCCGGGCCGGGCAGGAGATCCTGGACGAGGTACGTTCCCGCCTCGGTCCCGTCCGTGCGCCACAGCTCGAGCCCTTCGGCGTCGAGGCCGGCGCTGAAGAGGACGACGCCTTCGACGTTGCTCAGTCCGGTCGGGATCGAGGAGAACGCGCCGGGCTCGATGTCGCTGACCATCATCGTTCCCGCTTCGGTGCCGTCGCTCTTCCACACCTCGCGGCCATGCGTCCCGTCGTCCGCGACGAAGAACAACGTGTTTCCCACCGCGACGAGGTCCGTGGGGTCCGAGCCGAACGGCCCCGGCCGGATGTCCTTCAAGAGATGCGTCCCCGCGGCGGTCCCATCGGACCGCCACAGCTCGTTCCCGGCTTCGAAGTAGAGCGTCTCTCCCGCGACGGCCACCTCGCCCGCGGCGTAGGCGTCGATCGTCGCCACCGGAGCCGTTCCGGCGATCGTGCCGTCGCTCCTCCAGAGCTCCGCGGTCTCCGAGAAGTCGGTCACGATGAACCAGAGCGCGTCCTCGAAGGCGACCGGCAGGTCGATGCCCTCGAGCCCCGGCGTGAGAGGAACCTCGAGCGTCCCGGCCTCGGTGCCGTCGGTGCGCACCAAGTAGGCGCGCGTGTCGTCGTAAGCGAAGCAGAAGACGGCGTCGCCCCAACGCACGAGGCCGTGCGGGAACGACCCCGAGGGGCCCTCGTTGATGTCCTTCAGCATGCGCGTGCCCGCTCCGGTCCCGTCGCTCGTCCAGAGCTCGTCACCGTGATCGTCGTCGTGGGCGACGAACACCAGGGCCGAGTCGAGGGGCGTGATCAAACCCAGCCCCAGCGACGCCGAACCCGGTGCGACGTCCGCGACGAGCCGCGTCCCGGCCGCGGTTCCGTCCGTGACCCACATCTCCCTGCCGTGCGTGACGTCGTCGGCCGGGAAGTAGATCTGGCCGCGCCACGTCGCGCTGCCGCCGAACGTCGACGTGGCCAGCCCCGGCGCCACGTCGGCGAGCAGGCGCGTCCCCGCCTCGGTACCGTCGGTGATCCAAGGCTCCATGCCGTGGATCCCGTCGCTCGCGAAGACCAGGAGCTGGCGACCGAGACGGCTACCGAAGACGGCGTTGGAGGTCGCGGTGCGCTGGAGCGGGTTGACATCGGCGACGAGATCCGTGCCCGCGGGCGTGCCGTCCGTGGCCCACAGCTCGACGCCGTGGACGGCGTCGTCCGCGGAGAACAGCACGCGCGCGCCGATCGTTCCCGGCGGCGTGTTGGATACGGAAGACGACGTACCGGGGCGGATGTCGCTCAGCAGCGTCGTCCCGGTCGCGGTGCCGTCGGTGACCCACGGCTCGAACCCGTGAGCCGCATCCTGGCGCTCGAAGTACAGACGGCTGCCCGCCGCTCTCATACGTGAGGGCGAGAACGTGATCGCGTCCCCCCCGACGGGAGCCGTGCCCGCTTCGGT
>Ga0068859_100001308_pt1 | contig 25440 bp, 31 predicted proteins | sample KBSSwiS22_FD_66585 | JGI IMG/M metagenome (GOLD analysis project Ga0068859, IMG submission 66585) | Switchgrass rhizosphere microbial communities from Kellogg Biological Station, Michigan, USA - KBS Switchgrass S2-2 | ecosystem: Host-associated > Plants > Roots > Rhizosphere > Soil ...
TAAGTATGCCTCGTCGGAGCGGCATTTCTTTTGACCGATAGGCCAACCGTAAGGGGGCGTTCAGACAGACCGCCTTACCGAGTCCACATTGGACGGTAGCGCCGAGTGACATTCGACCCTCGGCCCAAGCACCGGATGCCCCCGACCAGGCCATTCATTTTCGATCTCCGTACCACTCTATAAGTAGAGGGACTTTTTCCGAACGGCCAGAGGCACATATGCCCAGCACGTCCAGTGTGGAGAACGCCGCTCGAAAGCGGTATACTAGAAATTAGATCCACCTTCCCCCTCCCGCCGCGTAGAGCACAGCTCCGCGGCCAATCACACGCACCGGACAGCCGCGGGGGCTGTCGCACGGTGCGGCAGTTACCACCCCGAGGAGGGGTCATGTTCGACGAGCGCGAGCTCAAGCGTATGACGCACCTGCGGTGGGGCGTATTCACCGTCGTCCTGATCGGTATCGCCGCCTCCGTCGCAATGAACGCAATGCACGCCCCCGCCAACCTCTGGGCGGTACGCGTGGTGGCAGGTCTGCCCCCGCTGGCCGTGTTCGCGTGTCTCGAAGTCATCATCCGCATCCCCAGCTCAAGTCGCTGGCTGTCCGCCGTCCGCATCTTCGGAGCGGTCCTGGTAGGCAGCGGCGCAACCGCACTTTCCTACGCTCAGCAGAAGGCAGCGGTCCTGTCCATGGGCTTCCCCGAGTGGCAGTCCTGGATCTGGCCAGCGATCATCGACGGAGTCATGATCGTAATGACCGTTTCGCTGGTGGAGGTAGTTCGGGTGCTCCGCAGGCTAGAGGCCAAGAGGGCGGAGGCGGACGGTGACGTAAAGGCCACGGTGAACGCGATCGCGGAGGCGCTTCCGGTGCCGGTCTCACCAGCCGCACCGGTGGTGTTCCAGCCGCCCGTGGAGCCCAGGAAGAGGGAGCGTCAGCCCGCCGGGCGCGGTGGTCCCCAGGTGATGGGACCGTCGAGGCCGGGGCTGGACGGTAAGACGCCGCTGCTGGCAGAACCGCCGCAGGTGTGAGTACGCCAAGAAGCGCCGCCGTAGCCAAAGGAAGTGGCTACGGCGGCGCTTTTTTGTGTCCTAGTTCGGGATGAGCTCCCGTCGCAACAGCTTCAGTGTCGCGGCGGGTATCCCCCGGTCAGCATCGGCCGTTCGGTCGACCCCCGCCGCGCGATGTCACACGTCGGGCGTAACCTCTTCCGGCGCGCCCGCGACCACGTTGAGCCGCTCCGCCAGACCGGCCACGACCACGATTGCGAGATCGCCGGTCACCGCCGTGCCGTCCTGGTCCGCCTCGACGTGCACCGTCGCCGTGCCCAGCGTGCCGACTGCGGCGGCCTCCGCCGTGCCGTCGCCGTTGTCCGTCAGGTTGATGATCGACGAGTCGTCGACCGTGTACACGACCGTCGACGAGGCCGGTGCCGTGGTGGGGTTGCCGAGCTCGTCGGTCCACTCGATCGAGAGGGCTACCTTCTTGTCCGCCATGAGATCCATGAGCAGGTCTACCTTTCCTGTTGGAGTTGTTGCGGTGCCGGTGACCACACGGTCTTCGGCGGTCGTGTCGGTGATTGCGCCGATGTGCCAGGTGAGGTTGAGGTGGCGGCGTCCTTTGACGTGCCAGATTTCCTGGACGATGACATCGCCCATGTCGGTGAGCTTGCCTTGCAGGTTGGGCCTCACGGCCACGCTCCAATCAGTGCGACGAGTACCCAAAGCGCGAGCCCGAGCGCGGCCAGGTTGATGCGTGGCACGGCAACGGGGATGGTCGCCAGCACGAAGCAGATGAACGCGGCCAGCAGCAGGATGAAGGTGAGCATCACGGCTCCAAAGGTGATTCCGGCCAGCGGTGCAGGCCGGGCGGTTCGGCTTCCATCGCCGCCGTTTCCGTGGCGGCATCAGCTTTCGCGTCGGCCTTGGCGTCGTCGAGCATCGCCGCCACCGTCGCCGGGGCATACACCCGTGAACGCGTGAGCCAGCCCGACACCAGCGGCGCCCCCGCCAGCGCGGTGACCAGAGCGACGATCGCCGTGCCCTGCTGCGCGCTGACACCGATGCCGAAGGAGACCAGCACGACAATGACGGCGGCGGCGATCGTGCCAAGCGAGGTGTACCCGGCAACCTTCATCGCCGGTTCGGTGGACCCCCGGTCCGGGGGCGGATCGGGAACAGTCGACATCTGACCTCCTTGGATACTTCCCGGACACCGAACGGCGGATTAACGTCGCGGGTCATGAACATCGACGCCGACACCGTGACGCTGCCCGACGGGCGCATCCGCGAGGTGTGGCGTGACACCTGTGCGCGCGGGCATCCGACAGCGCAATGCGGCACCGGGCCGTGCCCACGCTGTGGGGAGAAGACACGCCTGTACTACTGCGCCGACGTGCACTGCGACGGCGAAGTCACCTCGTATAAACACGAGGCAACGCATGCCCGCCGGGTTAGCCCTGCTTGAGCGCCACGAAGATGGTGATGACCAGCGCCACGAACGACGCCGCACCGATCAGGTACGCCCAGCCGGCGTTCAAGCCGGTCGACTTGCCGTCGGTCTTGTCCATCCGCGAGGACAGATCCACGATCTTTTCCACCAGCGCTTGGTGTGCCGATGCGTACTCGGTGCGTGGCAAAAGCGTGGCCTGGTAGTCGTTGAGCTGGCCACGGAACTCGTTAACCGCCTCAAAGCGCTTTTCGGCCGCGATCTCGGCCTTGTTTACGGCCTTCTCGGCGGCGGTCATGGCGGCTCGTACGGCGGTTTCCTGCGCGATGAGCGCCGCGGTCAACGCCTGCTGGGAGGCTTCGAAGCGCTGGTTGTCGCGCTTTTCTTTCTCGGCAAGAAGCGCCTCGAAGTGCTGCCGTAGAGGTATCCCCGGCGGCGCCCGTCTGGTGGTCATGACGCTGGCTTGGTGGCGCATTCGAGCACCGCGTACGAATCCCGGATCACCTTGAACGACGCCTCGTACTCAGCCCGGCGTTCGGGCGGCTGGGACTCCGGATGGTAGGAGCGCAGAAACACCTCGTACAGCGGGCACAACACCTCGTTGGAGGTGCGTTCCTGCACGGCGCTGATCCGGGCGTTGGTCCAGAACAGGTAGCCGATCAGAACAGCGCACAGGGCCGACAGCACAGCCAGGGCCAGCACGAGCCGCCGGATGCGCCGTACCGTGTGCGCGGCGAGTTCCGCCACGGTCGAACGTGACGCCAGCTTCGCGACCACATCGGCCAGCGCCCGCACGTCGATGCCCAAAGCGGTGGCCTGCGCCGCTAGCTCATCCTCGCGGTCGTGCTCGGCCATTCTGCTCCCCGTCCCCGTCCTGCTCCGGTGTACGTTCCAGCTCGGTCTCCAGCCGGTCCACGAACACCTCCAGCTTGGTCACCAGCCGGGTCAACACATCGAGCGCCGTACGGGACTCCTCAAGCACCGCCTCGGCTTCGGCCGGATCCTGCGACACTGGCATCACTTGCCCTTGGCTTCCTCGGCGTGACGCTGTTCACCCATCTGCTCGGCGACGCGGCCAATCACGTCGGTGGCCCGGGTGAGCTGGGCCACCAGCTGATCGCGTAGGAGCTGGTTGATTTGGGCGAGCTGCGTTTCGGCACGATCGCATCGAGCGGTCAGCTCGGCGCGTTCCCGGTCATGGTTTTGCACCTGCCGCGTAAACATGATCTTCACCGCGTAGAGGGCCAGCAGGGCAATCGCACCGATCGCGCCGTACTGCAACAGGCCGTCCTGCGCCGAGGTCGTCTCGGCCAGCACGAGCCCACCGGCAGTGCCGATGATCGCCAGCTGGGTCCATAACACGTTCCACATCCTGTTGGGGGCTGGTGCTTACCGCGGCGGGGTCTGGGCCGACGGGTTGTGCTGGTGTTATCCCTGCAAGTGCGACTTGTTGAGCTCGTCGCGGATGACCGCACGCATCGCCGCCGCCAACGACTCGGCGTCCAGCGTGGGCGAGGTTGATGCCGGAATCGCGGTAAGTGCTTCTTTCAGCTCCGCCACTTCGGCCGCGAGAGTGTCGAGCTTCTTGTTGGCCTCGAACGCGTACGCGTTGGCGTAGCGCAGAAAATCCGCCGCCGTGGCGGTGCTGCCCGGCGCGCTCGGGTTGGCGAACGTCTCGCTCCAGCTCATGTCGTCTCCTCCTGAAATGCCGGGCTTCCACTGGCCGTAGTCGGCCTTCATCGCGCGGTCAAGATCGCAGTCCGCGCCGTCGATCGGAACCCCGTTGTGGTACTGGGCCAGATGCGCGAACGGCGCCAGCTGCCCACCCGTTCCACCCGACCAGGCCGTGGCCGCGGTGCACTGCCAAAACCACTTCGCCAGGTCGTCACGCTGCGCCCACAACATCGCCCAACGCGAGCCGTAGACGCCCGTGCGAGCCACACCGTGCACCGAATGGATGCCCTTGAAATAGGCGGTCACCTGCGCCCAGTCGGACTGTTGCGCGTCCCAGTCGAGCGAGTAGTAGATGGGCCGGTCGCTGGGCATTCCGCACGCGCCGAACGCGGCCAGCGCGCTCTTGGCATGCGTGACACCCATCGCGTAGCCATTCAGCGCAGACTTCTGGGACTGCTCCGCGTTCGCTACCAGCCACAGACCGGCGTCGGCCAGAGCGTGGGCCTCGGCGACGGTGATCAGCTTCGTGCCCGAGCCCGGCCCGCCGTAGCGCACGGCGAAGCGCTTCCCGGCCCGGACCAGCTCGGACGGGCGCGGATGCGGCGTGAACGCGTAGTCGACGCCTTCGACGGTGGCCATCAGGACCTCCTAAGACGTCCGGGTGAGCAGCAGCGCCGACCCTGCGCGGATGATCGAGTTGGAGGCGTTGGCGGTGTTCTGCGCCCATTGAAGCTTCAGCGTCCCCGCGGTGCTGCTCGTGAGGACCACGCCCCAGAAGTGGAAGCTGACGTCCGCCGCGATACCACCCAACGCCAACGTGGTGGCCTGCGTGAACTGACTGTTGACCAGCAGCGCGCCGGTCGTGTCCACGTAGATGCCCGACCATGACATCGTCGTACTCGAAGGCACCACCCATGCGATCTTCAAGTCGGGGGTGACGCCGCTGTTGGACACAATGTGCAGGTCGAAGTTGTAAACCGCGTTCGCCTCGACGGCGACCTGAAGCTCGTCGTCGTCTTGCAGCGCCGCCGAGTTGTTCACGGTTTCATCAGCTGTCTTGCGGGCGAAGACCGGCCGCAACTCGTTGATCAGCGCCGTAAGGGTTGAGGCGTAGAGCCTTGCCCCCGCGCTTGGCAGGGTGGTGAACGCCATCGATTCTCCCTACAGTGCCAGGGTCGCGGGGTAGCGGATGTGGATTGCCGCACCGGCGGTTTGGGCTTTGACGACGGCGTTGACCGAGCGGGTGACGGTGAACGTTTGAGGCGACGATGCGCCGCTGACGACGGTCACGGTCATCACCTCACCGGCGACGATGATGTCGAAGGGCACCTCGGCGGCGTCGGTCGTCCACAGGTCCCTCACGTCGGTGGTGGTGACGCTGATGGAAGTAGTGCCGCTCGCGACGTCTGCGGTCAGCGTGGACGTGGCGGAGTCGAGCCGGCCCAGCAGCGGGTCATCCATGACGGCGACCGAGTACGGCGATGCGGGTGTGGTGTTGAGCTCGGCCACCCAGGCGACCTGGTTGAACGCTTCGCTGTAGCCGTCGACGATCGCGTCGATGGCGTCGGGGGCCATCTGGGTGGGCGGGTTGGACAGGCTGATCCGTTTACCGAGGGCGAAGCCGAGCCAGGTGGGGATCAGGCTTGACGCGCCGCCGTGCAGTTGCAGGCGCAGCGAGGGCCAGCGGACTTCGTCGACGGTGCCCAGGTGCACCCGCCAGGACGCTTCTTGCGCTACTTGGCTGTCGGCGTAAACGTTGAGCGTCGCGCTGTCGGGCCACACACCGATCGCGCGGGTGCCTTTGTTGCCGTTGGCTTCCGTGGCGGTGACGCTGGCACCGCCGGAGCGCGATATCGTCCACCGGTTGCGGGTGAACTGGTCGTCGTCGGTGGGTGCCGGTACCCCGGCGATGTGTCGCTGGTGGAAGTCCAGCGCCATGGCGACGGGCTGGTTGTAGCGTTCCCGCACCGACTGGTAGCCGATGCCGAACTGGTATTCGTAGAGTAGGCCGCCGTCGACGGCCTCGCATTCGCGTAGCAGGTTGAGCAGGTTGTCGGCCGATTGTGGGCCCATCGCGGCGGAGCCAGGTGCCTGGGTGTAGACGGGGATGCCCGCCTCTGTGCACAGCCTGGCGATACGCACGTGTGCGAGTTCTCCGGTGAAGGCTTGCAGGGCGCTGCTGTGGCTGGAGGCAGTGAACGCGCCCGCCGTGGCGTAGATCGCGGCGTAGCCGACGCTACATCCCGGTGTTCCGCTTAGGCCGACGTTGTAGCCGCCGAATGCGGTGAAGTTAGTCAGCGGGCCGAGCGTGCCCGCACCCGACGAGGCGATACCTCGATCGACCCCGTTCTTCCACCACTGCACCTGCCAGTTAGCGCCGACCTGGGTGCCTTCTAGTTTGTAATGGTGCCAATTGGTAGAGACGGTGGAGTCGGCGGCCGTGGTAATGCCAAGCACCTGGGCAAACCCACCGGCCGAATACAGAATCTGTGCGATCGCGGGACCATCCGTCGCACCACTGGTGGGGCGCAGAATCGAGAACTCAACTGTCCATGGCGCGGCGACGCTCACATTCGCGGCCAGGTAGCCGTTTTGGAGATCGGGCGCGCTGTTGGTCCCACCTGGCGGTGCGGCCAGGGTCGCCCATCCGACGGCACCCGCCTGCTGCACCATCGGTGGCCCGCCCACCAGGGCGCTCGCCGCGAACGTCGACCCCGACGGGTCGTCCATGCGCCAGTAGTACGTTGGGTTGCTCGACAGGATCGTGCGGTTGAGCGAATCGTCGACATCGCCACTTTGCGCCAGCCGCCGCATGATCCCGCCGCAGCGGATGGTGATGAACGAGTCCGCGCCCGAAGCGTCACTCCAGCTGGCGGGCCACTCGTTGACATAGCCGAAGTAGCGGTCCACAAAGCCCGAGCCCGGGTTGAGCTGAATCCAGATCGGCGTGTTCATCGTCAGCAGCCCGTAGTAGGGGCTGGCGGGGTTGAGGCGGCACAGGTACCCGTCGGTGTTGGTGACCTTCAGCTGGCCGTCGGACGGGCCGACGAGGCTGGACTGGTCGCGGCGCCCGACGCGGTAAGAGACGCCCAGGTCGGTGCGCACACGTGGGGTGATGTCCAGCCAGTTCCACGTCAGATAGGAGGCGGCCGGGTTCGGGTTCAGCGCGACGTAGACGCGTATGCCACTGCCCGCCAGCATCGGCGTCGCAGGGAACGTGACCGGCGCGGTCAGCGTGCCGTAGGTGCCCCCGAATCCGCGGCTACGGCGCCGCTGGGCGGAAGGCCCGCCGAGACTGTAGCGGCGTGCGATCGGCACTACTCACACCATTCGATCCAGCAGCTCATGTCGACCGCGGTCGTGGGCGTGGTCGCGCGCAGCCGGACGAACTTGGAGATCGCGATGGTGGGCGCGGCGTCCCAGTCGAAAACCTTGCTGTACTCCATGGTCGGCGCGGCCTCCGCCGACACCGCCGACATGCGCACGATGTCCAGCGTGCGGGTGACCGTGGGTGCGGTTTCGGAGCTCGACGTGAACCCGGTCGCCGAAACGCCGAGCGTCAGCAGCGAGGCCGGGATGCCCGACGGGACCGGCTGCACACCGGCGGCGACATGCGCGGTGACCGTGGCGGCCGTATCCGACTCGATCAGGTCGTAGATGGCGTCGGCGCCAGGCGGGTCGTCCAGGCTGTAGCCCCACGCCAACAGCTTGATCATGCGGGTGGACGGGGTCGACAGCTGCAACATCGTCTTGATCGTTGTTCCGGTGGACACCGAGGCCATCGAAGCGGTGGTGGCCATCGCGGAGTTGTAGCATCGATACCGATGAATCACCTGAGTCGCTCCTTTACGCCGCGCCGAAGGCGGAGGGGTCGCCGCCGTTGATGCGGACTCGATGGATGAAGTCGGGCCACAGGGCGTCGAGGAGGACGTCTTTGAGCGCATCGCCCGTGGACTTGCCCGAGTCGGAGAGGGAATACCGGGAGCCGCCGGAGGCGCCGGACATCATCGCCGCCGTCTGGGCGGCGCTGGAGATGGTCCCGCTGCCATCAGGGCTGAAGAACTCGGGCCCCTTCTCGCCCACCAGGTAGCCGCGGCCAGCCAAGGCCCGTCCGCCACCGGCGCGGGCTTCGAACTGCGGCCACATCGTGCCGTCCTTCACCTCGTGGCGTTCGATAGTGCGGAAAGCCGCCCATGCCGCCGCGTCGCCACCGGCCTTGAGGTTGAGCTGGATGTCCTTGGCGTCAGGCAGCTGCTGCCACTGCTGGAAGAAGATGTCGACCTCTTTGGCGGCGAAACCCGTCTTGAGCGCCAGCTCGCGCAGGTACTCGATCTGCTGCGAAAACTTCAGCGTCGCCTGATCGAGGGGGACACCCATCGCGATCTGGGCCTCGCGGAACCGTTCGGCCACCTCAACCTGCGCATCGAGCGCCTGGCGGTTCTTGATGCCTTCGTCGGAGTTCAGGCTCAGCGTCCGCTTGCCGTTCTTGAGTTCCGTGGTGAGCGCGCGCAGCCCAGCCGCCCACTGGACGTTGGCCTGCTCCATGTCCATGGTCACGTTGAACAGATCTTTGATCGCCTGATCGATGTCGGCGATGTCCTGCGCCGTGCGGTCAGCCGCCTCGCCCATGCCGAAGATCTGCTGGGTGAACTCGTCGGAGGAGTTGACCGCCTTGTCCATGTCGTCGAGCAGCGCCTGGTACTTGGCGTGCTGCTCATCCAGGGTGCCCGCCCACTTCTGCCCCGCCAGGCCCGTGAACTCCAGCCACGAGGTGGTCTTACGCCCCAGGTCGAACATCATCTCGGCGTTCTTGACGCCGCCCTTGTACATCAGGCCCAGCGCCTCGACGAACCGGCCCGCGAACACCAGCGTGTTCTGGATGACCTTCGACAAGACGATGAAGCCCAGCGTCGAGGTCTGCGTGTCCTCCGAGGTGATCTGGAAGAAGTCCCCGATCGCCTTGCCGATCTTCGGCAGTTCCGTCGACATCGCCCGGATCACCGGCAGCGAATTCTGGAACGCCGCCGTCAGCCCCGGCATCATCTCCTGCACCAAACCCAGCAGGCCCTTGGTCAACGGCACCAGGGCCGGGGCGAGGATGTCGAAGTCGTGGCGCAGATCCCCTGCGATCTCCCGCCCCGCCTGCTGGATCAGACCCAGCGCCTCGATCATCGGAGCGGCCATCGGCTCGCCGACACTCTTGAAACTCGAACCCAGCGACGTCAGCAGACCGCTTCCGGCCGCCTTGACTTGCGGATCCTGGAACGCGGCCACCGCCCCGCCGATGACACCACCAGCGCCGACCGCACCAGTGACGGCGCCAGCCACCATCGCACCCAGCGCGGGCAGCGCGGCAGCGACTACGCCTACGAGAGCCGCGATGGCGATCGGGCCGCCGGCCTCGATCGCTGCGGCGAAGTCCATCGAGAAGCCCTTGCCCGCCGTCTCGCCCAGGCTGGACATCTCGCTGGCCAGCCGCTCGAACTGGCGGATCTGGCGTCGGCCCTTGTTGATGTCGCCGAGCAGGCCCGCATCACCGCTCTGGTCGAACTGCTTGATCAGCGCCAGCTGCGCGGCCTTGAGCTCGATCAGCTTGCGCTTGAGGTAGTCGGCGTCATGCGCGGCCAGGCGCATTTCCTCGCCGGACTTGTCGGCCTTGCGGCCCATCTGGCCCAGGTTGTCGCCCGCGCTGTCCGCTGCCCTGCCGACGCCGGTCAGCCCGGCCTTGACCGCGTTCTCGCCGGTGATGCGCAGTTCGGTACGCAGCTCGTTGCGGGTAACGGTCATCCGGTCACCGTCCTTCACCGATCGAGGGAGGGTGATCTATGGCGTCGTGCGGCTACCCTGCGGCCATGCCCGGCAACGACACGCTGATCCGCATCGGTCCCGGCGTCCCGCAGCCCAAAGGACCGCGCAAGCTAAAGCCAGCGGCCTACTGGGTGCTGGCCGCCGCGGTGCTCATCGCTGTCGGCCTGATGGTGTGGGCGACCACGATCGGTGCACCGAAACCCGTGGTCGTCACCGTGCAGGCGTCGGACATCGACAAGCGCGTGGAATGCACGGCCGTCACGCACGCCTACGACAGCTGGTGGCCCGGCCACGACAAGCTCGTGACGCTGCCCTACGTGGGCCCGGATGTGGCCGCCGTCCAGCTGGACACCCTCGACCACGACTCGAAGGCGTTCTTCGACGCCGCATCCGGCGACGGCGACCAGCCATCCAGACAGCTCGCGGCCGCCATCGCCGCGTACCGCGTCGAGCTCGGCTTCATCGCCGTGCGGCTAAAGCTGGACGCCAACGCGCGCATCGACGACGCGCAACTTAAGAAGACGATTGCCGCCTGGGATGCGGCCGGTGTGGCATACGCCGACTTCGCCGAAACCTGCCAGGCGAGCTAGTCGCGCTCGGCGAACGCCTGAAGAAAACCGTCCGTCTCCGACGGGGTCAACTGGCGCACCTCACGCGGAGGCATCTGCCACGCCCGCCAAAACCACGGATACAGCAGCTTGAGTCCGTCTCTTACTGATCGCTCCCCGAGTGTGGCGGGGAGCTCCCATCCGGGGGGACCGGATCATCCTCCTCGCCGTCCGGCGCGGGCTTCACGTCGGATGCGTCCGGGACCGACCGATAGTCGGTGGCAAGCGTGTTCGGCCTGAAGTCGGACCAGCCCGGCTCGGTGATCCCCGCGAGCTGACGGGCAATCCACTGCACGCCCCGGAAACCCAGCGCCGTCTTCAGCGGCCAATGGAAAGCCAGCAGCGACGCGAGCGACAGACTGTTCTCCACGAGGATGTCGCGTTCCAAATCCGCCAGCTCATCCCAGCTCAGCTGCGCGAGCGCATCTGGGTCGAACGGAACCCACTCCGGCCCGCCGTACTGCACGTGATCTTTCGCGCCCAGTTTGAACTCGTACCGCATCAGCTCTCACGTCCGATCTGCTCGAGAACCCCGCTCATCGCCTGGTCGATGCGCTTGAACGCCCGGGGCGACGCGAAGCGCATCGGCACCGAGATGAAGCCGGGCCGGATGCGGGTGGTCGACCACGGGTTCGGCTTGTATTCGCCGCTCTTCAGCCGGCGCAACCGGCCGTAGACCGGGTGGCGCAGGATGCCCTTTTCCAGGCGTTGCACGTCACGCTGGTGGCCGCGCGCGCCGTGGGCGTAGACGGTGACCGCCACACCCCGGTTGGAACCACGCAGGACCTCGGTCCGCGATGCCACCGACAGCCGGAACACCTCGTCATAACCGGACGGTGTGAAGATCTCCGTCGAGGTGAGCACCGCGCGCCCCAGGTCGTCTCCGGCCGCCTTGAGTCCTTGGTCGAGACGGCGGTCGAAGTCGGCGCCGGCCGCCTCGATGCACGCCTGGCCGAAGCTGACGTAGGCCGCCGCACCTACGATCTTGACTTCCATGGCTAGAAGGTCGTCACCGTCAGCGCGTTGTCCATGCGCAGCGTCGCCGAGAACGGCACCTTGTCCTTCACCGCCGCGTCGACGGTGAAGTTCTCCAGCCAGCACTCGCCCGTGTACTTGATACGCCCGGACGTGTTGGAGTCCGGGCCGTACTCGAACGTCGACGTCGCCGCGGCGGTGCGCAGGCCGTTGAAAACGGTCGCCGAGCCGGTGGTGGCCGCGTTGTCGAACTGGCCGGACACGGTGAACGTCAGGCCCTGAAGACCTGGGAGGAAGCGCTCGCCGGTGTCTGTGAACGACGTGACGTCGGACAGGGCGCGGGCGCCAGGCAGGCCCGACACGGTGTCAACGTGAGCTGAGATGTTGCGAAGAACGCCGCCACTGTCGTCGATAGCAAAATAGGCGTCCTTGCCGTGCGCTCTTGCCAAGATCATCAACCCCTTGTTGACTTGATTGCATGCCGATGACCCCGGCCAGATCGGCGGGGTAGCTCAGAACGGGAAAATCAGCGCCGGGCGCAGGCCACAGCGAACGTGCAGGAACCGGCGCCGGTGACCGTCCACAGGCTGCGCAGGTAGCGGTTGACGGTGCCGGTGACCTTCTGGCGCTCCCACGTGGTGGCGGTGACCGTGGAGAACGTGATCAGGTCGAAAAACGAGATGTTGTCGGTGCTGTGCTGCACCTTGGCCACGATGTTCGTGAAGCCCGAGAAGGCCGTGACATGCAGCGAGGCAACCGCCCCGCCCGTCGACCCGGCCGCGTTGTCCACGGACGTGCTGTTGCTCGACGCCGTCTCCGCGCCGAGGACGTGCACCGTGACGCCCAGATCGACGCCATCATCCGGCGTGCCAGTGATGTCCACCTTCACGACGTCCTTCACCGCGGCCGGATAGGTGCGCGCGGAGACGTTCCCGCTGCCGATGAACGCCAGCGACCCGATCGCCGGGGTCACCGGGAACGCCGTCACCAGCAAGCCACCAGCCGCGGCGGCGGCAGTGTCAAGCGTGGTGACGATGTCGCCGGTTGTGGGCTCGAAGTAGCCACTCACGCCGAGCGAGCCGGCCAGCTGGCCGGGCTGGAACTGCTCGCCGGTCGAGAGCAGATTCGTCACGTCGGCGTAGTTGCGGCTGTGCTCGAAACGCCAGCCTGATACCTGGCCTGACACGTGCAGGTTGTTGACGATGACGCGGGTTGCGCTTCCATGGTTACGTGCCATCGACGTTTACCTCCACGTTGAATAGGGCGCCGAGGTATTGGATGCCTGCGTGGTCGATGTCGCCGTAGGCAGTCACGCCGGTGACGCGGGTCCAGTCGGCGACGCCGCCGAGCGTGCCGTCGCCCTCGATCGCCGCCTTGATGGAAGAGCTTCCGGAACCGGCCAGGTACGGATCGAGGTTTCCCTGCGCGATGGTTTCAGTGGCGCGCTGCACCAGCAGCTTGATCGTGAAGGTGTAGAGGTCCGATCCGCGGGCCATCGACTCGTCGAACTCGATGCTCCCTGGGACGGGGAACGCGGCGGGTGTGGTGATCGTGCCAGGCGCCGTGTCGCTGGCGTTGAGGCCGGTGATCGTCGCCAGCCGGGTTTCCAGTCCGGTGCGGATGCTCGACAGCGACGCCATCAGGCCACCAGGACCATGTCGCGGCAGTACGGGCCGATCATCATCATGGCCATCGGGTTCGCGCGCACGCGGATCGCGCCCCACTCGGACATGCCGATCACGCCATAGGGGGCATCCTTGAGCTTGAACGTCTCCTCGGCCACGGTCAGGCAAGCTTCCTTCACGCCCGCCGGTACCGCTGTCCAGCCCCATTGGGCGGTCACCTGTAGCGGCGCCCGCCGAGGCGTATAGCCGTAGCGCACCGGGAAGTAGCGCGACGCGACTGCCCTGATGCGATAGTTGGGCCAGCCCGACTCGCCGTTGACCACGCCATTGAGCGGCTCAAGCTGATAGTCAGCAGCCACCCAGGTCGTCTCATAGACGCCGTCGTTGTCGCCGTCCGTAGCGATGACCAGGCCCGTAGTGGTGTAGAAGTCGTCCGGCTCGGCAAGGCAGGTGTCGCACGGGTAGAAGACCCGCGCCGTGGCCGAGGTCGCCTGATTGAACTGGCGACGGCACACGTGCTCAATCCCGCGCGAGGCGACCGCCAGAGCGTTGGTCATGGCCGCGTCGTCGCCTGATCCCGCCACCCCGCCGAGCCTGACCTTCAGCTCGGCGAGGGTCGCGTAGCTGTCACCCAAAGCCATCGCTCACCACCTCCAGCGCCCGCTTGACGCCTTGCTCCAGCGACACCTGGGGGACGTAGTAGCGATGCAGCAGCGCCGGATCGCCGACGCGGTATGGCATGCCCGCGGGCTTGTCCATCCGGGGCGAGAACCGTGGCGTGTAGCCGGCGTGGGCGCAGGCCATCTCGGCCAGCTGCCGCATCGACGTGCCGATGCCAGTGCACAGGCTCACCGGCTCATCGACGGCCGATTGCGCGACCGCGAGCGCACCCGCCACCACATCGTCGACGTGGATCCAGTCGCGCACCTGGGTTCCGTCGCCCCAGATCTCGAACGGATCCTCATGGCGGCGTGCCCGCTCGATTAGCGCGCGGAACGGGAAGTCTGGCGACTGGTCTTCGCCGTAACCCGAATACGGCCGCACGACAGTGACCTTGACCCCCGTAGCACGGGCGTTGCTCGCAAGTCGTTCCCCGGTCAGCTTGGTCGCCGCGTAATCGTCGACAGGACCGTCGGCCGCGGCGCACGACGACAGGTAGAGCACGTGCGGCTGTCCTGTGCGGATCGCCCAGTCGAACATGGCCGCATCGAGCATCACGTTGTACGGGTGCATTCCGGGATCGCCGTCGATCGCCGCGCGGTGCGGTGATCTCGCGGCGGCGTGAACGATCAGGTCGTAACGCTGGATACAGTCGCGCCGGATTTCCTGGCCGAAGATGAACATCGCGTCCAGCCCCAGAGTGATGTCGGCGCGCGACACGACCCAGCCTTGTCGGGCCAGCTCGGCGGTGAAGTGACGTCCAACGAAACCGGCCGCTCCTGTTACCAGCGCCCTCATCGGCAGGCCCACACGCCGAAGCAATACGACGGGGCAACCTCGGCGTATTCGGCCGGCTCGAAACCGGCCGCCGCAAGCATTGCCTCGACGGCCTCGCGATCCCACGCCCAGTAATGCTCGGGGTTCTCGTCGGACCACGCGTCGACCGGTGTCGACAGCAGGAGCAGTTTGGTCTTGGCGCGGATCGCGGCGAGAACGCTGACGGGATCGTCGAGGTGCTCGATCGTCTCGCAGCACACGAACAGATCCACGTCCTCGATCCCGGCGACGGTCTGCTCGATCGGCCCGGTGAGTTCGTGGCCGGGCGCGAAATCGCCGAACAGGCGCCGGTTCGCGGGCAGCGCCGACAGGATCGCCCCGTTGCCGCACGAAAGGTCCGCAGCTGATCCGACACCCGTACCGGCCAAGCGGCATCCGACCGCGACAGTGACGTCCACCCGCGCCTGATGGTCGGGCCATTGGCGGTGGTCGTGTGGCTGCGCGTACAGCCGCGCCAGCTCGGCGTCCGACCATGCCGGGCGCAGACGAACCCGCTTCACGACTTGACCGCCATCAGCACCTGGAACCTGTTGACCCGCCGCGATGCCTTCACCGTGAACCCGGCCTGCTCGACCAAGGTCCGGTAGCCGGTTTCATCCCAAGCAAAGGTGTGGAACTCATACGCGCGGCCAGGGCGTTCGTCTGCGGGCGACGAGCACACCAGCACGCGGCAGTTCTCAGCGATCCGGGCGACGAAACCGTGCGGGTCGAGGAGATGCTCGAGCATTTCGGTGCACACCGCAATATCCGCCCAGTCGATGTCACCAGCAACGGCATCGCCGAGTCGGACGTCAACTCCGCGTTCCTTCGCGGCCTCGATATTGGCAGGCATCAGGTCGTATCCCCACGCCCGCAGACCCGGCCCAAGCAGGGACAGCAGGCCACCATCACCGGCACCGAGGTCTACGACGGTGCGAAGCCTGTTGCTGAACGCCGCCTGCGCAACGTATGCCGCGGCGAGCATGAGGCGTTCTCGGTGCCCATCCTGTTCCAGGTGTGGGGCGTGCTCGCGCCCGGCGTACCACTCGGGTTTGGTGTAGTCCGGCACGGTGCCTTCGTCGAACAGGCGCCACTCGTGCGTTCCGTCCAGGCGCCAGGCGTCGTCAGGATGGCGCAGCCGGCCGAGTGCGTCGAAGGCCTGGCCCACGAATTCGAATCCGGCGGCGGCGGGATGCCGAGGCACGGGAATCCGCTGCGTCGTCTCGCCGGGGAACAGGGCGAACTCGTCGTGGATGAGCGCCTTGTCGCGGGCGATCGGGTAGATGTGGTCACGTAGCCAGAGCTGGTCGACGAACCGGTGATCGCTATCCGGCATCGACGGCAGCAGCGGGGCGATGAGGCTTGCGCCTTGCGCGGTGCATCCCCACAGGCCTGCCATCATCGGCATGCGGTGCTCGGGGTGATCGCGCATGATGTGGAACGGCTCGTCGGAGGCTTCCCATTGGGCCACGGCGGCGGCCTCGCGCGCGGATATGCGTGAGTCGCAGTCGCGGAACAGGTGCGCCTCGATGGCCGGGTCGGTGAGCGTTTCGAAGCGCCACATCAGCGCCGACCAGTCCTGGGCCCGGTCCGAACAGTCGACCACCTGCGCACCGCAGTCCTCAAGCTTCTCGGCGGTGGTGGCCATTGCCGTCGGGCCGCAGTAGAACCTGCACGTCCAGCCGGGAAGGTGTTGCCTGGCCAGCTGCGCGTTGGCCAAGGCGCCAGCCGTGTATGTGGGGTCGGTGCCGAACAAGCTGAAGGAGATGACCTTCAACTGGCCATCACCTCGCGCAGCGCCTTGACCTTGGCGACATCGGACTCGAAGCCGTCTCGGCCGTACAGGTATGCCTCGTAGGCCTTGCGGTCGTGTTCGCCGACCTCGGGCGCGTTGACCCGCTGATAGTTCTCGTCCCATGGCGCCTTACCCGCGATCGGGTGGCGGTGTTCGACGATGACGTCGGGCAGGTAGCGCAGGCAGTCGGCGGCCTTACCCAGGTCGCGCCAGAAGTTGTCGACATAGAGGTGCTTGAGACTCGGCGGCGCCATGAAGCCCAGCGCGCGCACGATGTCGCTGGTCATTGCGCATTGCGTCGGGAGGCGGTGGCCTTGGAGGAGGTCGTTGCCGTAGACGATGCCCGTGCCGAGCTCATGAAGGGCGTCGAGGTAGGCCTGGTCCCAGCCCTTCGTACGGGGCATGTGGTCGTCGCCCATGAAGCCGAGCGCAAATGGCGGAGCATCCGCCATGGCGCGCGAAACAGCGGAGGCATTAAGCGCCAGGACCATCGTCGCTGGAGCCCCGCCACTTTCGATCGTGTTCACCGGCGGCCCAGCGAGCGCCCAATACTCCTCCCGGCGGGGATCGTCCTCATCGATCGCGAACACCAGCTGCGCTGTCGTTCGGGTCGCCCCGAACGCCTGGATCAGAGTGGCCGCGGCCTCGGGGCGACCGCGCGAGGGAACGATGACGACGAGCTCACTCATCCGGGCTTGCCTTCGTCGCCTTCTTCGCTGGCGCCTGCTTGGCCTGCGCGGGAGGCGTGATCGGCTCGAACAACTCCGGCCGCGCCAGCACCACCGGGTGATCCGAATCGATCGGGGTACCCGTCTCCAGCAGGATCGACGACCCGTCGCCGTAACCCACCCAACCGTCGATCAACGGACGCGACTGGCCGCTCATAGCCCAACCCCCACATGCGAGGGCGCGAGCAGACCCCGCGCCAGGAAGTAGCTCTCCATCGTCAGCAGCCGATCCTTGACGTGGCCGATCTGCACCGCCGTGTTCACATATACCGGGATCTGCAACAAGCCCGCACGCCAGCAGAAGGCGATGTCCTCCGACACCGGCTTGCCGTCGTGCTCCAGCTCCTGGAACCACGGGAACGCGTCGTTGAAGCCGACCTTGCCCGGGCGGTTGGGATGCTCGAAGTCGCGCATCCGCTCCAGCGCCGACTTGTGAATCAGCAGGCACGCCGCGCCAGTCGCGACCACCTGGAACATGGTGTCCACGGGCCACTCGTCGAAGCGGACCACGTCGAGATTGGCCGGGTCGTCGGCGTCGCCCATCAGGCCGTACATCGTCGGGACGATGTCGCCGCGGTCGTCTAGGCCGAAGCACAGCGCGCCGACGATCGGGGCCTTCTCGGGATCGGCATTCTCCAGCAGCCGCTCCACCGTGTCGGGAGCGAAGACCATGTCCGAATCGACCATGAACAGCCAGTCGGCTTTGCCGAACGCCAGGAACTTGCGCACGACCTCGTTGCGCGGCCCGGACAGGTTCGCGCCCGCCCGGAACGGCAGCCGGCCACCGCCCTCGGTGATCCTTCGATGGGTGGCGAAGTCGTACATCAGCAGGTCCGCCAGGCATTCCATGAAATCGCCATGGACCAGCGAGGGCCGCAGGTATGCGATGACAACCTTTTCTTGCGGGTCTCTCAAGGATTTCCTCCCAGGTAGGCGGAAGCCCCGACCCTGGGAGGTGTCGGGGCTTCCTTCCCCACGGCGCTACCGCAGGGCGTTGAGAACATTTGGTGAAGCGGTCAGGCCAGCGCGGTAGACGCCGCCACCTGGTTTAGCTGCAACAATCTAAAAGCGTCTGCATTGACTACATCCGCCCCTACGCGCCAGTGGGCATACCAGCCGGCTTGCCCAGTCGGGGCCGCACCTGAGGCGGTGGTCTTGACCAGCGGGTCATAGATCACCGACATACCGATGCGGTCGACGATGTAGTACTGGCTGAAGTCTCCGGCCAGCAGGATGTTGGTGCCGTTGCCGACAACCGAGGTCATCGACGCCGACTTCATCGCCGGGGCGCCCAGCAGAAGCGGGGGCTGGCCGACATTCAGGTTGGCCCAGAAGCCGCCACCACCGGAGGTGTCGAACTGGCGCACCTTCGAGTAGATCGCCTTGTGCGCCAGCCAGCCCAGGTTCTGCTCCTGGCGTGGGTTGACCGCGTTGGACGTGTTGTGCACGTCCGCGACCACGAAGGCGCCCGTCGTCACCGAGGTGACGATGCTGGCCGTGACCGCGGCGACAGCCGCCATCACACCACGCGGGATCGTGGCGCCAGTGTTGGCGGTCGCGAACGCGGCCTCCTCCAGCCGGGTTTTCGCGTCGCCGAGCAGCCGGCCCAGTTCGTTGGAGAAGCCGGTGTCTTCGAGCACCTCGTACGATCCGGTGAGCCACGCGTCGGCCTTCTTGGCTACGATGGTCGGCTGGACGAAGGTCGGCGAGTCGTCGGTGGTCGCCGTCGCCTCACCGGTCCACTGCGCGGTGATCCCGGCGGAGGTGACACCTTCCCACTGCTTGACCGCGATCGTCTTGACCGTGGACAGGCTGCGGATGGTGCCGCCATAGACGCCCGCGTTGGTGATGATGATCGTCGGGTCGAGGAAGTGGGGGACGAGCACACCACCGTTGCCCGCGGTCAGGCTCATCGCGGTACGCAGCAGCTCGGGAACGTACTTGCCCATCGAGCGCACGTACTCCATGAACTGGCTGCGGTATTCGGGTGAGCCGGTTAGCACGATGTGGCGTGCAATGAGCGGGGTGTTGATGTCGTCGTCGCCGTCGAGCAGCAGGTGCAGGCGCTGCTTGGTGTCGTCGCTGACCCAGCGGGGCACCTTGTCGACGCTGCGCTTGGCCCGCTCGATGGTGGAGTCGGCGTCGAAGTTGACGACCTCGGCGCGTTTGGCGCTGCGCATCAGTTCGCGCAGTTCCGAGTTGTCTTCGAACGGGTCGACGTTGTTGCGCTTGACCTCGACCTTGCTACGGTCCCAGGCGGCCGCGCCGTCGCCGTTCTCGGTGTTGCCGTGTTCGAGTGCGGCCCGCTTGACCTCGTCGACGCGACGTTCGCGTGCGATCGCCTTGTCGTAGTCGACCTTCTTGGCGTCCCACTCTTCGAGGCAGGCGTCGGCGCGGGCGAGGTCTTCCTCGCCGGGATCTTCCATCTCCTCGATGACTTTGACTTCTGCGCGGAGGACTTCCATCTCCTCGGCGAGAAGCTCACTTCGCTTGCGTGGCATGTTGTTGCAGCTCCTCACAGTCTTCTGGCTAGTAGTTCCGCACGGAGGCGGATCTTGCGCTGCCGAAGTGACTGCGTCTGCTGCGGGTCCTCGGCGCCGGGTCCCCGTTGGGGACTGGCAAGGATGTGCGCCATCTCCGAATCCCATCCCTGGGTTTGCGAGAGGGCGCGGATGAGCTCTTCGCGGCCGTCTGCGTCCAGGCGGGCGAAGTCTTCGGCCAGCTCGGCGGCTGACCGTACGGCGGTGATTTCCGCCGTCGTGTACCACGGTGTCGGCGTCGGTCCGTAGTTGCGCAGACCCATTTCCATCCGCCTGATTTTGGGTAGTGGATATCCTGGCCGGGCTTTGCCGGGCCGGGAGCTTGGGTTGGAGCGGTAGATGGGGCCCTCATACGAGTAGGCCCGGATGTCACCGTTCTTGATCGACGCCAGAACGCTGTCGGTGAATTCGCCCTCGTTGTATCGGCTCACGGTGAGCAGGCCGCGTTTGTCTGCGCGGACTTCTTGGGGGTGGCCGATGGGGACGGTGGGCAGGCCGCCGGATTTTCCGCGTGCGTCGAAGCCGTGGTTGTACAGAACGAGTGCCCGTTTGGCGGCGCCGGAGTTGATGACGGCATTGAAGGCGACGGGGTCGTTGGATTCGATGTAGTCGCCGTGCTGGTCGTGGATCTCCTGCGGCACGTTGAAGACGGCCGCGTACGCCTCGACTGTGCGCCCGTCGGGGTAGCCCTTGGCACGGGTGAGGATTTCGATGCCTTCCAGCTCGTACACGCGCCGGTAGGTCAGCGGCGTTTGTGTGGGCTGGTCCGCAGGAGGGTTTTTGACCGCCACGGCATTCGTATCAGTCACCGGAAAGAGCCTCCTTTGGGCGCATCGCTGTTTTGCTGCACATGCAAGAGTCCCGCAACCAGATGCGCTGGTTGCGGACTCTTATGGAGCTGATATTCGGCCTAAAAGCCGTTACCGTTCAGTCGAATTCTTCGGGTACATCCATCGGGTCGTCCCACGCCTGGCGCGGGAGCTGCTCGAGCTCCTGGATGCGGGTCTTGATTTCCGCAGGCAGCCGATCCCAAGTTCCGGCCTTCTCGTAGGCGTCACGGATCGCGATCCGATCGTCCGGGTGCACGTCGCGGGTGCCGAGCAGTTCGACCAGACGTTCATACAGGTCGGCTTGCGGCGTCGGTGCGGTCACTGCTCCTCCAACACGATCAGAACTGATCGATTGAGGACCACATAGTTCGGGTTGTTGTGGCTTGTCGCCGAATGGCCCGGCGGGATCCGGACCATGTCGTGGCCCCTGGCTGCGGCATAGCGGCCCTCATCCCACAGCGTAGCAACCTCGTGCGATTTACCCTTAGCCTTCGAGTAGCGCTGGCCGTGGGCCTGGGCCTGCCGCTCAATGGTCTTGTGCTCGGCGATCTTTGCCGACTTGGGGACAAGTGCCCGTAGCACCGAGCCTTTGGTGTTATCGGAATATCCCACGGCGATGGACCGGTCTGTGGCGAAGTAATAGCCGTTGCCGTAGATGCCCGTGCCGTAATAGGCCGATCCCGTGCGGAACTCTTCGTGGATCTGCGCGGCCGTCTTGGTGCGAGTCACGGCACTGCCCCGCGTGGGGCCGGTGTATGAGCCGGCACCCTTGACGCCGCGATACACCTCGATGTAATCGCCGCTGGCCTTGAGCTTGTCGTACTCGCCCTTGGTGACAACCGTTGGCACATCGTCGAAGCCTTGCATGGCGGCGATGGCGGCGAGACGATCATCGGCCGTCTTTCCGGCGTACAGCTTGCGGGCCTTGGTGACGTCTTGACGCAGCTTGTCGCGCGAGGAGTCGTCGCCAATCAGGTCGCGGCCAAGTGATGGCTTGTGTGTCTTCGCCGTCGGCGCGTTGACCGTCGGTGTGCCGGTGAGGCGCTTTGGCCGCACGTGAACCAGTCCCGGGCGCCCCACCGTCGTGGGCGCTACGTGGGTCGGCGGGAACAGGGTGAGCACGTTCTGCTGGAGTTGCCCACCGGCGAGTGGTGCGAGCAGCTTTCCGCTTGTTTGGAGTTTGTCGATTTCCGCGCGGGTCATCCATTTGGCGTCGGAGGTTTCCGCTCTTGCCTCTGGCGTGGACAGGTCGGGTTTGAGTTGACGATCTACGGTTGCGGCGATACTGACGTATGCCCATGGGACTGTGCCGCCGTGAAGTCCGGGTACTTGAACTCCCGGAACCTCTTTCGTGTGGGTGCCGTGGACGCGCGCGTTGTCGAGGTCGTTGTTTTTGAAGCCGAGTTCCTCGGCTACTTCCCGTGTCGCGCCTTGATAGAAGTCTTCCTTTTCGTCTTTGGCGCCGCCTGGGAATTGCCATTTGCCTGGGTCTGAGATTCCCGGCCCGCGCTGGATCATGAGGAAGCGTTCTTCGCCGTTGGCGTCGACGTGGCGCAGCATCAGCCCCGCCGCGCCGTATTGGCCCCAGGGGCCGCTGGTTCCGCTCGCGGTGCGCGTCCAGCCGTCTCCGCTTTTTCCTGTCTTGCCGTGGGGAAGCCGCGACAGCAGGCCGGGCGTTCCGGCGGGGTCGGCGACGCGGGTCTGCGATGCGGTGACGTTCGGTGGCGGCAGAACGGCTTGCTTGGGAATCTGGCCGTGGGCGGTGCCCGGGGGCGTGAATCGGTCGATAAGCTTGGACGCCTTGGTGGCGTTGGGGCCGCTTTTCGACGTGGTCTCGATGTAGGCCAGATCGGCGAGCACGCCCTGCTTCTCGGCTGGGCCGAGCTGATCGAAGTGGCTGCGCCGAAGACTTCCATACACTTCGAGCTGGCGGGCGATGGTGTGGCCCTTGGGGTCCCTGCCGTAGAGAATGTCTAGTGCGCCTTGGATTTCCGGGCCATGTGGGCTGCCTTGAGGCAGGACCGGACCAGAGGCCTTGGTCGTTTTCCCCGGCGGATTCGGCATTGCTGCGACCAGTGCGGCAATCGCCGCTGACTTGCTCGTGTGCTGAGAGTTGTTTATCGGCACACCGTTTGGTCCATCGGCGATAATCGTGTAGCCGAAATCGTGAACGGTCCCGATCGGGGTGCCGTTCTCGCTAATCTCCCACGAGCGACGTGCTGGACCGAATATGCCACGGCGTCCATGCACGGGCAGCTCGGTCAAGTTGAGACCGGCAAGTCCCGGCCCTGAGACCTTTCGTGGCATGTTCGCTTGAACTAGGGCGTCAACCGCCGCCTTTTCAGTTTGATAACCGTTGCCGACGCCCGGGTTGACGCGGACAACGTTGCCGAGCGGCGTGTTGCCCGTCCCGTGTGGAAAGTAGCCGCCGCCCGAGGCGTGCACGACGATTCCGATGTCATTCCCGTTGACCTGAACATTGATCGTCGTTTGATTATTGGGCCATGGCGTGCCCGGCGACGTTGTGATGATAGGCGGACCCGCCTTGGGAAGCGTGAACGTGCCTGAAGCGTTGCCCCCCTGCCTAGTGGTTAGATCCGCCAGTAGCTTCGCCGCGATCGAGTCGCGGTCTTCGCCACGTTTGAGTGTGATACCGCGCGTCTTCGCGGCCTTCATCAGCTGGTCACGCGAATACCCGTCAAACGGGTGAGTCTTGCCCGTGCCGCCGGCCTGATGCAGCCGGATCGATGCCTTGAGCCGGTCGACGATGTCCAGGAAATGGCCCGTCGCGGGGTCGCGCGGATGCTTTGCCGGGTCCCAGACGGCCGCACGCCCGAGATTGGCCTCATCATCCAGCTCCGCCATGGCCTGCAATAGGGCGGCCGTCTCGTCGTCAAGCTCGCCGACCGGATCGTCGTCGATCTCGGAACGCCGCCCGTGCTCCTGGCCCGGCCAGACACCCAGCGCCTCATGGTGGTATTCGGCGCACAAACCCTTCGGGTCGCGCACGTACTTGCCCAGTTCAGCCACGCAGCGGTCGAAGTCGCCGGGAACACCCCAGCCGATCTTCACCGCGCCTTCACCCTTGGTCCAATACCGGCGAAGCTTATGGTCGGAGATGTTGCGGGCCAGTCGATCCATTTCGGCGCGAGCTTCTCTGGCACGCTTAGCGCGATCATCTTCGGCGGCGGGACCAGCGGCCGAGAATGGACCAGAGAGATCCCAATCCGGATTCAGTGTGGATATCCGCTCGATGGCCTGCTGCGTCGTCAGTGCGTCCATCACGAGAGGACCTGCTCAATGTCTACGACAGTAACGGTGACCGTTCCTGGCAACGGCGCGTTCGAGAATTGCTCCCTGCGAACACCGAGCACCTTAAAGCGGCCTGTCGACAACCACTCCTGGTTGCCTTTGTAGTCATCGTGCGTGCTGTCGCGGACGTCGAGCGAACGCGATCCTGGACGCAGGCGAAGCATGACCGATCCGGGTCCACCGAATCCCGCATACACGAGGCCGATTCGTTCTTTTTGAGTGAACGAACTTAGGCCAAGGTCTATGTCCTGACCCCTTTTTGGCACCTTGTCGCGCGGAATCCTATAAAGACCGCGGTAGAGGAGCGGCGCCGACGGTGGCGCTGCGGCTGCCGTTCGGAGCAGAAGAGCGCCGTCGGTGTCGGCATTGGGTTCGTGATGGGCAGCCTTTGCCTCTTCGATGATCGTCTGCTTCGCGCTCGTGCCGTCCGGCGCTGTCCAAGCTTGGATGGAGCGATGCAACCGAGCTTCAGTCGGATCCTTTTGATCCAAGCTCCCGCCGCCATTCAACTTCGCGGCCATTTGTCCCTCGCGTCCCACCGCCCGCGCGGGGCGGGGCGTCGTTTCGGCGTGAGGCCTCTTCGGGGCCTTTGGCCGACTCGGTCGCGGCGACAAGGAGGAGGGCTTCACGTCCGGCTTGTCCTTTGCGGCCGCGATCGCCTTCTTGTAGTCCGCCGACCCTTTCTTCATGAACTTGCCGCCGAGCGGATGCCCCTTGGGGTAGCGCGGGTGCAGATCGGGCGTGAACGCGCGCAGCGCATGCAGAAGGCGGTATCGAGAAGTGTCGGCACGGCTCAAGCGCGGCCGGACCGGCGGGGTCTGGCTACGCGCCGCCGGAGCGGCGGGATCTTTTGGGACCACATCACCGGAAGGCTGCCCATCCGGCCCCGGCGGCTGCAACTGCACCGAATACAAGCCGCTGTGCTGGCCCAGCAGCGCCGTCAAATCGTTGGTCTGAATGAACAACGTCGCCGAATCGGGGTCCATGCCACCGTCGACCAGGGTGCGCCAGGCGGAGGCCTGCGCCTGCTGGATATTCGCGACATCCAGCTGATCGTCATGTAGGAACGGGATGTCACGGGCGTCGTACCACAGGCGCGACCCGTTAGGCACCGGCACCAGCGGCTCCAGCGAACCTGCGGCGTTCTGCCACAGATGCCGGAACGTCGTATCCACCGTGTTGCGCTTCGCGGCGGTGTAGTTCCCAGCATTGAGCGACGAACCCTGCATGCCCTCCGACAGGCCCACAATCACCGGGTGCACGCCCGCGGCCGCGGCGAGCCGAGTCTCGCCCGCGCCCTGCGTCACCTTGAAATCCAGCTGCTGCATGTTCGCGCCGATGACCGTCACATCAGCGCCGCCGCCCGTATACAGGGTCTTGTAAGCGTTGTCGACACCACGGTGGCTGGAGTCCATCTTCTCTACGAACGACGCGAACTGCTCCGGCGTGATCTCCTTCGGTAGCGACACCGCGACGTTGGGAGTGGCGGCGTTCTCGAAAAACTTCAGCTTGTGCTTGGTCGCGCTGGTGTCGGCCTGAAGTTCACGGATCACCGGCGTGAGCCACGACATGCCGCGGTAAATCGCCACGGGGTCGGGCATCGGCGCGAAGTGCGAGTATTCCCCG
>Ga0068859_100001309_pt1 | contig 25411 bp, 20 predicted proteins | sample KBSSwiS22_FD_66585 | JGI IMG/M metagenome (GOLD analysis project Ga0068859, IMG submission 66585) | Switchgrass rhizosphere microbial communities from Kellogg Biological Station, Michigan, USA - KBS Switchgrass S2-2 | ecosystem: Host-associated > Plants > Roots > Rhizosphere > Soil ...
CGCGAATTCGGCGAGTCGGCAGCTCAGGGCAAGGCACGGCTGGTCGAGATGCAGGAGCAACAGGCTCAGGACATGGCGGCGGCGCAGCGGCTCGAGGCCGGGCTGGAAGATATTCGGCGCGTGGTCTCGTCTCTCCGCGAATCCCGCATGGCGGTGGAGGTCAAGAAGGCGGAAATTCGAGTGCAATTGGGGACTGTCGAATCGACGCTCCTGGGGACATACCAGGTCGATCCGGCAACACTGCTCGATCAGCCGGTCGGCGAGCGGGCGCCCGAGCGACTGGCCGGTGGGGAAGAGTCGATTCCGGAAGACCGATCGGCAGTCGATGAAGCCGCGCTTCGTGAACAATTGCAGAAGATTCGCGAAAAGCTGGATCGTCTGGGGCCGATCAATTTGGCAGCTATTCAAGAACACCAAGAGTTAGACGAACGGCATCGATTCCTGACGACGCAGGAACTAGACCTTTCCACCTCCATCGGCTCGCTCAAAGAAATCATCCAGCGCATCAACCGTACGACGAAAGACATGTTCGCCAGCACATTTGCCGAGCTCCAACAGAAGTTCAGCGAGGTATTCGTAAAGTTTTTCCCGGGTGGTCGAGCCGAACTACAGCTGGTCGAGGTGCCGGCGGACGAGACAGGAGAAGCGCGCGGCCCGCAGGAACCGGGTGTCGATATCGTGGTGCAACCCCCAGGCAAACGATTGAAGAGTATCACGATGCTCTCGGGTGGTGAAAAAACCTTGACGGCAATGGCGTTGCTTTTTGCGAGCTTCTTAATTAGACCGACGCCATTCTGTATTTTGGACGAAATCGATGCGCCGCTGGATGAGGAGAACATCGGACGTTTTACCGGCGTATTGCGTGAACTGTCCCAGGACGCACAGTTCATGGTCATTACCCACAGTAAGCAGACAATGGCCATTGCAGACTCGCTGTTCGGGGTCACCATGGAAGAGCCTGGGATCTCAAAAATTGTCTCGGTGAGGCTCAGCAACTTGCAGCCAGTTTGATAACAGCAGGTTGGCTAAAACATCCATACTTCAGAGGACTTCCGTACCTCTGTTTCTTGACGTCAGAGTGGGGGCTCTGTTATATACCCCCACAGAGCCTGACCTATGGGTGGGCCGCTCGTCGCTTGAGCTTCGTGGGGCCAAGCGAGTCACGCGAATGGTCCAATTCGTCATCTGCAATTTTCAATAGACCGATAGAATGAAGCTGATTCGAACGCTCCTCGATCGCCTATCCGATAGCCTCTCTCTCTCCGTTCCGGAGATGCACGGGATGGCGACGGAGTTATCCAACGTTCCGCCGTTGAGGCTGGTGTCGGACAAGTCCGTGCTGTCTGCACCCCTCGATTCTGCGACACGTCGCCAGCCCACCCCGATCAGCCAAGTGGATACGCTCGACGACGCAATCCGGCGCAGTCAAGCCTGGTTTCTCTCCAGGCAACATCCAGCAGAGGGGTACTGGGTTGCGGAGCTTGAAGCTGATACGACGTTGACCGCTGAGTATCTCATGCTGCGGCGGTTTCTCGATCGGGTCGATCCAGAACGAGAGCGCCGGGCACTGTACTATCTCCGCGCCATGCAATTGCCCGATGGCGGATGGCCGATTTTCTACGGAGGGCCTTCCGAGATCAGCGCCTCTGTGAAGGCATATTTTGCGTTGAAGTTGAGCGGCATTTCCGCAGACGAGCCGTTCATGGTTCGGGCCCGTGACCGGATTCTGGCCATGGGTGGAGTGGTTCAAGCGAATGTGTTTACCAAGATCGCGCTGGCGCAGTTCGATCAATATGACTGGGAAGGCATCCCCCACATGCCGGTTGAGCTGATGCTGCTCCCAAAGGGGTTCTACTTTAACATCTATGCCATTTCCTATTGGTCCCGCAGCGTCTTAACTCCACTGCTGATCATCTTCGCGCACCGACCGGTGTGTCAAATCCCGCGGGAGCAGGGGATCGAGGAGTTGTATCATATCCCGCGCAAGGAGATACGCTATTGGAAGTTCCCGCCGTTCAACAAAGATCAAAGGTGGTTCACCCTGCACAATTTCTTTGTCGCGTTGGACGCGATGCTGAAACTCTACGATCGGGTGCCTCTCCTGTGGTTGCGCGAGAAAGCGCTGCATCATGCCACGACCTGGATGTTGGAACACATCAAGGGCAGCGGCGGATTGGGGGCGATTTATCCGGCCATAGCAAATTCAATCGTCGCTCTTCGCTGCCTCGCCTATCAGGTCGATGATCCATTGGTTCAGAAAGCCCTCCACGAAATCGAATTGCTGGAAGTGTACGACACCGTATCGATCGGTGATCAGCGTGTCGAGGCACTGCATCTTCAGCCCTGCCACTCGCCGATTTGGGACACGGCGTTGCTCATGAACGCCTTGATCGAGACCGGGATGCCGGAGGACCACCCGTCACTTCAGAAGGCGGCGGCATACTTGGTGTCGCGCCAAACGAAAACGGTGGGAGATTGGAAAATCTCCTCTCCCGATGCAGAACCGGGAGGTTGGTATTTCCAGTTTGAGAATGAATTCTATCCCGATGTCGATGACTCGGCCGTGGTATTGATGGCCCTTTCGAAAGTCCGGATGGATCAGACCGTCAATTTACAAGATCCCATTCGACGGGGAATGAATTGGGTGCTCGCCATGCAAGGGTCCGATGGCGGGTGGGGTGCATACGACAAGGACAACAATCGTGTCGTGTTCAATTACATCCCCTTTGCCGATCACCATGCCTTGCTTGATCCGAGCACATCCGATTTGACCGGACGCTGTCTCGAGATGCTTGCGGCGTTGGGCTATGATCGGACGCACCCAGCTGTGGCACCGGCCCTCCGATTCCTCAAACGGGAGCAGGAGGCCGACGGCAGCTGGTACGGTCGGTGGGGTGTCAACTATATCTACGGCACCTGGTCCGTCCTCGCAGGTCTCCGTGCGATCGAGGAGGATCTTTCGCAGCCCTATATTCGCCGCGCGGTTACCTGGCTCGAGTCGAAGCAGAATCCCGATGGCGGGTGGGGCGAATCTTGTCTGTCTTACGGCGACCCTGCATGGAGCGGGAAGGGAGACAGCACGCCTTCTCAAACGGCCTGGGCCATCATGGGACTCATGTCTGCCGGCATGAGCGACGCCTTCAGTGTCGCTCGCGGCGTCCAATATTTGCTGCGCCACCAAATGAAAGATGGTTCGTGGGAAGAGGTCCGTCATACAGGCACCGGATTCCCTCGAGTATTTTATCTACGCTACCATTGGTACTGTCGGTACTTTCCCTTGTGGGCCTTGGCGATGTATCGGAATCTGCGGACGCGCGGGAAGATGCGGGCTGACGAAGTACGGCAGCAGGCTCTCGCGTCCGGGTGTCATCGAGCCGGTCGTTGAGCCGCCCGCCGACGCCCTCCGTTGGCGCGGAGTACTCCCACTCAGGATCTGCAGTGAATCCCATTGCCATCTTTGCTGCGACTCGCTGGGAACTTCAGGCCGTTCGCCGTGCCCTCACGACAGATCGTGTCGAGGTCGTTGCCGGTGTTCGTTGCTATGTAGGGCAGCGGGGGAATCGCGCCTATTGGCTCATGCAAACCGGCGTCGGTCCAGTTGCGGCCCGTGCAGTGGCGGGAGGCGTGTTGAAGGCCCAGGCGATGTCGCTGGTCATGTCTACGGGTTTTGCCTGCGCGCTCGTGCCGGCTCAGGTGGGGGACCTCATCGTCGGCACCGAGGTCTCCTCGGTGCGGGCGGAAGGAAGCTGGACAATCGGGAACGACCCTGTGTTTTGTGATGAGATCGTATGTAAAGGCCTTCTGGCCGTGGCGAAACACGCAGGGTTAGTCGCACGGGCTGGAACAGTCGTGTCGTCGGACACCGTGGTGTGGCAGGCGTTGGAGAAGCACCGGTTGCAACGTCTGACCGATGCAGTCGGACTCGATATGGAGAGTGCGGCACTGGCGGCGGTCGCTCAGGAGCGGGATCTTCCGGTGGCGATCGTGCGGACGGTTTCTGATTTAGTGGACGAAGATCTTCCTCTTGACTTCAATCTTTTTCTCAGGCCCACTGGTTGGCTCAATGGCATGCAGGCGCTGATGAGTCGGCCTTCCAGCCTCGGGGGGCTGAATCGGTTGCGAAAGCAGAGTCGGGTGGCGGCGGATCGATTGACGGAATGGTTTCAGCGTTATGCCGAGACAGACAGATAATGAATGGCTTCGACGGTCAAGGCGGACGAAAACAATGCAGATGCCAGTAGATTATACGCCGCAGCAGAATGGCAGAACCCGGACAGGTTCCTGAGGTAATAGATGACGAATGTGCTCGGACAGCTGGGGGCCTGGACGGTACACCGTGTACGGGAAATGGGCCGCATGTGGTTGTTTATGCTGTCGTCTTTCGCCTGGCTCGCAAGACCCCCCTTTCGATTCCATCAAACGATGAAACAGCTCCACTTTGTCGGGTACAAGTCCACATTTGTCGTCGTACTGACAGCGGCATTCACGGGGATGGTGTTGGCGCTGCAAGGGTATTACACCTTACGGAAGTTTGGCTCCGAGGGGTTGCTGGGTTCGGCGGTGGCGTTGAGCATGATTCGGGAGTTGGGGCCTGTACTGGCTGCGCTGATGGTGACTGCCCGGGCCGGATCAGCCATGACTGCTGAAATCGGTATCATGAGGATTACGGAGCAGATCGATGCGCTCGATACCATGGCGATCAATCCGCTGCAATACTTGATCGCGCCGAAACTGGTAGCCGGCCTGATCGGAGTGCCGTTGCTCGTGGCCATTTTCGATGTGGTCGGTATTTATGGTGGTTCCCTCGTCGGTGTTGACTTATTGGGCGTGAGCGAAGGGGCCTACTGGAACTCGATCCAATCTGCCGTGGAATGGAAAGATGTCTACGGCGGCATTCTCAAGTCGATCAGCTTCGGGCTGATCGTCAGTTGGGTCTGTTGTTATAAAGGGTTCTACACGAGACAGAGTGCCGAGGGGCTCGGGCGGGCGACGACGGAAGCGGTGGTCCTCTCGTCGGTACTGATCCTCGTATGCGACTATTTCCTGACCTCGGTCTTGCTCTAGAAGAAGTAAGGGGTAAAGCGTAAGGGGTGAGGTGATGGAGGAGAAGTTAGAGAATCGAAGTCCTATACCTTTGACTCCTCACGCCTTACGCCTCACCGGGTTGGAATGATCAGGCTGACCGGGGTCGAAAAAACACTAGGTGGGCAGCCGGTGCTGCAGGGCATCGATCTCTCGATCCCTGTCGGCAAGCTTACGACCATTATCGGTGGCAGTGGATCGGGGAAGAGCGTGCTTCTCAAGCATATGATCGGCCTCATGCAGCCGGATCGCGGTGAAGTGTGGGTTGGAGATGTGGAAATCTCCCGTCTGTCGGGCACACGTTTGAACGATGTGCGAAAACAGTTCGCGATGCTCTTTCAGGGAGCTGCGCTGTTCGACTCGCTCTCGGTGTTCGAAAATGTGGCATTCCCGTTGCGAGAGAAGTTGCGCATGAAAGGCCCGGACGTGGCGCGGCGGGTCGAAGAGAAGTTAGAAGAGGTCGGGTTGGGGGGGATGGGACATAAATTTCCGGCCGAGTTGAGCGGGGGCATGCGGAAGCGGGCTGGTCTGGCACGGGCCCTGGTCATGGAGCCGGGGATTATTCTCTTTGATGAACCGACGACAGGGTTGGATCCTCTCATGGCGAAATCGATTCACGATCTGATCGTCACCATGCAGCGGCGGTTTGGTTTTACTGCAGTTATGGTCAGTCATGAAATCCCGGAGATCTTCGGGATTTCCGATTGGGTGGCAATGCTTCGAAAAGGAAAAATTGTGTTGATGGCCACGGCTGCAGAATTCCAGCGGACCACAGATCCGGAGATTCAGGAATTCATTTCAGTCGGGGGCACTGTGGTGCTGCCCAATTCGCTGGGCTGAGTAAAGGAGGATCACCGGGGATGGAAAAAACCAAGCTGGAAATCGTGGTTGGCGTCTTCGTGCTCGTCGGCGTATTGTGCCTCGGGTATCTCTCCATCAAGCTCGGGAAACTCGAGATGGTCGGCGGCGATGTCTATGAGGTCGAAGCCCAGTTCAATACCGCCTCGGGGCTTAAACCTGGTTCGACGATTGAAATCGCCGGGGTCGAAGTCGGCAGAGTCCGGGGGATTACGCTCGTTGAGGATCGGGCGAAGGTGAAATTAGCGGTCAATAAGACCGTGAAACTCTATACGGACACCATTGCGTCCATCAAGACGCGGGGGATCATTGGAGAAAAATTTTTGGCTCTGAATCCGGGAGGGGGTGGCGATCCGCTCAAGCCGGGGGATATCATACGCGATACCGAGTCGGGGCTCGATCTTGAAGAGTTAGTGAGCCAGTTTGTGCATGGGAAAGTGAACTGAGCTAACTGGTTTGTTTGGTTGCTGTGGTTTCTTTGGTTCATCTGGCTAATCGCTTGACCTAACGAGACAAACTAAATAGACCAACAACATCCTGATGCTGGAGGAGGGGACATGGAGATCAAGGGATCCGCTGCGACACAGGCGCAGCCATGGAGTACCAAGTGGTTGCTCAGCGGTCTGGCCGGTCTGTTGTTGTTCGGCGGACTTGCCGTCCAGGCGGCAGCGGCCGGCGTTGCGACGGAGGCCATGAAGCACACCATCGATCAGGTCCTCACAACCATTCAGGACAAAGAACTCAAACAACCGGGGAAAGCTGAAGAACGCCGGCACCGATTGGAACAGATTGTCGGAGACCGGTTCGATTATCAAGAAATGTCGAGGCGGTCGCTGGGGGCCCCTTGGAATACATTGTCTGACAAAGACAAACAAGAATTTGTCGCACTATTTCAGACCCTCTTGACCAACTCCTACGCAGACAAGATCGAGTCCTACTCTGGAGAAGGCGTGAAGTATCTCAGTGAACGGACGGAGAACGACTATGCCGAAGTCAGGACAAAAGTGTTGAATGGCAAGCTCGAAATTCCGCTGGATTACCGTTTGCTCAACAAGGGTGGTGATTGGCGGGTGTATGACGTGGTGGTGGACGGTGTGAGCTTAGTGAATAATTACCGGGGACAATTCTCGAAGATCCTCCGGTCTTCAAATTACGCCGACCTCGTGGACCAGCTTCGTAAGAAGTCTGAGAAGATCAAAGCCCAGTAACCCACTTCAAGAAGTCATGACGATCCTGCACGGCCTCCTTGCCGTTGTCATCCTGTTCTTTGTGGTGAACGGCGGCACGCGGCCGGACTATGCATGGGCTGATGTCCAATACTTTCCGATTCCCGCTGTGTCCAGCAGCAAGAATGACGGGAATGATGCAGGATTGATCGTTCCGATTCTGGTCACTGAGCCTGATGGAGAGCTCAAATACATCATTGCTCCCATGGTCATTCAAAATTCTATCGTGGGGGCGCGCGGGACGATCAATCTGTTTCGATACGAGCCAGGGGGACGGGAAATGCGCTTCATTGGATCCTACACGGAAGAGATCGAGCGCAAAGTGTTATTCAGTTACACAGATCCGGCCTTCAGTAATGGTCGCTACTCGTTGAACTTCGGTGCCTCGTTTTTCAAGAACGCCACGGCTCGGTTTTTCGGCTTAGGACAAACGACATCAGAGTCAGCGGAGACGAATTACACCGCGCGCGAAGGGCGGGCGAACTGGCGTTTCGGGGTCCATGCGAATGAAGTCACTCAGATTGCCATTGGTCAGCGATTTCGCCAAGTGAGTCTGCAGACGGGTGGGGCAACTGATCTTCCCTATACGGGCAACCAGTTCCCTTCCGTCGACGGCGTTCAAGGCGAGACCCTCATTCTCGGACACCGGGCGACGTTCTATTACGATACGCGCGACAATCTTGTCTCGCCAACCGATGGGACGGCCGTCACGGCCTATGCGGAGCTGAACCAAAATATCCGTAATGGCGATCATCCCCTCTACTCCCGCTATGAGCTCGAGATCAAGAAGCTGCTACCGAGTGAGTCGAAACACGCGATTCTCATCATGCGGGCGGATCTTCAGGCCACGATTGGGGACCAGGTACCGTTCTTCGAGCAAAGCTCCTTGGGAGGGCAAAACAATTTGCGAGGCTATGGTGTCGATCGCTTCATCGACAAAAATCTTGTCGCGCTGAGTATCGAAGAGCGTATTCATCTGGCGCGAATGAAGGTGGCAGGGGTGATGGCGGACTTTGAAATCGCGCCGTTTCTGGATACGGGACAGGTGTTCAATGATTTCAAAGACGTGAGCTTTAAAGATTACCGTATGACACCTGGCATAGGGTTCCGCGGGATCGTCAGGCCCAATGTCGTCGGGCGCGTTGACTACGGCTTTAGTCAGGAGGGTGGCGCGGTCTTTGCTGGGCTCGACTTTCCATACTAATCCGGCCTCGCGAGGTATCTTGGGGCCTGCGATGTCTGGGCTGGCGCTATTCGCCGGGTTCCTCGTTATGGTCTGTGCTCGGACATCGCCAGCCCAAGCGGAGGGATTCGGTCCGTTCCCTGTCAGAAATTTCCAGCCCTTTCAGCAGTTGGTGTTGACTGTTCCCGGCGACCGGGCGGCTGTGGTGAAGCAGGGTACACTGGACGTGCGGTTGGAACTTGCCGAGACTGCCAGTATCTATGACGATAAAACGCCGCCGATGAACGTGACTGTCAAATTCGAAACTCTCAGGTCCGGCCTCTTTCTTCGTTATGGTGCCACGGACAGATTGGAACTCGGGCTAGAGGTGCCGGTTCTCTATCGGTATGATGGATTTATGAACGGAGCTATTAAGGGGGTTGAGCGGGCAACGACTGGCTTGAATCCGGACCAAGCTGCGCTTGAGAACACCAGCTACGTGTTCAATGTCAGCCGGAACGGTCAAACGATTATGAGCGGAGGCCCTGGTGCGACAGGGTTGGGGGATACGACACTGATGAGCAAATATCAGCTGCTGAAGGAGGGGCCGGCGATGCCAGCTGTTTCACTCCGTGGGGCGGTGAAATTGCCGACGGGTGATCGATCGGCTTTTTTCGGAAGCGGAAGTCCTGATTTCGGATTGGGGTTTGCGGCTGAAAAACTTGTGGCTGCCCGATGGATACTCTATGGGAACGTCACCGGGGTTGTGCCGACCGGCACCATCGCAGGTTTTGGCTTGCGGCCTACCCTGTCCGGGCTAGCCGCCGTCGAATATCTCTGGTCAGAGAATCTATCGGTCACGGCCCATTTTGACTACTATTCATCGCCATTTTCCGGGACCGGTTCGAAGGTATTCGACAAGGGTGTGACAGAGTCAGTCCTGGGGTTCAGCTATCGCGTAGCCCAGCCTCTGTTGTGGCAAGTCTATGCAGTCGAAAATCTCGACCTCATTAGGGGGAGCGCAGCCGACTTCACGCTCTCAACCCTGTTGACCTATCGATTTGAGTCATGAGCAGCCACCATGTGAGCCAAACGGAGATATACTGTTCGAGTGCGATACAGAAGATTCGGTGGTGAGAGTGGCTAACACCTTGACAACATGGGACTCCCATGTGAAACTCATCCCTGCGAGCGCCCAAACCGCCACACCGATTTGCGAGTGTTCATCTAAGGCTTAGCTTGTTACAGGGGTATGTGCGTACGCATTGACGCAAAGGAGCATTGGCTATGTCGATTTTGAAGACCATTCACAGTCCGGCTGATCTGAAACGGCTATCGCCAACGCAGTTTCCGGCCTTGTGCCAGGAGCTACGAGAACAGATTATCGGCGTGGTATCCAATGTTGGAGGTCACCTCGCCTCCAACCTTGGAGTCATTGAACTGACTGTGGCCCTACATTCTCTGCTCAACACCCCCAAAGATAAGATCGTGTGGGACACGAGCAATCAAGCCTATGCGCACAAGCTGCTGACGGGACGCCGCGAGGGGTTCCATACGCTCAGGCAATACGGAGGGTTGAGCGGTTTTTGTAAGCGTGAGGAAAGTGAATACGATACGTTCAATGCAGGCCATGCGGGAACCGGCGTATCCGCTGCCTATGGCATGGTCGAGGCGCGTGACCAGTTGAAACAGCGACATAAGGTCGTCTGCATTGTAGGTGACGGGGCGATGACGGCCGGGATGACGTTGGAAGGTTTGCAGCATGCCGGAGGGCTGGGAAAGGATTTCCTGGTCATTCTGAACGATAATCAAATGTCCATTTCGAAGAACGTCGGAGCCATTTCCTCCTATTTAAACCGGACCATCACGGGAGACTTTTATGACAAGATGCGGGAGGAAACGGGACAACTGCTGGGGAAAATCCCCCATATCGGTCAGGACGTGCAAAAGTGGGCGCGCCGGGCTGAAGAACTGGCCAAGGGAGCGATCCTTCCAGGCCTGCTCTTCGAAGAGCTTGGGTTCAGGTATGCCGGACCGATCGATGGACATAACTTCGAGCATCTGTTGCCCACCTTGGAAAATGTATTGAAGATGAAGGGGCCTGTATTGCTCCATGTCGTGACGAAAAAAGGGTTGGGCTATGAGCCCTCGGTGAAGAATCCTGTGTGGTTCCATGCTTGTCCTCCTTTCGTGCGGGAGACCGGGGTGCCGGCAAAGAAAGCTGCACGGCCGTCCTATACGCAGATTGCCATAGAATCATTGGTCAAGCTGGCCCGAGCGGACAAGCGGATCGTCGCGATTACAGCCGCAATGTGTGAAGGGACCGGCCTGGGTATTTTCGAGAAAGAGTTTCCGGACCGGCTCTATGACGTCGGGATTGCCGAACAGCATGCGGTGACGTTTGCCGCAGGTCTTGCGACCCAAGGCCTCCGTCCGGTGGTGGCCTTATATGCCACCTTCTTACAGCGTGCATACGACCAGGTGGTGCACGATGTCGCGACACAAAACCTGCCAGTGACCTTCTGCATCGATCGCGGTGGACTGGTTGCGGAAGACGGGACGACACACCACGGGGCATTCGATTACGCGTTTCTGCGGCACATTCCAAACATGGTCGTCATGGCGCCGAAGGATGAAAATGAGCTGCAGCATATGATGAAAACCTGCGTCCTGCACGATGGGCCTGCTTCGGTGCGTTACCCACGTGGACTCAGTCTGGGCGTCGCGATGGATAAGGAGTTGGAGGCATTGCCGGTCGGAAAGGGTGAGTTGTTGCGCGATGGCACGGAGGTGGCGATTGTGGCCATCGGTGTGCCGGTCTCCTCTGCCGTGACAGCGGCGAAGCGGCTTGAAGAAGAAGGTATTTCCACGGCTGTGATCAATGCCCGTTTTGTGAAGCCTCTGGACCAGGACTTAATCGTCGAGGTGGCGAAGCGGGTTCGATACGTGGTGACGGTTGAAGAAGGCTCTAAGATGGGAGGGTTCGGCTCAGCCGTTCTTGAAGCCCTGTCCGAGGGCGGCGTGACCGGTGTGACGACGAAGATTCTGGGGTTGCCGGATTGGTACATCGAGCAAGGGCCGCAGGACTTCCTGCGCGAACGATATGGGTTGACGGCGGACGGGATCTATCAGAGTGTGAAGGAGTTAATCGACAAGACACCGGCTGTGCCACGAGAACAGTTCACCTTTGCGTCATCGCTCGACCGGCTTCCGCATGGAGATGAGCAGGGAAGCTAGTGAGGACGTGAGTCGTTAAACGTGAAGCGTTATTCGCAAGAAAGATGTGTTGCGGTTCACGATTGACCAATAACGATTAACGAAACCATGCATATTACGAGACGAAAAACCAGGCAAATTCAAGTCGGCAAGGTCAAGATCGGCGGAGACGCCCCTGTGTCTGTCCAGTCAATGTGTTCGACGGATACGCGCGATGCCACTGCGACGATCGAGCAAATCAGCCAGTTGGAGGCAGCAGGGTGTGAAGTGATCCGTGTCGCCGTGCCGGACGATGAAGCGGCGGCTGCGCTGCCAAAAATCAAGGCGGCCATGACCGTGCCGCTGATCGCAGATATTCATTTTGATCATCGACTGGCACTGAAAGCCGCGAAGGTTGTGGACTGCGTCCGGATCAATCCTGGCAATATCGGGGCCTGGTGGAAAGTTGAAGAAGTCATCAAGGCTGTGAACGATCACGGTATTCCGATTCGCGTAGGGGTCAATGGCGGCTCGCTGGAGCGGGACCTGTTGGACAAGTACGGGTGGCCCTCACCGGAAGCGCTGGCTGAGTCTGCGCTCAATGCCGTCCATGCCTTAGAGGACGTAGGCTTCACGAATATGAAGGTGTCTCTGAAGGCGTCGGATGTGCATCATGCGATCGATGCCTACTGGTTGTTTGCGCACCAGTCCGACTATCCGCTGCACATCGGTATTACAGAGGCAGGAACGGCGATGACCGGGGCAGTCAAATCCACCATGGGTCTCGGGTATCTGCTTTCTCAGGGGATCGGCGACACCTTGCGCGTATCGCTTGCGGCTGACCCGGTCGAGGAAGTGAAGGTGGGATTTGAAATCTTGAAGTCTCTCGAACTGCGGCATAGAGGGATCAATGTCATTGCCTGTCCGACCTGTGGCCGTGTGGAGATCGATGTGGTCAAAATGGCGAATGAACTGGAAAAGAAGCTCGGCCATATTAAGACCCCCCTCAATGTATCGGTCCTCGGCTGTGTCGTGAACGGAATCGGCGAAGGGAAGGAAGCGGATATCGGGATCGCAGGGGGGGAAGGCAAGGGTATCCTATTCAAGAAGGGTAAGCTTGTCCGGAAGGTGCCGATCGAAGAGTTGATGGATACACTGATTTATGAAGTCGAGCTGATGGCCAAAGAAAAAGATGCTGAAGGAAACGGGGAGGTCATGGCTCCTTCGAGTGAAGGATGGGAGTCCCTTAATCCTGCATCAGATCGGTCCTCGACACTCGGAAAAGAAATTCCAGTTCTCTCCAGTAAGCGGTAGACCCCACCTCTTTCCCAGACTATAATATCAGCGCGGCGCCGTACCCAAGTGGTTAAGGGAGCAGTCTGCAAAACTGCGATGCAGCGGTTCGACCCCGCTCGGCGCCTCCATACCGCAAGTATTTTGATTTTCCGCCCATTCCTTTTGCCATTGTGAAACTTCGGAGCGGATGGCACGTCTCTCCCGGCGATCGGGCTCCCTGCCTCTCGGAGCAACCCCTCCGTGCGCGTCCCGGCGGAAGGCCTTCTGGAATTCAATTCTCTCAGCCGCGATCGTTCAATCGCGGAGCTTCGATCAGTTTCAGCTTTCCTTCCGGGCCGCGCCTCTGTAGGTCCCCGCTCCTAGCCCACATTATTCATGACGGTTCGTGGCGAAATCGCTGAGCCGTGTCGCAAGACCAGCGCACGGAGCCCTGAGGCCCTGATGCGTACTCGTGCAGTACGGTGAGGGTCCGAGGGGCGAGCGCGCTGGCCGAAGGCCCGTCGTAGCAGCGGATCGGCGATTGCAGCAGAAGCGTTCATGAGTATTGTGGGCTGGGGCAAGGTCGCCGATGGCCGGTAGAGGTGTACGCTGGGCGAGAGCTGAACGCCATATTGCTAAGCAGTGAAGAAACGAATAGGATTCCGGACATGCCAAGACTGATCGGTGGGATAGACTGACCAGTCCGCTCAGTGGAAGACTTCTGACTTCGACAATCTCTCGGGAAGCTTGTGTACATCGCAACCCGTGAGAGCGGGGAGGTGAAAGTCGGCCAAAGGCTCGTCGCGACAAGGGAAGTAAATTGACGGGCGACAAAATGGAATGCTAGAATCCACGAAGGTTACTACCTGCTAGTAAGGTCGGTCGCACTACCAATACAGATTGAGAAGAAGGAGAGAGGAATGGCCGTTCCGATTTCCCAGATGGCTACCGTCACGAAGTATGTGCTCTCTCAGAAACTGAGCGGGGTCAAACGGTACCCGCTCGTGTTGATGCTAGAACCCCTGTTCCGCTGCAATTTGGCCTGCGCCGGCTGCGGAAAGATTCAATACCCGGACCATGTGTTAGATAAGCGGCTGACGCCCGAACAGTGCTGGGCTGCCGCGGAGGAATGCGGGGCTCCGATCGTCAGCATTCCGGGCGGCGAACCGATGATTCATCCAGAAATGCCTGCAATTGTTCGAGGATTGATCGCACAGCGGCGATATGTCTATCTCTGCACCAATGCGATTTTGATGGAGCGAAAACTCGATGAGTATCAGCCTTCCAAGTACCTGACATTCAGTGTCCACATGGATGGGCTGAAGGAGGAACACGATTTGGCCGTCTGTCGTGACGGTGTATACGACGTGGCAGTGAAGGCAATCAAGGCGGCACTGAAGCGAGGGCACCGGGTCACGACCAACACGACCCTCTTCGACGATGCCAATCCAGAGCGGGTGAGGAAGTTTTTTGATGCGATGACGGAGCTCGGCGTCGAAGGCATGATGATCTCGCCCGGTTACAGCTATCAGAAGGCCCCGGACCAGCAGCATTTCCTCAAGCGAGAGCGCACGAGGGAATTGTTTTCCCGTATTTTGGGAAAGCCAAAGAAGGGATGGCAATTCAATCAGTCGCCGCTCTTCTTGGATTTCTTAATGGGGCAGCGGGAGTACCAATGCACACCCTGGGGCAATCCAACCTATAACGTCTTTGGATGGCAGAAGCCCTGCTATTTACTTCAGGAGGGCTATGCAAAGACGTTCCGTGAATTGATGGAGAGCACGGAATGGGATCACTACGGAACAGGGCGGAACGAAAAATGTGCGGATTGCATGGTGCACTGCGGGTATGAAGCATCCGCGGTCGAGGATACATTTGGATCGATGTCCGGGTTCGGCCGGACCGTTAAGCTGACGATGGTCCCCACTTCTCGTTAATCGTAAACAGTTCAACGTTAATCGTACGAGGACGTTCCTGACGCTCTTCTGTTAACGAATAACGATTCACGATTATCCACCTCTTGCGATGACCGATACCAAGAATCACAGTGGCGGCGTAACCGGATCGCCGCAAGGCCGAGTATTTCAGCCGGCTTCCTTCTCCGAACTCGTCGAGGCGGTGGAGGTCGCGTTTGATTATCGTGGCGACGTGACTGTAGCATTGAAATCCGGCGAGTCCCTCAGCGGATACCTCTTCAATCGCCAGGTCAAGGGGGTCGATTCCTCCATAGACATGTTTCCTTCCGATGACTCTCCGGCTCGTCAGATCCGGTATGACCAGATTGTGACGATTGCCTTCACCGGGGAGGACACGGCTACGGGGAAATCCTGGGAAAGCTGGATTGCCAAGAAAGATTCGGAACGACGAGCCGAAATCGCTCGTGTCGAAGCCGACGCAAAAGCGCGAGGAATCTTGTAGGGTCCCTTCTCTCCCTCCGCTCTCCTTCTCTGTTTTTTTATCCAGTGCCGCATGAGAGATCGCAATCCGCAAGTGCTTGAAAACAGGCTTACCATCCATTATTTCCGAGTGCCACTTCGTTGACAATGTATAGGGGCTATGTTAACAATTGCCCCTTAAAATTGGCTGGGGTCCGTCCAATTTGGCGAGACGAAGGCAACGCTCGGCGACGGAAAGAGTCGTCAGTCCGGAGCATGTGAGGCACATACAGGCTGTACAGAGTAGATCACGGTGGCGGGAATGGATCCTGGCCATGGTGGTAGTGTTTGGGCTCCCTTCCGTGGTAACTGCGACGCATGAAGCTGACCATCGGTTTACGGTCGAAGGGTATGTCTGCGGGGCTGATGGAAAAAGCAGTGCGGATATTGATGTGCTCGTCAAGGATACAAGGATTTCCTACGGACAGGTTGTAAAGACCGACGGAGAGGGGTACTACAAAGCGTCGTTCCACCTTCATAACGATAACCTTGATGACCCGCTTCTCATCGAAGCCAAAGGAGAACGGCAAGAACGCAAAGTTTCGTTTGACCCAAAAGATTTGGAGACAGAGCGAATCATCCAGGTCAATTTCGGGACTGGGTGCCAACAGAACAAGGGTAATGATCTCATCTGGATTTATCTAGGGTCCGGAGCTGTGGCGGTGGTAGTCGGGGGCTTCATTGGAGCCAAATTGATTCGGTCGATGCGAAGGCAGGAGCAGAAACGAGGGAAGTCCCAGGGGAAGCATAAGAAATAGCCGATGCAGTCCGCAGGGATGGCGTGTACCTCGCTGGATCGGTGAATCGGAGTGGCCAGGGGAGTACGAGTGTCATCACAATATTCTTTAGGTTTTCGCTTTTGCCGGGTAGAGAGCTTCCTGGTGGAGGCGTTTTTTTTGTCTTCGTCTGACAGGGACCTGTCTTTGATAGAGTGAGGAAAGAGGAACGAATGAAGGTAATGAAACAGGTGAGAGCCTTGGAGTTGGCAGTCCTAGTGGGTGTAGGACTTTTCCTGACGGCATGTGGAGGAGAAGGAGGTGGGGAAGGGCCGATCGTCCCGCCGCCGCCGGCCCCTGCTGAGTGGGCTGACAAACATGTGCCGTCCGACTGGTGGACCGATGCGGCCAAACTCGAAGAAGGACGCAAACTCTACAACGGTGAGACGAATCCCGATGTGAATTGTGGTAACTGTCACGGCAAGGATGGGAAACCGACCAAGGCTGGCGCCCGAGATTTCCGCGTCGCGGATCGGATGAAGCTCTATTCCGATTCAGTGTGGGCCTGGCGGATCTCCGAAGGAGTACCCAATACAAAGATGAAGGCATGGAAGAGCAAGCTGTCAGAGGATGATATCTGGAAGCTTGTGTTGTTTACGGCGAGCTACGGGATGCCTGGGAAGAGATGGGACCTAGCAACGAAATCTTGGGTTGATGCGGCGAGTGCCTCGGCAGCTCCTACTGCAGTTCCTGCTGCTCAGGAACCGGCTGGCAAGTAATGAGGGGTTTGTTGATGTACTCCACGCAGGATGTTCAATAAGGCTGTCCAGCAAGGCCGCGGTATGCACAGCGGGGAGCGTACGCTTCGGTACGTTGATTCTCCGAGTGCTGCGAGAACCTCGCTGGTAGATTTTTCAGCATCCTGCCAGATCTTCTCATTGTCCCCGTTCATGTTTGTTGTTGAAATGTCGCACGGTTCACGGTGAAATGACGCTATTCTGGACCCCGCACAATTCCTCTGACATTCTTGGATGTTGGCAATAGGGACCTGCTAGAGGAGAGCTTGCGTAGAGAGCAGAGAAGGCATGATGAAAACCGCTCAATGTCGGATAAGCTCCTAGCGGAGAGGGTCGACTCACTATTATGAAAGCATGGCAGCGCGGTCTTGTCGTGGTCTGTGCGCTTTGGGCTGTGTTCGGCGGTGTGGCTTATGCCCAAACTCCCGGCCTGTCTGCGGTGGAGTTTCCCTATACGGGAAATCGGACCGCCGTATGGATTGTCGCCCAGCTGCATACGCTCTTTGGGGCGTTCATTCTCGGGGCCCCGATCTTTATCGTCATCTCAGAATGGTTGGGCTATCGGAAACAGGACCTTCGGTACGACCGCTTGGCCAAAGAGGTCACCAAGGTCACGGTCATTCTCTTCAGCATAACGGCTCTGACTGGGGGCCTGTTTATCTTCGTGCTCCTCGCCGCATACCCGCAGTTTACCTCATGGTTCATCAATCAATTCTATCTCGTGTTTGCGGTGATCTACCCGCTCCTGTTCATCGGTGGGACGATCGTGTTGTACGCATATTTCTACACGTGGGATGACTGGAAGGGTGAAAAGAAGGGGCGGCATATCGCGCTTGGCGTACTCCTCAATCTCCTCTGTATGGTCACGATGTTTGTGATCAATGGCCCGACCTCGTTCATGAATACTCCGCTGAAGGGCGATGGTGTCTCGCCACAAGATCTCCTGGCAGCGGCGAGCTTGTGGGAGAAAATCGCCAATCAAAGCTGGATGCCGCTGAATCTTCACCGGATCGACGGTAATGTGGCCTTCGGAGGATTCGTGACAGGTATGATCGCCGCCTATATGTATATGGGGGCAAAAACGCAAGAAGATCGGGCCTACTACGATTGGATGGGTTTCGTCGGAAATTTGATCGCCGTGGGCGCGACACTGTTCCAGCCCTTCACGGGATTACTGATGGCCTATGAGATGTGCGATTACGATTTTTCGTTTTGTCCATACATGATGGCCGACCAGCTCTCGATGTTTTTTGAAATGCAGGGAGCGATGATCGGACTGATGTTCCTGGCGATCAACTATTACGCCTGGCTCAGTTTAAAGCGCATTGAAGGGGCGGAAAGGGTCCGGATGACGATCCTGACACCCATCGTCATAGTGGCGTTACCCTTCGTCATGATGGCGGTGATGAATATTTATTGGATTCCCGACCCGAAAGGGCTGCTTTTCCTCCTGCCATTGATTCTGGCGCCGTTTCTTTTGGGTCGATTCATCCCGTGGACGGTCTCTGCGCGGACGGTGATTAAAATCGGCTTTTTGATGATCCTCGTGAGCGATGCGATCTGGCTCACTCCCCGCGGATTCGCGGCCACCGGCGCCAATCTAGCGCCGGGGTTGGAACTGCCATCGGATTGGGACATCCTGGCCACGATGCCGGCGAAAGTTTCCGCGATGTTCACATTGGTGTTTGCCACGGTCGTCAACTATGTTTTGTATAACCGGGCCATCAAGCAAGGCATGATCCGCTGGGGGAAAATCGATTTCACCTCCCAGTTCGTATTGATATTCCTCGCGTTCACCTCAATCTGGACGATGGGTTTGATGGGCGCAGTCCGTTCGCTGGTGCGGAAGTTCTTCCACACCTATAGTTTGGTGCCCGACCTCACTGCGGAATCGTTCACGCCGACTCTGTCATATTCTGCCTGGTGGATTACCGGGATTACCGTCGTCTTTTTCGCCGTCGTAAGTTTGGCTATCGTCGTGGCGCTTCGGCCTTCCGAGTCGAAGGGCCATGTACCCGAAAGCACCCCAGTGCCTGCTAGGGCCAAGTAACGGGTGCGGAACGCCTGCTGAGAGAACGAGAATCGCATGGGCAATGTGATGAAGAAGCTGGCGATCGGTCTGGTAGTGGGCGGTGCACTGGTCGGCGTCGCGAGGGGGCTCGAGTTTCCCTTCGTCTTTCAGATGCTGTTCCTTGGCTTCGCGATGCTGGGGGCGTTCGTGTTCATGCTGCTGGATGCGCCGCCGCTCGGGACTGTGAGCGGGGGGAAATCGGTGTTCGCCCTCGTGGCGTTCTATCTGCTGTTGTGTGCAGTCTGTATCGCCGGCGCGTCGTTTCTCCCACAATTTGACCCCGAGGATGAAAAGGGGAAGATCGCAAAGATTTTGAAGTCTCAGATCGAAGCCTCTGAAAAGGGGAAAACCGAGGAATTGATTGCGCGTGCCAAGGCACTTGACGAGCAGGTCAAAGCCCTGGAAGTGCGGCTCAAGGCACTGGGCACGGATCAAATAGTGCCTGCGCCGCAGCAGGCCGGGACGCCTCCTACCCCAACGTCCAGTGTGGCGGCCGGCGATTTTATGAAGCTGGGAGAGGAACAGTGGCAGCTGATGGAATGCTACAACTGCCACAAGCTGAGGGGTGAGGGTGGAAAGAAGCGCGGTCCCGAGCTGGATAACATTGGCTCGTTTCTGACGGTCGACGAGATTAAGCAGAAAATTAGCGATCCCAAGAGTTTCATGGCCGAGGGATTCGAGAAGGAATGGGAGAAGGGCAGAATGCCCGACAAGTTTAAAGACCTCATGGAGCCCAAGGATCTTCAGGCGCTTGCTTCCTGGTTGGGGACATTCAAAAATACATCGGTCAATACGCCGAAGCCGATTAAGAAGAAGTAGGATGCAACCTAAACTGAAATCGAAGGTCCGCTGTACGGATCGGGAAATCGGAGAAGTGACCAGGGTCATCATGGACCCCCTGTCTCAGGAGGTCAGCCATGTCGTCGTATCGATGAACGGCTCGGGCGAACGGCAGGTATTGATGGGGGCGGTCCACACCATCACGGATGATCTGGTGCAACTACGGTCGTCCTCAGCCGAAGTCACAGCCTTGCCGCCCTTCAAGCGGGAGGACTATGTCACGCTGCATGAAGTGGAGATTCCCGGTCTTGAGAGACATGTGCACGTCGAGTCTGGTGAAGTGCTTGTGCCGCTCCCTGAACTGGAACGAAACGTCAAGCGACGGACATTCTTTGCGAATTTGACCTATGTGACGGGGCTGTTTATCGGATTGCCGCTGGTCTATCCCGTGCTGAAGTTCTTGATGAATCCGATGTATGCCTCGTTGGACAACCGTTGGTTGATGGTCGGCAACGTTGCGAAAGTGAAGGCGGAGGATGTCGGAACCCAATTCCAGTACAAACGCAGGGTCAAAGAAGCCTATATGCCCGAATCTGAAATCGAGAAGAATGTGTGGGTGGTCAAGGCGACTCCCGCGGTACTGGAACGAGTCTATCAAGGGAAGGATTTGGAGTTTCGGGATGCCGCAGGAAAATCCATCTGGACCAATAAAAAAGATATCCCCTACCTGGCATTTTCTGGAAAATGCCCTCACCTTGGGTGCGGATTTAAGTGGCGAAATCACAAGGTGCTTGGGCCGGTCTTCCTGTGTCCCTGTCACTTGAGCATCTATGATGCATCCGGCAAGGTGCTGGATGGTCCTGCCCCGCGCCCCCTCGACATGATGCCGATTCAGGTATCTGCGAGCGGCGAAGTGCACATCATCGACATGGAATTCAAAGCTGGGACAAAATCCCAAACGCGGATCGTGTGATGAGCGAGACTCCTTCTGCCGGCACGCAGATATCGGTCGCGGAGCGAGTCATCACCTTTGTCGATGAGCGGGTGGGGCTGAAGCAGCTCACCGCGAAGATGCTCAATGAGTCGGTCCCGGGCGGTTCACGCTGGGCTTATGTCTTCGGGTCCATTCTGTTGTTTATCTTCATCATGCAGGCGGTCACGGGCGTGCTGCTGATGTTCTACTATGTGCCCACCGCAGACCATGCCTATGCGAGCACCCAATATATCATCCATGACATCGACTATGGATGGTTCCTGCTGAGTTACCATTTCTGGGGCTCCTCCGCCATGGTTCTCTGCGTCTTTGCGCATATGTCACAAGTCTTTCTCTGGGGCGCGTATAAGAAGCCCCGCGAACTGATCTGGCTGGTCGGGTTGGGACTTTTTGGACTTGTCATGCTATTCGGATTTACCGGCTATTTGCTTCCGTGGGACCAGCGAGCCTTTTGGGCCACGACTGTCGGCGTTGAGATTATGGATAAGGTGCCGCTGATCGGAGACTTCATGGCGCGCTTCCTCAAGGGGGGCCCAACCCCGGGGCAGATGACCTTGAGCCGGTTTTTTGTCATCCACGTCATGGTACTTCCGGCAGCTCTAATTGGGTTGGCAGGCCTGCATCTGTTTCTTTTTCGATGTGCGGGACCGGCTGGCCCTTTCAGGGGGACAGCCATGGAGTTGAAGGCAAAGACCGACTATTTTTTCCCCCGGCAGATTTGGAAGGATATCGTTGGGATGGCAGTCGTCTTTGCCTGTATCAGCGGATTGGCCTTCTGGGAACCGGTCGTCTTATTGGACGAAGCGACGCCTGATCCCGGCGATTATCATCCGGAACCGGAATGGTACTTCTTATTTATATTCCAGCACCTGCGTCTGAGGATGTTCTCCGGCGAGTTCGGGCAGATCCTCGGTTCGATCGTATTTCCCGGTCTCCTGGGGCTCGTGCTGGTTTTCCTGCCTTTCTTCGACCGAAGCCCCGAACGGAATATTTTTAAACGGCCGATAGCACTTATCGGATGGGTGGTCCTCACAGCTTCGATTCTACTTTTTACGGTGTCTGCCATTATTAATCGAGAGTTCTTGGATTAGCAGGATGCTGAGGAGCCGGAAACGTGAAGCGTGAGTCGAAGGTTAGGTGTGAAGCTGAGACCTTGGTTGGGGACAGGCACATCCCGGGGCAAAGAGCCCGATTCAGCATTGTGAAGACCTCCGTCCGCGCTGTCGTGTATCGCTGGGTACCTGCATGAACGATCCCGTGTCTCCCACCAAGCTCGGGTTTGGCATCCTCTGGCCTGCCTTCTGGACGGGCTTGCCAATCAAGCTTGCCATCGCAGTACTTTTTCTAGCCTTCGGGATTGTGCAATTTGAAACTAGGATCGCTCTCGCGTTCATAATGCTCTTGGCAAGCCCTGTTACGGTGCTTGCCCTTCCAACCATCATCCTGGGATTGGACTCGCATATCGGCGAAGGCACGGGCATCGTATTACTGTTTCTACTGGCAATTCCAATCGATATGTGGGCGCTTAGACTCGTCGGCCGAACGTTTTTCCTCGAACAATGCCGTCGTGAGCCACCAGCCGGTTTGGGGCTGACCCTCTGGTGGAAGTGCGCATTGGTCGGCGCCATTTACCTTCCGATTCTTTGGTTCGTTCAGGGCGCGGTGACTGATGCCTCGATCTCTGCGGCCCATTCGTTGTTCGAAGACGGTATTCTGGAGGGGACTCCGGTTGCGGAGCGAATCAGCATTGAGCTGACTCTTTGGGGTACCGTGGCCACGGCGACGCTTTCCATGATGCTGATTATAGGCTTTTCGCTGGTGGGGCGGATGATTCGTGGTACGGTGCAGATGGCGCCGCATGCCTCGGAGAATTATGAAGGTCTGATTGCGCGCTGGGACTTGATGCGGGTTCCGGTAGATCAAGGGTTACTGTTGACCGTGGTGTCCTGTGTGGCTGTTGTGCTGTCGATCCTGTTCTGGTTTTCTCTCCCGCGGTTTACACCGCATCCCCACGAATGTTGCAAGAAAGTAGAAGCAAAGGCCGCGCCGGAAATCAAACCGCTCGAGGTACTGACAAAAAACGAAAATTTGATTGCACAGCTTGCGGCGCGGGTTGAATTTTTGATAGAACAGCAGGCGGCCGCGAACCGGGAAAAGGAAAAGAGTAGGCCAATAGGCGAGGCAGCGATGAGTGAGCCTGAAACAACAGGGTCCGGTGCGCCTGCCGCCATGAAACCATAAACGTGGGAGATGATGAGGTGAGGGCAATGCAACATCAGGGTGGATGGATTCAGCGGCTTCTCCAGGTCTGTAGGGATCATGGAGGTACACTCTCGATGCTCGCGATAGCTGCGGGCCTCTTTAGTCTCCCCGTATTGGCCTTCGGGGCCGATGCCGCGCCGCCGGCTCCGACCGAATATCGTGATGTGCCTTACGTCGGCGCCCGTAATGTGATTTGGGTTATCGCCCAGTTGCATTTGCTGCTCGCGGGGTTTGTGCTGGGTGTGCCGCTGTTCGCTTGGGTATGCGAAATCGTCGGCTGGAAGGGCGGTGAAAAGCGGTACGACAAACTCGCCAAGGAGTTTACCAAGCTCCTGACCTCCGCCTATTCTACGACCGCCCTCTTCGGCGGCATCCTCTTGTTCCTACTGATCGGGTTTTATCCCAAATTGATGAATTACCTGAGCGATATTTTCTTCCCGTCGTTTATTGTCTACTGCATCCTGTTCTTGGCCGAGACCGCGACGCTCTACCTATATTGGTATGGCTGGGACACGATGCAGGAGGGCGGCAAGAAGACCTTTCATATTTTCCTCGGCTTCATGCTGAACTTCTTCGCATTTTTTATCATGATCATCCCGAATTCCTGGGCGACGTTCCAGTCCAGTCCGGTCGTGCTTGCTGAGGGGTCGGATATCGCGCGGGCCTGGGCCGCGACATGGAACCCGACCTGGTGGCCTGTCAATATTCACCGTATCATCGCGAACGTCGTGCTCGGAGGCTACATCTGCGGCGCCTATGCCGGGATCCGCTACTTGTCCTCTAAGACCGCTGAAGAGCGCAGCCACTATGACTGGATGGGCTATGTCGGGAACTTCATCGGGGTTTTCGGCCTCTTGTCCCTTCCCTTCGCCGGCTATTGGCTCATGCGTGAAATCTATCAGTACAACCAGCAAATGGGGATCACGCTCATGGGCGGCTTCCTGTCCTGGTTGTTCATTCTGCAGGCCATGCTCATCGGCGTGCTCTTCCTCGGATCGAACTATTATTTCTGGATTGGAATGACCTATCGCATACCGGGGTCCGACATCAAATATAAGAAGCAAATGTTGGCGATGCTGATCGCACTGCTGGTCTGCCTGGGTATCTGGATGACCCCCCACTCACTCGTGGCCAGTATGGAAGAAGCGAGGAAGATGGGCGGAAGTCACCATCCGCTGCTCGGCGTCTTCGGCGTCATGTCGGCCAAGATGACCGTCGCGAATCTCATGATCCTCGTCACTTTCATGAGTTTCATCATGTATTGGCGGGCCGGTAAACAGGAAACGGTGGGCTGGGCAAAAATTGCGAAAATCTTCATGGGTTTCATCCTTGCCGTTTCGGCGATCGTAGTCATCGTTCTGGGCGTGTGGGGTTACTTCGTGCCCGCGATCATCCGCATCAATTATTTCTCCACGTCGCAGGTCTTGGTCGTGCTTGCGGTCCTATTGACGATCACTCCGCTGACGAGCATTCTGCTGAAGACCGCTAAGGTCACGACGGAAATGAACTGGGGCGTGATGCCTCCCCGCGCCGGCTATTCCCTTGTGCTCAATGCCATCATGATCATCCTCCTGATGACGCTGATGGGGTACGCACGGTCATCTTCGCGCGTCCATTGGCATGTCTATGGTGTGCTCCGCGACACATCGCAATATGCGTACTCCCCCGCGCTCGGCTATGCCTCAGGCATCATGGCCTTGTGCACATTCTTATTCTGTATGATCGTGGCATTTATCTTCTGGGTTGCCACCATGGGCGATAAGGCGAAGGGGCCGGCTGTATCGAGCAAAGCCGCGTTGCCGCAGGGTCTGCCGGCGATGGCAGGCGCATCGAACGCGCTCGATGAACCGAATGGCCGCAAGTTGTGAATCATGGATGTGGGATTGTGAGGGCAATGCAGTATTGAGGGCAAGGCACTTCTTGCTGCCCAAAGGGGATATATGAGTGAAATCGTTCGACTACAGTTGATTGGTCTCGGTGTGATGGGGCTGGGCATTCTAGCCCTGCTTTTTATTCGAGGCACGTTCATCCGAGTCACCGGATTTGTCACGATCATATTGGGCCTCTTCACACTCGTGTCATTGTCGATTCCGCAAATGGCGTCCTTGCCGCCGGTTGAAGAAAAGTTCGACATTGCCACGGTCAAAACACCGACCGACTTGGCGTCTATTGGGCAAAAGGTTTTTTTTAGTAAGGGTCAGTGTGCCCTATGTCACACCATTGGTCCCAGTGAATCAGCACGCTGTCCGGATTTAAAGGGAATCGGAGCCAAGCTGAGCCGCGAGTTTCTGTATGAAAGCTTGACCGAGCCGCAGGCCTACATCTATCAAGATTATCGTGTTGAAGGCCTGGCGAAGGAGTATCCGGCCACCATGCCGTATATCAATAAGAATCCCATCGGACTGTCAAGGAATGAGATTCTCGCTGTGATCGCATTCTTGCAGCAGATGAGCGGGGAGCCTATTTCCATTGCGGTATCCGAGTTGGCAGCGCCAGAGCAGGCTCCTGCCGTTCCGGTGCAGAAGGCAGCCGAATCCGTCCCGGTAGCCGTGGCGCAA
>Ga0068859_100001311_pt1 | contig 25370 bp, 17 predicted proteins | sample KBSSwiS22_FD_66585 | JGI IMG/M metagenome (GOLD analysis project Ga0068859, IMG submission 66585) | Switchgrass rhizosphere microbial communities from Kellogg Biological Station, Michigan, USA - KBS Switchgrass S2-2 | ecosystem: Host-associated > Plants > Roots > Rhizosphere > Soil ...
GATGCCGTTCCTCACCGGCGAAGCGAACATGTCGCACTCGCTGAGCAACCTCGAGCACCACCATTTCAAGTACGCGCTGTTCCGCCGCCCCGGCGACGTCCACGTGCACTTCTTCGGCACTGCTACTCTGTCATTCGCGGCGGGTGTTCAGGTGCGCGTTGGCGATGTCTTCGAGATCGCGGCACAGCCGTTTCGCCTGCCGCTGAGAAATCCGGTCGCACTCTCGGACTCAGCTACGACCCCTGTTCGTGCCCTGTAGGTCGGGCTTCAGCCCGACAATCCGTGCGTGAAGTACCTCAATGATTGTGCCGCGGCGTCCCGATCTTCTGCGCCAGTCGCTGATATTTCGTCGCTGACTCCAGCACCGCCCCCGTATCGAGCTGCCCAACGCACCCCCGCTGAATCTCCTGCCACGGCGTCTGGTTCGCCGGCACCGGATATCCTCCGGCCTGCTCCAGCTCGCGGCGCCGCTTCTGCAATTCTTCATCGCTGATCAGGATGTTCGCTTCGCCGCGCTGCAAATCGATGCGCACGCGATCGCCGGTGCGCAACAGTGCAAGTCCGCCACCGGCCGCAGCCTCCGGCGACGCGTTGAGAATCGACGGCGATCCCGAAGTCCCCGACTGACGCCCATCGCCGATACACGGCAAGTGATGCATGCCCGCTTTGATGAGCGCTGCCGGCGGCCGCATATTCACGACTTCTGCAGCGCCGGGATAGCCGATCGGTCCAGTGCCGCGCATGAACAGCAATGTTCGTTCGTCGATCCCGAGCGCCGGATCGTCGATGCGGGCGTGATAGTCCTCCGGTCCGTCGAACACGACGGCGCGTCCTTCGAACGCGAGCGGATCGGCAGGGTTCGAGAGATAGCGCGCGCGGAAATCGTCGGAGATGACGCTGAGCTTCATGATCGCGGCATCGAACAGGTTGCCGCTCAGGACGGTGAAGCCGGCCTTCTGCTTGAGCGGCCGCTCGAACGGCCGGATGACTTCGGTATTGAGAATACTCGCGTCCCGGCAGTTCTCGCCGATCGTGCGACCGTTCACCGTCAGCGCCGCTTCGTGGATCAGTTTCTGCCGCATGAGCTCCGACATCACGGCCGGGACGCCGCCCGCGCGGTAGTAGTCCTCGCCGAGATACTCGCCGGCGGGTTGCAGATTCACCAGCAGCGGAATGTCTTCGCCATACGTTTGCCAATCATCCAGCGTCAGCTCGACGCCAATGTGCCGCGCGAGCGCGTTGAGATGAATCGGTGCGTTGGTGGAACCGCCGATCGCGGAGTTGACGCGGATCGCGTTGATGAACGCCTCGCGCGTCAGAATGTCGGACGGCTTGCGATCGGCCGCGACCATCTCGACGATCTGCTTGCCGGTGAGATAAGCAGCTTCCTGGCGATCGCGCAGCGGCGCAGGAATGGCGGCCGATCCCGGCAGCGACATGCCGAGCGCTTCGGTCAGGCTGTTCATCGTCGTCGCCGTGCCCATCGTGTTGCAGTAGCCAGTCGAAGGCGCCGACGACGCGACCAGCTTGATGAATCCCTGCTCGTCGATCTCGCCGGCTGCGAGCATCTCGCGCGCGCGCCACACGATCGTTCCCGAACCCGTGCGCTGGCCGTTGTACCAACCGTTGAGCATCGGACCGACCGACAACGCGATCGCCGGCAGATTCACCGTCGCCGCGGCCATCAGGCACGCCGGTGTGGTCTTGTCGCAGCCGATCGTCAACACGACCCCGTCGAGCGGATAGCCGAACAGCACCTCGACCAGCCCGAGATAAGCAAGGTTGCGATCCAGCGCTGCGGTCGGCCGCTTGCCGGTTTCCTGGATCGGATGCACCGGAAATTCCAGCACGATGCCGCCAGCCTCGCGCACGCCTTCGCGCACGCGCTCGGCCAGCACGAGGTGATGACGATTGCACGGCGACAGATCGCTGCCAGTCTGCGCGATGCCGATGATCGGCTTGCCCGACTGCAGCTCCGCGAGCGACAGCCCGAAGTTCATGTAGCGCTCCAGGTAGAGCGCAGTCATGTCGACGTTGGCGGGATCGTCGAACCAGGCGCGCGAGCGCAGGCGCCGTGCAGCAGGCTTCGTGTCAGTCATGGGCGTGAAACCGAGAAGCGGAAGACCATTCGGTGGACGTACTCGTGGCCGGGATCGACCCGCGCGCTGGGAAAATCAGGATGGTTCGGCGCGTCCGGGAATACCTGCGGCTCCAGGCACAGCGCATCTCCTTGACGATAGATCCGGCCGCCTTTGCCGACGACGGTGCCGTCGAGAAAATTGCCGGAGTAAAACTGCACGGCCGGTGCGGTCGTGAGCACTTCCAGGACGCGGCCGGACACGGGATCTTCCAGCGACGCAGCCAACCGAAACCCCTGCGGGCTCGGCTCACCGGAGATCACGAAGTTGTGATCGTAGCCGCGGCCGATGCGCAGCTGTTCGTCCTTGCCATTGCGAATCTGCTCGCCGATCGCGCGCGCTTGTCGAAAGTCGAACGGCGTGTTGGCGACGCTGCGGCGTTCGCCCGTCGGGATCAATGTCGCATCGACCGGCGTGAAGCTGTCGGCGAACAGCTTGAGCCGATGCCCGAGCACATCGCCTTTGCCGGCGAGGTTGAAGAATGAGTGATTGGTGATGTTGACGATCGTCGGCTTGTCCGTGCGCGCGCGGTATTCCATTGCCAGCTCATTGCGCTCGTTCAGCATGTAAGTTGCTGTGACCGTCAGGTTGCCCGGATAGCCGCCGGCACCGTCCGGACTCACGTAGCGAAGCTCGACGCGCGCGACGGGGCCGCTCGTCACCTTGTCGATCGTCCACAGCACCGTATCGAGCCCGTGCAAGCCACCGTGCAAGTGATTCGGTCCGTCGTTCGTCTCGAGTTGATACTCGTGGCCGTCGAGCGTGAACTTGCCGCGCGCGATGCGGTTGGCGTAACGGCCGACCGTTGCGCCGAAGTACTGCCGCTTCGCGAGGTAGTCGCGCGGCGAGTCGTAGCCGAGTACGACGTCCTCACGCGTGCCGTTGCGATCGGGAACGGTGAGCGACTGGATCGCAGCGCCCAACGCGATGATGCGCACCGACATGCCGGCGCTGTTGGACAGCTCCGCCGCTTCTACACGGGAGCCATCTTGCAGCGTGCCGAAGTCCACGCGTTTTGCCTCCACGGCGGCGAGGGAGAGGGCGGGTAAGCCGAATGCTTGCAGTGACGTGAGAACTACAGTCCAGCGTCGGAACCGACCGAGTGCCATGCCGACCTCCGAGAGCGGGGAGCAGCAGTATTTCAATACTCAGACAAAATGTCACTAGCCGCGGGCCGGCATTGGGCACTCATATATATGGTGGAACCGGGCGGGCGCCTGCGCCGTCGGCGGCGAAGGTGCGTTTCAGCGGTAGTGCGCGAACTCGTTGGTCGGCAGACCCGGTGTATCTACACGCACAGAGAACAGTCCACCCGCGAGCGGCTGCTGCGTGCGCTGATCGGCACTGAGTTCTTTCCACGCTGTCGTGACGTACAGCGTTTGCAGATCGGCCCCGCCGAAAGCAGCCTTCGTGCAGTTTGCGACCGGCAACGAAAGCTTGCCCAGCAGCTCGCCGGACGGCGAATAGCGGTTGACCCCCCAGCCGCCGAACAGTCCGACCCAGACACAGCCGGTTGCATCGACTACGGGCCCGTCGGGATGGCCATCGGTCTCGGCCACGCGCGCAAAGACGCGTCGCTTCGAGAGTGAGCCGTCCGCAGCAAGGTCGAACGCGTAGATCTCACGCTTCAGCGTATCGATGTGGTACAGCGTTCGTCCGTCCGGACTCGTCGCGGGACCGTTGGTGATCACGTAATCGTCGTCGCAGCGGTGCAGTCCAGTCGCATCGAAGCGATACAGCGCGCCGTTCGGCTTGGCTTCATCGTCATCCATCGTGCCGAACCATAACCGGCCGGCAGCATCGACGTGCGCATCGTTGAGTCGATTGCGCGGGCGATGGCTATCGACGAGCGTGAGCAGCTGGAATTTGCCGTCGGCAGGGTCGAACTCGTAGAGCCCGCTCTTCAGACCGCAGATGAAGCGGCCGCCTCTCGCGGCTACGATGAAACCGACATCTTCCGGTGCGGGCCAGCTGCGTCGCGTGCGCGTGGTTTCATCGTAGCGATGAATCTGGCGTCCCTTGATATCGACGAACCACACCGCGCGTTCGCGCGCCGACCAAAGTGCGCCTTCACCGAGCTTGGCGGCCAGCGTCCAGATGCATTCAACGCCAGCCGGCATCGACGAAGTACTCATGTGCCGTGCACATGCGCGCGTCGTCCGATGCGAGGAACAGAGCCATCGCGGCGACGTCGTGCGGATCGATGCGGACCTTGAGGCATTGCTGCTCGATGGTGCGCGCCTCCTCCTCCGGCGTAAACCACAGCTTCATCTGCCGCGGCGTACGCACCGCGCCGGGCACGACGCAATTGACGCGAATACCGAAGACTCCCAGTTCGCGAGCCAACCCGCGCGTCATGCCTTCGATGCCCGCTTTCGCAGTCTGATAGATGGCGAGGCTCGGCAACGCCAGGTGCCAGGAGACGGAGCCGAGATTGACGATGGAGCCGGCGCGGGCTGCCTTCATGTCGGCGATCACGGCCTGTGCGCAGAAGAAGTAGTGGCGCAAGTTGACGGCGATGCGCTCGTCCCAATAGGCCGGCGAGACGTTCTCGACGTTGTGCCGGTCGTCGTTCGCGGCATTGTTGATGAGCACGTCGATTGGCCCGAGCTGGCTGCGGATGTGCGGAAACAGCTCGCGGACCGCTGCGATATCGGTCAGGTCGCACTTGTAGTAGCGCGGTGGCGTGGGGCTGTCTGTGAGACGTCGTTCCAGCTCACGCGAATCCGTCTCCGCGATGTCGAGGAACGCGACGCGGGCGCCTTGCTGCGCAAATCGTTCGACGATGGCCGCGCCGATGCTCGAGCCGCCGCCGGTAACGACGACTCGCTTGTCGCGCAACGAGGGATAGACGGTGTGCGCGGTCATCGATCCTCCTGCGAACCGGGCAGCAACCCTCGCTGTGCCAGGTTGCGCATCAGCCCCGCGATTCCCAGCTTCCACGGCGGTGCCTGCTGCGATGTCGTTACCTTGTTCACGAGTGTTCCCAGCGCCGGCGCCGAGACGCGCACGAGGTCGCCCGATTTGTGAGTGAAGCCGCGCCCCGGCGCACCGCGATCCTGCGTCGGGGCGAACATCGTTCCCAGGAACAGCATGAAGCCGTCCGGATACTGGTGCTGATCGAGAGTTTGCTTGACGAGCTCGGCGGGATCGCGACTGATGAGCGACATCGAGCTGCTGCCCTCGAGACGGTAGTCGTCGGCGCCTTCCACTTGCAGCGCAATCACGGTACCGCGCACCTGGTCGAGCGTGAAGCGCTCGTCGAACAAGCGGATGAACGGTCCGATCGCGCAGCTTGCGTTGTTGTCCTTGGCTTTGCCGAGGAGCAGGGCGCTGCGGCCTTCGATGTCGCGGAGATTCACGTCGTTGCCGAGCGCGGCGCCGAGAATGCGGCCGCGGGCGTCGCACGCCAGCACGATCTCCGGCTCCGGGTTGTTCCACTGCGACTCACTGCGCACGCCGATCCAGTCGCCCCAGCCGACTGACGACAGCACGGGAGATTTGGTGAACACTTCCGCGTCGGGCCCGATGGCGACTTCGAGGTACTGCGACCAGAGCCGATCGGCGATCAGCGCTTCCTTCAGTCGCGCGGCCTCGGCTGAGCCGGGCCGCACCGAGCGGATGTCGGCGCCGACCTTCTGGCCCAGTGCCTCGCGAATAGCTTGCGCTTGCGCCGAGTCGCCGCGCGCACGCTCTTCGATGACCCGTTCGACGGCCGAGACTGCGAAGGTAACGCCGCAGGCCTTGACGCATTGCAGGTCGCAAGGCGCCAGCATGCGCAACGCTGGTTCGCCGGCAAAGGCGGCCGTGATCGGCAGCTCGTCCAAAGCACCGAGATCCTTGCCGGCCGGCACTGCGCCGGACCATGCATTCAGCAGCTCCGTTACGGTCGGCGCGCTGTGCGAAACGTCGCGAACGCGCCCGTTGACGACCACGACCGGGACGGGGCCAGCGCCCGCGTCCAGGCGGCCGACCAGCAGGGCATCACGCCAGTCTTGCGCAAGGTGTTGAACGAGATTCACGCCTGGCACCGTTGTTGGCCTATCCCAGCCAGGGGACTATGGTTCAGCAGGGTAGTGATAGCGCTATCAGAATACAAGTCGCCAGTCGGCCGGCGCCTTGTCTGCTATGGCGTCAGCCCTTGCGTGGTGCTGCGACGGAATCGCGCTTGATCAACATGTGAGCCATGACGTGGTCAGAAACCACGCGCGCTTCCCCGTCCTTGCGCTGGCGAATACTGCGCAACAGGAGCTCGGTCGCCGAACCCGCCATGGCAGCGATCGGTTGGCGGACTGTCGTCAGCTCCGGCCAGACAGTTGTCGCCGTAGGTGTGTCGTCGAAGCCGACGACCGACAGGTCGCGCGGCACGTCCAGGCCACGGCGATGCGCCACCGAAATCGCGGCGGCAGCCATGTCATCGTTGCTGGCGAAGATCGCCGTTGGCGGGGTTTTGCGGCTCAACAGCTTTTCGCTGGCTTCCAGGCCGGAGCGATAGGTGAAGTAACCCTGCTGTATCAATCCAGCATCGATCGGCAGAGCGGCCTGCGTCATCGCGGCCTGAAAGCCTTCGTAGCGCAGGGCGCTCGCGGTCTGATTCGGATGGCCGCGAATGAAGCCGATGCGCTGATGGCCCATGCCGATCAAGTGCTCGGTCATTTCCTGGCTGGCACGGAAATCGTCGATGCGCACGCTCGACAAGTCGGCTTGGAAACGGCCCGAAGCGATCGCGACTACGGGAATGTTGGCGGCCGTGAGCTCCGACAACACGACCTTCGACTCGCAGAGCGGCGGCGGCAAGATTACTCCGGCAACGCTCTGCGCGATGCTGCGGGCGGCTGCACGCTCGGCGGCGTGACTCATGTGGTCCCAGGTATCGAGCACGAGCTGCGCGGCAGTCCGCGCAGCGCCGGCCAGCGCGCCGACGAGCAACTCGCTCAGATACGCGGCGCTCGGATTCGTGTAAATCAGCGCGATGCGTGTCCCTTGCGCGGCGGCAAGCGAGCGCGCGGCAGCGTTCGGCGTGTAGTTGAGCTCACGCACGGCGCGCATGACGCGTTCGCGCGTCGTGTCACGTACGTTGCTGTTGCTGTTCATCACGCGCGAGACGGTCATGGGCGAGACGCCCGCGTGACGAGCGACCTCGTGGATCGTCACGGCATCGCCCTTGCGTCGCTCGGTGCGTGTGGCGTTCTTCACTCGCATGGATCGGATTATTGCTCACGCCACCCGCCGGTGGAAGCGGATAAGGCCGGCGTGTTACCGTTATCACAGAATTGGTAACGTCGGTGGTGCTGGCGTGGGCGCCCGTCGGGCAGTGTGCCTCATGGTCGTACTGTGGGTCGCGGGGCTCGCAGCGGCGCCCGTCGCTTCCGCAGAAGACGGCTACGACCTGTGGCTGCGCTATCGGCCTGTCGAGCAACCTTGGGGGGACCGCTATCGCACGGCATTGACGCAAGTCGTCGCCGTCGGCGAGTCGCCGACGCTGCGGGTGGCGCACGCTGAGCTACAACGTGGGCTTCGGGGACTGCTGGGCGTCACGCTCGCTGACGCGGCGAGCGTGTCGCAGGATGGCGCGCTCGTCATAGGGACGCGGCGTTCGTTGCCAATGCTGGCGGGGATGAAGCTGTCGTTGCCGGCACCCGGCTCGCAAGGCTATGCGATTCGCAGCACTACCATCGGTGGACATCGCGCGCTGATCGTTGCTGCCGAGGACGATGTTGGCGTCCTGTACGGCGTCTTTCACCTGCTGCGCTTGTTGCAGACCCGCCAGTCGCTCGACGCAGTGGAACTGCAAGAGACGCCGGCGTTTCGCTTCCGCGTCCTCAATCATTGGGACAATCTGGATCGCAGCGTCGAGCGCGGCTATGCAGGCCAGTCGATCTGGGATTGGCACAAGCTTCCCGACTACATCGATCCGCGCTACGTCGACTATGCGCGCGCAAATGCTTCGCTGGGCATCAATGCAACGGTGCTCACCAACGTCAACTCGAATGCGGTCAGTCTGCGGCCGGATTACCTCGAAAAGGCTGCGGCACTCGCCAACGTGCTGCGTCCGTACGGAATCCGCGTGTTTCTCACGGTCCGGTTCGCGGCGCCGATCGAGATCGGCGGCCTGCAGACGGCCGATCCTGCAGATGCGGCCGTGAAACAGTGGTGGCAGGCCAAGGCCGCAGAAATCTATCGCTTGATTCCCGACTTCGGCGGCTTTCTCGTCAAGGCGAACTCCGAAGGTCAGCCTGGGCCGCAGGACTACGGGAGGTCGCACGCCGACGGCGCGAACATGCTGGCTGATGCCGTCGCGCCGTTCGGCGGCGTCGTGATGTGGCGCGCCTTCGTCTATTCGAACGAGCAACCGGACGACCGCGCCAAGCAGGCCTACAGCGAGTTCAAGCCGCTGGACGGAAAATTCCGCGACAACGTGCTGCTGCAGGTGAAGAACGGCGCGCTCGATTTCCAGCCGCGCGAGCCGTTCCATCCGCTGTTCGGCGCCATGCCGCGCACGCCGCTGGTGATGGAAGTGCAGATCACCAAGGAATATCTCGGCTTCGCAACGCATCTCGCGTATCTAGGCACGCTGTACCAGGAAGTGCTCCGCGCCGACACTTACGCGCGCGGGCCGGGTTCCACGGTCGCGAAAGTCATCACAGGGCTCGCAGGCGTCGCCAACATCGGCACCGATCGCAACTGGAGCGGCTCGCAGTTCGATCAGGCCAACTGGTATGCGTTCGGGCGGCTCGCTTGGAATCCCGCAGCGTCTGCCGAGGACATCGGACGAGATTGGGTGCGCATGACGTTCACCAACGACGCGACGTTCGTGGCACGCGTCGTCGACATGATGATGAAGTCGCGTCAGGCAGTCGTTGACTACATGACGCCGCTCGGGCTGCACCACCTGATGGCCGAAGGTCATCACTACGGCCCGCAGCCGTGGTTCGACGGCGGGAAGCGGGCGGATTGGACGCCCGTGTATTTCCATCGCGCGGACGCGCAGGGAATCGGCTTCGATCGCAGCGCCAGCGGCAGCAATGCCGTTGCGCAGTACGCCGCACCTGTCGCCGCAGAATTCGGCGACATCAAGCGGGTGCCGGAGGAGTATCTGCTGTGGTTCCACCATGTGCCTTGGGGCTATCGCATGCATTCGGGCCGCTCGCTCTGGGACGAGTTGGTGTATCGCTACACGCACGGCGTCGAGGTCGTGCGCGAGATGCGCAAGACCTGGGATGAAGTCGGGTCGCAAGTCGATGCCGAGCGTCGCCAGCAGATCGCGGCGTTCCTGAAGATCCAGGAGAAGGAGGCGAAGTGGTGGCGCGACGCCTGCATCACGTATTTCCAGACCTTCTCGCAGCGGCCGATTCCGTCCGGCCTGCCGCCGCCCGAGCATCCGCTCGACTACTACAAGGCGCTGAGCTTTCCGTATGCACCCGGTCACTAAGCTGTGCACCTTGGCTTGCTTGATCGTGCCTGGCGTGGCCAACGCCGCGCTGCTGAATCCTGTATTTCAGGATCACGCAGTTCTCCAGCGCGACAAGCCGATCAACGTGTGGGGCGACGCGTCGCCGAGCGAGACGCTCAGCGTTTCGCTCGGCAGCCAGACTGCATCTGCACAGGCGGACGAGCGGGGGCGCTGGCACGCGACGTTGCCCGCGACTTCCGCAGGTGGCCCGTACGAGCTGGTGGTGCGCACGCAATCCGGGCAGGATCAAACCGTCAGCGACGTGCTAGTCGGCGACGTGTGGCTGTGCTCGGGACAGTCGAACATGGTTCTGCAAGTGCATCGCTCGCTGGACTCCCGCTCGGAAATCGCGAACTCGGCGAACGACGCAATCCGCATGCTGACAGTGCCGGAGACCAGCAGCCCGCGTCCTCTCGATCAATTCATGCAGCCCGTTACGTGGAAGGTCACGAGCCCCGCAACCGTGCCCGACTTCTCCGCGGCGTGTTTCTACTTCGCACGCGAGTTGCGCAAGACGGTCGACGTGCCGATGGGCCTGATCGTCTCGGCCTGGGGTGGATCCAGGATCGAGCCCTGGATGAGCGAAGCGGCGTTGCGTGCAGCAGGAGGCAACAACGATGCACTCGATGTTCTCGCGCTGTACGCGCAGCAACCAGCCGCGGCGCACGTACGTTGGGGCGCGATGTGGGAAGCGTGGTGGCTGCAGCGAACGCAAGGCCGCCGAGAGTCGGCGCCGTGGGCCATCAAGCCAACCGGCGAGTGGCGCGTCGCGCCCCCCGGACTCGGCTACTGGGAACAATGGGGTGTGCCGGAGTTGGCGAGCTACGACGGAATGGTGTGGTATCGCACGACAATGAGCTTGTCGGCGCAGCAAGCTCAACAGCAGGCAGTGCTGTCATTGGGTCGTGTCGATGAGATGGATCAAACGTGGATCAACGGCCGGCCGATCGGCAGCGCGCCGGCAAAGTCGCAGCCGGATACCGAGGCGATCATCCTGCCGGGTCCGGCACGCGCGTATCGGCTGCCGCGCGACACGCTGAAGGCGGGCGAGAACGTCATCGTCGTGAATGTGCTGGACACGTATTCACTTGGCGGCCTGGTCGGCCCCGTGTCGCTGCAGTTTGCCGATGGCTCGACCGTGCGCCTCGATAACGAGTGGCGCTATCAAATTCCTCCCGCAGGACTCGAAGAGCCACCGCGCCCGCCGTGGGATCCGACACGCGGCAAGACGGTGCTCTACAACGCCATGATCGCGCCGCTGGGCGATCTGTCGATGCGCGGAGTGGCGTGGTACCAGGGTGAGTCGAACACGGGCACTTCTGCCAGTTACGAGGATCTGCTTGCGCGATTCATGGCCGACTGGCGCGGGAAGTTCAGCGCAGAGCTGCCGTTCCTCATCGTGCAATTGGCGAACTATGGACAGCCGCCGACTGCGCCGGTCGAGAGCGGGTGGGCGGGAGTGCGCGAAGCACAGCGACTCGCCGTCGCGAACGACGCGCATGCAGGTCTCGTCATCGCAATCGATATCGGCGAGCGTTACGACATTCATCCGCCCAACAAGCAGGAAGTCGGGCGCCGGCTGGCGCGTGCTGCGCGACGCGTCGCGTATGGCGAGCAAATCGCGCCGTCCGGGCCTGTCGCGCTCAGCGCGCGCAAGGATGGAACGAGTATCGTCGTGACGTTCGGCGACGTCGCAGACCGCTTGATCACGTACAGTGCACGCGAGCCGATCGGATTCGAGCTGTGCACACGCGACGCAAATTCGTGTCGCTACGCCAAGGCAAGAATCGAAGGCACCCGCGTCGTGCTCGACGCGACCGCGCTGGCAGTCGCAACTCGCGTGCGCTATTGCTGGGCCGACGGCCCCGTCTGCACTTTGTTCGATACGGCACGATTGCCGGCCGGCCCATTCCAGATCGAGGTTCAGCCATGGTGATGCTGAGCCGGCTACTGGTCACGAGCTGTGCGTTGCTGAGTGGCTTCGCGCAAGCGGAGCCCGTCCGGTACGACTGGTTCGAGTACACCGGGCACGATGCCGTCTTCGAGCAGCCGCTGCCGCCGGGGCATTACCGCAACCCGATCCTGAGCGGCTTCTATCCGGATCCGAGCATCACGCGCGCCGGCGATCGCTTTTATCTGGTGCACTCGACCTTCGCGTATTTCCCCGGCATCCCGGTGTTCGAGAGTCGCGACCTGGTTCACTGGCGGCAGATCGGCAGCGTCATCGATCGAGCCTCGCAACTCGACTTCAGCAAGCTGGGCGTGTCGCGCGGTGTGTTCGCGCCGAGCATCGAGTATCGCGACGGCCTGTTCTACGTCTTCAACACGCTGGTGGACGGCGGCGGCAACTACGTGGTGACCGCGAAGAATCCGGCAGGACCGTGGTCCGATCCGACCTGGCTGCCGGAGCTGACGGGCGGCATCGATCCCTCGATGTTCGTCGACGATGACGGGCTCGCGTACGTGCTGAACAACGGTCCGCCGCAAGGCGCTCCGCGCTACGACGGTCACCGCGCGATCTGGATTCAGGAGTTCGATCGCGCGACGCTGAAGCTGCGGGGCCCGCGCAAAGTGCTGCTCGACGGTGGCGTCGAGCCGGGCAAACAGCCGGTCTGGATCGAAGGTCCGCACATATATAAGAGGGCAGGGTGGTACTACCTGAGCTGCGCAGAAGGCGGGACTGGACCGCAGCACTCGCAGGTCGTGCTGCGTGCCCGCTCGCCATGGGGACCGTTCGAGCCGTATGCAGGCAATCCGATTCTCACCCAGCGCGACCTGCCGCCCGATCGTTCGCAGCCCATCACGAATGCGGGTCATGCCGACCTGGTGGAAGCGCCCGATGGCACGTGGTGGGCGACGTTTCTCGCGACGCGCACCTATGAGGGCGTGCACTACAACACGGGACGCGAGACGTTCCTGTTGCCGGTGACGTGGCGCGACGGCTGGCCGGTCATTCTCGAGCACGGCAAGACGATTCCGTATGTCGTGCGCGGGCCCAGGTTCATGGAGGCGCGGGATCAGCAGCCGCTGTCGGGCAACTTCACCTGGCGAGATGAGTTCGACAGCGCGACGCTGGACAACAATTGGTTGCAGCTGCGCGCTCGGCAATCGTTCGACTTGAAGCGCACTCCAGGCGCACTCAGCATCGACCCGCAAGTCACGCGTCTCGACGACGTCGCGACTCCTGCGTTTCTCGGTCGACGTCAGCAACATCTGGTGTTCGATGCAACCACGCAGTTGCGTGTGCCGGCGAAAGGCGGGACTGCAGCGGGGCTCGCCGCGTTTCAGAACGAGACGCATTGGTACTTCTTCGGCGCGCGTCGTGTCGGTTCATCGGTCGAGATCTTCGTCGAGAAGAAGAATGGCGAGCATCTGGAAACACTTGCCACGACTACCGTGCCGTCGTCGGCGCAGCTCAAACTCAGGATCAGCGGCAACGCCCGCGCGTATTCGTTTCGCTACCAGGACGACGGAGCCTGGGAGGCGCTCAAGGAGAATGACGATGGCTCGATCCTCAGCACGGATGTCGCTGGTGGCTTCGTCGGCGCTGTCGTAGGGCCGTACGCGCGCGAGGAGCCTGCGTATCGCGATCTGAATCTGAGCTTCGAAGCCCGTGCGGCCGATCTCGTCGCACACATGACGCTCGAAGAGAAGATCTCCCAGCTCGGCAACAATGCACCGGCGATTCCGCGGCTCGGCGTGCCGCAGTACGAATGGTGGAACGAGGCATTGCACGGCGTCGCGCGCGCAGGCGCAGCCACAGTGTTTCCGCAGGCAATCGGGCTCGCTGCAACCTTCGATCGAGATCTCATGCACGAGATCGCGACGGCGATCAGCGATGAGGCGCGTGCCAAACATCACGAGTTCGCGCGGCGCGGGCTGCGCGGGCGCTACCAGGGGCTCACGTTCTGGTCACCGAACATCAATATCTTCCGCGATCCGCGCTGGGGACGCGGGCAGGAGACGTACGGCGAGGATCCCTGGCTCACTGCCCGAATGGGCGTCGCCTTCGTGCAGGGCCTGCAAGGCGACGACCCGCAGTACCGCAAGGTCGACGCGACCGCGAAACACTTCGCCGTGCACAGCGGTCCCGAAGCGGATCGACATCACTTCGACGTTCACCCGAGCGAGCAGGATCTCTACGACACTTATCTGCCGGCGTTCCAGGCGCTCGTGCAGGAAGGGAAGGTTGCTGCGGTGATGGGCGCGTACAACCGCGTGTACGGCGAGTCGGCGTCGGCGAGCACGCTGCTGTTACAACGAACCTTGCGCGAGCGCTGGGGTTTCCAGGGTTACGTCGTTTCGGATTGCGACTCGATCGAGGACATCTACCAGCATCACAAGATCGTCAGCACAGCGGCCCAAGCCGCAGCGCTCGGCGTGAGTAAGGGCTGCGATCTCGACTGCGGCAAGACTTATGAGGCATTGCTGCCCGCAGTCCAGCAAGGCCTGATCGGCGACAAAGAGATCGATGCAGCCGTGCAGCGATTGATGCTGACGCGCTTTCGCCTGGGCATGTTCGATCCGCCCGAGCGGGTGCGCTGGGCGCAGATCCCTTACTCCGTCAATCAGTCTGCCGAACACGATCGCCTTGCGCGACGTGCGGCGCAGTCGTCGATCGTGCTGTTGAAGAACGACGGAGTGTTGCCTCTGTCGCGCGATATCAAGACGCTCGCTGTCGTTGGTCCGACGGCTGACGACGTCATGTCGTTGCTCGGCAACTACTACGGAACGCCGGCCGCGCCCGTGACGGTGTTGCAGGGGATTCGTGCAGCAGTTGGCGCAAACACAAAGGTCTTGTACGCGCGCGGCGCGGATCTCGTCGAAGGCCGAGAGGAGCCGCGTGCAGCGCCAGTGATCGATGCGCAGTATCTGCGTGTTGTTGCCGGATCGGCGCAGCAGGGGTTGAAGGGAGAATACTTCCGCGGGCGCGATTTCGCCGGTACGCCGGTCATGACGCGAGTCGATGCTCGCGTTGCATTCCGCTGGGATCGGGGCGCGCCCACCGACGATCCGGTCGCGCGCGGCGAGCTGACGAGTGCCAGCGCGCTGGCGGGCGACGACTTCAGCGTGCGCTGGAGCGGTCAGTTGTTGCCGCCCGAGTCGGGGCGTTACGAACTCGTCGTCGGCGCGAACGATGGCTTTCGCTTGTTTCTCGACGGTCGCGAGCTGCTCGACGGCTGGCAGCCCAACGAGCGCTTGAGCAGCCGCAGTGTCACGATCGATCTGGAAGCGGGGAGGGCGTACGACCTGCGGCTCGAATACTTCGAGGACATTCGTGACGCCGAAGTTCGTCTCGCCTGGCGTCGGCCCGGTGCCCGGCCGCCGTTCGACGAAGCGCTGGACGTTGCGCGGCAGGCGGACGCGATCGTATTCGTCGGCGGTCTGACCGGTGACGTCGAGGGCGAGGAAATGAAGGTGAGCTATCCCGGCTTCACCGGCGGCGATCGCACGGATCTGCGGTTGCCTGCGAGCCAGCAGAAGTTGCTGGAGGCGCTGCGCGCTACCGGGAAGCCAGTCGTGCTGGTGTTGACGACGGGATCGGCGCTGGCGATCGATTGGGCGCAGCAGCATCTGCCCGCGATCCTCGTCGCGTGGTACCCGGGGCAACGCGGCGGCACTGCTGTGGCCGATGTGCTGTTCGGCGATGTGAGCCCGTCAGGTCGATTGCCGGTGACGTTCTACAAGGCGAGCGAGAAGTTGCCGCCGTTCGATGACTACACGATGCAGGGTCGCACGTATCGATACTTCGGCGGGCAGGCGCTGTATCCGTTCGGACATGGGCTGTCGTATTCGCGGTTCGAGTATTCGGGGCTGAAGGTGGATCGGTCGAAGGTCGAGGCGAACGGCAAGGTGACGGCGTCGTTGACTGTGAGGAATGCAGGGAAGCGGGCGGCTGACGAACTGGTGCAGCTCTATGTGCGTGCGATGGACTCGAAGGCAGCGCGAGCGAGAAAGGATCTGCGCGGGGTGACGCGCGTGACGCTCGAACCTGGCGAATCCCGGCAAGTGACGTTCGAGATCGACGCGGCGAAGGATTTGCGACGCTATGACTCTGTTGCGAAGGACTACGTCGTCGACACCGAGCGGTATGAAGTGCAGGTCGGCGCTTCATCTGCAGACATCCGCCAACGCACAACGTTCGACGTGACCAACGTCCGTTAACGCAATCGTAAGCGGGCCAGCATGTGATCCGACGTCAGATACAACGTCCGGCCGTCGTCGCTGAACGCGCAGTTCGCGATTGCCGCGCCGGTGCTGATCCTTCCTAACCGCCGCCCATCTTTCGCGAACACGATCACACCACCCGGCCCGGTCGCGAACAGATGCCCATCCGCGCTCATCGCCATCCCATCCGGCAGGCCGGGCGCAGTCGGCGCGATCAGATCCGACGCGTCGGCAAACACTCTTCTGCCGCTCGCCTCTCCCGCGGCGTTCAAGTCGTACGCGATCCAGATCGGTCGCTGCGGATCCGAGTTGGAGACATACAGCACACGCCCGTCCAGCGAGAGCTCGATGCCATTCGGAAAACTCAGCGAGCGATCGATCAGCGCGACAGTGCCATCCGGTGCCAGCCGATACACGCCGTTGAACTCCAGCTCCTTCAGCGGCGAATCATTCAGCTTGTCGAGGCCGTAGGGCGGATCCGTGAAGAAGATCAGTCCGTCCGAGCGACGCGCGAGATCGTTCGGGCTGTTGAAGCGGTGGCCCTCGAAGCGCGCGGCGAGCACTGTTTTGCGCCGATCGTCGAGCGTGAGCCTGGCGACCGTGCGACTGCCCGAATCTGCCATCAGGATCGAACCCTCGTCGGCAGCAATCAATCCGTTCGCACCGGCCTCGCGTAAACCGGCGAGGTCGCGACCGTCGTAGCCGGAGGGCCTGAGGAAGATCGATACGCCATCGCGCGCAGACCATCGATACAGCGTGTTCGCGGGGACGTCGGTGAACAGGAGATAGCCGCCTGCACGAATCCACACAGGCCCTTCGGCCCACTGGAAACCCTCGGCGAGTTTCTCGACTTGCGCGCCTGGCGCCACGAGCGTGTCGAACTCCGGATCGAAGCGCTCGATGCGGCCGATCGGCGCCGCCGCAGCGGCGACGTGCACGACGAACGGCAAAAGGCACGCGGCGACCTTGGCGATCGTGGTCATTTGATATGCGCGGGCTGCAATCGTGGCGCCAGGAGATGCATGACGAGCAGCGCGAGCAGATACGCCGATCCCGCCAGCAGGAACACCGGCAGATAGCTGCCGGTTGTTTCGAGCAGGAACCCTGTGAACGTTGCGATCATCATGCCGCCGACTGCGCCTGCGAGACCGCCGATTCCGACCACGGAGGCGACAGTGTGCCTGGGAAACATGTCCGAGGTAAGTGTGAACACGTTGGCCGACCAGCCTTGATGGCCGGCTGTCGCGAGGCCGATCAGCGCAACCGCGAGCCACAGATTGTTGGCGCCCGACGCGAAAACGATGGGCGTGACGGCGACTGCGCAGATCAGCATCGCAGTCTTGCGCGAGCGGTTCAGGCTCCAGCCGCGCTTGATGAAGCGGCCCGCCATCCAGCCGCCCGCGATGCTGCCGACGTCAGCCATCAGGAAGATCAACACCAGGGGTACGCCGAGGCCGGTGAGCGTGAGGCCATACTCGGCATTGAGGAATTTGGGGAGCCAGAACAGGAAGAACCACCAGATCGGGTCGGTCATGAACTTCGCCATCACGAACGCCCAGGTCTGCCGATGTCGCAGCAGCTGCAGCCACGGCACTCGCACGGCCACTTCCTGCGGGTCGCCGCGGATCAGTGCGAGCTCGGCGGACGATAAGCGCGGGTGCTGCTCAGGCGGTTGATATGTGAGCAGCCACGTCACGAGCCAGGTCGCGCTCAACAGACCAGTCGCCAGGAATGCAGCTTGCCAACCGAGCGTGACGGCGATCACCGGGACCGCTGCGGGCGCGATGATCGCGCCCAGATTCGATCCGGAGTTGAAGATGCCCGTCGCCAAGGCGCGTTCGCGTCGCGGGAACCACTCGGCGACAGTCTTGATCGCAGCAGGGAAGTTGCCCGCCTCACCGAGCCCGAGCGCGAATCGCGCGGCTGCGAAACCTGCGACGCTCCCGACGAGCGCATGGCTCATGGCTGCGAGGCTCCACACGGCAATCGCCAGCGCGTAGCCGATCTTCGTGCCGAGTCGGTCGATGATCGCGCCGGCCGCAATCAGCCCGATCGCATAGGCAGCCTGGAATGCGGTAACGATGTTGCCGTAGTCGATCTCGCTCCAGTGCAGGTCGCGCTGCAGCTGCGGGGCTAGGACTCCGAGCACCTGACGATCGATGTAGTTGATCGTCGTCGCCGCGAGCAGCAGCGCGCAGATCCGCCAGCGATAGCGCCCCGGCGAGCTCACTCACCGGCCTGGCCAACCATCAGCACGGCGGTCTTGAGGTCGACGGAATTCGGTCCGGCCATGATTTGGAATTCGCCGGGCTCGACGGCGTACTGCATTGCCTCGTTCCAGTACGCGAATGCATCCTTGCCGAGCGTGAACTCCACGGTCGTCATCGCGCCGGGTTGCAGCGTGATGCGACGAAATCCCTTGAGCTCCTTGACCGGTCGCGTGATCGCGCTGGCGACGTCGCGCACGTACAGCTGTACGACTTCGTCGCCTGCGACTGCGCCGGTGTTGCGCACGTCGACCGACACCGTGACCGTGTCGTTCGGCGCGATCCGCGACGGGGAAAGGCGCGGCGTCCCGATGTCGAACGTCGTGTACGACAGTCCGTAGCCAAAGGGGAACAGCGGTTCGGCCGACTCGAAGTGATAGCCGCGATGCGCGCTCGGTTTCTGGTTGTAGAACATCGGCAGCTGGCCGACGGAGCGCGCGATCGTCACCGGCAGCTTGCCGCCTGGATTCGCATCGCCGAACAGAACGTCCGCGAGCGCGGTCCCGCCTTCCTGACCGGGATACCACGCTTCGAGCAGCGCATTCGCCTGAGCTGCGACTTCCGGAATCGACAGCGGCTGACCGTTGATGAGCACGACGGCCACTGGCTTGCGTAACGCGAACATCGCCTGCACGAGTTCGTTCTGCTCGCCGATCAAACCGACGCTGTCGCGGTCACCCAGGTGATTTTTCGCCCAGGCCTCGCGGCTGGTAGCGCTGCTGCCGCCGATCACGAGCACGATAACGTCGGCGCTTTGCGCGACCTGCACGGCTTCGCGAATTCGCTCGCGGTTGCGCTGCGGATCCGACAGCACGACTTCGTCTTCGTACCAGTCGCCGCTGTCGGTCAGCCGCACGCCTTCCGCGCTCACGACATTGACGCGGCTGCCGAGCTTCGCCCGGATGCCGTCGAGCACCGTGACTGCATGATTGGGCACATTGGAGTAGCCACCCAAGTCGATGCGCGCTGCATTCGGTCCGATGACCGCGAGCGTCTTGAGCTTGTCTGCGTGTAACGGCAGCACGCCATCGTTCTTCAACAGCACGACGGACTTGCGAGCTGCCTCGAGCGCGAGCGCACGCGCCTCGGTGTTATCGGTAACTGCGACGGCCCGCTTCGCATCTGCATACGGCTCCTCGAAGAGACCCGCCATGAACTTCAGGCGCAGCATGCGACGCGCGGCCGTGTCGATCTCGGCTTGCGTGATCAATCCCTTCTCCAGAGCGCGCGGCAGCAGTGCGTAAGACTCACCGTCGGGCATATCGATGTCGACACCTGCCTTCAAGGCACGAACGGCCGCGCTGAGCGGATCGGTCGTCGTGTGATGAACTTCCATCAGCTCCTTGATCGCGAAGTAGTCGCTGACGACCACGCCCTTGAAACCCATTTCACCGCGCAGCACGTCCTGCAGCAGCCAGTGATTCACGTGCGAGGGTACGCCATCGATCTCGTTGTAAGAGGGCATCACCGCTTGCGCGTTGCCGCGTTCCACGGCAGCGCGGAACGGCGGAAAGAACATCTCGCGCAGAATGCGTTCCGAGATGTTGGCCGGCCCGACGTTGCTGCCGCTCTCGGGCTGGCCGTGTCCGGTCATGTGCTTGAGCGTCGCGAGCACGCGATCTTTAGCGAGCGGCAGCGTACGTCCTTGAAAACCGCGCACGGCTGCGACACCGAGCTCGCCGACCAGGTAGGGATCTTCGCCGTAAGTCTCCTCGAAGCGGCCCCAGCGCGGGTCACGTCCGACGTCGACGACGGGAGCGAGTACCAGTTGCACGCCGCGCGCGCGAATCTCCCGGCCAGCGACAGTGAATACGCGCTCGAGCAGCGCCGGGTCCCAGCTGCTGGCCAGCGCGATCGCCTGCGGAAAGTGCGTGGCGCCGCGCGCCGCGTAACCGTGCAATCCCTCCTCGTGAAACAGCACGGGAATGCCGAGACGTGTGCTGCGCGCATAGCGCTGAATCGCATTGACCAGCTCGATCGTCTGGCGCACGTCCCGATACGGAGTCTTGAAGGGATTGCCGGGTCCCACCAGGTCGGCGGGACGGGAAAACTGGCCAATGCCGTTCGGGTAGAGGCGGCGCGCGGCTGCAGGGTCGAAGCTACCGTCGCGATCGAACAGTTGTTTTTTCTGCGTCCAGATCGCGGTGATCTGCGCGATCTTCTCTTCCTGCGTCATGCGCGCCAGCAGGTCCTCGACGCGCTGTTCGACAGGGACCGCGGGATCGCGATAGATCGCACGCTCCTGGCCATGAACGGTAGTTGCCGTAGCCAGTGCGATCACCAGCAAGCCCAGGTTCTTCATCGTATTTCCCCCTGCCGCGCGCTGCAGCACGCCGGTTCGTATTGTGCTGACTGATACCGTTATCATTATCGCAGCTGCGACTCAGGGGTCAAATGGCCGGCGAAGTGCGCGCCGAGCTACGTCGCGTGCCAACTTTTTCCGCGGATTTCCCGTGCGGGTGCAGTTCGCGCGCGCTCGCAGGCGATGGTTGCAAATTTCCAATTGGGAGCGCTATCATGAATTGCACTTCGAGAGAGGTGTGTTGATCGGTTTGCGGGGTACGTTCGGACCCCCTTAGCGGACTCCGCACACGGCTGCTGCCAGTGGTACTGCTGGCAGCAGCCGCCACTTCCGGAGCGTCTCTTGCCTCACCGACCATTGCTATCAGTTAGACGCTCCTGCAGTCGTTTGCGATAGCGCCGGCTCATGCGCAGACGATCCTTGGACTGCAGCACGACTTCGTAGTCGCCGCTCTCCCGCAACTCCAGGCCGGCGACCCGCTCGAGGTTGACGATGATCGAGCGGTGAATGCGGACGAATTTCTCCTCACCGAGATCGCGCTCGAGATCCTGCAACGTGCGACGCAGGATGTGCGTGCTGCCGCCCACGTGCAGGCACGCGTAGTAGCCGGCGGCGTCGATCCAATCGATGTCCGCCGCATTCACGAACAGGAGCTGACCCGGAGCCTTCACCACGAGTCGCTGCGGACGTTGTTCCGGCCGCACGCTGTTCGCAAGCCTCTCCTTGGCTCGCTGCAGGGCGCGCTGAAAGCGCGCGTCGTCGAACGGCTTCAAGAGGTAATCGAGCGCGCCTGCCTCGAAGGCCCGCAACGCATACTGGTCGTACGCCGTGACGAAGACGATGACCGGCGGCGCATCGCTTCCCAGCATCTCGATCACGTCGAAGCCGTCGCATTCGGGCATCTGGATATCGAGAAACAGCAGCTGCGGCTTCGATTTCCTGATCGCTTCGATCGCCGCCGCTCCGGAGCTGCATTCGGCGATCGCTCCGATGTCGGCATCGCGCCGTAGCAGGGCGGTCACGTTGGTGCGCGCCCATTCCTCGTCGTCCACGACCAGAACCTGCAGCGGTGCCATTCATGCCTCTCTGAGCGGCAGCGTCACGACCACTTCAGCTTCGCCGCTCGCGGCGCGCTGCAACTGCAGCTCGGATTGGTCGCCGTGGAGGATCCGCAAGCGGGTCCGCAGATTGCTCAGTCCGACGCCAGCGGCGGTCGGCTCGAACTCAGTTGCTGCGGTCGGTCCGTCGTTGCAAACGCTCAGTCGCAGCGTGCCGTTCTCGCCGGTGGCGCTGACACGCACCGTTCCGCCGACGACCCGCTTGGCGATGCCGTGCTTGATCGCATTCTCCACCAAAGGCTGCAGCAGCAGATTGGGCACTTGAGCGCGCAGGACCTTCTCCGGAATGTCGACGCTGACTTGCAGACGCTCCCCGAATCGGACCTTCTGAATGTCGACATAGCGCTGCAGGTACTCGACTTCTTCCGCCAGCGTCACTTGCGGACGGTGCGAGTCCTCTGTCGAACGACGTAGAAACTCACTGAGTCCGACGATCATGTTGACCGCCGCGTCGGTGCGCTGCTCGCGCACCATGCCGGCGATCGAATTCAGCGTGTTGAACATGAAGTGCGGCTCCATCTGCCGGCGCAACGCCGCCAACTGTGCCTTCGACAGCTCCTCGTTGAGACGCGCGGTCCGCTCGCGGGCATCGCCGATGAAGACGATGCCCAGGATCAATGCGTACACGATCAAGTAGGGCAGCACCTGGTAGGACAGGGAAGTGCGCCAGGCTTCCACGAACGTCGGCTGCTGCGGGTACGCCCACGGGTTCATCACTGCCTGCAGCATTGCGAACCACGCTTGCGCTGTCAGACCGATGAGGATGAAGGCCGCGGCGTGCACCGTCATCGCGACGGCGATCCGGCCGCGAGTGAACGGATAGCGACGCGCCAGGAGGACGACGAGCGGCGTGGCCAGCACCCACGGTAACCACGACACCGCTTCGAAGACGAAGATCAGGAGCCACGACTGCCTGCCGACGGCGTGCATGAAGAGCACGGTCTGGCTGGCGTCGAACAGCACGCACCCGAGCCAGATCAGGGCGATCCCGCGCCATCGAGTCGAGGTCATGGCGGCCACTTTACGCCCGGAGGCCTGGCGGCAGGGCTCACTTGAAGCGAACCGCCGGTTTCCTGCAGTAAATGGATCCCTGCAGCCCGCTCGTCCGTGTTCAAGGCAAGAGCGAAAAAGAACCGGTGGGGTGTTGAATGTCTGCGGAAGGGCCTTTCGTGGAACGGCGCCAGGGCGACCGTCGCAGGGGGGATCGGCGCGGTGCTGCCGACCTTGCATCACATAATGTGGCGAGTCTGTGTACTGCCCGCGAGCGGCAGACGCTGGCGCTGCTGCTGCTGGGAATGACCAACAAGCAGATTGCCCAGGACCTGCGCATCGCGGAGGACACGGTGAAGAAGCACCTCCAGCACATCTACAAGAAGGTCGGAGTGCATCGTCGCGCCTTGCTCATGGTCGACGATCGCGCGCGCCGGCCGTCGCGCGAAATCGATACCACCACTGTGGGATAGCCGCGCCGGCGCGGATTCAGATAACTAGGTTCCCGCAGCACCAACAAAAAAGCGGGAGCAGTCCATGGTCGATTCGAGTCGTCGCGGCAACGCGAGGGGCGTCCGTCTCTTCATCTACAGCGGACTCGCCTGCGCATTGGTGAGCGGCAAGATGGCCGCGGCAGGGTGTCCTGCGGGTCAAGTCGAGCTGCTGCCGAACATCCGCGCCTTGCCGGCCACGCAGATCTCGATGCTCGACGCCAGCAACATGCGCTTCAGCGCGACGAGCTGGAATACGGGCGACGGCAAGCTGGAGCTCGTCGCGCGCAGTCCGGAAACGGATCCGGTGACGGGTCAGACCAAGCAACCGGTCGACCAGCGCGTCTACTGCTCGGGCGGCAGCTTCTACGATCTTCCTGCAGGCAAGGCGGAATACCACGCCGCGCACAACCACGTTCACTACGACGACTACGCGAACTACATCCTCGAGCCCGCCGACACGGCGAATCCGCAGAACCCGCGGCAAGGCTCGAAGACGACCTTCTGCATCATGGACACGACCGGGGTCAATCCGCAGCTCAAAGGTGCGTCGGCGGCCGCGGTGTTCAACTGGTGTCCGACCCAGGATCCTTCGTTCAACACGCAAGGCATGTCGGTCGGCTGGGGCGACACGTACGGCGCCAATCTGCCGGGTCAGACGCTGCCGGTCGACGGTCTCGCACCGGGGCTGTATCGACTGCGGCACGTCTTCGATCCGAAGAATCTGCTGCGCGAGAAAGACGAGACCGACAACGAGTCGTGCGTGCTCGTCGAGATCGGCGACGGTGCCAACGGCCGCTATGTCGCGGACCGTGGACTGTGCAGCCCGCCGCCGCAGGCGACCATCACCAGCATCGCGCCGCGCTCGGCCGCGAACGGCACGTGCCTCAACGTGACGATCACGGGCACCAACCTCACGCCTGAATTGCAGCTCTCGCTCACCGGCGGCACCGGCCCGCTGCCGAGCGTGAACTCGACTTCATTCGACGTCGCAGGGACCTATCTCACCGGAACGATTTGCGTGCCGAAGGCAAAGGGCAGCGCCAAAGCGCCGAAGCTCGGCAACGATCCGGTGTGGGATGTGTCGCTGTCGGCTGCGTACGGCGGGGCGAGCCCGGTCGTGCGCGCGAATGCCTTCACCGTTACACCTTGACCCCAGCAGATCGCAGGAGATTCCAATGAAGAGAACAGTCCTGGCAGCGGCGATCGCCTCGGCAGTCGTGCTCGCGCAGTCCCCGGCAGCGTTCGCCGACGGCGGCGATTTCAAGCTCGATTTCATCGCGGCGGCGCCATTCACGTATGACCACACCACCGGCGGCGGTGCGTTCGACGATCGCACGATCGGCAAAGCGAACGACGTCGTCGAATCGCTGGAAGGCGGCGACTTCGCCTGCGGCGATTGGGTGACGCACTTCGTGCAGATCAGCGTCATCCCTGGCGCCGCTCAGCAGACCGCGCGCGTGACGTTCAAGTGGACCGCCGATTCCACCGGACAATCGGGCGCGGCCTACGACCAGATGCATAACCCGAAGATCAACACGGGTGTGATTGCTGGCGCGGAGGGCGAGGGCCCTGGCGGCACAGACGGCGGCAACGTCGAAGTCGCTCCCGCGGCGTCGATCGTCGGCTTCACGCAAGACCTCAACCAAACACTGCACAGCAAGGGTGCAGAGCACTCTGCAACCGTCGACGTGGCGGGCCTGAACGGCGGCGACAAGGTCATCCTGCGGTTCGAGCTCGACATCGCCTGCAACGGGCAGGATCCGACGGGCAACCTGCAAGCGACGCTGGCCACCGCGGAAGTCATCGAGGGCGGCAAGGGCAAGATCGGCTCCGGCGCGCAAACGGTCCCGCTGAAGCGGGTCGGCGACATCAAGCCGCCGCCGTGCGACCCGAAGACCGAGACCTGCCCAAAGTGATCTGACCGCAATTTGCTCACGAATAGGCGGGTGCCCGGCCTTTCAGGCCGGGCGCCTGGCTTCGACAGGGCATTCCTGAACGAATCTTCATGCGTTCTTAAGGAGCCGCCCGCGCGCGTACGCCTAGCATAGGGGGTCGAGTCACCCTGAGATGGCGCGCCGCAAGACCGAAGTCTTCAGCATGTCGTTCCTCGATTGCATCACGTGTGCATTCGGGTCGGTCGTGCTCGTCTATACGTTGATCAACGCGCAGGGCGGACTGCGCCACATCGCCGAAAAGCGCACCTCGCAGGCCGAGGTTTCCAAGCTCGAAGAGCAGGTGCTCGAGGGCTATCAAGAGCTGGTCGTCATACGCAACTCGATGCTGCAGACCGACGCCGAGCGCGTGCGCACCGAGGGCATGGCACCGCGCGTGATCGACGAGATCGCGAAGACCAAGGAGGAGCTCGCGGACTCCGACAAGGAGACACTGTCGAGGCGCGACGCCATCGAGAAACTCAAAGCGGATCTCAAATCGCTCGACG
>Ga0068859_100001312_pt1 | contig 25349 bp, 23 predicted proteins | sample KBSSwiS22_FD_66585 | JGI IMG/M metagenome (GOLD analysis project Ga0068859, IMG submission 66585) | Switchgrass rhizosphere microbial communities from Kellogg Biological Station, Michigan, USA - KBS Switchgrass S2-2 | ecosystem: Host-associated > Plants > Roots > Rhizosphere > Soil ...
TGTGGGTCGGCATCACCTGATCTCAATTTCGATTCCGCCCTGCGTTTCAATCAGTGTCTTCTCCGTTAACGCTGACTTGCAGTTCGGACACAGCCCTGGCTCGGTCAGTATGAATTCGTAGGGACCGTGTTTGCCGAGGACATCGGCGAGGATCCAGTCGAATGGAATTTCGGCATGTTCTTCCCGGCATCGATCACATCCGGCAATTCGTTGTTCGGACTCGCGAATCGCTTGCGGTTCGACCGAGACCAGCGTGATGCTCGTGCGGGCGAGCAGGTCTGCCGCATCGAATCCGCTTTGTAACGTCCATTCGCTGGTCTGTGCGTCGAAGGTGTAGGCGGCAGAGTGCTCGGGCTGGACGGAATCGCTCCGGCTGCGGACTCGGCCATCGTTATAGGTTCCGTATCCGTAACCCATATCGAGCAATGTTGCACTGTTTGCAGCCGCAGTCAGGTGAGTAAGCTGATCTAGACTAGTGAAATGCTTGAAAACGAAATAAGACGTAAGTTGGAAATCTTCGAGGAAATAGGGCGTGCTGATCCCGGCGGTGCGAAGTGGATCAAGATGATGAGTGATATCGTCCAAAGTGCGCTAGCTTCCCATAGCTTGGCCACCCTGAAACAAATCGAACGTGAACTTGACACGATGGCTGAAGAGGCTTTTGTGAGGCCCTCCTTAGGTAAATATCGCGACAGATATTGGGGGATTAATGGTCCTTCTCTTGTCGAGAAGGAAGTGAGGACGGCGTTGCTTCAGGGATATATCCGCGATGAAGATCAAGCACGGTCCATTCAAACGTATCTGGATCAGATAGCCACAGGCTTGCGAGAAAGCTTTCTAGACGATGCAGAGACGGAGCAACTCAGAGACTTGTTTTTAGGATTCCTGCCACCTAGCGGTTAAGTTTGTAGTCCGCAGAGTTTTATTGTTCGTTACCGGCGTACGTTGTTAGTCAAGCTTGGGGAGATTCCTATGGGATACGATTCCTGCGGTCTAGGCTGGATATTATCGTTTCACACGATCTGGGCACGCGTCTAGCATTTCTCAATACAGTCGAGAGCACGAGCTTGGAAAGGTGGGTCACATCGACGTTTGCGAGTCTTCCCGTGTATGTCAATATCGTCGAACCGCGAAGGTAATATTGAGGCCGCATGAGTGCATCGTCTATCGAACTCGGTGCCGTGTTTCAAGCAGACGGCGATCAAAATCCAATTCGCGTGATTGCATTTGACGACGACGTCGTCATGTATGACGCTTGGTGGCCTCATATACAGGCTTGGGGCATGACCAAGTTGACGGGAACGGTTTTTTACTACCGTCTACCCCGAGATTGGTTCGATAGACGAATGCGCTACTTGCGCACAGAAGAATACACAGAGAAGGAGCGCAGCGTCCATAGGCCCGATCTGCCCTTGTCATTCGCTCTACACGACTCGATGAGTTGGTATAGTCAGAGGCCAGACTCAGTTTCGCAGTTGGACGTGCAGCTTGCATTCGCTGCTGAGCAAGAGGGCGTAGTGCTAGGCCACCTTCCCGCCCAGGCAATCTACCTCGCGTCATTTGGTCCGCAAGGTACAAGTAGACCCACCACCCTAATTCCCGCACAGAACGGACGATCATTAACCGAACTGGAAGTGCTCTGGCATGCATGGCAGCTGCAGGCCCCGTATCTTCGCGAGCGTCAGCTTACTAAGGGAGTCGGCCTCCATCGGCTTGGGATTCAGAGGCAAAAGCCTTCCTACTATATATGGGGTTCCTCCAGTAGATTGGAGGAATCCCTACGCATAACTTCATGACCTGGACGTCGCTCTCATTTTCCTTTGACGCAACGCAAAGAGAATAGCCGCCGAGGGAATTTTCCCCGGAGGCGGCTTGCTGTTCAGGTTCGACTCCGTCTACGACACAATCCGATAGCTACGATCACCGCCGTCCTGCTTCGCGGATTCAACCTTCAACCCCATCTTCTTACCAACCTGCGCGCTGAGGAATCCGCGGATGCTGTGATTCTGCCAGTCAGTGGCCTTCGCGATGTCTGCCAAGGTCGCGCCTCCCTCGCGGCGCAGGAGTTTCAGCACGATCTGCTTCTTGCTTCCTGGCCGCGCCTCTTTCGGTTGCTTTGATGTCTCCTCGGCGGTCACCCAAAACCGGCCAATGAAGGTCACCTCAAAACCGGCCAACGATAGATAAGCATTCGGGACGTTGAATGCGACGAGCCAGTTAGGCTCGAGCGCATGAGCAATGTCTTGAGCGACGATAAGAAACAACAAGTCATCGCACTGGGAAAGCTGGGCTGGACGCTGCGGCGGATCGAGCAAGCGACCGGAGTGCGTCGAGAAACCGCAAGCAGTTATCTGAAAGCCGCCGGGGTGTCGGTGCGTCGTTCAGGAGGCTGGGGACGGCGGCCCGCAGAGTCAAAACCGGCCATTACAGAGGGGGTGACCACCGACTTTATCGGGCCTTTTTCATCAAAACCACCGCTGCAACTTCCGCCGCCGAGCCTTCCGGCGAGCGCCTGCGCGCCGTTTGCAGAAACCATTGAACGGGCCCTTAGCCGTGGCCGGAATGCCAAGGCGATCTGGCAGGACTTGGTCACCGAATATGGCTTCATCGGGGGCTACGAGAGCGTCAAACGTTTCGTTCGCAAAATACGCGGCCGCCAACAGCCACAAGCTTCAGGAATCATCATCACGGCGCTAGGAGAGGAAGCGCAGGTCGATTACGGCAGCGGCCCGATGGTGCGCGATCCCGAGACAGGCAAGTACCGGCGGACTCGGCTGTTTGTGATGACGCTGGGCTTCAGTCGGAAATCCGTGCGGTTGTTGACCTTCCGTTCGAGCACACGGATCTGGGCTCAATTACATGAAACGGCATTCCGACGTTTGGGCGGTTGCCCACGCGTGATTGTCTTGGACAATCTGCGCGAAGGTGTCCTCTCCGCAGACTTTTATGAGCCGAAGCTAAATCCTTTGTTCAAAGATCTGCTCGATCACTACAGCGTGACGGCTTTGCCGTGCCGTGTCGCCGATCCGGATCGCAAAGGCAAAGTGGAATCCGGTGTTGGACATGCCCAGAAAACACCGCTGAAGGGAAAGCGCTTCGAAAGCCTGGAAGAAGCGCAGACCTATCTGGATAACTGGGAATCACATTGGGCCGACACCCGCATTCACGGCACAACCAAACGGCAAGTTACGGTCATGTTTGCCGAAGAGAAACCGGCGCTGCTTGCACTGCCCGTCGAGCCGTTTCGGTATTACCAGCACGGCGAACGTACCGTGCATCTGGACGGCTGCATCGAAGTCGAAGCGGCTTACTACAGCGTACCGCCGGGCTGGATCGGACAGCTCGTCGGTGTGCAGTGGGACGCGCTTCATGTGCGGATTCTCGATCCGAAAACCCATCAACTCCTGCGCGAGCATGTCCGCCAGCAGCGTGGCCGGCACCGCATTAACCCTGAAGACAACCCAAAGAAGACGCCACAAAGCACCGCGCAGCTTCTTGCGCGAGCCGATCGCGTCAGCGCATCGGTCGGTGCGCTCTGTCAGCAGATCCATCGTCATCGTGGGGAAAACGCTGTCCGAAGCATCCTGGGAGTGCTCGCACTGGCAAAACGTTTCGGTCCCGTCGCGACAGCGGATGCCTGTACTGCTGCGCTGGAACTCCGCGTTTTTGAATACCGTTTCGTCCGCCGCTATCTGGAACGCCGCCCTCAACCGGCTCTCAAGCAAATCGATCCTCTGATCCGTGAACTGATTCAGTACCGCGACTTCATCAACTCGAAAGCTGAGGAACACCTATGAACATCATCGAACTGCAACGGGCTCTCAAACAGCTGCGCCTGGGAGGCATGGCTTCTGTCCTGGAAACTCGTATCCAGCAAGCTCAAGCCGAACCCATGGCGCCGATCGATCTGATCTCTTGTCTGGTGTCTGACGAACTTTCCCGGCGCAGCGACCGTCTGCTGGAACGGCGGCGAAAAGCGGCAGGCTTTCGCAATCTCCACACGCTCGACAATTTCGATTTCAACTTCAACAAAAAGATGAATCGCAGTCTGGTCTTCGATCTCGCCACCGCCAACTTTATTGCCCGCCACGAAGACGCGTTGTTTCTTGGCCCGCCCGGCACCGGCAAGAGTCATCTCGCCCAAGCCATCGGCGTGGCGGCGATCCAGCAGGGCTATCGGGTGCTCTACCGTGAGACCCACACCCTGCTCACTGAAATCGCCGAGGCTGCTCTCGAAGGCGCGCGTAAAGAACGCATGGAGCTGCTCTCCACAGTCCCATTGCTCATCATCGACGATCTCGGCATGCGCAAGCTGCCTGCCACGGCAGCTGAAGATCTACTCGAAATCATCATGCGCCGCTACGAACGCACCAGCACGGTATTGACCTCGAACAGACCCGTCGAAGACTGGGGGAAATTGCTCGGCGATACTGCCGCAGTCACCGCGATGCTCGACAGAATCCTCCATCACGGACACGTACTGAAATGCGGGCCTCGCAGCTGGAGAACCAAAACACAGGTCGCCGACAATGGCGACCACTAAGGAAGGGGATCTTTTCTTGATTGGATTTATCGCCTTGTGCCAAGCCCGAAGCTTGGAAAACCAAACGGGGTATCCACGACACCCCGCTTCGGTCTCGGCCCCTGAGTCGGCGCTCGGGTCGCTTCCCAGCGTTGCCCTATCCTCCGCTCAGGCCACCGGCATTCTAATCACAGTCGGAAACGTTTCGTTGATTTACGCAGTCACGAAGGAGTAAAAAATCCTGTCCCGAACACTTGTCCTGTGGCCGGTTTTGGGGTGACCGCCATTGGCCGGTTTTGAAGTGACCACCGAGGCGTCAGACGTGTAATCACTGGCCTTGCTGGTCGCGATGTTCGCCGGGCTCTCGAGATATTCCTGGATTTTTGTACGAGTGGTCACATCGGAGAAGACGAAATATACAAAATTCGGTTTCTAGAGGGGCAACATGTCCTGCCACTGTCGGTTGTTGCCCGTGTTCTGCTCAGGATGCAGCGCCGTTACTATGACGGTGACAAAGCGCACATCAAAAATCTGGTTCAGTGTCGAACGGATGATGCGTTGCCAGATCACTTTGTACGACTATCGATCCTGCACTGGCTCGAGCGCCACCAGACGATTCAAGGACCGGCGGGAGTTATCGGGTTTCATAGAGTGGTTGATCTCGTTACCGATCTCGTACAACTTGGGCATGACGGCAACACTGTTCGCAGAGAGTTGGTTTATCTGGTCGAACAAGGTTGCGTCGCTCTACCAATGGCATCGTAGGGGCGGCCGCGGCGTACTGGACCGTAAAACCTCTGCTTCAACTCGACGCCATTCAGAAAGGACTGACGAGCGTGATACTCGTCCTCGTTAGAGGTTCCACTCCATCGAAACCACTTTGCAACGTCCGCTCGCTGGCGTTTTGACGACGTAGCCATCTTTTCCGAATGCGACCTCGATTCGGCCCGTGTCCAAGCCATCCAGAGAAAATCTCCCCTCCGCGTCGGTCTGAACCTGAATACTCAGTGCTCTTACCGCGAATTCGTCTTCTGTATTCCGAACCGTAGGACCATTGAGGCCCGAATACGTTTCCGGACGTTTCCCCGGCAAACGACGGGTTATCGTCGCGCCGGATACCGGCTGGCCCGTAACTGAGTTCAAAACCACACCTTCGATGCTGGTGGATGGATTCTGGCGGGCAGTCGCTATGCTCCCCGTGGGCAGAAGGCCGGCGAGAGTTGACATCACAAACAGCTGACCTACGACTGAACGATGTCCCCGCATCGCGACAGTATATGTTCAACCTCCTGCGCGATCCCACTATGATACTTTTTGCGCCGACCGAATCCGATGGAGGCGAGGTCAGGAATGCCAAAGAATCATATCCGCAGCATTACCCCAACGATTTGCGAGTTGGCACAGATTCCACGACCAGCCTTATCGTCTTGCGAGCCGCTTCCCATTGTGGAGATGGCGAGACGACAGTTTGTAGGTAGAGCTGTCCAGCGTATGTTGATTTTCTGTCCAGACGCTCTAGGCAAACACTTGTGGTCTGCACACCAGGAGGCGTGGGAACCTGTCCTGCGGCACGCTCCCAATGTGGAGGAACTCCATGCGGAACTTCCCTCGGTAACCCCGGTTTGCTTTGCATCGATGTTTACGGGAGCCGCACCACAGGCGCACGGAATCATAAAATACGAGAAGCCTGTTCTGCGATGCGACACGGTGTTCGATGCACTCGGACGCTCCGGCCGGCGCGTGGCGATCGTCGCAGTAAGGGGATCGAGTATCGATACGATTTTTCGCGGCCGGAACATTGACTACTCTTCGGAGGAGTACGATCCGCAGGTTTTGTCTCGGGCGGAGACTCTGCTTGAAAAAGGGAATCACGATGTCGTTTTGGCTTATTTGCAGGAGTATGACGATACACTCCATCGCACAACACCCTTTTCGCTCGCTGCACTACAGGCCATGCACAACAACATTGCCGCGTTCGATTATCTGTCTACAGTTTTCGATAGGGCATGGGCGCAATATGATCGAGCGATTCTCTTCTGTCCGGATCACGGCGGACATATCGATCCCAATACCGGCCGCGGTACACATGGATTGTCGACTTCAGACGATCTCGAAGTCCTACATTTCTTCGGACTGCGGTCCGGAGAGTAAGCGCCGTCGCGTCGTCCAATGGCACCGACTCGCGCCCACCTCGTTCCCGCCAGTCATCTACTGAATTTTCTATCGCGTCACGCCATGTGCTAGGCTCCGCAGTCAATGAAGCAAACAGGTTTATGGCTTGGCGTGTTAATCGGATTGTCCCTTCCCGTATTTGCCGCCGATGTCACTGGTGTCTGGCAAATCACCACTTCCAGGCGGGCTGCAGATGGCACTGTGGAAAAAGATAGCGGCGTGGCCTTTCTCAAACAGAATGGCGCTGTGGTGACGGGTTCGCTCGGTCCCGGACGAAACAGAACAGTTTCCGATCACTGAAGGAACCGCCAAGGACAATAAGATCACGCTTAAGATCATGCAGCGGAATCCCCCAACAACATTCGAGCTGACGGTGAGCGGACAAAAGCTCGTTGGTACTGCGGAGCTGGCCGGGTTCCCTGAAAAGGCGACTGTGGAGTTCGTGACCACGGACTCTGCGAAGAAGGCACAGTTCTCGATTCGGGCGGCATCGTCAGAACCTGTGGACGGCTGGCAAAGGATACAGCTCAATGACAAGGCCGTATGGGTCTCGCCAAGGGCAACGATCACGGCCAGAGATATCGAACATGCGCGTGTCCAACCCACGCCAGACGGCTTGACGGTCGATGTCGTATTCACGGATGCTGCCGCTGAGAAGATCCGTGAGCTAACGATCGCCCAGAGGAACAAACTTATAGCACTGGTTGTCGGTGAGAAACTGATCTCGGCCACTACACTCCGGTCGGAAATTGGAAAACGATTCTCATTGACGGGTAACGGCCCGAACGGGCTCACTAAAGATGAAGTCGTGCTGATCATGGACAACCTAAAGTAGCCGGCTTAAAGTTTCGCGTTCGGAGCTTTCGTGGCCTTTGACTGGTCACTACTGTAGTTCCAATCAGGTCTCTTCATCTCGATCGCTTTTCTGAGTTTTTCGCCTCGCATACTTCGGAACTACCTGATGGATCTCTCGCCCGCGATCAGCAGGACAGCAGCGGTGAGCACTCGAACGGCAAAACTTCTCTGAAACACAATTCGGGTTAACATCTTTCTACAGTCACCTGTCGAAACTGAAGATTTCACCTCGCATCGAATGGTTCGACGATCCACAGGTTCGAAACCGGCAATGCTCAAACGCTGAAGGAAGGAACGCTTACCCGATCTCGTCTATACTCTGCGCATGTTCAAGCTTGTCCGGGTGCTGTCTGTCGCAGTATGCATCGTTGGGTTGAGCAGCGCTGCTCTGCGCCTACCCGGCATCGTCCCTTCGTCTGTCGTTAGTGCGCGTCCAGCGGAGTCGCTTCAGACAAAAATCGAAACGCTCCGCAGCTCGATCGATGTTCCGGCGGTGGGTGCGGTGATGTTTACCTCCTCCACAGTCGGCGAGGTTGCCCTGACAGGCGTGCGGAAGCTCGGAGATCCGACACCTGTCGCGACAAACGACCGTTGGCATGTCGGATCGATCACCAAGAGCTTCACATCGACGCTCGCCGCAAAATTTGTCGAGCAGGGAAAGCTTTCGTGGTCAACAACTCTGGGCGAACTAGTCGGGGTCGGCCGCGCAAAAAAGTACGCGGGCGTGACTCTCACAGAGATATTGGGGCACCGATCGGGACTTCCCCCTGATCCACCCCAGGAAGTGCTTCCGCTTCTCGATCCAGCGGATGCGTTGCCCGTCCACCGTCAGAAGTTCCTTGACGTCGCGCTGGCCACCGAACCTATGTCCACACCAGGCACCGCGTACCTGTATTCGAACAACGGTTACATCGTCGTGGGCGCCATTCTCGAACAGATAACCGGCAAGCCATGGGAACAGCTCCTCCTAGATGAAGTTCTGACGCCGCTCCGACTCACAACGTCGGGTTTTGGAGCACCCGGTACTCGCGCAGCGCTCACGGAGCCACGCGGGCACCTTCTGATCGGAGAGATGCTGGTCCCGATTGAACCGGGACCAAACGCTGACAATCTGCCATTCATAGGCCCTGCAGGGACGTTGCACATGTCGATCATCGACCTGGCGCGCTGGGGTCAGGAGCATCTGCGTGGAGAGCGCGGGATTGATGGCTTGCTGCGGGCTCAGACGTACAAGCTGCTTCATACACCATTGCCCACACCGGCAGGATTCACTCCGAGGCCGACGACCGCCTGGGACGCCAACTATGCCCTCGGATGGGGCAACCCGGAGCGAAGTGGAGTGCGCGTTGTCACGCACAACGGATCGAACGGGAGGTGGTGCGCCGCCATAGCGTTCGATCCAGTAGCCGATCGTGGGCTTGTTATCGTCGCGAACGGCCCCAACACTGCACGGCTTGCCCCGATCCAGAACGCAGCCATCAACTGGATTATCGAAAAGCCCTAGTTCTCTGGCCGTTTCACGCGGGCGATTGAATCACATCAGCACCAGTTGGTTCCGCACTCGATTGCTGCTGCCCGGAGCGCATACCTCGTTCTGTGCGCACTCATCCAGTCCTTTCCTTGCCCATCGAAACTCTCAGTCTTTCACCTCGCATTCTGTTCGAACCGGAGTGATGAATGTGTCGTCCGATGCACTAAATACAAAAGAACAAGAGAATCCGGCTCTTCCTTAAGAAGCCGCTCGTCGGGGTGGCTCTTGTTTGGTCTACCTTTAGCCCACGTCGCGCCGTGGCGCGAACTTTCGGGAAATCTGGCTACAACGCGAACTGGCAGGAGGAGCGCCCGTGTCGCCACGAGTCGCGACGAAAAAGGGATCACTCAGCTTGTCCATCACTCACAACACTCCGCGAGTTCGTAGAAACTCTTGCCCGTCCAAGTCAGATGCCATATCGGTTCATTGGCGCGCCACCCGATCGTGAACCGCTATGCATTGTCCGCGTCTCGCTGATCACGTGGTATTTCAGGTAGCGTTCAGTCGCACGTCAGGCGAGACGTTGTTCCTGATGGTGCGAACCACTCTCGCGAACCACTCGTAGAGAGACAGCCCCTCATCGAGCACAGCACAGACCATTCGGATCAGAACCCATCTCTGGCTCGCCTTAATAAACGTATTCACTTGAACGTTTGCCGACTTAGAACTTACTAGGAACCCTTCGGTTTTTTCGGGAGGCAATAGTCGGGCAAAGAGCAGCGTTGAACCCGTGAGGCGTAAAATGGCGGAGAAAACTGGAAGATTTGTTCGTGTTTTCCGCGATTTTCTGGGGAAGGCACTAGCCCTGCGAGATATGTATGGGAGGCAAACGTGAAGAAAGCAAGTTGGATCATTCTTACGCTAATCGGTGCACTGACAATGGTGGGTAGTCTCGTTTCATTGGCGGTAGCGTACTCGTCGATCCCAGACCAGATCGGTCCTGCGACGTTAGACGAGTTGTCGGTTGGGAGGCCCGAGGTCGCCGTCGCCTTGCGGGCACGGAGAGCAACGGCCGCCGCTTACGGAGCTGGGTTCGCTACCCTCTTCCTTGCAATAGCCCTTGGACCTTACCGACGAGGTGAAGTGTGGGCGTGGTGGGCGCTGTTGGCTGGCACACTCGTTGTCTCGGGGTTGATCCTTCTCCGCGTCCCCCTGCTGGGCATCCAACTGGGAGCGGCAGCGGCGGTCACTGGGGCGGGGACTGCTCTCTCCAGTCTCGTCCAGCTGGCAGTGGCGGGCCTTGGCCTAGCTCTCGGCGCGGGACGCCTGGGTAGTAAAACTCCTGGCTAGCCACAGCCTAATTGCTCGCGGAAGGTTCGCCAAGGCCTACCGATTCAGCGAAGCACATGCCTGATTGTCGCCATCCCATAAGAAGTCGACCGAGTTCGACAAGGGGCTAAGAAACAAAGCCGCCGCGGAAAGCCTCCTTCGGCGGCGGTTTGTTGGAAGAATTTCTCTACGTCACGATCCGGTAAGTCCTCTCGCCCGCCTCGCTTTTGGTCGACTCGACTTTCACCTTCATCTTCTTGGTCACCTGCGCGCTGAGAAAGCCCCGGATGCTGTGGTTCTGCCACTCGGTCGCCTTCGCGATCTCAATATACCACGCTCATGTTATTTTCCTACACTCCTTGCTGGAACTTCGTGAAGATTCACTCCACGCTGAAGGTAACCCCAAGCCATGGCGGCTGGCGTTACTGATCGACTCTGGGAGATTGAAGACTTGCTGGCCCTAATGGAATAAACTTCGGCTGCGGTTTTTGAGGCGGCAACGGTTTGAACTCCAATGCTGGGGCACCAACTGTACCGCCTGGCAGAATCACACCATCCGTGGGTTCGTCAGCGGGCACGTCACCAAGAAGCTGCGACTAAAGGTCGAGTCGACGAAGAGCGAAGTGGGGGAGCGGACCGGATTGTGGGCTACTCCTCCCCAAGGCAGCCGCCCGGAATCGCGGCCTTTGTCTTTGATCACCTTACGATTCCCGGTAATACTTTAACTAGACTCTCCGCGCCGAACTTCTCGCCGCCTTGCATCGAATACGAAGTGCCTTTGCGGGGCCTCTGATAGACTCCGGACTACTCTCAGAGTCACATGATAGGAACGCAGTTCGCACATTACAAGATTACTGGCCACCTCGGTACGGGCGGAATGGGCGAAGTTTATGAGGCCACCGACTCGAAGCTTGGCCGAAGCGTCGCCATCAAACTCCTTCCGGAAGAGTTCAATCAGGACAGCGACCGCTTGCGGCGATTCGAGCGTGAAGCCCGCGTGCTAGCGTCGTTGAATCATCCTAATATTGCAGCGATTCACGGACTAGAAGAGTCCGGCGGCCGCAAGTTCCTGGTCATGGAACTGGTGGGAGGGGAAACCCTTACCGAGCGCATCGAACGCGGGCCAATACCGGTCGATGAATCGCTTGCGATCGCGACGGCCATCTGCGAGGGGCTGGAGGCCGCACACGAAAAAGGAATCATTCATCGTGATCTGAAACCCGCGAACGTCAAGGTCACTTCGGACGGAAAGGTCAAGGTGCTGGATTTCGGATTGGCCTACGAAACCTCTCCATCGAATCCGAACTTGTCCAATTCGCCGACAATGGGGAGTATAGCGACCACGAATGCTGGAGTAATTCTCGGGACCGCCGCGTATATGTCACCTGAGCAGGCAAGGGGCAAAGAGGTCGACAGTCGGACCGACATCTGGGCATTCGGTTGTGTGCTGTATGAGATGCTTTCCGGACACCGGGCATTCGACGGGGAAGACGTCACAGAGATTCTGGCGGCGGTGATGAAAACGGAACCTGACTGGAGCCGATTGCCAGTGGCCACGCCGCCTCCGATCCGGGTGTTACTACGGCGATGCCTGCGGAAAGACGGACGTCAACGCTTAAAAAATGCGACGGACGTTCGGATCGAGATTGAGGAGGCGCGCACCGAGCCGGAGGTATCTCTACAGGTGTCGCCACGAGGTCGACAGTGGTTGGCGTGGACGGTAGTGGCTTTTCTCTTTGTCGTCGCCGTCACGTTCGCAATGCCGTACTTCCGCACACCCGCGGCAAGACCCAACGCAGCCGGCGCGATCGAGTTCTCGATCGCGCCACCGGAGAACACGTCGTTTGGAGGTCCCCCCGGTGCAGGCACTGGCGGGGCCACACAGGTGGCGGTATCTCCTGATGGCCAGAACATCGTGTTCGTCGCCGGCGCCCAATCGGCTTACCAGATCTGGCTGCGACCGCTTACCAACCTCGCAGCAAAGCCGATTCCGGGAACCGAAGGCGGGGCCTTCCCGTTCTGGTCGCCTGATAGCCGGTTCATCGGGTTCTTCTCGGGTGGCAAACTGAAGAAAGTTCAGATCGCCGGCGGACCACCGAGTGTGCTGTGTGACGCACAGTTGGGGCGCGGCGGCACTTGGAGCCGCGACAACGTGATCCTGTTCGCGCCATCAGCCGGCACCGGCCTCGTGCGCGTGTCAAGCGCCGGCGGAGTGCCGACTGTCGTTACGACGCTCGATCCGGCGACCGGCGAAACGAACCACCGGTGGCCGCACTTTCTGCCCGATGGCCGTCACTTCATCTACACGGCATCGACTGGAGCCTGCTGTCCGGCTCCGAAGCCTGCAATGATCAGAATTGGCTCGCTCGACGAGGCGGGGACCGCCACGCTTCTGCAGACCGAGTCATCGGTATCCTACGCCTCCGGCCATCTGTTGTTCGCCCGCGACGAGACACTGATGGCTCAGCCGTTCGATCTTGAGGCCCGTCAACTGAAGGGCGATGCCTTTCCGCTGGCTGAGTACGTCGGCCCGGAGGGAAGTCGCTATGTGAGCGCGTCCGTTTCGGAGAATGGCACGCTGGTGTACGCCCAGCACCCCGGACCTGCGGACGGGCAGTTGAGATGGTTTGATCGCGCGGGCCGCGCCGGCGCCACACTGGGCGAAGCGGGTGCGTACACCAGTGTCGCCCTTTCACCAGACGAACGCCGCGTTGCTGTGGCTCTGAGAACCGGGAATCCGGAAAACCAAGACATCTGGATCATCGATATTGCCCGTAATATACGGTCCCGCTTGACAGTAGACCCTGGAGCCGATGAGTCGCCGGTCTGGTCGCTAGACGGGACGCGCATCACGTTCGGAGGCCAGCGATCGGGGAAGGTATCGTTGCGTCAGCAATTGATCAACGAAACGGCCGCCGATGAATCAGTCCTCGAAGTCTTGGGCACGCCCTCACGACCGTGTGACCTCAATCGGCAGTGCAATATCTGGCCGAATAGCTGGTCCCCGGATGGGCGTTTCATCGCCTATACGCTCGCAGGGTCGTTTCCGCGCACATCCGACGTCTGGGTCCTTCCGTTATTCGGCGATCGCAAACCGTTTCCGCTGGCACAATCCGCGTTCCTCGAGAGCACAGCGTTGTTCTCTCCCGATGGACGGTGGATCGCGTATACGACCGACGAAGCCGGCCAGCCCAACGTCTACGTTCAACCGTTTCTCCGCGCCGGCGCGAAATATCAGATCTCAAGGAACGGAGGAAGCCGGGCTGTCTGGCGCGCGGACGGCAGGGAATTGTTTTACGTCGGAGCGGACGGGACCATGATGGCCGTGCCGATAGACGCGTCCGGTCAATTCCAGGCCGGAGTGCCGCAGGCGCTGTTCCCCACAGGGGTGCGGCAATCAAATTTCAACCCAGTGTACACAGTGACGAAAAATGGAGAGCGATTCCTCATGAACACAGTCTCGAAACAGATAGGGGAGCGTCCAATCACCGTTGTCCTCAACTGGACTGCCAGCCTGAAGAAATAGAACATTCCTGAGTCTGTCGAGTCACTGAGGAAGCGCACAGCAAAGCTGGCTGTGGATCAAGCCAGTTGTAGTCAGTTGATCGAAGGCGACGTCATACTCTGTTCGGCGGCGGTTACAACAACAAATCACACCAACTGACGATCATTTACACAAAATTCTTGACGCTACCGAGTGACGCGAATACTCCATCTCTGCTGGGAGGAGGGGGCCCCTTTTCAGGCGACTCGAGGGGTAGCCGGCGTTTCGGGCTCTTGCTTTTCGACGGTTCGCCAGGGAGACGCAATCCGGCGCGGGGCGTACCAGGCGATTACCAGCGGCGGGTTGCCATAGAGGAGATTCTCAATCAACGGATCCAGCCGCGCCAGCCGCGCCAGCTCCGCGACCGCTTCTAAATTGTTGCCATGGACGCTCGAGCGCTCACTCTGGAGATTTCAGTGCTCTCTCTCATCGCTCGACAGCTCTCTCTGCAGACTTCAACGGTGACACGGCAACTCGAGAGCTCACTCTGGAAACTTCAGCGCTCTCTCTGGTGTCTCTACTGCTTTCTCTCAGGACTCGAGAGCTCACTCTCATCGCTCAACGCTCCCATGGCCGTTTTGCGGTTAACGTTTCGTTCCTTTCCTGGATCGTTCGTCGCGCGCGGTCGTCGATGGATGCTTCTTTGCGTAAGCCGCCGGAACCAGCAACGAACAAGATTTTCAGCGACAGTCGTGAAGATGGACCTAACTTCTATTCAGGGGGCCCGTTTGAGTTGGCGCGGGCGTATTGCAAGTGGGTCACAGGTATGCGCGAGCGGAGTTTCGCCAAATCTGTAACTCCGCTCGCACTTCACATGCTAACAAGTAATCCCGGAAGAAATGCTTGGCGCGCTGCCGTCAAACGCGAGGCGGTTGATGGTTCGGGTTCTTGCATCGGCGAACACCATGGGTCCGCACAACGAGACACCCCCATAAGCGTCCGTTGTCACGGTCGCACAACTCCTTCGCTTCGCGGAAATACATCTCGGCGCGTTGCTGATCGACCGATCGACCGGCATTGGTCGATTTGAATGGCGGCGATGAGGAGGTCAGCAGCCAGTACCTCGACTGATAGGATCATTCCATCTTCCTTTGTGGAATCACGCTCCCGCCTGATCGGCCGTATCTTAGGAGTTTTCGCCGCAGGTTCCTGTTCCGGTGCGCGTGCCGCGGAATTTACTGACGGCCTTGGCAGTGATTCATTTGAAATTACTGCAAGCGTCTCAGGTAGATAAGCGAGGCAAGCAGGCTCAGCAAGAGCGGCACGATCGACAACGCCGGCAGCCATCTTATTGACCAGTCCGGTGACACCAAGAACAGTACCGTATTGACGCAGAGCGAAAATACACTTGCCGCAATCATGTACCAGCCGGACGCTCGGTTTGCGCGATACCAGGTGTCGGGAGACGATAATGTTTTAGGCGTCCTGAACCCGTAGAACCTGTTAGGCGGCACTTTGCCCAGAATCATCGGTATTGAGAGCAGGATGACTACCGCAGGAACGATATAGACAGCAAGGTACTGCATCAGCGAATTGAATTCTGCTCAGATCGTAAGGGGCTCGCAAGGGCTTTGATCCTGCGATTTCAAATGAGTCACACCTCCAGCTGCCTGCTCCATTAATAGAGGATGCGAACCAGATTTGGTGATTTCTGGAAATCGCCCTGTGGAAGTCTTGATAAACAAACGGCGTTCAATTTCCCAAGCTGGCAAGAATAAACTGCGGCCTTGAGGAAATTCGTGGTTTCTTTGCCAAAAGATCGCGACGTGCCACGATGCGGGACTTTATGACCGTTCACCAATCCTGGATGACCAATCTGACAAACGAGCGCACTGAACGGTTCTGCCAATGATAATCATCGGAGTTGCTTTTATCTTCATCGTTTCGGATGGGGCAGCGAGGGCCTCGTGTGAGGCGCATCGCAAGTAGAGGAGATAATCAAATGAACGTTATCACCCTCAACAGCGCATCGAGCCGACGGGCGTTATTTTTTCACCTTTGGTTCGAAAAACAGCCACACATTGCTGTCGATGGTTTGCACGGTGTAAGCAAGGGAGCGGCCGTCGGCCGACGGCCTTGGGTCAGTAATCCAGCGGCTGGGTTTCCGCCCGTCGAGAATCGGGTTCACCGTATTTCCTTCGAGGGTGACATTGAAGAGGAAACTTCCATCAGCGCGGGAGGTCGTGACGAACAGGCTGAGGCCGTCCGCTGACCATGAAACCGAACTGAGCCTTGTCTGTTTGATTCGGACGACGTTATCCTTCGTCGGATCCGTGAGCGTGAGTACGCTAATGCCGTCGTCCTCAAAACTGAACTCCCCATATGCCAGTTTCGAGCCGTCGGCGGAAAGATCCCAAAAAAACTTCGAAGGCGACGTTGTCGGCACGCGGCGCGCCAGTTTGGTGCGACCTTTTATCGGATCGAAGTATGTAAAGTCCACCGCCCCTGAAACGGGCTCGGCCAGGACACAAGGCGCCGCCGCTCCTGGTTTTGTTTTTGACGGGCACCGGTAATCCGGAAGTTTTTGCGGGCTCGTTGCCTGCAGGTTCCGCACGTCCCCAGGAGTGAATGCCTTGCCCATAGGAGAGCTTGCCTCGAGCACCTTTTCCGCAGGACCGCCCCCGGATAGTAGCGTACGCTCGATACTCACGGGTTCGGTTGACTGCGAGTCAGGCCACACACTGTAGAGAAGCCACTGGCCATCCGGGCTAATCTTCGGCGAGCGAGCGTCTTTTCCCTGGACTAGTAAATCGGCAAATTGTGCAGACTTTCCCTCCTTGAAAATGTTGAACGCGTCGTCCCGCTTCGAATAGAACAGGATCTTTCCGTCCGGCGTCCAGTCGCCCAGCAGGTCTGTACGTTTTTCATTAGTTACGGCTCTTTCCGGACCCAACTCCAACCGGCCACTTTTCTTTACAAGCGGTGCGACGTAGACATTGCTTCGGTAATCGCTCCTGGTAGTGACGATTTTCTTTGCGTCGTCGGACACGCTGACAAACCCAGGGGCTCCGCCAGCCCATGTCATCAGTTTGCGAGGCGCTCCGATGAGTTGAGCGCTATCTACATCGACACGCTGTTGCCACAGATCGTAAGTGGACGGCTCGGACGCCGCCTGCGTAAAGATAAGACCGCCGCGCGTCCACGAAAAGTCCATATCCGCCAGCCCCGGGTCGTCAACGAGCACGCGAGTAGTCAGATCGTCCAACTTGAGCGCTACGATAGAACTTTTGCCGCTCGCAAAATCTGTCTTCAAATACACAATGCGCTTTCCATCCGGGGACCACTTTAGAGCTTTCAAATCTTCTGGAGTCGGTAACTCCTTGTCGTCGTGGCCTCCGTTTTCCCTGATGAAGACTTTTCCATCCTTCCAGTAGAGGAGTCGAGTGGGTGGATTCTCCGGTGAAAAGCTTCCCATCGAACCTTCGGGAATGAGAAGTTTCACTTGACGTGAGTTTCGGAAGATTTGCCAAATACCCCACTTGGTGCGCCCCTCCGCCTCACCTTCTGAAAGAATCGAGGTCCCATCCCCGGACCACGAGAAGCGCGCGCATTGAAAACAATAGTCTTCTGGAATATCAGGTAACGCGCTCGAGAGACTGGTTATGTCGTTTGGATCATCGACGTTCTGAATGTAGATCGCCGTATTGTCGTTATAGACAACCCATTGCCCGTCAAGCGATAGTCCGGCATGGGAGATGGGGTCATCGGGAGCTCTGGCGGTGATCGGACGTGCCGTGAATTGCACGGTTTCTTCCGGCAGGACACCGCTGCGATTTCGATAAAGGCCAATCAAGCCCACCAGCAGCACCAGTGCGAGTCCCGCGATCACACCGCGAAGTCGTTTCCGCCGCGGCCGCATGGCACGTCTTCGCGAAACGCCGGTGATGTTGGACGACTCAAACTCATCGAGTTCGATCCGCGCCTCTGCGATGTGAGGCAGCCGGTTCTTCAAGTCTTTCGTGAGGCACCGGCGAAGCAGATCCTCAATGGTTTCGGGGACCATTGCCGGCAACGTCTTCCAATCCGGCTCACGCCCGAGCACTGCGGCGATCATATCGGATATCGATTCACCTGCAAATGGACGACGGCCGGTCAGCATTTCATAGACGACACAGCCGAAGGCCCAGACGTCGGCCCGTTCGTCAATGCTTTCGCTCTGTCCCGTGGCTTGTTCGGGGCTCATATATGCAGGCGTGCCCAGGATCATGCCCTGTCGCGTCGCCGTCAGGGCCGTCGATAAACTCTCATCGCCGGTTTCTTCCACTAGTGCTTTGGCTAATCCGAAATCGAGGACTTTCACCTTCCCCTTAGGCGTGATCTTGATGTTGGCCGGTTTCAAATCGCGATGGATGATGCCTTTCTCATGGGCGGCTTCCAATGCCTCCGCGAGCTGACGCGCGATCCCCAGAGTTTCCTCAATCGGAATCGAGCCGGCCTGCAAGCGGTCCGCCAAGGTTGGTCCATCCACGAGCTCGAGCACAAGGGCACACACATTGCCCTCTTCCTCGAGCCCGTAGATTGCGGCGATATGTTGATGATTGAGCGCTGCGAGAAGCTGGGCTTCGCGCGCGAATCGGCCACGCCTGTCCCGATCTTCGATGAAGTCTGGTGGCAGGACTTTCAAAGCGACGTCACGTCCCAGCCTAGTGTCTTTACCCCGGTACACTTCACCCATGCCGCCGACGCCGATTCGCTCACCCACGGTGTAGTGTGCGATTCGGGTTCCCGTCAATGGTCCATTGGCCGTCTCGGCTATCTGGGTATTTAGGAAGGCTTCGTCGTCCGCTTTCTCCCCGTGTTCCAGAAGGGATTCCACTTCTTGCCGAAGTTGCTCGTCGGCGCCGCAGGCTTGATTCAGAAATGCGGACCGTTCGCGGGCCGGTATCTGCTTTGCCTGTTCATATATGGCCTTCACCCTCTGCCATTGCTCAGGGGTCACGAGGTTTCCTTCATCATTACGGGCGCCAGCTTACACCTTGGATCCGCTCCTACAAAGGCGCCTTGTATAGAGAAGACGGAATTTGTGGTGTGATCTGATTTCGCTCCGAATGACGCGTTCATGAAAAGCACGGCAGCATCGGCTCGCCCGCGCGACCTTATGAAGGCGAAAATTATTGGCATCATCCTAGTCCTGATTCTTGGCGGATTCCTCGCTCTTCGGCCGAGAGAGCGTGAAGATCCCCTCACGGGCAGTTGGATCGGAACCTGGGGAACTACGCCGATTCACCGGATGGGCGCCACCGTGGATCTTAGATGGGACGGAGAAACACTAACCGGAGTGGTGAATTCCGGCGAGCAGGTCATTGAGCTGAAGAATTCCTCCTTCGATCCCAGCACAGGCGCGGTGCATCTGGAGGCGGATGCCTTGAGTGCGGGCACCGTGGTTCACTACGTCATTACTGGCACAGTTGAAGGCCGGGCGATGTTTGGAACATGGAAGCACGGCGACGTGAAGGGAGACTTCAAGCTCCTGAAGACGTAACCTACTCGCGCGACATTTCTCGGCGAAGCCACGCACGCGCCACGGCCCAGTCCCGTTTGACTGTTGCGGACGATATCTTCAGGGCTTCGGCTGTCTCCTCGACGGAGAGTCCTCCAAAGAAGCGGAGTTCCACGATGGAACTTTGCTGCGGATCCATTTGTTCGAGTTGCTTCAGGGCACGATCGAGCGACTCCAGATCCAGGTCCGCAGGCCCCGGGCGTCCAGGTGCAAGCAGGTTCTCGCTCCAGGTAACCCTCACCGCGTGGCCGCCGCGTTTAGCACGGTGGCGCGCTCGCGCATGATCCACGAGTATTCGACGGACAACCTGTGCCGCCACTCCGAAGAACTGTGCCCGGTTGCGCCAGTTGACGCGGTCGTTGTCCACCAGGCGAATGAATGCTTCATGAACCAACGCGGTTGGCTCCAGCGTATGTCCAGGGTTTTCGGAGCGCCAGCACCGCCTGGCGATGCGCTGAAGCTCGGCATACACCAGCGGCATGAGGTCGTCCAGCGCAGACGGCTTCCCTTTATTCCACTGCAGCAGGAGTGTGGTGACGTCGGCGGCTGGTTCACTACTCAAATCAATCCTCGAGAAGAGATGGCGTGCGCGGATTGTCCTCTTTTCCAGTCTGGATTCGCAAATTCTTTCTTGCTTGTGATCCGATTTCGCGGAGAATGACGCGTCTCGGCACAGGAGGTTGAGGATCATGGGCAGGTTACTTGCAACGGTAGCGGTGGCGGCGCTCTTTCTGTGCCCCAACACATCGGCCCAGGCGGTTAACGCCAAGGTCACCGGATGGGTTACGGACGCCGCCGGAGCTTTGGTCCCTGGGGTCACGGTGACCGCGACGAATATGGAGACGGGCGTTGCCACCCCGACGCTCACCAATGAAACCGGCTTTTACAGCTTTCCGAGCCTGCAGCCGGGCCGCTACAGAATCAGCGCGACTCTGCCCGGGTTTTTTACACCCCCATACGAGAATGCTCAGCTTGGGAACGCCTCCTACGAATATCCGTTTACGCTCTCGCTGGCAGCAGTCGTCACCAACGTAGAAGTACCGGGCATGACGATGGATGCGATGATGTCTACGTCGTCGCAGTCCGCCGGTTCTGTGCTTTCCGAAAAGATGGTGAGAGATATGCCGACAGTCGGGAATGATGTGCTCGGTTTGGTGCGGATGCAGCTTGGAGTGACCATGGTTGGCGCGGGGCCGGGTATGTCCATGTCGGTGTCGTCAACGTCCCCAACCTTCAGTTATGCCGGCGTCGGCCAGATCTCGCTCAACACGACCCGCGATGGACTCAGTGTCAGCGAAGGCCGCTACAATAACGGCCTTTTTGCCACCACCCAGATCAATCCCGACCTCGTCGGAGAGATCCGGCTCATTCTGACGCCAGTTGATGCCGAATTGGGACGTGGCAACGGTCAAGTCCAGATCCAAACCCGATCCGGGACGAATCGGTATTCCGGAAGCGCTGTATGGAACATTCGCAATAGCGCTCTCGACGCGAACACCTGGAGCAACAACAGGTCCGTCGACCCCCTGACCAGCAAATGGAGCCCAAGCATTCCGGATTGGTTCAACAACCATCAGTACACCGTGAGCTTTGGCGGACCCATTGTAAAAAACAAGATGTTCTTCTTCGCGCAGTGGGACCAGCAACTCAACTCCCAGCGCAATCTCATAACGGCCGCTGCGATGACGGACACCGCGCGGCAGGGAATCTTTCGCTACTTTGAAGGTTGGAATCCCGGAAACGTGCTGACCCCGACGAACGTGGCAACCCCGATCATTGCGTCCGTGGATCAGGCCGGCAATCCGGTGGCGCCACCGACCAATCCCAACGGAACGACCTATACGGGAGGACTACGCTGCTTCAGCGTTTTTGGAACTGTGAAGGTTGATGGAACGCCATTCACAGCAGCCGATTGTCCCGGAGGCACGGCGCTGATGGGGCAGGCTCCGTGGGATCCGCGCCGTCCCGTCGCCGATTCCACCGGATATATTCGAAAGATTCTGGACAAGATGCCTTCTGCAAATTATTTCGGGCCGACCGGTGATCCTTCGACCTGGGTCAGCGATGGACTGAATCTGGCGTCTTACCGGTGGGTCCGCCACGGGAACGGAACCTTCGGACGACCCAGGGGTGTCACCGACGAGTTGTTTTATGGAACCGATCCGTTTGCGGAGCGCAAGCAGATCAACATCAAGATTGACCAGAATTTCAATTCCAGCCACAGGCTCAGTGTCAACTGGAGTCATGAACGCAATGAAGGCGAGACTAATGTGCCGTTATGGCCTGGTGGCCTGAGTTATTCGACAAGTCGCTCTCCGCACGTGGTCATAATCAACTTTAGCTCCGCACTCTCACCAACCCTTCTCAACGAAGCTCGTTTCGGACTCCGTTCTCAGAAGACGGACCTCGCTGCACCGTGGGAATTGGATGAGTCGCGGGACGCCGCGTTAGGCTACACCATCCCCGGAAGCAACGGACATGTGGCCATGGTCCTTCCGGGCGCGGGGAATTACAGTCTCGGAGGTTCGGCGATGGGTGTCATGAATGTGAATGGCTTTTATTCCGGCAACAAGAGTCCGCTCTACACCTATGCCGACACATTGAGTTGGACGGTCCGCAATCACGCCATAAAATTCGGCGCCGAAATCCGTTCCGCCCGAACGAATGGGTATGTTGCGGCCCCCACCAAGAGTTGGCCAATGGTCTCTGGCGGGGCCGGAGGCAACGCCTCTCCCCTTGCAAACCCGATCGCCGGCTTGCCAAACCTGCCACTCACTTCCAGGACGAATGCCAGCAATATGCTCTACCTTCTGGCCGGCTCTGTGAACAACGCGTCCATGCTTTACTGGATCGACGACCCCGCTGACGTGACAAATGGCACATGGGAAGACTTTCACACAAAACCCAGAAGACACTGGGATCAACGATGGAATGAGTGGGCTGTTTTCTGGAAGGACGACTGGAAGGTCAGGCACAACCTCACGCTCAACCTGGGCCTGCGTTACGAGTACTATGGATCGCCCTATCTCGCGACCGGTACCACAACCACGGCTCTCGACCACGGTGACGGGCTGTGGGGTGCTTTCCGAACCGGTGGAGGTAATCCCTTCGAACGATGGCTGAGCCCTGGCAATGTGTATCTGACCGGCTACGGCCCCAATGCTTCCGCGGCGGACGCGTTGAGATGCACTCCTCCGGCTTGTGATCCGAACACATTGACCACCTCTGAATTCGTCGGACCGAATTCGCCGAATTCCGGGAAGCGATTCCTCGCCGCGGATTGGAATAACTTCGGCCCGGCCGTGGGTTTCGCCTGGCGGTTTCCGTGGTTTGGCGAAGGGAAGACCACGGTTCGTGGCGGGTACCAGATCACTTATGGTGGAAGCTTTGGGGCGTTTGGCAGCAATGCCCAGAATTTTCTGGCTAACACGCTCGGGACGTTCAATTCGGTCAGCACGATCCTCAACGAGTTCAGTGGACAGTACCTCGATCTCCGCAGTGTTTCCGCTTTGGTACCCGTGCGGCCCACGATCAGGCCAGGACAGCAAGCGGCAATCTTTGGGAGTGTGAGCTCGGGGGATATTGTTGCCTATGATGCCCGGTACTCGACACCTTACGTGCAAAACTTCAACCTGTCGGTGTCCAGAACACTCCGGGACAACGTCAGCCTGGATGTCCGCTATATCGGCACGGTGGGCAACAAACAACAGAGCAGGATCAATCTGAACACTACCAACGTCTACCACAACCCGGAACTCTTCGAGGCAATTGAGATCACGCGCGCCGGCGGTAACGCCCTGCTGTTCGATCAAATGTTGGCGGGATTGAACCTGAACAGCAACGTAGCGGGATATGGGCCTGTAGGAACCGTCGTGAACGGAGTGCTGCAGACGGGGTCCGCCCATCTGCGGCGCAATGCCGTGTCGGCTGCTCCTCTCGCTAACGGCAATTTCGCCGAGGTCGCCACTCGTTTGAACGGCAACGCAATCGCCGCGGGCGGCCTTACGAGCCTGCCGCAAGGGCTTACCGGTGTGGGCGCCAGGCTGCTGCGAAACGGATGCGATCGCCTGGCGGCGGGCCAAACCACCGTGGGGCCCAGTAATCCGGCGCCGCTCCGGTGCTTTCCCGAAGATTACATTCGCGCCAACCCCCAGTTCCTCGGTGCTTTCTTGAACAACAACTCCGCTTCCTCCAACTACCACTCCATGCAGGCGCAGATCATGGTGCGGCCCACGCGAGGTTTCATGGCCACGGCAACCTACATTTGGTCCAAGAACCTTGAGATTCCAGGACTGTCTTACAACAATCTTCAAAGCGTCACCGCTCCGGATCATACCGATCCGAGTGACCGCAGAGGTGATTACACCTATACGGCCGGCCACCGCGCCCACGACTTTCGGAGTAGCGGCACGTTCGAATTGCCGTTCGGGCCGGGCCGACTCTTTCTCAGCAACAGGTCAGGATGGGTGGCGCGTCTCGCCGAAGGCTGGCAGACCAGCATCATTCTCACAATGACTTCCGGAGCTCGGGCCGACATCAGTTCCACTTACGGAGCCTCCTTACCGACGGGACTCTATGGAAGCAGCGTTCCAGATATCGTAGGTCCATTGTTGTCCTCGCACCCGCAGGGAAGCGTCCAATGGAATGGAAATAACGGAAGCTACTTCGGAAATTCGAACACGTTTGTAAAAGTCACGGACCCTCAATGCGCAGGTGTCACAACTGCCGACAGTCTTTTGACGGCTTGCACACTGCGTGCTGTTGCGATACGCAACGCGGATGGATCCGCGGGCCCGATTGTCCTGCAGAATCCGAAGCCTGGAACGAGAGGAACCTTCGGCCAAAGAACCGTCGAACTCCCCGGAGCAACGAGTTTCGACGCGAACCTCGCCAAGACGTTCCAGGTCAGCGAATCGGGATGGATCAAGAGCGTCCAGTTCCGAATGGATGCCACGAATGTGCTGAACCATCCGAGCCCGGGAACGCCGGATCTCAATATCAACAGTGACTCCCCATTCGGGATCATTACAACCAAAGAGGGCGGCCGTGCCTTTCAGGGACAGGTGCGGGTCAATTTTTAGAATGCGCCTCGGCGTTGTGTTTGGCCGTAGCGGGCAATGGTAGTGTGGCGCAGGTTCAGACCACAGTTCTGCGGAGGACAAATGGGATTACAAGCTGCTTCCTTGCTCTTAATGATTTGCACCGGGGTTCTGACCTTACATGCACAGAACAGCCCCGATCCTCTGAGCGGCATCTGGACCGGTGAGTGGGGACCAACGCCGAAAGACCGGAACAAGGTGTTGGTCGAACTGAAATGGGACGGCAAGAACGTTACGGGTTCCGTTCAGGGGCCAGGCAAGGTCGCGGGGCCGAACAGTGCCGACACGTCGTACGCCATAAATTTCAAGAAAGGCTCGTTTGACGCTAAGACAGGTACGCTACGCCTCGAGGCAACGGCGTATTTCCAGGGACACCCGGTGAACTACGTCATCAACGGCACCCTTCAAAACAATCTAATGACCGGAAGTTGGAAGCACGGCGACAAGAAGGGGGACCTCAAGCTCATTAGAAACTAGTTTCAGTCATGCACTTTGCGAGTTTCGCGGTCGCCCTCGGCTCGCGCCCTACGAAACTCCGCATGATTCGTGCAGCCCATTTGCAGCCCATTCGGCTGCACTCGACTTCGGAAGGTGAAAATTACAGCGGTTTTGATGCTGATAGTAGACGCCGAGACGCGCGATTGATCTTTAGATTCAATCGTCGTCCATTTTCCCAAGCTGGCAAGAATAGCTTCGCGAACACGCAGGTATGAAAAGGCGTTGCGCCAGTTCAACCTGCGCGTCAGGCGGAGCTCGCGAAAGGTCATGAAAATCAGTCGCGCCTTTGCCACACTCGCCATGACCGGAAGCAGGGAGATCGAACGTCCAGTGGAGAAGTCGAGGCCGACAAGTTGGCT
>Ga0068859_100001316_pt1 | contig 25336 bp, 19 predicted proteins | sample KBSSwiS22_FD_66585 | JGI IMG/M metagenome (GOLD analysis project Ga0068859, IMG submission 66585) | Switchgrass rhizosphere microbial communities from Kellogg Biological Station, Michigan, USA - KBS Switchgrass S2-2 | ecosystem: Host-associated > Plants > Roots > Rhizosphere > Soil ...
CCGTTTCACCCAGAAAATGGGCGGTGAGAGGCTTCCAGTCGAGATGCAGCAGCACGAGCCCAGCAGCGAGCAGCCAGGGGCCGATTTCTCGTCGCGCCCGCCGGTATCGCAACAACCGTAAAGCGGCACCCCAGGTCAGTATCCGATAAGAAAACTCTAGTGCGAAACGTAAGGTTACCGAATCCGGCCAATAAAGGCTTCTGATTACGGCAAAAGCCACCAGTACGACCGAGATCACTAGCACCGGCGCCAATAGGCTCCGGCTGTTCGCATAGATAAGGGCCCCCGCCGCAAACAGGCTTGCCGCCACTACGAATTCGGCCTCACCAATCGAAAGCGAGAGAGAGTTCGAAACCGAAGAAGCGAGGGCGTGAGCAGAGATAAAATAGGCCGTCCAGCCGACGATCCATACCATCAGAGAGCGTTCGCGAAGCGTACGAAGCACCAATAGGCTGGCTGCCAAGATAAGCAGCACAGCCATCTCTCGCGCCACCAGTTTGGGCACGGCGAGGCCGGCGACAGCCCCCCATGCACGCCATAGGATCGTGTTCATGCAAACCAACTAGCCGGTTTCCCTAAGGTTTTAGCACGATGAAACGGGGTAATTAGGCAGGTTTCCAACGATTTTGGTTACTTTGGGAATCAAGCCATTAAGGTACAATCGCCATACACTACTTAGGCCAGCCATGTCCGCAGAACGAATCCTTATCGTTGACGACGAAGACTCGATACGCGAAGTGGTGTCGTCCATGCTGACCTCCTCGAATTTCGTGTGCACACAAGCCCAGTCGGGGAAGGAAGCCTTAGCGCTATTGCAATCCGGCGAGGAGTTTGAACTGATGCTCTCGGACATGATGATGCCTGTCATGGACGGAGAGGCATTGTTGGCAGCCACAAAAGAGCGGTTCCCTGATATTCCGGTGGTCATGGTTACCGCCATGCACGACATTTCTATCGCGCTGAACGCGATTCGTAACGGTGCCTACGATTATCTGCTGAAACCGTTTGATCGCGAGCAATTGCTCGCCACTGTCCGCCGTGCTCTCGAAAACCGTCGCTTGAAGCTGGAAAACCGCGCTTACCAGACAAATCTGGAAGCCTTGGTCACCGCCCGAACTGAACAGCTGAGGCAGGCCATTACCACTCTCGAACAGTCTTACGACATCACCCTCGAGGCCCTCGGCAATGCGCTGGACTTGAAGGATGCTGAGACCGAAGGCCATTCCAAACGGGTTACAGCTTTCACCATCGCCATCGCCCGCGCTATGGGTTTGACGGCGGGTCAGATTCGTGTGATTGCCCGCGGCGCGTTCCTGCACGACATCGGCAAGATGGCGATTCCGGATGCGATTCTGCGCAAGCCGGGAGCTCTCGATCCCGAAGAAGTGGCCATCATGCGCGAGCACTGCTACCGCGGTTATCAGATTCTGAAGCGCATCCCGTTCCTGTCGGAAGCGGCCGAAATCGTCTATTCGCACCAGGAAAAGTACGACGGAACTGGTTATCCCCGCGGGCTCAAAGGGGACGAGATCCCCCTCGGAGCACGCATCTTCTCGGTGGCCGACACGCTGGATGCTATGACCTCAGACCGGCCCTACAGAGCCAAACTGCCGTTCTCCGTGGCTCGGGAAGAGATTCAACGCTGGTCGGGCCGCCAGTTCGATCCCTTGGTTGTCGCGACCTTCCTGCAAATGCCCGAGCATATCTGGGACGATCTGCGCAAGAGCATCGACGAGCAAATCCATCGCTTCGCATATTCCGCCGGCAAGAGCTAGTTGCAATTCCAGAGCTGAGCCTGCTCGACGAAGATTTGGTCCCTTGCCGTTTCCCGCGAACTCCCACAGCTGGCATTCGGACGGAACCGGGTGAGCGGTTGTGCCGAATTATCACGTGCATGCGAGCAAGGTTGCTTTTCTCCCGACAAGACGCGGCAACCTAAACACTTCAACTTGCTGTTTTCCTAAGGACGCTGTTAGCCTTATGCTCCGGTACCGAACCCGGGAGGAGCCTTTATGCCGAAATACGTGATCGAGCGCGAATTGCCCGGAGCGGGCAAGCTCTCGAAGGAGCAACTGCAAGCGATCTCGCAGAAGTCCTGCGGCGTGCTGAACAACCTCGGCCCACAGATTCAGTGGATCGAAAGTTTCGTAACCGACGACAAGATTTATTGCATCTATCGCGCGCCAAACGAGGCAATGGTCCGCGAGCACGCCTCTCAGGGCGGGTTCCCGGCAAACAAGGTATCCGAGGTCAGGACGATTATCGATCCGACCACCGCAGAGTGACGCAGGAACAGGAAACTCAGGCACCACCTACAGAAGTTTGATAGTTGCGATCTTTCCAAGTGATCGTTCCATTCCTGCGCGCCCGGGCAGACTTTAGGAGAAGGTAGGCTGCTAAGGGTACCCCAAACGCTAGGGCAAGAAAGCTATTCACCGCTCCGAATCTCCCGCAGGCGATTCTCGCGTAAAGCGATAACAGCGGAAGCAGATAGATGGACGCTCGTAGATGTTCGCCGGCGAGGCCGTCAACCGCCAATCCCAACATAACCAGTGAGAACGCCCACATTCCTAACAGCTTGACGGAATAGAGCACGGGCTGAGGAAAAAGGGTTGCCAAATTCTTCGTCCATCCCTCCTTCATTTGTGGCCAGCTGCGATACATTCGTGTTCCTACTGCATCACCTCCGTACCGGAACCAGATCTTCCGGCCGGAAGCTTTCACCAGCCGTGCTAGGGCCACGTCTTCCAGTAGATCGCTCGCGATCTTTTCATGGCCTCCAACCGCCTCGTACACATCGCGGGAGATCATTAAGTATTGCCCGTTTGCCGCCGCGATCGGCGATTTGGGGTCGCGAACCTTTGCCGGCGGATACCTGGCCGCCAGCTCTGCAAAGATCACCGGCATCACGGCCTTTTCTGAAAACGTTTGCACTTCCTGCTCGGGAGAGTAGGAGAGCAGTGCAGCGCTCTCGCGCTCAGCCTCCGCGAGGGCGCGGGCAAGAGAACCGGGCTTATGAAATGTATCGGCATCGGTAAACAGCAGCCACTTCCCTTTGGCCGTTTTCGCCCCGGCAGACATCGCGTTGTTTTTTCCCGTCCAATTTTGGGGAAGCGGAGGGGCAGAGATCACGGTCACCACCGGATATTGCTCCATCCGATCGACACAGCTTCCCCGGCGCGAAGCTCTTTCTAACCCCGCAAAGGACCGCGCAATCTCTCCCGTCTGATCCGTAGACGCGTCGTCAACCACAATGATTTCGAAGGGAATACCGGCCTGAGAAACCAGGGAGTCAAGACAGCGCCCCAGGCAAGCCTCTTCGTTCCGGGCAGGAACGATGACGGAAACGATGGGGAGCTCAACGCTTGTCATTCAGAACTAAGCACAACAACGATGCCGGAGCGGCAATCAGCAAGTCCGACGCGCTTCAACTTCGCTATTATATCTAGGTGAGTTTTATCCGCTCCGGTCTTCTCTTGCCGCTGATTTTCGTCAGCACCGCCTGCTATCGCGGCTCTAAACCGACGGGGATCGACCGTCCCGCACCGGAATTCACGGTTCAGGATTCCGATCGCAGGGTCAGCCTGAACCAGTTTCGGGGGAAGATTGTCGTTCTGAATTTTTGGGCCAGCTGGTGCCCTCCTTGTGTAGACGAGTTGCCCTCTCTAATGCAGTTGCAAGCCGCCCTCCGGAGCAAAGGCGTGGTGGTCCTAGGCGTGAGTGTTGATGCAGAAGCAGCCGACTACCAGAAATTCCTAAAAGAACACGACGTCAATTTCCTGACGGTGCGAGACCCTGGCGAGCAGAACAAGACCAACACCGGCGTCGTCGCTCCGGTCTCGTCCAAATACGGAACGTACCGCTTTCCCGAGACCTACATCATCGACCGCGATGGAGTGCTGCGTCGCAAACTGATCGGACCAGCTAATTTCACCCAGCCGGAACTGATGGAATATTTGAGCCGGTTGTAGAAAGGAGACTGGTGGGTAGTGGCTGGTCTTCTTGAGGATGTCGATTGCCATCGCCGAGACGTCTTCTTGGTACCGAGTTCAACTAGTCACGACGCCCTAGCTACATGAAGTCTTCCGACACAATCATTATCGGCGCGGGAATCATCGGGCTGGCGCTCGCCATCGAGCTGCGGAAGAAAGGGCTGCGCGTACTGATCGTCGAGCGCGGCGAACCCGGCCGTGAGGCCTCGTATGCCGCGGCCGGAATGCTGGCGGCATCTGGTGACGAATTCCCCCGTCTCCTCAAACCAATGGCGCAAGAAAGCGCCCGCATGTATCCCGAGTTTGTGCATCAGTTGGAAGACGAATCCGGCCTGAAGGTTGATCTGCGTCATCAGGGTACGATTCTCATCTTGTGCGACGGAGCTTTTCCCGAGACCGCGGAGCTTCTCTCACCCCAGCGATTGAAGTCACTTGAGCCGGAGGTTGCACTGGCCACCGTGCTCCCAGCCGGGTCGGACAGGGGGAAAACGGGTCAGGACATCTGTGCTGCCTACCTTCCCGAACGCTCGGTTGATCCCCACTCGCTCGTCGCGGCCGCATACAAGGCTGCCCGCCATCGCGACGTTGACCTCTCCTCAAACGCCCAGGTGAACTCGCTGATCATGGAAGGGGGACGCGTGGTTGGAGTCCAAACCGACAGGGCCAAGTACTCAGCCCCGATCGTTATTAACTGTGCCGGAGCGTGGGCGGGGGCGATTGCGCCCTGCGAATTTCCTATAAGACCCATCAAGGGACAGATGCTGGCCGTAGTTGAAGCACCCGCCTTACAACACGTAGTTCGTTCCCCGAAGGTCTACCTGGTCCCGAGAAGCGACGGCCGCCTGATCATCGGCTCCACCCTTGAGGACGTAGGCTTCAGGAAAGATACCGACGTCACTACCCTCGCACGCCTGTTTGAATCTGCCGTTGAGCTCGTGCCGGGTGTCGCCAAGTCGCGCCGCCATGAAGCTTGGGCTGGGTTGCGTCCAGCCACTCCGGACGAACTCCCTATCCTCGGAGAGACCACTGTCTCAGGGTATTTCATAGCGACAGGTCACTATCGTGATGGCATTCTTCTGGCGCCGGCTACCGCAACCGTGATGGCAAACATCGTCATCGGGGAACCGCCGCGACTGGATCTGACCCCATTCAGCCCTCTGCGATTCGGGAACTAGCCCTGGGCCGGCACAGGAGGGAACGAGAGTGAAAAAGAGGCCCAAAGTCGAAAAAATTAGACCACGACTGCGGATGTTCTTGATTCCCTGTAGCTGCGGCAACAGTTTCGCTGTTTCTGAAGGCTATGACCGTCGTGGTAGCGCTTGGAGCCGTTTCCCAGCCTGCCCTCACTGCGGCAAGCGCCACGACCCCAAAAATCGTTTACTAGAGCTCGGTTTTCAACCCCAGGGTTACTGGACAGTCGAAAAGTGTTGATCGGAACCTGCGCGAGCGAATCTATCGGGTCCGGTATAACAATTTGCTCCATTTTTCCCAGAATTTGCTATACTTCCGGCGCCTTTGCGAACCTCGGTAAAGCAGCTTTCTGTTTGCTGGACGTCTTCCCCCGGTTCGCGGACAGAAAGAGGGGCATTGTGAAGAACATCTTTGTTGGCAATCTCAGCTTCAACACTACCGAAGATGAGCTGCGCCAGCTGTTCGAGACCTACGGGCAGGTGGATCGAGTGAGCATTTTGACGGACCGAGAGACCGGGCGTTCGCGTGGCTTTGGCTTCGTGGAGATGACCAACCCTGAAGAGGGTGAGAAGGCCATCGCTGGATTAAATGGGTCGCAGTTTGGCGGGCGTACGATCAATGTAAACGAAGCGCGTCCGAAGGCTGAGCGAGCAGGAAGCGGCGGTGGGGGCCGCGACCGAGGCCGTCGTTAATCTTCGCGAAAAGCACTTTGCGCTCCATCTTCGGGTTGTGGCGCTTCAACTTCTCGAGCTCCCAAGGTCTTCCTGCGCTTCGAAGCGCCTCGATGTAAACTGATGATACGCGCCCGTAGCTCAGCTGGATAGAGCGGCAGCCTCCGGAGCTGTAGGTCGGGAGTTCGAATCTCTCCGGGCGCGCCATCCCCCCCAGGTCCAGCCCGGAGACATAGGTAACAGAACGTACCGGAGACATGGGTTACACTTTTGGCCCGAAGGGATTTTCGAGCGGTTCGAGCACCCGAGTCTCCAAATCGAAGTACCCCAAATCATAATTCATAAAACTTACGAGCCAGATGTCGTCGTGGACCTCCTTGATGCCGACGGCCTGTCCAGCAAAGACCTGGCTGAAATTGATCTTCTTGTTGCCGAGACAGATGCGGCCACAGCGGGTGACCACGATGGTTTTGTCGTGGAGGGGATAGTCGATGTCCGGCAACCTGGCGTGGGGACGCGGGGACGGCTGGTAGACCTCCGCCGGACATTTCATATCCAGAGCTTCGTGCGGGCGCTCGTGGTTGAAGAGCTCAAAGAATTTATCGAAGCGAGCTTGCTGTTGCAGAAAGTTGGGGCCGCCGGCTTGGTGGCTTCTTTCTTCAAGGTAAGATGCATGCGTTCGGGACGACCATTCTGTTGCGGAGCACCGGGTTTGATGCTCTCGATACCAGTGCCCAGGCGAAGCCGCCAGACCGCAAAGTTTGTCCGCCAACATTTCTGATTTTGACGAGGGAGAGAACTAGACCTGGGGCCCTATAAGGATCGGCTATACTCGCGGGGTGCCAAAGCGCCTTTTCATTGGCCTTCTGTTCTTGTGCTCGCACGTTAGGTTAGCGCAGACTCAGCCGGGGCCCCGGGTTCAGCTGAATTTTGAAAAAGGGAAGATCATTACGCACATTCCGTGCGCGCAACATCCCGAGCAGTCGTACGCTCTGTATTTGCCCTCCAATTATTCGCCGGATCGCCTGTGGCCAATTGTGTACTCCTTCGATCCCGTCGCAAGGGGCAACGTCCCACTGGAATTGCAGAAAGATGCCGCCGAGCATTTCGGCTACATCCTGGCGGCTTCGAACAATTCAAAAAACGGCTCATGGAAAGTACAAGCGGACGCTGCGGACTCGATGGTCAGAGACACCCATGCCCGCTTTTCCATTGATGACCACGCTCTTTACTTCGCGGGATTCTCCGGCGGGGCCCGCGCAGCCGCGCAACTGGCCCTTGTTTGCAAGTGCGCCTCGGGAGTGCTGTTAAGTGGGGTGGGGTTTCCTATCAACGCGACGCCGTCCCGCGATGCCGCGTTCGCGGTCTTCTCCGCCGTCGGCGAATTAGACTTCAACTTTCAGGAGGTCGTGCCTCTGCAGGAGAAGCTCGAACAAGCCGGCTATCCTCGATGGCTCTACCAGTTTGAAGGCCCGCACCAATGGGCTCCTGCCGAAGCCATGGAGCTGGCACTCGCATGGTTTCGCGTGCAAGCCATGAAAGCGAAGCGCCAGCCTAAAGATGCCGCCTTTCTCACCGCGCAATTTTCACAGGCCGTGGCCCACGCGAATTCCACGGAGATTGCAGGCGATCTGCTTGGCGCTTGGCGCGAGTATTTACAGATCGCGGCCACCTTTGATGGGCTGACAGATGTGACGGCTCTTCGCGCGAAAGCCGACTCTCTGGGAAAGCAAAAATCCGTGCGCGAAGCGGTCAAACAGGAACGCAAGGATTTCGAAGAGCAAACGCGTCTGGAAAACGACGTCCTGACCAACCTTCCTGCAACCAGCGAAAGAACTGACTTCCAACCTGACACACTGAGGACTGCAGAAGACAAGGCTCGCGACCTCCGCGTCCTCGCGGAACAGGGAAAAAGGACCGATCGTGCGCGAGTTTACAAACGTGCCTTGGCAGGCGCCTTCGTCGGAGCTATGGAGTCCGGCATTGGTTATCTCGACAATCGTGACTATTCACAAGCTGTTCGCGCTTTCTCATGCGCTACGGAGGCTGTGCCCGATTCCGAGTGGGCTTGGCGCAATCTGGCTCTCGCGAACGGCTTGAATGGAAATCGTAAGGATAGCCTTGCCGCCCTGAAGCGCGTGCGCGAGTTGGCCACGGACAAAGTGGCCTTTGTCGAGTGGACCAAAACCGAGCGGGCCTTCGAACGAATCCGCTCCACCCCAGAATTCCAGACTTTGCTCAAGACGAATTGACTTCAAAGAGCGGCTACCGGATCATTTCTGGTTGACCACATAATGGGGCTCGCGGCATGCACGAGCAGACGGAGAAGATTCTGACCGACTACATTTTGGCAGCCGTAGAGCACTAAAGCGTTTCAGAAAGACCTACTCCGGCCTTCACAGTTGCTCTCGAAGCCTGCATCTGCCCGGGGAATCCGCAGTCAGGCCCGTTTACTTTGAAGGCGGAGCTGCCCCTTTCAAAACCAACGACCGGTCGGTTTGTGTGTGTAGCTCGCGGCTCTTCGCCAATTCCGCCTGGGCTTTTGATTTCTTTCCGAGTGCCTGGTAAGCCCTCGCGAGCTGAAAATGTGCGTCGGACTGGGCGGGATCAACCTTGATCGCATGCTGGAAGGCATCGACGGCGCCAGCGTAGTTCCTCCGCTGCAGATATAGCTTCCCAAGGTCAAGATATGCGATCCGTATCTTCTGCGAATTCTGCGTAGCTTTCAGCAGCAATCCTTCCGCCGCACCCAGGTTGCCCCCTTCGAGCGCAATGTCCCCCAAATAGGCCTGTGCTTGCGCGTGCTTTGGGTTTAAAGCCAGCTCTGCCTCAAACTCGCGCTTTGCCTCATCAAACCTTCGCAGCTCCCAGTAAAGGTATCCCAGTCCGAAATGGACCTCGGGCTGCCTGGGATCGAGCTCGGAGGCGGCTTTGAATTCGGCAACGGCCTCCTCGGTTCGTTGCAAGCCGTCAAGAGCCTCTCCCATCAGGAGGTGGGCAGCGGGGGAATCGGGATTCTGCTGCAGGATGGCACGGAACTGTTCTTGGGCACAGCCATAGTTTTTGGACTTGAGGCAGCTTTGGGCCAAGACGTTGCGAAGTTCGGTGTTGCCAGGGTCTGAAGCGGTGAGGGGCTTAAGGACTTCGACGGCTTCTGAAAAACGAGCTGCTCCGTAGTAGGCCATGCCAAGCAGGGCAGTTGCCTGGACGCTTGTTGCGTCCATCGAGGAGGCGGCCTTGAGTGGCACAATGGCGGCATTGAAGTGGCCCTGCTTGAACTCCGCCAAGCCAAGATTCAGCTGCAATCCGGGGAGCTTCGGATCGAGAGCTGCGGCTTTACGATATGCGGTGACCGCTTCAGCATACTTCTGCTGCCGCGCGAGATCGAGACCAAGACTGGCGAAAGCAATGGAATCGCGGGGGTTGGCTTTCGCAACCACCCGCCAGATTTCCGCGGCTTCAGCAAATTTCCCCTCGCGCTCAGCTCGCTGAGCAGCATCGGGACCGGATGACTGCGCGATCGCGGCGGAGGCTGTCACAACAACCACTGCGATAGCAACGATCAGCAAGGACACGACACATGGTGGCCGTTCGCCGTCGGGTTGCCTTCGCGTTTGCAAGGAAGAATTCCCTATCCAAAGTTTACAGCCATATTTTCCAAATAGGGACTCTCTCTGGTCTCCGGCCCGCAATGTTCACCCATACCAACCTGGTTGTTTGGACAAGTCCCTTCTTTCTCAGACGAATGTCGGGACGTTTCTCCGAGGATCGTCTAGTGAATAGAGTCAAGCCCCCGTTCATTGAAAACGATCTGGCTTGTCCGGCTTGTCCATCAACGCTTCAATCGAATGCCGGTCCCGCCAGGACTAGGATTATCGCCGAGATACTCAAGAGAAGGGGATAGCCGCGATCATGGCACGGCTTTGCAGTCAACTGCAAGTCTATGAGTTCGAAAAAGGATCGTTCTTCCTTCTCCATAGTGGTCTGTGCAAGAGAGCTGCTTTTGGCGTATGGAGAACAAGAGCCGTCGAACCTCGCAGCACAAACTCGGTGTTCACAACATACTCGGTATTGGCCTCAGAGCATCTCTCCCGCTGAAGGGCTGCCATGAGAGCTTCGAACGCTAAGCGGCCCATTTTTGCACCTGAAATCCGGATGCTTGTCAGGGGAGGGATGGTGAACCTCGCGATTGGCACGTCATCGAATCCGATCACGGACAGTTCCTCTGGCACCTTGACGCCTCGCTCAAAGGCTTCCCGCATGACGCCAATCGCTGAGATATCGTTGGAGCACATGATGGCGGTTGGGCGCAGCCCTTTTTCAATCAGTCCTCGAAAGGCACGCCTTCCCCCCTCCATCGTATGGTCCCCTTCAACCACCAGGTGGGGATTAACGCGGATTCGAATCTCATCGAGCGCATTCTCAAAGGCGCGCTTGCGGGTCAAGGCTGACGGGAGGGTCAATGGTCCTGTTATGAAGGCGATCCTTCTGTGGCGCAGTGCTGCCAGATGCTGCACAGCTTGGCGGATTCCATGCTGATAATCGACCCTAAGGTTGGAGGCTCCAGGAAAGGAAGAATCTGTATCAACCAAGACGAGTGGCACCTTGCGATCCTGCAACTGACGCAAGACCTTTTCCTTCATTCCTGATGTGAGGACGGCCACGCCATCGACCCTCCTTTCGATCATGCGGCGAACCGACGTTTCCATTCGTTCGCGGTTATGCCGGGTTGAAACCAGAAGAATCTCGTAGTTGAGTTCTACTGCAGCATTCTCAAAGGACTGAATGATTTCGGGGAAGAAGGGATTGGTGATGTCGGAAACAATCAGTCCCAGAATCTGTGTTCGTCCCGAAACCAGGGCACGGGCCAGCGTGCTCGGGTGGTAGCCCATTTGCGATGCCACCTTCCAGACCCGCTTGGCAAGTCGTGGATGAACGGTGGGAACTCGGTTGAGGGTCCGCGATACTGTTGCGCTCGAGACTCTTGCCCGTTTCGCGACTTCTTCAATACTCATTCCCGAATTTGATCGGTTCCTGGTTGGCGGATGCACGGCGTCATTCTCAACGTAGCGTAGCAGGGTACCTGTGCTAACTCTGCCGAGGCGCCATTAACCTGGTGCGCAGGAGGGGAATCCCGTGCAACCCGCATCGGCGACAGGTGGAAACAGGTGCCTGGGCTTCCGCTGGGAACTCTTTGGTAGTAGCGGTCGGGGTGAATCCTCGCAAAGGCGGGAGCCATTGTCAAGTAAAATGAAGCAAGAAAACCCAGTACTAAATTGTTTTAGATCAAAAGCAAATCGGAAGACGAACGACGCCAAAAGTCATTGCCCGCGCTGCGTGCAGAGCACGTTTTTGACGCTAAGGTTACAATCGCGGGCTTGCCGAACATCGGCAGGGGTAAGTACGGCGACCGACTAGCAACTTAGCGACGGACTTGAATAGAAGTACGGGCATGTGGGAAGGGAAGTCACAGTGACTGACGGGCCGTTCGGCGTTGAGGGGCATTCCACTTTTTTCTGTCGCAGCAGAGATAAAACTGGTACTTGCAATCAGCGACATTCAAAATTATTGGTGTTCTCGGTGCCACCTGTTCCTTGTGCTGGGCGTGTTTAGGATACGGGCGCAGCGGGCCTGTCCTAGCTGGAAACGGAGCATTCGCACTAAATTTAGCCATGACGTCTGCCCATCCTTCTTCGGAAGATCAAGATAAGGCAGCGGGTTACTTCGGGTCCGGCGCCCAGGCTGCCGCGCTTGGCAAGCCGGGCGCGAGCAAAGAACCCTTGCAGCCTTGAAAACCCCGGGAAGATTCGGCCAAGCCTGTCGTGATTTTCTTTTCCGGGTAAGCCTTCTTCAACGCGGCGATGATGGCAGTTTCCTTTTCGTCGCCATAGGCTTTGGTAAGCGCCGCGTGCGACTCTTCTTCGTTCGCCTTGAAGACATGCGGTTTCCTTCTTCAGTTTACCGAGCCGATGGGCATGGGCGCGTTCGCTTGCCGGTCAGACTTGCGTCCAAATGTTCAATTTGAGCATGTCCTCGCTTTACGAGTCGTCATCCCAATTTTGGAGACTATCACATGGGCAGAAATCAGACCCCAAGTCAATGGCGTAGCCTCGTTCCGCACTCATCCCTATTCGGGCAATGCGTATTGACCATCAATGTGGAAATGACCGGTGATACAGGGCGCTCCCGTGTCAGGCTGGCCGCCACCGACGCTAATTGTGTAGTCTCCTGGAGTGATGATTGGATTGCCATCCTCAGTCACCATGCCCAACTCGCGCTGCTTCAACTCGAAATGAACTTTCTGGCTTGCGCCCGGATTGAGATGAATTCGCTCAAACCCTCGAAGAGCGATGACGGGCGCACCCTTAACCGGCGGGAATTTGAGGTATAACTGCACTACCTCGTCGCCTGGGACCTTTCCGCTGTTAGTGACCGTTACCTCAGCCCCGATAGGCTGTCCCGCAGCGATGCCCTTTTCCGGCACAATGAGATTGCTGTAGCTGAATTTCGTGTAGCTGAGCCCGTAGCCAAACGGATAAAGCGGCTTGCCAGTGAAATAGCGATAGGTTCGGTTTGCCATTCCGTAGTCTTCGAAGTGTGGCAACTGGTCAACTCCCTTGTAAAACGTCACCGGCAGCCGCCCGGCGGGATTGTTTTTTCCGCTGAGGGTTTCAGCCACTGCGGCGCCGCCTTCTTCGCCGGGGTACCAAGCGTCTAGAACAGCATTGGCATGTTCGTTGATCCAGCTGACGGAAAGAGCGCTGCCATTCATGAGAACCACGGTGAGGGGTTTTCCTGTCGCAGCGACAGCCTCCACGAGATCTTCTTCAGGCTGCGGAAGATCGATGCTGGTGCGATCTCCGCCAAGGAAGCCAGGTTCGCTGACCGGCATCTCCTCGCCCTCGAGCTGACTGGTGATTCCGACGACGGCGATGACAACGTCAGCATTTTTCGCGGCGGCAACAGCCTCCGGTGAAGGAGCGCTGCTGTACCTCGCCCAAAAAAGTTCGGCATGCGGCTTGCTGTTCCGGGTGCCATAAGAGATTTCGATTGCAACCTTGCGGCCCTTTTCGAGGTGAATGCGGCCTGCACCGGATGCGATACCTCGTGTACCACCACCGATCGCCGCTGCTACTTGCTTGCCATCGACCGTAAGCCTGCCGAATCCCGCGGAGCGAATGCCGAGCAAGAAGTCGCCAGATTCCGAGGGTGTCAGGGACCCGGTCCACCGCACGCCGAAGGTTTTCTTCCCGGCGACTTCTTTCGGGAGATCGGTTTCGGTGAGCTTTACGTTCGTCTCCGTACGGCTAACAAGAGGCGCCGGAGGCGGAGCTTGGCCGGTTTCCCCTCTGCTCATGCTTTCGTTGTAGTCGGCCTTAAGTCCCGGCTTGCCATCTGGAGTGGTCAGAAGACTATCCGGTACCGGCGTTCCATCCGCGCGAAGGAACTGCGTTCCGGGAACGAAGGTGATATTCGCACTGGGAAACTCAGCGTTGAGCCCATCGAGGATGGAGACGATATGAGTGGGCTGACCCGCATAGTTCCCAAGCAGGGGCCTGGTCTGATCGGCAAGAGGCCCAACCACGGCGATCTTGCCGATCCCCGCCTTTAGCGGAAGAAGGCCATCATTTTTCAGGAGGACCATCGACTCATTGGCCAGCTTGCGGGCGTGTGCGCGGTGCTCGGCACTGTCGAGTTCCTTCTCGTCGATCTTCGTGTAGGGAACCATGTCAGGAGGATCAAACATGCCGAGCCTTATGCGCGCGGTGAACAGTCGAATCAGCGCGGTATCGAGGTCGCTTTCGGGGAGATAGCCCTGCTGAACGGCGTCGATATAGGCTTTCTCGACCGGTTCGCCAAATCGAGAAGTGAAGGTAACGCACTCGTTGTCCATACCGCGAATGACAGAAATGGCGGCACCTTGCGCTTGGGTCGTACGATAGCGGTGGTTGGCGGCAACGTCTCTGACTGCGTCACAGTCCGAAACCACGTATCCCTGAAAACCCCACTTCCCACGCAACTGGTCCTGCAGCAGGTACTGACTCGCGCATGCCGGCTCGCCGTTAATCGCGTTGTAGGCGCACATCACCGATCCGGCTTTGCCTTCTACGACAGCGGCGCGAAAAGCTGGCTCGTATGTATCCACCTCGTCGTGCTTGCTCACGTCCGCATCGGCGAAGTGGCGCGTTGGTTCTGGCCCGCTGTGCACAGCGAAGTGCTTCGGTGTTGCAATGCCGAGGTAGTACTTGGGGTTGTCGCCCTGCAGACCGGTAACGTAGGCAACCCCCATACGCCCTGTGAGAAACGGATCCTCGCCATAGGTCTCCTGCCCGCGACCCCAGCGCGGATCGCGGAAAATATTCAGATTGGGCGACCAGAAATCCAGGCCTCCCATAATGCCGGTGTGCCCTTCGCGCGCGTTTTGGACGTGCTTGATGCGGCCCTCAATGCCAATCTGCGCCGCCATGGTGTGAATACCTGGTGCATCGAACGTCGCCGCAAGCCCGATCGGCTCCGGATATTCGGTCACTCCCTCGTTGATCACGCCATGAAGGGCTTCGCTCCACCATTGATACGCAGGAATCTTCAGCCTTGGTACGGCAGCAGAGTTGTTCTGCATCTGCGAAGCTTTCTCCGCAAGCGTCATATGGTGAACCAGGTCGGCGGCGCGCTGGTCGGGTAGAAGCTGGGGATTCAGGTAGGGAGGATTCGGGGATTCCTGCGCAACGGCATTTTGCAAGTCTGCCCCTATGAAGAACGCTCCCACAACAACAATCCCCTCGATGAGTCGCATCATGCGACGTTTCATTTTGTTCTCCATTCTGAATCCGAATTCTGGCCCGTTCGACGGCGCTGTCTGTGTAATCCCATGCTCAATCCGGCCTGGCGCTCCTTTTACCAAGCCCGTTCGGTATGGCGAGTGGATCGTAGGTCATGCCATCGGCCACCGGGCGCCGGTGTCAAATTGTTTCACAAGGGATCGCCTATATAACGGCTAACGTGAAGCAGACAAGTGAAATGAATCGCGCTATTCTTCATGCTTTGGTATCAGCGTCCACGTTTCTGTCACCAGCAGCTGGGTGGGGAAGGCTAACACTGCTGACGGCTCGTCGAAGAGAAGACGGCAGCATACCTCAAATCGGGAACATGACTTCAGTCTTTGCCTCAATGATCACCAATATCGATGCCCAAAGGTTGCATGAAAAATCGAACTGCCATTCTTGCAGCGGCTACTCTATTGCTGGCCGCCGCAGTTGAACCCGGAAGCGACCCAGCACGAGCAGCCAAAGCGCCCCAGGATCTCAGAGTCAAAATTGACACCTAGCAAACTGCGCAGCCTGTGCCGCCTTACGAATACAGCATGTTCATCGAACATCTCGGCGCGCTCATTTATCGCAGCCTGTGGTCCGAGATGCTTGCTGACCGCAAGTTCTGCTTTCAATCAAGCCCGAGGAATCCAAGGTGGCGGCACTCGCACTGGGCGGCCCCTTCCGCAATATGCAATTGTCCCACCCTTCACGCGCACTTTGCGACAGTGTGGAGATTCTGATTCTTAACTCAATGAGATTTTTTCGAATCCACCCTTCATCGGCACCAGCGAATATACAACGTATGTTTTGGACTAGAAACAGACGTTCCCAGCAAACCTGGAGTCAGTTCGTCGGCCAACTATTTGCCGGGTAGCAATTCATTAATTGCGAGGACATAAGTCGTCACCTTGTTGAGTTTGATGTTTGAGCGCGAAGAAACAAGAACAACCGAGCCGTCTGCGCCGCTCGCTGATTTTATATTCTTCATTAGAACCCGTTTCTTAGAGATGATCGATGCTGGCGCACCCGCGTTCATACCATTGTCCTGCTGAGTCGACAACTTCTGAGCCGGATTCGGTGGATCGGTGGTATCGACGGTGGGATCGACTCCGCCCCAATTCCTTTTTTCGCCCGGCGGAACATAGGAGAGGTCCGGGGGAGCCATCGGCGCCGGCGGATAATACCACGCGGTCACAAAGACCCTGAATTTCGCCCCGCCATTTTTCCATTGCGCCGAATCCATGCAAATCGCAAGCCTCGATGGAGAATTTTCTGATTTCGCCACCGACTCGATTACCTCGCCCAAAATCACCGCGCCCCGAGGAAGCACTCCGCCCTCAATCATTGTGCCCATCACCAGGCGCGCTTCAACCTTTGTTCCCACGGGGGTCTTTCCCGCTTCTACAGTTTGCCGCAGGGTGATCGGCAGTTCGCATTCAACACAACCATGGGCAGTTCTCGTCCCAGTGTCTGCAGGTGAAGAGGCTCCAGCCTCCGCTACCTTCTGATCCTTGGGGGCTTGAGCTAGAAGAACAGCTGAGCCGAGAACAATCGCGCATGCCGCAAGACCTGCTGCTTTGATTTTGTGAGACATCACTCCTCCTTGCGCGAGAGCGTGCGCGGGAAAGTATACTGCGTCTATGAACTCTAGTTGTCGCCTACCGCAATCCACTTTTTCATACGAACAGCTGCTGGCGGCACCCTGGAGATGTTGGGCGACTGTTCGGCGACGCGCAACCAGCCGACGCCGAGGGTAAGATCAAACATCGAACCCTTGGGTAGCTACAGCATGAAGCGGGCGATCGAGGAGCGCTTCATGCTCGCGTTTTCCCAGATCATCGCGAGCATTTGATGAGCGGCTCGCTGGCGAGCGACCATCATGGCCATGCGGCTTGGATTTGTCTGCATGTTGGAGATTTCTTTTCTTTTCAGTAAGTAATCGCACCACTATCGGGTACGCGTGGCGCTGCGCCGAGATTTTCCCTGCAATTCGATATCTCTCGGCTTAATCGGTCCGGACGAGAGGAAAAATATCAATGATCTCTTTCATGTCCTCCGCCGATAACGGCTGCTGCAGCACCATGAGCTGATGGCGGACAAGGTCGAAAGGGAGCGCAGCCAAGCGAGGCGTAAGCTTCTCAGCAGCGACTTCTCCGCGTCGAATCCCGCGGGCTAGAATTCCCGCCCAAGAAACTCAGCAGCAAGGAGCTACCAACGAAGAGCTAGAAGCTGTCTGCAAACAAATGTTCAACCGGGCTTGATATTTCGAATCTGAGCTTACTTTGCCGGCGATTCGATGGCAGCCAAAACGTAGGTCGTCATCTTATACAACCTGATGTTGTCATGCTGGGACACAAGATCGAGCCCGTTATCAGGCACAGGCTCGATCACTACATTCTTCATCGGGACCGGTCGGCTAGAGAGCGTCAGAATATTTGGCATGGCTTCCTGGACCGCCTCTGAGTTGCCGCCCGCAAATGATGGTTGCGACATCGGGGAAGATGAGGACTGGTTGGGTCCATTCGTGGTTCGGGAGCTCGGGTCAGGAGACTCAGTCGGCGGCCCCTGAGTGGATTGGCTGACCATTGGGTAGTACAGAGGCATGAGATAGGCCTTCATCATGCAAGTGGATTCATCCTTCCACTTCGCATTCTCCATTCGTATTCCCAATCGGGATGGGGCGGTGGCGCTCTTCCGTACCGACTCGAAAACTACACCGGTGACCACGGCATTGCGAGGAATGACGATGCCATGAAACTCGGTCGCAACTGCGAGTTTCCCTTGCACCTTAGTTCCCACTGGGGTCTTCCCGGCCTCGACGCTCTGCTGCAGAACCACGGGGAATTCGCGCAAAGGGGACGACTTCTGTTGGCCAATGACAACGCGAGAACAAAAAGCGATCACCGCTGCAAGTACGAACAGGGTTCGAGTTGACATGGTTCAATTCCTTAAGTAGTGAGCGCAAACCCACTGCGGTTTCGCTTTAGATACGTTTAAGCAAAAAAGACTGCTCACACCTGATTGGATGCGAGCAGTCGAACAGATGGAACTGTAAAACCCTGTCATCCCGCTCGCACACGATGTGCGAGCGGGACTAAGGTCAAATTCAGGTTAGAAGTAAACCTTCCCGGCGAGCTGGATTAGTCTCGCAGGGTAGGCCGACGTGTACTGGCCGAAGGTACCCTGACCGAAGTTGTTGTTAACGTTCTGGAACTGGGTGTGGTTAAAGGTGTTGAAGCTTTCGAAACGAATCTGCAAACCGCTGGTTTCGCCGAAGGCAAAGGTCTTGAAGAGAGAGAGGTTCCAGTTGTCGCGTCCCGGCCCACGCAGGGCGTTGTGGCCGAGATTGCCAAAGGTCCCAGCCGACGTGACGCTAGTAAAGGCTGCGGGATCGATGTACTGGATCTTCTGTGGGCCCACGACCTGCTCCTCATATCTGATTTTGCCGGTTAAGTCAGGACGGTTGTTGTTCCCAACGACGTTGTTAGCAATAGGCGTCGTGTCGTTGATGTTAACTGGCAATCCGGACGAGATTGAGATGATCCCTGAGACCTGCCAGCCGCCCAGCGTGGACTTCAAAATTCGGCTGGAGCTGCTGCGCAGTACCGGGATGCTGTAGATGAAGTTGGCGGAGAAATTGTGGGTCCGGTCGAAGAGGCTGGGCCCGAGATCGTACCGCCATCCCAAGTATGGGTTGGTAACAGCATTCAAGTCCTGCCCGCTGCCACCGGTCGATGGATCGATGGAGCGCGAAAGAGTGTAGTAAGCACGAAGCTGCAGGTCCCTGGTGAACTGTGAGTTCAAGTCAATCTGCAGGGAGTTGTAGTGGCCAGTCGCCTCGTTCTGCGCCATGTTCAGGTGTCGGAACCCCTTGTATGGCAGAGTCGACGCCGCCGTGTATTGAACAGCGTTTGAATCCACCAGCGGGAGCTCGGCCAGCGAAGGCAGGTTGATGTTGCGATAGTCGTTCAGGTGCCGGTTCACATTGCCCACGTACGAGGCAGAGAGAACCGTCTTGGGACCAAACGAATGCTGAATCCCAGCGCTGTATTGAGTACTGGTTGTTGGCTTGTAATTATTGATAGCCAAGCCACCCGGGTTAAGATCCGCAGGCTTAATGGTCGCGAAGGTGGGTGGGGCGCCCGAGGAAAGCAGAATATTCGGGTTTTGCAGCTCCACGGCGGTCGCGCCAGCGTTCAGACTGAAGGGGATGTTTGGACCGGCATTGTACATGTCGTTGCCTTGAATGCGCTCGTACATAATGCCAAGTCCGGCGCGAACGACCGTCTTGCCACTACCGGTCAGGTCGTAAGCAAAGCCGACCCGCGGGCCGAAAGTCGCCCAGTGGTTGTTTACTAAGCCCTTCGGTACGCCGTTCTGTCCGGGGACCCCGATTCCGTTCAGGTACAGAGGAACACCCGCCAAGGCCCCGCTCCCAGTGGTAACGCCAGGACTCTGGACGCCGCCGCAACCAAGTGTATCTCCCGCGCTGCAGATGTTCCCTGCGGTATCAATCGTGGCAGCCTGCGCTGGATCGTAGAGGTTCGGATAGAAGTTCCCCATTTTGTTGTTAACTTCGTATGCGTGAGGTATGCCATCCCACCGCAAGCCAAGGTTCAGGGTCAACCGGTTATTCGCGCGCCAGTTGTCTTGAACATAGGCAGCCCATGAAACGTTAGGCCACGTGCGCACGTCCTGAACAGCAAGCTCGCCATAACTGTTGGCATTGCCAAGCAGGAAATCGGCGAAGGCATTTCCAGTGAAACTACCGTTGAAGTTAAAAGCCCCCTGGGTAGTTCCAAAGAGTTGCTGCTTCTTCTTGTAGAGCGACCAGCTTCCACCCATCTTTAGCTGGTGCGCGCCTTTGGTCCAGGAGACGTCATCCCGGATCTGATAGCCATTGGCGGCGTTGACCCACGGCCAACTGGAGATCTCGAAATTCGCCCCGAATGGGTTTCCGAGGTCGATGTTGGGAATGCGATTCAATGGGTTCGGGTTCCCCGTGAAGAAGCGCGAATTAGTGAAGTCGCACGGCGCAGAGCAACTCGGAAGAGACAAGCTGGTCAGGCCCGTGGCGGCATAAGGAGTGATGTTAATGCGGTTGCCGTTGTAGTTAAAGGCCATTTCATTGAGAAGAGACGAGCTGATGGTGTGCGTGGCATGGACAACGGCGCTGTAGCCGGGATTGTTGAAGGTGTCTCCAACCGTGGGTAAATTGTCACCGCTCCACTGAGCCGTGGCGTACCCTTGGGAAACTTGTTCGGCAATGAAGTGGCCAAATACGGAGAACTTATCGGAGAAGTTCTGGTCAATGCGGACCATCTCCTCCTTCAGATTTGTTTTAGCGTCGGCGCCGCCGCGGAACTGGCCCTGGCCGTTGGCGATACCGGTGGTAGGTGGCGGCAAAAAGCCAGTACCGAGGAGAGCCGTCGCGTTCGGGTTAATCATGCAGGAGGGGATCACATTGCCAGGAAATGGCGAACCTTGCACGGTTCCGGCTGGCGCAACCCCGCCCGGGCAGTTAGCAAACAACACAGAAGGAGCTACTGCGCTCGGGACTGTTATCGTAGGAGCCGAGCTGAAATCGCCACCGTAGGTCGCGGTATCAGGAACCGTTACGTTGCTTGACCCGCCTTCCAGGTATTTGCGCCACTCCATGTTGTAAAAGAAAAAGGTCTTGTTCTTAATGACCGGGCCGCCGACGTTGAAGCCAAAGATGTTCCAGCGCAATTTTTGCTTGCTGGCTTGGACCGACTTGGGGAAGAAGTAGTTGCGAGCATCGTAGGCTTCGTTGCGGTTGATTTCCCAGGCCGAGCCGTGGAATTTGTTAGTACCCGACTTGAGAACCATGGTGACCGTTCCGGCTGAAGAGAGGCCGAAGTCAGCTCCGTAGTTGGAAGTCAATTGGCGCATCTCGGCGATACCCTCGGTAGAAGGCGCAGTGGTCACGCAGCCTCCGCAACCGCGGTCGTAGTTCTCACCGCCGTCCAGCATGAAGACATTGTGGGCGGTGCGCTGGCCGTTGAAGCTGACGCCCGTGTCGCCTCCCACCGCGAGATCTTTGTAATTCGTAATATTGTCTGATGCTCCGGGCGTCAACGCAGCAAGTTGGAAGATAGTACTTCCAGCCACCGCGACATTACTCAATTGAGCGCTCGTCATGATATTGCTCTGCTCGGCGGTATCCGTCTGAACGTGGACAGCCGCCGCTTCGACCGTGACGCTTTCGGTTGCTGCGCCCACCTGCATTGCGAAGTCTGCGCGGGTGCGGTCGCCTACCTGAAGCACAAGGCCTTTCTGTTCGGCGACCTTGAGGCCGGACGCTTCAGCCTTTACGTCGTAACGGCCGATGTGAACGCTTTGCAGCACATACTGGCCTGCTTCATTGGTGGTGGCAGTGCGCGCTACGCCGGTGTCCGTGTTCGTGGCGGTAACCTTAGCGTTAGCAACTACCGCGCCCGTCTGATCGGTTACGGTGCCGACAATGGTTGCTTCCTGCGCAAATACCTGCAGGGAAACAAAAAGGAAAGCGATGGCTGCCAGCGACATAAACCGCCAATTAAACCGCGCCGGTAACCCTCCCAGTCCCGAAGTGGTGGATGAAAGCTTCATGGCATTCTCCAAAAGGGATTGCGCGCTGCACACAACTATGGTTGTCGTGAGTTCGCGGGCACCAGCTTCGGATGGGTTAACATACGTTGTCAAGCATAAAATCGTTCCTATAACGATCCTAGATCGATTTAGTTAAACGTTTAAGTCCAACAATGTTGTGGGGATAATTGCCTTTTGTGGTTCCATGTGCCAGACTTCGGGGGCAATATGGGCTCACGACGAAATGGAACGAATGGGCAGGAGAACTCGCGCCGATCCGCTCGTCCCGATCTAGCAAGGGCCGCAAGCTTAAGGGATCTGGCGGATTATTTGGGGCTTGCCCCGGCGACGGTGTCCCTAGTCATGAACCACGCTCCGGTGGCCGACACCATCCCCCTCGAAACCAGAAATCGTATCTTTGAGGCAGCCCGCAAACTGGGATATCGCCCCAACTTCTTCGCGCGATGCCTTCGGGCCCAACGCAGCTTCACCATTGGAGTCATGACCCCTGAAGTTAGCGAAGGCTACAACGCTACTGTCCTCAGCGGGATCGAAGACCACCTTCTGCGTGAAGGTTACTTTTATTTTGTGGCGAGCCATCGCTTTCAGCCCGACCTAATCGAGGAATATCCGGACCTCCTCCAGTACCGTTCGGTAGACGGAATCATCGTGCTGACGGCTCCCTGGCACCGGGCGCTCTCGATCCCTGTGGTTACGATTTCCTGCCACCACAACGTGAGAGGCGCGACCCGAATTATCCTCGACCATCGCCGGGCAGCCGAGCTTGCGCTGCAGCATCTCTGGGGACTCGGCCATCGCGAGATTGCGATCATCAAAGGTCAGTCTTTCACCCCGGACAGCGAAGTGCGCTGGAGAAGGATCACGGAAGTCGCGAATCATGCCGACCGCCCGATTTCTCCGAAGTTGGTGGTCCAACTGGAGGACAATCTGGCTTCTCCCGATCTGGGATACCGCGCGGCAAAACAATTGTTGGCCAGCCGACGGCGCTTTACAGCGATCTTCGCCTTCAACGATCTCGCCGCCATCGGTTGCATGCGAGCAGTCCATGAACATGGGCTGCGCGTTCCAGAGGACATTTCCATCGTGGGCTTTGACGACATCGACAGCGCCGCCTATCAGAACCCTCCCCTCACCACGGTTCGTCAACCTTTGAAAGAGATGGGAAGAATGGCGGCTCAGACAGTTCTCAGTCGTATCGGGATAGCCAACCAAGAAAGCCACGAGATCGTGGTTGAACCGGAGCTGGTGGTTCGTGGGACGACGGCGCCGGCAAACTCACTCAAGCTCGCTTAGCTCAACCTTCGCCCTATTTCTGCCGAAATCGAGAGTCAGCTTCGCCATTTCAACTCGGTGGGACCGGCAATGGGATGCCTCATCTCGCTTCCGCTGCGCTTGGCCTCGAGGTGAGCTGCTTTCAGCGCAAAATACCACTTCGCGGGACGGTCAGAATCGTCGATCAACATGAGATGAGGATTGTGCTTGAGCCCTTCGCTCTGCAATTCCATGGTGCGACGATCCTGCTCCACAAATTTCGCGAACACAAATTTCAGCAGCAAAGGCCCAAATGGGATCCAACGAAAGATGTTCCAGCACGCGACAACGTCGATCCGACAACGATCTCGTGTAATCGGGGTAACGGTTGTCAATGACGAGAACCAGTACTTCCCTGCCTGGATGGTTTCCATTCGCAGGTTCGGCAACACGAAGTCGATGGTGGTTGTGATCGACTCCGCATCGGCGTACATGCGCAGAAGTTTGTAAGGCGCACTGTTCGAACTAGGAGTATGCGCGCTCATGCGGAAGCCGTTCGGAATCGGCTCAAACCGTTTCCGCTTTTCATGAATGCTGTGGCGCGTCCGCCACCACCACGCCTGATGCACAAACGGGCCGTGGGCGGGATCCATGAGACCGATGATCCCATGATCGACGCTACAAGGCAGGTCGGCCGTGAGATATGCGATCTTATATTTGTCCGAAAATTTCGAGACTTGCGGCGCAGGCCAAGGCGGCTCTTCACGACGACTAAACCCCGCGCCTGCAGGACCCGGGTCAGGAATGAAGACCCATAAGAAGTTGTCGCGTTCTTCGCAGGCGAAGTTTCCGCAAAAAACGCGATCAATTTTGAGGCTCTGATCGGCCGTTAAGGAGGGAATCAGCCGACATTGACCAGTTTGAGCGTCAAATTTCCATCCATGGTAACCGCACTCAACCTGGCGCCCATCGAATTGGCCGCAGTGGAGCGGCATGCCGCGGTGGGGGCAGGTGTCCTGTAAGGCAAACGGCCGGCCGTCGGCGTCACGCCCGATCACCAGCGGGGTTTCAAGGAGCGTAGCCTTGTGCAAAGTACCTCTCCCCAGCTGATCCGATGGCAGCGCGCGGTACCAAAACCCTGTCAGCATCAACGAATCTGGCAATTCGCGCCTTGGCATTTCGGCGGTGGACATGGAAGCGCCAGCCTAACATAAGGCCTATGTCGATCGGAGGTTCTTTAGGCTCCGCGCCTGCTCTCGATGCGCGAGAATGTAAGCGGTCGTCGGGAGACACCTGTAAAGGACGTGATGAGTCGGGAAACCGCCTAAGGGATGGGATTTTCGCCAGGGATCGTCTTACGACTTCGATTCTTCCAATCGGAAATATGAATGCTACCCGATTTCCCACGTTGTATCGTGAGTACTGAGGACCTTCGGATTCCCGGCGAATAAGTCAAACCACTCATGAAACTTGGCGGATTCCTGTTGCTGCTTTCTGGATGGGGCATTGTGATCGCAGCTCTCGCGCTGCTGCACGGCCACATGGTCGCTCCTTTTATATATGCAGGGTTCGCAGTTGAAATCCTCGGCTTAGTGCTGGTGTTTCGCGGACACCTCCCCGGCCGCGAGGACGCGGCATGAACCTTGACGGCCAAGTCTCCTTCGCACTTGCCCTCATGTTTATTCTTCTCGTCCCGTTTGCCATAGCGGGCCTTGCTCTGATCAACACTGGTCTCGGACGATCACGCAGTGCCGCTCACGCAATGACAACTGCGCTCTGTGTCGTTGCCGTCGCCATCCTCGTGTATTTCATTTGTGGCTTCGCTATGCAAGGGTCCGGAAATGCTCAGACTTTCCCGCCGGAACCCAAGACTGAACCCCAACTCTTCCTGCACGGCATACGTTGGGGTTCGTTGTCTTCTATGAGTGTTCTGTTGTGGATCGAAGCGGCAGGCCTTGCTTCATTGATTCCGCTGGGAGCGGCAAGCGACCGCTGGCGGCTCGGTCCCGCATGCGCGTCTACCGCCCTGTTTTCGGCCTGTACTTTTCCCGTGTTTGCACGTTTATCCCAAGGACTCTGGGTGGCTGGAGGACAAATCCATGATCCAGGCGGATCCGGCATCATTAACGTCACGGGCGGACTGACGGCTCTGGCCGTCGCCTGGCTGTTGGGGCCACGCTCTGGCAAGTACTCTGCGAACGGAATGCCCGCTGCCATCCCTGCGCACAACGGAGTCTTCGTTCTCTTTGGCTGCCTCCTGGCATGGGTGGGCTGGATTGGCCTGAATGCAGCGGGTGCAATCGTGAACTCTGCGCTCCCGTCATCCGAAATCTCAGCGCGCTCGGTTCTGGCCATCCTCAACACCACAGTTGCCGCCGCCGCTGCCGCACTCACGGCTGCCATCACCACCCGAATTCGCTTCCGCCGCCCCGACGCGTCTCTCATCGCGAACGGATGGATGGCAGGTCTTGTAGCCAGCAGCGCCGGTTGCGCGACACTGAAACCAGCCACGGCCATCCTCACCGGAATCATCGCGGGCGTGCTGGTCGTCATTTCGGTCGAGTGGTTCGAACTTCACCTCAAAGTGGACGACCCCTGTGGCTCCGTATCGGTCCACGCTGTGTGCGGCCTCTGGGGGCTGCTTGCCGCAGGCATCTTCGTCGGGAGCGCGGGTCAATTCACCGCACAAATGGTCGGCATCGCGACCCTGCTGGGCCTGATTTTCCCCCTAACCTATGGATTGAATTGGCTGCTCAACCGCTTCATCTGGTATCGCGTGGCGCCCGATGGCGAGCGCCAAGGCTTAGAC
>Ga0068859_100001317_pt1 | contig 25325 bp, 21 predicted proteins | sample KBSSwiS22_FD_66585 | JGI IMG/M metagenome (GOLD analysis project Ga0068859, IMG submission 66585) | Switchgrass rhizosphere microbial communities from Kellogg Biological Station, Michigan, USA - KBS Switchgrass S2-2 | ecosystem: Host-associated > Plants > Roots > Rhizosphere > Soil ...
GGCTGCTGATGCAGCTCAACCGGGACCAGTTCATCGCCCGCCGTGGCGTCATCGTCTCGGGCGCCTCCGGCACCGGGAAGACCACCGCGCTGACCCAGCTCGGCCGCACCCACGAGCGCCGCGTCCGCCGACGGCACCCCGCAGATCGCTACCGGCTGCCGGTCGTCTACGTCACCGTCCCGCCCGCGGCGACGCCGCGGATGCTCGCCGTCGAACTCGGCCGTTTCTTCGGCCTCACCTTCACAGCTCGGGCGAACATCACCGACATCGTCAACGCCGTCTGCGCGACCGCCGCCCACACCAGCGTCGACCTGGTCCTCGTCGACTTTACCGACCGCAGTTGATCTGTCCGTAGTGTCCGTCCCGGCCTGTGGCTGGGACGTGCCGTACTCGTTTACCGACCGGGTCCGGGACGTCCGTCCTGTTGGCGGCGTCGGTAGACGGAGGGCACGTGGTTCGCGCGGTTGTGGTCGGGGATCTGCGGGTGCAGGAGATCCGGCGGGGGGATGGACGGCGGTCGTGGACGATCGTCTGGCCGGAGGGGACGGTGCACCCAGAGGCGGGCAGGTTCCTGCGCCGGCATGAGGGGTCGGGAACGCAGCGGACGTATGCCTACCTGCTGGTGGATCATCTGCGGTGGCTGGAGCGGGAGTGCCTGGCCTTCGACGCGGTCAGGCTGTCCGACCTTGAGCGATACATGGGGATCCTCGGCGCCGAGGTCGCGGGGCCGTTCGGCGAGCCGTGGCGGGTCGGGAAGCGTCCATACGGGCAGGCTGCGCTGACTACGACGGCCGCCTGCCTGAAGGGGTTCTACCTGCACCAGGCTGCCCACGGGGTGGGCGCCGAGCTCGGTGGCGCGCTGGATCGCGGCCGGCTGCCGTCCCGGGCCGACCGGCGCCGGGCGTTCCTCGGGCATGTGACCGCGTCGATGTCGGCGAACCCGCTGGCCCCGGCCGGGCCGCACCGCCGGCATCCGAAGATGCTCCCCGACGGGGCACGGGAACGGCTGCTGGCCGAGGTGACGTCGGCTCGGGACCGGCTGGTGGTGACCTGGCTGGCCGACGGGGGGCTGCGGATCGGTGAGTTGTGCGGGCTGCACCTAGTCGACCTGCACCTGCGGGAGAACGCCGCCTGCGGGCAGTGCCGCGCTCCGCATGTCCACGTCTGTCACCGTCCCGGCAACCCGAACCGGGCCGAGGCGAAGACGAAGCATCCGTGGCGGGTCGAGGACGGCACCGTCGTGGGTGGGCTGGTCAAGCGGGTCAGCCCGGCGATGGTGCACACCTACTTCGACTACCTGACCAGCGAGTACCCGCGCGGCCAGGTCGGGCAGGGGATGCTGCTGGTCCAGCTGCATGGCCCGAACGCCGGCCAGCCGTGGGCGCCGGTCGCCGCCCGCCGCATGCTGGCGCGGGCGGGCAGACGCGCTGGGTTGGGGGTGATCCGGCCGCACGCGTTCCGGCACTCGTTCACCAGCGCCGTGCTGGACGCCTCGGACGGGAACCTGCTGATCGCGCGGGACGCCGGCGGGTGGGCGTCGACCGCGATGGTGGATGAGATCTACGGCCACGTCGACGTCCATGACCCGGCGTTCGATGCTGCGCTGCGGGCTGTGTGGGGTGAGGGGCGGTGAAGCGGGCGGACTACCTGTGGCCCCTCTACGCCGACCGGCCGGAGCGGGCGGTCCGGGACCGGTTGGAGATCTTGACCGCGCTGATCGCCGCACCGTCGTTCGACCCGATGTTCCGGGGCGATGTCGTGTCGATCCCCCGCGGCCATCCGATCTACCAGTGGGACTGTCTGATCGCCGGCTGTGAGCGGGTCCGCGGCTCCGGCGACCTGTGCTCGATCCACCGACAGCGGTGGGCACAGGCGAAGGAGCGGGGTGTCGGCAAGGCCGCGTTCATGGCCGCCGCCGAGCCGCTGGCGGCGTCGGAACGGCTCGAGGAGCTGCCCTGCCAGATCTGTCCCGGCCGGCCCGCGGTGCGCAGTGACCTGCGGCTGTGTGATCGCCACCGCAACCGGTGGACCGCGCACCATGCCGAGGCCGGCGAGGGCGCGGACTTCACGAGCTGGCTGGCCGACCAGACGGCCTACCCCGGCTACGGGGAATGCCAGGTGGCGGTCTGCCCGGAGCTGGCCGCATCACCGCTGGGGCTGTGCAGCGGGCATGCGACCCGCTACCGCCACGACGGCCGCCCCGGCGGCGCGAGCCTGCCGGCGAGCTGGTGGCAGCGGTTCGAGCACGCTGGCGAGCCGGTCCCGGTCGATTACACGGACCAGCGCCGGTTCCGGTCGTGGTGCACGACGGTGGTCGCGATGCCGTGGCCGGGGCAGCTCAACCTGCGCGGGCTGCGGCCCCTGCTGCGCGCCGAGATCCAGTGGGGGCTGTTCATCCACACCCGCCGACCCCGGGCGACCCGTTGGGACATCGGCTGGATCCGCAGCCTGATCACCACCTGCCGCGCCCACGACGTCGGGTCGCTGGTCGACCTCGACCTGGACGCCGGCACCGCGTTCTCCGGCGCGATCGCCAAGGAGATCCTGCACGAGCTACGGCTGGTCTACTTCACCCCCGAGCAGGCCAAGGAGGCCGGTTTCCTGGAGACCGACCATTTCGGGGTCCGGTTCGCCCACCGCTCCAGCCACTTCGACCTGACCGGCATCCCGCAGCGCTGGCTCCGCGACCTGGCCTTCGACCAGCTCGCCGATCTGCTGCGTTCGCCGCGCCGGCCGCGCACCGCCGCCGTCCTGGACGCGGTGCGCCGAGCCACCGTCGAGCTGGGCGTGTTCCTCGACGTCGACGCTCCCGGCGGCGGCCACGACCCGACCCTGCTTCGGGCCGAGCACATGCACCGGTTCGTCGCCGACCAGCGCCAGCGTGAACGCGACGCCCTGCCCTCCCTGGCGATCACCCGGAACGGCGGCACCGCCGGCGTCGTGACGACGACCACCCGCGCGGTGGTGTTCAACGCGGTCCGCAAGCTGCTACGCGCGGCGATGGATACCGGGACAGCCGAGCGCCTCGGCCTGGACCGGGAGTTCATCATCGCCGCTCCGGCCGCCGGCGGCACTCCGATGCGTGCGCGCCGGCCGTTCCCCGACGAGGTCGCCCGCGCGCTGGCCGACGAGGCGAACCTGACCCGGCTCGCCGCCGACTACGACGCCCAGGACCGCGGGATCAGAGACGTCTGGGAGACCGTGGTCACCACCGGCCGCCGCGTCGGCGAGGTCCTCTCGGTGCGGTGGGACTGCATCGGCCGCTACGGCGGGCTGGCGATGTTCTGGCACGACCAGACCAAGGTCGGAACCTACGACGCCGCGATCCGCATCCCGGAACGTCTCTACGACCTGCTCGCCGAACGGCAACGCAAGACGTTGGACTGGTTCACCGCCGAGCACGGCTACCGGCCCACCGGCACCGAACGGGCCCGGCTCGCGCTGTTCCCCAGCAGCCACCGCAACCCCGACGGCACGGTGGCGCTGACCCACCAGTGGTTCCACAGCCGGTTCCGGCCCTGGGTCGACAGCCTCGACCTGGGTCACTACGTGGCCCATCAGGCCAGGCACACGCTCGCGACCAACCTGCTGCGCCACGGCGCGAGCCTCACCCACATCCGCCGCTACCTCGGCCACGTCTCCGACCGTATGGCCGAGCACTACGTCCACCTCTCCAACGACGACCTCGAACACGTCCTCGCCCACGTCTGGGTCGCCGGACCCGGCGCGGCCAACCCCGGCGAACCCCTCGCCGGACAGAGCACCCCGCTGACCCGCGAGCAGGCCCACGCGCTGGCGATCGACCTGTCCCGGCGCAGCACGCCCGCCGAGGGCGGGTTCTGCACCTTCCAACCCGTCGTCGACGGCGGCAGTTGCCCCTTCAACCTCGACTGCCACACCTGTGACAAGTTCGTCCTGTCCGGCGCCGACCTGCTCTACTGGCAGCGCAAACGCGAGCAGTGGCGGCTGCTCGCCGAAGGCGCACCCGACGACGCCACCGCCGATTACCTGCACCGCTACTTCGAGCCCACCGCGAAGGCGATCGACGGCCTGGAGAAAGCGCTCGCCGGTCTCGGCCTGCTCGACGACGCCCTCGCCCTGGACCTCCGCAAGCCCCAGGACTACTTCCACCGCGTATGGTCCACCGCCTTCCGCGCCGCTGACCTCGCCGACCAAGGCGAGGAACACGACAGCGACCTCGACGACGACGCGCTCCACGATCCGGCATGCGCGTGAGCGCCGCCGTTCCCGAGCCGCGAACCGCCGCAGCGACCGTGGCGTGTCGCGGCTCGACCGAGGCCGCGCTGCGGCGTGTCCACGACGCTCTGGCCCGTCTCCGCCGCGAGAGGACGCCGATCAGCGTCGCCGCCGTCGCCAGGCGCGCGGCCGTGTCCCGCACCTTCCTCTACGACAACCCCGAAGCCCGCGCCGCGGTCGCCGCCGCGGCCCAGGCCGGCGAGCACCGAACCCGCGGACTCGACGACCAGGACATTCAGCAGGAGGCCGCCTGGCGCGAACGGGCACTGAACGCCGAGGAGGGACTCAAAGCCGCACACCGCGAGATCCTCGTCCAGCGCGCCCGCATCGCTGAACTCCTCGGCCAAGTCCGCGACCTCGAAGCCGAGTGGACCCAAGAAGCCATCCAGCGCATCACCACCGAGAACACCACCCTCAAACAGCGCGTCCGCCACCTCACCACCGACAACCGCACCCTCGACGAACGGCTGAAAGCCGCACGCTCCAACCTGCGCTTCTCCGACCGACGCGTCGCCGACCTCGAAGCCCGCATCGCCGAGTCGAATCCCACGCCCTGACACGGTTCCGCCGCTGAACCAAGCCGTTGTCTGGCCGCAGGATCCGGCGGCCAGACAACGACACCTACCACCGGAGAAACGCGGCACCGCGCCCCGTCGCAATGCGAGGTCGACGCCGAGGCTGATCCAGCCGTGCTCGCGGCGGGTGACCGGCAGATCAAGCAAACCGCTGAGCCGGTCGAGGTCAATGACGTCGATCACGACACCGGCGAGCCCGACACTCCTCCGACCGTGCCCGCCGAGGCCAAGCGGGTCATGAGGGCTTGGCGGACGATCGGCCATTCGGAGGCGACCACCGCGAACATCGCCGAGTCCCGCAGCATCCCCTCCTCGCCGGGCGCCCAGGACATCGACCAGTTACGAAGAACCCCCTCAAAGCCGATACCAAGCCGCTCCAACGCCCGCCGGCACCGATGGTTGCGGGCATCGGTCTTCAGATCGACCCGCGCGACCCCCAGGGTCTCGAACGCATACCCCAGCAGCAGAAGCTTCGCCTCGGCGTTGATCCCGCTGCCCTGCGCTGACGCCGCGAGCCAGGTGAAGCCGATCTCGACTGCTCGCAGCGCCGGCCGATCCGGCCATGACCGCGGATCCCAGAATCCGGTGCACCCCACGGCCTTCCCGTCACGCACCCGGATCTGGGCGAACGGCGTCAGCCCACGCCTGGCCACCTGCGCCGCCACATACCCCCGCATCTCACTCCCGCGGGGAACCAGCGTGAACCCATAAGACGCCCGGTCCTCCTCGACGGCCGCGGCCAAGTCGACCGCGTGCTCCATCGTCAACGGCTCCAGCCGCACCAAGGAACCAGCGAGCACCGGAACATCGAGCTGAATACCCATCAGACCGCCCTCATCGTTCCTGGCGTTGGCACCTTGCCCGCGCTGGGCAGGTTGCCGGACCGTCACAGGGCCAGGTCCCTCAGATCCTCTGGATGATCACCGAAGGTCGATTCTCCCCAACGACCGAGAAGCACGTCAACACAGAACGCGACCAAGCGCGGCAGGCGGAACCTCGGCGCCCCGGCCGTCGAGAACAATCCTGAACCAGCCCTCTCGGCGAACAGCTGATCCACTTCGAGCCGCCGCCCCAGCACCACCCGGACGATCATCCCGCAGACACCCAGGCCGGACAGCCGTCGTCCACTCACGCCGAGGCCGAACCACGCCCAGTAGATCAACAGGCACCAGGAGGCTGCTCGAACTCACCGACACGACCACTCCCGCCCGCCACGGCCGCGGCGAACTCTCGCCGACAAAGCCCGTTCTCACCGACGAAATCAGCCCCTTGCCAAACCACGGTCACGGACATGTAAGCTACGGATCAGCGCAGGCCAGAGGGCATATTCCGGCGGCGACGGTCGGTAAAATCGACGAGATCCACAACATCTCCCTGACCACACGGGCCGGCGCCGAGGTCTCCGACCAGCTCAAATACTTCGCCGAACGGCTGCCCGCGACATTCCTCTACGCGGGTATCGACGTCGAAGCCCAGGGCCTGTTCGCCGGCACCCGCGGCCGGCAAATCGCCGGCCGGTTCACCGTCATCCCCACCGCCTCCTTCGCCTACGGCACCACCGACCAGCGCGACACCTGGCGGGCACTGATCGCCACCCTCGAAGAAACGCTGCGCCTACACGCCCACACCCCCGGCACGCTCGTCGCGGCCGACGAATACCTCCACCAACGCAGCAACGGGATGATCGGCAGCCTGTCCCAGCTCATCCGCGGGGCGGCGATCCTCGCGATCGAGACCGGCACCGAGGCCATCACCCGAGAGCTGCTCGACCTGGTGCCAGTCGACTACGCCGCCGAACGCGCCACAGCCTCACCCCAACGACGAGCGAAACCGCCCGCTCCGGCGGCCAACACCTCCGGCTGATGCGCTGTCTGCCCATCGCGGTCCCGCCGGCCCAGCACGAGATCGTCACCTCCTACATCGCACGGCTCGCCACCCTGCACGGACTCGACAGCGACGAACTCTGGGAACAGATCAGCGTCCCGCGCACCCACCGGCTCAGCGGCAGGAACATCGTCCCCGACCAGCTCGCCGCGCTCACCGGCCGCCCCGGCGAGCTCCTCGCCGCCGCGCTGGTCGAGCTCCGCCCACAGCCGGACTGGCCGGCCCTGCGACACACACCCCAGCCCGGCTGCCCGTGCTGCGCCGCCCGCCACCCCGGAGGCCCAGTCATCCAGCTGCTTCCACACCACCACTACGTCTGCACCCGCCACCGCCGCTGGATCGGCCCACCCGACATCGAACAGCGCCGCCCAATCCTGGACGACCTGCCAGACCTCGTCCGCGCCCAACACCGTCACCAACGACTGGTCCAACGTCACGGCTGGCTGACCACCTACGGCGCACTGCTCACCGGGTTCGTCCTCTGCACCCGCACCTGGATACCCGGAAACACCGACAACCGATGCCGGACCTGGGAACACCGCGCCCGCGTCCTCATCCCGCCCGGAACAGAAGCGACCACGTTCAGCCCATCCAGGCTCTTCGCCGCCATCTACCCCGAAGCCGTCGACATCGCCGCAATTCTCACCTCGGCCGAGTGGCGCCAAGTCGTCTCCGGCAGCACGCACCAGCAGCGGTATCTCGCCGCAGAGATCGGCCGCCGCACCGGCCAGCCCAACTACCGCCCCCACCAGCCTCCCCAACCAGCCGACGACGAGCCACCCGCCGACCCGGTCGCGCACTGGTTCCAGACTGGCAGCGGCCGGCTTCCCATCCAACCGCTGGCTCTCTTCACCGACTCGCGTCTTCGCCGTCCCCCCAGCCGCGTCACCGCGACAAGCCGAGCAATGCTGCGCGGACACGACAATCGGACCGGCTGGTTCGCCCGTGACCGCGACCCGCGCCACGCCCTCCTCAGCCACCAGCACCTTCGACCCGCCCTCACCAACCCGCCAGCCACAACCCCAATCCGCACAGCTCACCAACCAGCCTGACCAGCCGAACAATCCTTGCACCATTCAACACGCCAGATAGGTCTGGACAACCCGGCACCCAGCCGTCCAGACCTATCTGGCGAAGCCCAGATCAGCCCGCACGGCATTCGCCATCTTCGCCTGGACAGGACAGTGGGTGTCCGGTCCAGGCGAAGGCGGCGATGTCCCATGTTCCGGCCGCCCGGTTACCCGACCGCGGTACCGATCTTCGCGGTCGCATGCCCCGACGCGCCCAGAGCGCCAGCGCCCTGGTCCGGCGGTGGGCCGAGGCCCGGCGTCCGCCCAGGGCCTCAGGGCCGCGGGATGACCGAAGCATGATCGTGGCTGTCGCGATCGTGGCTGTCATGATCGTGGCCGCCGGGTGAGCGACGGCCGTGATCGTAGTCAGAGTGCGAATGGCCGGCGTGCGCGTAGCCCGCAGCCGGCGACGCCGTGGCCGATGGCCTGGCCCAGGATGTGCTCCGAGGCATGGCAGGGTTACCGGACGTGTCCTCCAATGTCTCGCCGACGACGAGGCGGACGATGTTGGGCCGGCCGGGCAGGTCGCGCGTGCCGGCGCCCGCACCGACCGCGATCACCCGCGACAGCGGCAGTGGCCCATAACCCGTCGCCGCGGTGACGACGATCGCGGCGCCGGTCGGCGTGCACAGCTCGACCTGCACCGGCCCGCCGGCCGCCGGCGCGCGGGCGGCGCGCAGCAGCTCCAGGACGGCAGGCCCCGGGATCGGCAGCACGCCGTGCGCCGTCCTCGCCCGGCCACCACCGAGCGCGATCGGGGTTGCCACCAGCTCCGCCAGGTCCAGGTGGACGAGGCCTGCGCTCGCGCCCACCACGTCGGCGATGGCGTCCAACGCGCCAACCTCGTGGAAGTGGACCTCGTCCGCCTCGATCCCGTGCACCCGGGCCTCCGCCGCCGCGAGCGCGGCGAAGGTGGCCATGGCGCGCTCCCTGACCGGGCCGGCCAGGGGCGCGCTCACGAGCAGCTCGCGGACGTCGGCCCAGGCGCGGACGGCCTCGTCGGCGGGCGCGATGACGTCGATCTTGACGGCGGCGAGGCCGGCGCGGCGCACTTCCCGCGCCTCCAGCCGGATGGGCAGCCCCAAGACGTCGACGGCCCCGGCCAGGACGTCGAGCGGCACGCCGGCGCCGACCAGCGCACCCAGCAGCATGTCCCCGCTTGCGCCGCCAGAGAGGTCCAGCCAGCCGACTCGCCGGGTCACGTGCCCAGCTCCACCGGCGCCGGGACGGCCGCGACCACGCCCCGTGGCCCGGCGCCGCCCGGCGTGCTGGCCGCGTGAGCGGTGCTGGCGGCGTCCGCGCCATCGGCGACGCCAGCGGCGGCGGTGGCGGCCCCAGTGGCACTCGCGGCGGCACTCGCAGCTGCACCCGCGGCTGCACCCGCGGCGGCACGCGCGACGCGCGCGGCGAACATGCCGGCGCCGAAGCCGTTGTCGATGTTGCACACGGCGATTCCGGGCGCGCACGCGGTCAGCATCCCGAGCAATGCCGCCAGTCCGTTGAAGGCCGCCCCGTACCCGACGCTGGTGGGCACGGCGACCAGCGGCGTCCCGACCAGGCCGCCGATGACGCTCGGCAGGGCGCCTTCCATTCCGGCCACCACGACCAGGCAGTCGGCGCCGGCGAGCGTGTCGCGTGCCGCGAGCAGCCGATGCAATCCGGCTACTCCGACGTCGCGCAGCACCTCGACACCGGCGCCGCTGGCCGCCACGGTCAGGGCGGCCTCGTCGGCGACCGGGGCGTCGGAGGTGCCCGCGCAGACGACGACGACCCTGCCTCGGGCGGGCGGGAGCTGGCCGACGGCGACCGTCGAGAGCGGGCGGGCCGGGTCGGTCACCGTGGCATCCGGCCAGCGCGCGCGCAAAGCGTCGACCGTCTCTCGGCCTGCCCTGGTGACCAGGGTTGGCCGGCCGTCACCGCTCGCCGCGCGCAGCGTGGTCACGATCCCGACCGTCTCGGCCGCCGTCTTGCCGGCCGCGTAGACGACCTCGGGGTCGCCGGTCCGCACGCCCCGATGGGTGTCGACGCGGGCGTATCCAAGGTCGACGAAGCCGGCGCCGTCGCCGAGCGGGCCGGCCGCCAGCCGGGCCATCGCCTCGTCCGTGCCAACCCGCCCGGCGGCGACCTCGTCGAGGAGCGCGCGAAGTTGCTCCGTGTCCATCGGTCTTGTCTCACCTCCGCCACTGGTTCGCTGCCGCCTGTTTCGGCGCGGCGATCGTACGTTCGCCCGGCCGACTGCTGGCGCCTGGTGCGTCTGACGTGGGCGTGGCTGGGCGCGCGCCGCTTCCGTGCCCACCCATCGGCACCAGCTGGCCTCGGTCGACGCCGGGTTCACCTCGATCGCGGGAGGCCGATGACACGAGGATTACAGTTTCGTGGTTTTCCACCGGAATAGTAGGTATCTGGTTGCGTTGCCCCGGTCGGCCGGACAACGTGTTTCAGAACGTTGACCAGCCCGCTTCACCCTGACTGCTCCACCGTGACAAGGCCCAGCCGGCCACCGGCGCGGGGCAGGGCCCCGGGGCACCCATACCCAGGAGAGGTACCTGTGGCAGAGACGACACAGCAAGCCGACGATCCCGATCGCCAGCCGCGACGCCACGGCCGGCTGCGCCTCGGCCGGCTGCTCGGCCGCGGCGTCGGGATCCGGGCTGCCAGCGTCGCGGCCCTGCTGGCGGTCGCCCTGACCGCGGCGGCCTGCGGCGACTCCGACGACGACTCCGGCGGCGCGGCTGGACCGACCGGCTCCAGCGGCTCCAAAGGTCACCTGACCATCGCGGACGCCGGGTTCACCGAGAGCAAGATCCTGGCCGACATGTACTGGCTGCTGCTCACCAAGGCTGGCTTCGAGGTGGACCGCACCTCGGTGCAGAGCACCGAGATCGCCCAGTCGTCGCTGGAGAGCGGCCAGATCGACGTCATGCCGCAGTACGTCGCCACCTACGCCGACCTGCTCAACTCGCTGGTCAACGGCAAGGACGCTGCGTCGGTGTCGTCGCCGGACCTGGACGCGTCACTGGCCGCGCTGCGCAAGCTCGCCACCGGCAAGGGCCTGACCGCGCTCGACCCGGCCGACGCCGTCGACCAGAACGCGTTCGCCGTGAGCAAGGACTTCGCCGACAAGAACAGCCTCAAGACGCTGTCAGACCTGGGCGCCAGCGGCCTCGAGGTGAAGATCGCGGCCGGGGCCGAGTGCACCACCCGGCCGTTCTGCCAGCCCGGCCTGGAGAAGACCTACGGCATCAAGGTCTCCGGGATCGTCGAGACCGGCGTCGACACCGCACAGACCAAGTCTGCGGTCAAGGACGGCACCGCCCAGCTCGGCCTGGTGCTGACCACGGACGCCACCGTCGAGGACTACGACCTGGTCGTGCTCACCGATGACAAGAAGCTGCAGAACGCCGACAACCTGGTTCCGATCATCAACACCAAGTCGTTGACGCCCGAGATCAGCGCGGCGCTGAACGCGCTGGCGCCGGTGCTGACCACCGCCGACCTCGCCGACCTGAACAAGAAGGTCGACTCCGACCGGGAGAAGACCTCGGACGTAGCGAGCGAGTACCTGAAGAGCAAGAACCTGTTGGCGTAGCTCGCGCATGCCATCGGCCGACGCCCGCGATCCCGAAAGGGGCGCGGGCCTCGGTGTTTGCTGGTTCGCGCGCGCCGGGTTGACTGGCTCGGGGCAGAAGGTTGTTTCCTGGTCCGCTCCGTCCGGGCGCCGCGCTCCTGCCCCTTGCTCGCTTCGCTCGTGGGCCGGGCCTCCGCCCAGGTGCGCCTCCGGGCCAGCTCGCTTGCGTAACGCTTGAACGTTACGGATTGAGCTGGGCTCTTGGGCGGCGGTTTCAGGTCCTGTGCGGGGGGGCTGGGGGGCGCTGGCGGTCTGGGTCGAGCGGGAGTGTCGTGTCCGGGTCGGGGTCGTTTGTCTCGGCGCGGGAGCGGCGAGACCAGCGACTCCTCCGGGCTGCCGGCAAGGTCGCCTCGGTGTCGATCACGGTTGGCCTGCTACCAGGCCAGCTAGCGTCCTCCGGCTGGCCTTCCCAGCGCCGCGCGGGCGGCGGCATGGCTGCTGGGAGGAGGTCCTGGTCGGATGGCCATTCGAAGGTCGCCGCCGGGCCGGCCGCGGCGGCGCGGCGGCGGGCGGCGCGGATCCGTTGCAGTTCGCGGGCTTGTCCGAACACCGTCGCGCCGGCGGCGATGCCGACGAGGGCGAAGCCCAGCCGGCCGGGTATGTCGATCAGCCCGACCGCGCCACCGCCGACCCAGCCGAGCTGCAGGACGGTCTCCGAGCGGGCGAACGCCGAGTTGCGCACGTCCTCGGTCGTGTCCCGCTGGATGATCGCGTCCAGGGCCAGCTTGGCCATCGAGGCGGCGAGCATTGCGAGCAGCGCGGCGAGCAGCGCCGTGAGCTTCGCGTAGGTGATCGCCGCCAGTACGCCGCCACCGGTCGTCAGCATCAGCGCGAGTGTCAGGATCCGCTCCGGGCGTCGCTGGCCGAGCCGGCCGCCGATGACGACGCCGAGGCCGCTGCCCACCGCCACCGCGGCGGCCAGCACGCCGAGCCACAGGTTGGTGCCGCCTTCGGAACGAAGCAGGAACGCCAGGTAGAAGGTCAGGAATCCGACGATCGAGCGCAATACCAGGGTCGAGCGCAGCGCCGCCGGCGACGCCCCGAGCACCGCGCTCACCAGGGCACGCACCCGCCCGGCCGGGCTCGGTCTGGTCCGCCCGGGGACGATGGGGGCTCGCGGTCCCGTCACGGACGCGACCAGCTCTCGCAGCGGACGCTCGCCCTCGTTCGAGTCGACCTTCTTCGGCAGTTTGAAGGCGAACACCACGCCGACGAGGTAGACCACCGCGCACAGCCGTAGCACCCACGGGTAACCGACGAACGGGATGTTCGCGATGCCGAGACCGATGGGCGCGGCTATGGTGCCGGAGACGATGTTGACCATCGACATCCGCGAGTTGACCTTGACGAGGGTCAGTTCGGGCGGCGCCACCCGCGGAGTCACCGCGCTGCGCGCCACCCCGAAGGCCCGCGAGAGCACGAGCAGGCCGAGCGCGAGCGGGTAGACCGCCAGGCCGGTCAGCGAACTGGCCAGTTGCCAGGCCAGCATGCCCCGCCCGAGGCAGAGCGCAGCCAGCGCGGTCCGTCTGCCGTAGGAGAACCGGTCGAGCACCGGCCCGATCACGGGCGCCAGCAGCACGAACGGGACCATTGTGATCAACAGGTAGAGCGCGACCTTCGAACGCGCCTCGCCCGTCGGGACGGAGAAGAACAGCGCCCCGGCAAGGGTCACGGTGACCAGAGCGTCACCGGCGGCGTTGATGACGGACAGGTCGAGCAGGGCCGCCAGCCCCGACCTGTCAGCCCCGTCGCGCCGCGTGGACGCGCGCAGCCGAGTAGCGCCCGTGCCCATCCCGGCACGGGCCTTTCCCACTGCTCGACCGAGTCCCCCAGTACCCACCCTGCCGAGTGTGCTCGCGAAACAGCCGTTGGGCCACGACCACGCCGGGCGTATGGGTCACGGCTGGGCGAGAATGTATCCGTGGACCACGTGATGGGCGCTGACAACGCGGTGAGCGCACCCCCGGCTACGCCAGCGACGGCTCCCCCGGCGCCGGTGCCGGCGGATACGCCGGTGCCGGCGGATACGCCGGATGCGACCGAGGCGAGGGGGGAAGCGGCCGGGGCGCCCGCCGCCGCACTCGACGCGGCCGTGTCAGCCGAACCGGCCGTGTCAGCCGAGCCGGCCGTGTCAGCCGAGCCGGCCGTGTCAGCCGAGCCGGCCGTGTCAGCCGAGCCGGCGGTGTCAGCCGAGCCGGCGGTGTCAGCCGAGCCGGCGGTGTCAGCCGAGCCGGCGGTGTCAGCCGAGCCGACGACGGAGCCGGAACCGCAGGACGAGGAGTCGGCTGACGAGGTGGGCCGGCCGCGGGCGGCGCGGGCCGCCAAGGTGCCCGACGCGGTCTGCGCCGCCGCCGTCGAGCTGGCGCGCGCGGCTGCCGTCGAGGAGGCCGGCGACGCGACGGCGGTCGGCGAGCATCTCAGTGCCGAGGCCGAGGGCGACCGGCTGGTGCTCCACCGGTTCGCCTGCCTGGCGCCTGCCTACCGGGGCTGGGTGTGGGCTGTCATCACGGCCAGGGCACCGCGGGTCCGCAGGGTGACCGTCGACGACGTGGTGCTGATGCCGGGTGACGGCGCGCTGCTCGCGCCGCCCTGGGTGCCCTGGTCGCAGCGGCTGCGTCCCGGCGACGTCGGCGTCGGTGATCTGCTTCCGACCGCGGTCGACGATCCTCGCCTGGCCCTGCGGCGCGACGACGTGGAGGAGTTCGTCGACACCGACGCGTTCCAGGAGCTTGGCCTCGGCCGGCCTCGGGTGCTGTCGGCGCTGGGCCGCGAGGACGCCAGTGCACGCTGGTATGCGGGAGAGCCTGGGCCGGACGCGCACGTGGCCAAGGTCGCCCCGGCAACCTGCCTCACCTGCGGCTTCCACGTCCGGCTGGCCGGCGCGCTCGGCCGCCTGTTCGGGGTGTGTTCCAACGAGTTCGCGCCCGACGACGCGCACGTGACGTCCCTCGACCACGGCTGCGGCGCTCACTCGGAGGCGCTGGTGGCGCCGTCGGCGCATCCGGAGCCGGTGCCGTTCGACGAGGACCCATCCGATCTGGAGCCGACCGACGTGGAGCTGGTCGGCGCGGCGGCGAACGCGGTCGGGCAGGACGCCTCCGAAACCGTCGGCCACGCCGGCCACGCCGGCCGCCCGGAGCCCTACGGCCACGCCTGATCGCGGCCAGCCACGCTCGTGCCAGCCACGCTCGGTTCAGGGGCACCCCGCTCACGTCGTCGAGCCACGAGCATCGCGTCGTCGTCGACGACGACGGGACGTGCGCCCCTCCGCAAGCGTCCACCGCCAGCTCAGCCTTCCTGCCTACCCAGGCAGGGCTCAGCCCCGGCTGTGCACCCCGGCCGCTGTCCAGCGCCGTCGGGCGTGGAGCGTCCGACGGCGTCTGGCGCCGCCAGACCGCTTCGCGGCCCAGCCGCGCCCGACACGCACAGTCGACGGCGATGCTAAGGTCCGTCAGCAAAGTCCCGTTTGCCCGTCTCGGGAACCCCGTGCTGTTACCACGCCGTCCGACACGGTGGCGCTTCCCCGGCGGGCCTGCCGACTTCTTCGACGGCGTACGAAGTGATCCTCGGCCCGCCGGCGGACCCGAGACCGGAACGGAACTCGACCGGACAGGACCGGCCACATGGCTGAAAGCAACGGCTAGTGCAACGCAACGTAACAGCGATACGAAAGCCAGGAATCAGGAATCATGCCTCGGACACGCCGATGAGCCGCACCCTGATCGTCACTGCCGTGCAGGCGGAGGCGGACGCGGTGTGCGCGGGCCTGATGGGTAGCTGGTCGCGTTCCCGTGGACGTTCCACCGAGGCGCCGAGCGCGCCCGTCTCACCTGACTGGGACCGTCAGCTGCTGACCACGTCGACTCTCGGCCCCTACGTCGGGCGCCGCCGCGGCCCGGTGACGGTGCTGGCGGCCGGTAGCGGCGGCCCGGCGGCCGCGGCGGGCGCGGCGGTGGCGCTCGCGGTCGCGCAGGCGGCCGGCGACCCGTTCACCCTCGTGCTGTCGATGGGGGTCGCGGGTGGGTTTCGCGGCTGGGCCGAGACGGGCGATCTGGTGATCGCGCAGCGGCTCGTCGCCGCCGACCTGGGCGCCGAGTCGGGCCTCGACGACCTACGCGAACCGCCGGGCCAGATCCACGAAATGGATCGCAGCCTCGGCTTCCACAGCACCGGGGCGCCGTCGCTGCCGCGCGCCGCCAACTCGTCGGTCGACGGCAAGTTCCTCACCCTCGACGACCTCGGCCTCGGCTCGTCGACGATTGTCCCGGACACCGAGCTGGTCGACCGGCTGCGCACGGCGCTCGGGCTGACCGGCCGGCGGGTCGTGGCCGGGCCGGTGCTCACCGTCGCCACCGTCACCGGGACGGAGCTGCGCGCGGCGACGCTCACCGCCCGCCTCGATCCCGTCGCGGAAGGTATGGAGGGCTACGCCGTCGGCACCGCGGCCGCGGCGTTCGGCGTCCCGGTCTGCGAGATCCGCGCGATCAGCAACCAGGTGGGCCGGCGCGACCGGAGCAGCTGGAACATGCCGGCGGCACTCGCGAGCCTGCGCACGGCCGCCGGCGCCCTGGTAGCCCACCCCGAAGGCCTCCTCCAAGCCCTACGCGCTTAATTTTTGCGGTTCGCTCCGTCCGGGCGGTCTGGCCAGGGGCAGAAGGCTGTTGCCGGACTATGTAAAACCTTCCGCCCCGAGCCAGCCGGCCCTGCCTCTCCGCGGAGCGAACCCAGTAACCCGGCAGGCGGACAATGCGGTTATGACGGCAACCGAGCTGACCCAGCCCAACCCGACTGCCACGCCCCAGGCAGTGGCGGCGCTGAGTCTGGCGATCTCGCCCTGCCCGAACGACACGTTCGCGTTTCACGCGCTGGCGCACGGCCTGGTGGCGGGGGCGCCGCCGGTGTCGGTGACGTTCGCCGACATCGACGTGCTGAACGCCCGGGCGGCCGACGGCCTGGACGACCTGGTGAAGGTGTCCTACGCGGCGCTGCCGTGGCTGCTCGACCGCTACCGGCTGCTGCCGTCGGGTGGCGCGCTCGGTCGTGGCTGCGGCCCGCTGGTGCTCAGGGCCGCCGAGGGCGCGGGAGACGAGGCCGGCCCCATGGGGCCGGAGGTTCTACGGGGGGCCCGGGTGGCCATTCCGGGCACCCGCACCACGGCCTACCTGCTGCTGCGGCTGTGGGCGGCCGGTGTCGACGTCGCCACGATCGACGTGCTCCCGTTCGATCAGATCATGCCGGCGGTCCGGGACGGGCGTTACGACGCCGGCCTGGTGATCCACGAGTCGCGGTTCACCTATCCGTCGTACGGGCTGGTGTCGGTCGCCGACCTTGGCGACTGGTGGGAGGGGGCGACCGGCCTGCCGATCCCGCTCGGCGCCATCCTGGCCCGCAGGGACCTGCCGGCCGCCGTCGGCGACCTGGGCGATGCCGTCCGGGAAAGCGTCGCGGCCGCCTTCGCCGACCGGGCGGCGTCGGCCGACTGGGTGCTCGCGCACTCCCAGGAGATGGCGCCTGACGTCGTCGAGGCGCACATCAACCTCTACGTCAACGACTTCAGCCTCGATCTCGGCGATGAGGGCTACGCGGCCATCGAGGAGCTTCTCGGCCGGGCCGCCGCCGAGAGCCTCGTCCCCGGTCTCCTCGCGCCGCTGCGCTGAGCCCTGGCCTGGGCCGAGCGGCGGCCCGCGCTGAGCCGCCCCCGGTCTGGGGCTAGGCCTCGAGCTCGCTGGCGACCGCGTGGACGACCTTGGCGACGCGTTGGGCCGTGCGACGGTCGGGATAGCGGTCGCGGCGCAGGTCCCGCTGAACCTCGTCGAGCATCTTGATCATATCCTCGACCATGCTGTGTAGCTCGTCAGGGCTGCGCCGGGCCGCCTGGGCCGCCGCCTTCGCCACCGACGGGGGCGCGGCGAGCAGCCGGACCGACAGCGCCTGGTCGCCCTTGCGGCCGGCGGCGATGCCGAACTCGACCCGATCGCCCGCTCGGAGCTTCTCCGTACCAGGCGGAAGGGCCGCCTTGTGGACGAATACGTCGCCGCCATCATCGCGGCTGAGGAAACCGAACCCTTTGTCGACGTCATACCACTTGACTTTGCCGGTGGGCACGGGCGACCTCGTTCTGTGACACGGCGGGATGGAACAGGGCCAAAGAAGGCGCGGCCACCGGTACTCGGCCGCGCCTCCGCCGGCCTGCGCCCCGAGCGGAACCGGGACGGCTCGACCAGCCAACAACGGTCATCAGGCTATCCGGCGAGCGCCTGTCAGGCGCAGAATTCTCCCGCCAGCGCCATTCGGTCAGCCCGATCGCGCCGGCACGGCCGCCGCGTCCGGCCCGCCCACCTGGCCCGACGAGCCCACCACGGGGACTCCGTGGCCGCTGGCGCACACCGGGCGGACGCTGGCCCGCGCCGGCTGGAAAAGCCAGGGCTTGGGCCGGATTTCGGGTCCGGATCAGGTCTGGTCAGCCGGGTCAGGGTCTCGGCAACAGCTCGTTCATGGCGCCTGACCGGAAGCCGCGCGGGTCGACCTCGACGGCGGGGAAACCTTCCACGACGGCTACCAGGTCCGGCCGGTCGGTGAGCGTCGTCACCAGGCCGGCGTCCACCTCGATGCTCGCCCGGTCGCCCAGGTCACGCACCCGCAGGTCATGGCAGGCGAGCCCGGCCGCTGCCAGCGCGAGCCGCAGCGCCGTCTCGGCCCGCTCGACCCGGCTGAGGCGGCCCGGTGTCACCTCGACGCTGTAGGCAATCCGGCTTGCGAGGCAGGCGGCTGCGGGCTTGTCGGCGGTGACGAGCCCGAGCCTGCGCGAGGCGGCCCGCACCTGGCGCTTGGTCAGGCCGGCGTCGAGCAGCGGCGTGGCGGCGCCGCGTTCGGCCGCCGCCCGGATGCCGGGCCGGAACCCGGCGACCGCGTCGTCGGCGTTGGTCCCGGTGACGACGTGCGTGAGGCCGAGCTCGGCGGCGAGCGGGCCGAGCGTCTCGGTGAGCTCCGCCTTGCAGAAATAGCACCGGTCGGCACCGTTGGCCCGGTAGCCGGGCCGGGACTGCTCCTCGGTCGAGGGCAGCACGTGGCGCACGCCCAGCTGTTCGGCGAACGCCCGCGCCCCGGCGAGCTCGGTGGCCGGCAGCGAGGGTGAGACGGCGGTGGCGGCGACAACAGCGTCCGGGCCGAGCGTGCGCGCGGCCCAGGCGAGCAGGAAGGCGGAGTCGGCACCGCCGGAGAAGGCGACGAGCACCGAGCCGAGCTCGGTCAGCTGCGCGGACAGCGCCGCGAGCCGCCGGTCGAGCGCCGCGTCGGCCAGCCAGCCGGGGAACTCCGCGAGGGCGCCGAGCACGACCTCCGCGCCCGCGGTGCGCAGGGCGGCCGCGTCGTGCGGGCCGGTGGTCAGCCCGACGGCGAGCGCGCCGCCGGACCGGGCACCGATCATGTCGCCCTCGTGGTCACCGACGAAGATGTCGACGCCGTGCTCGCGGATGGCGTCGCCCTTGGCGTTCGCGTACCGGTTGCCGACCACGACGTCCGGTTCGATGCCGATCGCCACGAGACTGGCGCGGGCCTGCGGCTCGTTCTTCGCGGTGACCACCACCACCCGGCCGCCCTCCCGGCGCACCGCCTCGACGGCCGCCACGGCGCCCGGCATCTGCACGGAAGCAGGGACCGCGTGCACCAGGTACAGCTCGCGGTACAGCACGGCCGCCGCCGCGATCTCGTCGGGCGGGAACCAGTGCGCGAGCTCCTCCTCCAGCGGAGGGCCCAGCCGGGTGACGGCCAGCTCCCCGTCGACCGGGACGCCGGTACGCGCCGAGAGCTCGACGAACGTCGCGGCGATGCCGCGGCGCGCGTCCAACAGCGTCAGATCCAGGTCGAACCCGACAACCAGCGAAGAAGCAACCGCACCACCTGACACTCCCTGAGCGTAACGACCACCAACCCGCGGTTGGCCAGTCGCGGCAGGTATCGGCCGTCGAGGCCGCCACTCCCCGACCTCGAAACGGATCGCAAGCCGGCCGTGGGCGGCCAGGTTGGCCGCGTCGTGGAGGATGCGACCTGGCGGGCGAGCGCAGGCAGGCCGGCCGGCGCGGGCGCGCCCGCAGCCCCGCGGCTCCGCGGGCCCGCGGGGCAAACCTGGGAAGCAACGGTGCCGGCAGTAGTCGCTGGTTCCGGGACGATGTCCGCCGGGCGCGTGCAAGGAAACGTTTTCGCGCGTCTTTGCGTCTCTAGACCTGGATGGTCACGCCATCGCCAAGGAGCCCGTCATGCAACTCGAGTCGTGACGGATGAGCATCCGACGGAATGTCGAACACGAGCGTGCCGCTGACGTCCGCGCCCGGCTTGATCGAGTTCCAGAGCGATTCCAGCGGGAAGTACCAGCGAGATCCGGAGTAGGCCTCGTGCTTTCCACCGGTCTGGTCGAACATGAACTGCTGGTTGGCGACCAAGCTCAGCGTGGTGTTCCCGCTGTTGTGGACGTTCACCTTGACCAGGCAGTACTGCCCGTCCGGATGCTTCTTGAGGAGCACACCGATCTCCGTCACGCGGCATCGCACCTCGTTGATCGTGAACTCCAGCGCACCGTCACGGTAGACGTGATCCGTCGGCCCGGCTGTCACAGGCGCCGTGGGATTCGCCGTTCCGGGCGTACCCGCGTCGATCTTGTCCGACGCGCCAGGATTCAACGCGATCGCGATAATCGCCACGGCCCCCAGGACGAGCAGCCCGACCGTCAGCCACAGCCCAATCCGGCTGCCCCGGCTACCTGGCCCACGCCGGCCAAACGGGATTCGTGGCAGCGGCCCCGGGCCGCCCGGTCCACCTCCGGCCATCCCGCGATCCGGCCAGGGGCGGTCCCCCGCCACAGGCGTGGACGGCCGGCGCGGGGAGGCGATCCCCGCCGGCACGCCGGGTGCACCGGCCCTGGCGCCGCCGTAGGCGTCCTGGCCCGGATGAGGCTGGCGATGAGGCTGAGGCTGGGCGCGTCCCGGCGCCGGCCGCCCCGCCGCCGGCGGGCGCGCCTGTTCCGGGCCGTACTCGGTGACGCCGTATCCCGGCGGGGCGACCCTCGTCCTGGGCAACGCTCCCGCCCGGCCGTCACCGTCCTGGCTCGGGCCGGTCAGCGCCGCCACGACAGGCCCGGCCATCACGTCGGCGCGGTCGGCGGCAAGCCCGAGCAGTTCCTCGCCCGGGCTCAGGGACGCTCCGCCGGTCGGGCCGGTCTCGACGAGCGCGAGCAGCAGGTCACGGGCGCTGGGGCGGGCGTCCGGATTCTTCGCGAGCGCCGCGGCCACCAGGCCGTGCAGTGGGGGTGCGAGGCCGGTCAGGTCGGGCTCGGTAGAGACGGTCCGGTAGGCGAGGTCGATATCCTGCCCCTCGCCGAACGGATGCCGGCCGGTGCCGGCATACGCCATCAGAATGCCCCAGGTGAACACGTCCGCGGCCGGGCCGATCGGTTGGCCGTTGATCTGCTCGGGCGCCATCCAGCCCGCGGAGCCGAATCCCCAGGAAGTCGGCTTCGCCTTGCTGCCCGAGGCCACGGCCTGCGCGATGCCGAAGTCGATGACGCGCGGCCCAGACAGCGACAACAGCACGTTGCTCGGCTTGAGGTCTCGGTGGATCAGCCCGGCGCGGTGGATCGCGGTGAGCGCCGTGGCCACCCCGACCGCGAGACCGGTCAGCGTCGACGACATGAGCGGCCCGCCCCTGGTGATCGCCTGGTCCAGGCGAAGGCCGTCGATGAACTCGGTCACCAGGTACGGAGCGGCCGCGTCAGGATCGGCGTCGAGCACCTCTGCCGTACAGAACGGGGCGACCAGGCGCGCGGCGGCGACCTCCTGGCGGAAGCGGCGCCGGAACTCCTCGTCGGCGGCCAGGTCGGGCCGGATCACCTTCACCGCGACCAGCCGGCCGGCCGGCCCCCGGCCAAGGTAGACGGTACCCATGCCGCCGGTTCCGAGACGGCTGAGCACGGCATACGGGCCGACCCGGCGGGGGTCGTACAGGGCGAGCGGCTCGCCCGGCACCCCGGAGGCCGGGCGCCGCGCCGCGCCCGCCACGTCCTCCGTCACCCGCGCCCCCGGTCTGTTGGCCCGATGACCTCTGCCCGCCCGATGACCTCGGTCACCCTCGCTGTCGTCCCGCCTACTCTCGCGTTCGTCCCGCCGCGTCGCCAGGCAGTGAGCACCACGTGCCCCGGCGCGACCTGCCAGCCGCAGTCTCCCTCATTAACCTGCATCCCCGCCCCCCACGTTCAGGTAGCCGACACCCGAGCCGCCACGGAAAACACCGCAAACGACTTGATCAAGGCCAGAAGCGGGATGGTAGATCCATGAGCAGCGGAGCGGCGGCGTCCGGGAGCACGGTCGACGGACCATGGATCACCTGTCCATGGTGCGGCGGCGCGGTTCCCTTGAGCCACCTCGTCGCGTCCGACGAGGAGCCGGGCGCCCAGGTTGCCGTCTGCGCCGACTGCGGCCGTCGCGTCTCGTTTCTGCCGCCGGACGACCCGAACGCGCAGTCCACCGTCGGACCCCCGTCTGACGTCTGACGGCTGACAGCAGACGGCAGGCAGCTGGCGGCAGGCAGCTGGCGGCAGGCGGCAGGCAGCTGGCGGCAGGCGGCAGGCGGCTGACAGCTCACGACGAGCACGGCCGGTCGTTGCCACGGCGGACCATGAGGCGAAGACTGGGAGCATGCCGGAGCTGCCGGAGATGGAAGCGCTTGCGTCGGTCCTGCGGGACCGCGCGATGGGCAAGGTCGTCGCGCGGGCGGAGCCAGTCGCGATCAACGCTCTGCGCACCGTCTCTCCAGGCCCGGGCGATCTGGTGGACGCGACGCTGGTCGACACGGCCCGGCACGGGAAGTTCCTCGACCTGGTCTTTGCCGCGGCCGGCGGCGAACGGCTCGACCTGGTGACTCACCTGTCCCGGGCCGGCTGGCTGCGCTGGAAGGACAGCCAGCCGGCGACGCCGGGGCGGGCCGGCCGCGGCGGACTGGCCTTCCGGCTGGTGTTCACCGACGGGTCCGGCTTCGACCTGACAGAGGCGGGCACCCAGAAGCGCCTCGCCGTCTACCTGGTGCGGGATCCGGCCGAGGTGCCCGGCATCGCCCGGCTCGGGATCGACCCGTTCGACGACGCGTTCACCGTCGAGGCGCTCACGGCACTGCTCGCCGCCGCCGGGCGCTCCCAGATCAAGGGAGTGCTTACCGACCAGTCGGTGCTCGCCGGCGTAGGCAACGCCTACTCCGACGAGGCACTGTGGGCGGCCCGGCTCTCGCCGTTCGCCCCGGCGAGCGGTCTCGGCGCCGACCAGGTCGCCGCCCTGCACGCCGCCGTCGTCGGGGTGTTGCGCGCCGCCGTCGAGGCAGCCGGCGGTCTCGGCGCCGCCGACCTGAAGGCCGAGAAAAAGGCCAATCTGGCCGTCCACGGCCGCACCGGACTCGCCTGCCCACGCTGCGGTGACACCGTCCGCCAGGTGGCCTTCGCCGACCGGAGCCTGCAGTACTGCCCCACCTGCCAGACAGGCGGGCGAGTCCTCGCCGACCGCCGGCTGTCCCGCCTGCTCAAGTAGCTGTATCTCTGGTCCGCTCCGTGCGGGCGCCGCGCTCCGGCCCCTTCCTCGCTTCGCTCGATGGCCGGGCCTCCGCGGAGGCACGCCTCCGGGCCAGCCGGGGTACGTCGCACTTCTACGTCATGAACCAAGCCATCAGACATGTCGGTGGTCCCAACCGCCGGATCGTCTCTCTGGGATGCAAGGATGGGGTCGTGGGAGCTGACCAGGTACCGACCGTCACGGTCGCGGACATCCCGGCGGCGCTGCCGGACCAGACCTCGCAGCCGGCGGCGGGCGAGCTGTTTCTGCTCGACGTGCGCGAGCCGGACGAGTGGGCGGCCGGCCACATCGATGGCGCGGCGCACATCCCGATGGGCGAGGTCACCGGCCGTCTCGACGAGATCCCGCGCTCGGCGCGCGTAATCGCCGTCTGCCGCTCCGGCCGCCGGTCGGCCATGGTCACCGCGTACCTGGTGGACGGCGGCTGGAACGCCCACAACCTCGAGGGCGGCATGGTGGCCTGGGCTGGTCTCGGCCGCGCGATGACCGCCGAGACCTCCGCCCCGCCCGTCGTCCTCTAGGCGACGACTCTCGCGGACAGCGCGCTAGCCGAGTTCGGCGGAGGTCAGGGCTGGCCCGGAGAGCTGCACCAGGGACACCGGCGGATCCTCGAGGCGGGTGTTGTGGTCGCTCGGACGCAGCGCGTCGAGCATCAGGTCGACATAGCGCCGCCACGTTCCGCCAGTGGGAGCGTCGGTGAGCTCGAGGATCACCCGCAGTGCGCGCAGCAGGACGATCAGATCCGCGAGGACCACGTCCGAGCGGACGAGACCGGCTTGCTGGGCGTCGGTGAACATCGCGCCGATCAGTGGCACGACCTGGTCGAACACCTCGGCGCGAGTGCGCCCGGTCCAGAGACGGCGCGAGACAAACGCCCATCGGCATGCGTCGTCGGCCATCCCGGTGACGAGGAAGTCCCGTAGCGCCGCCCCAGGTGGCTGAGTCTCGAGGGCGAGAACGGCGAGTTCGCGCACCCGCGCGACCGCCGTCACCAGCGTCTCCTCGACGAGCGCCTCCTTGTTCGGGAACCGGCGGTACAGCGTGCCCATGCCGACGCCGGCGCGCCGCGCTATCTCGTCGACCCCGACGCTCAGGCCCTGCTCGACGAACAGCTCGCGGGCCGCGCACAGGATGCGTTCCCGGTTGCGCTCCGCGTCCCGGCGCAATGGCCGGCCCGGTCTGGTCGCCTTGACAACCTGTGAGCCCCCCGAATGCATACGGCCACTGTAAGGCCCCTAAGCCGGCGGGATCGCCCCGTTCGGTCGCACAACCGAATCCATTGGTTGCAACCTGCGCCAACGGCGCCAGGGTCGCCAAGGGGGCCACTCGCGCGTACCACCGCCTATCAGGAAAATTAGTCAGGACGCGGCAGACTGCCACGACGGACGATCGGCAGCGGCCGCACTGGCCGCAGAAAAGGAACGGCGGCCCAGATGAGCAAGTTGATGTCACGGCGAGTGAACGTGACGACCGTGGCATTGGCAGCCGGCATGATCGCGGCGACGCTGCTGACCTCGTGCGACTCGATGCAGGAGGCGGTCGACAGTCTCACGAGCCCCACGGCCACGCCCGTAACCGGCGCGACGGCCGCCCAGGGCGCCGACGGTTCGGCGCTCGCAGCGCTGGCGACCCTGCAGGTGCAGCCGGAGAGCACCGAGAAGCAGTACAAGCGGGACGAGTTCGGCCCGCCCTGGAAGGACGTCGACCACAACGGCTGCGACACCCGCAACGACATCCTGCACCGGGACCTGCGCTCGGTGACGGTCAGCAAGAACGACGACTGCATCGTGCTCACCGGCGAGCTGACCGACCCCTACACGACGAAGATCATCCGGTTCAGCCGGAGCCGGAACGCGTCGGCCGTGCAGATCGACCACGTCGTCGCGCTCGCCGACGCCTGGCGCACCGGCGCCTACGCCTGGACCGACGACCAGCGCCTCGCGTTCGCCAACGACCCGCAGAACCTGATCGCGGTCGACGGCCCGACCAACACGCAGAAGAGCGACCAGGACGCGGGCGAGTGGCTCCCGCCGGCCAAGAGCTACCAGTGCACCTATGTCGCCCGCCAGGTTGGCCTGAAGGCCCGCTACCACCTCTGGGTCACCCAGGCCGAAGGCGACGCCATGCGCGCCGTCCTGTCCACCTGCCCGTCCCAGCCCGAGCTGGGTGTGTAGGGCTGTATTTCTGGTCCGCTCCGTCCGGGCACGGCGCTGCGCGGCCGTCCTCGCCTGGCGGCTCGGACGACCACTCCGCGCCGTGTCCTCCTCCGCGGACGGGTGCTGTGACATTGGTCCGCTCCGTCCGG
>Ga0068859_100001318_pt1 | contig 25318 bp, 22 predicted proteins | sample KBSSwiS22_FD_66585 | JGI IMG/M metagenome (GOLD analysis project Ga0068859, IMG submission 66585) | Switchgrass rhizosphere microbial communities from Kellogg Biological Station, Michigan, USA - KBS Switchgrass S2-2 | ecosystem: Host-associated > Plants > Roots > Rhizosphere > Soil ...
CTGCTCGGTCGCGCCCTGCGACACTTGCTCCGAACTCGCCGACAACTCCTGGCTGCCCGCCGACACATTCTCCGCCGCCGCACCGGCATCGCCCACAACCCCGCGTAGCCGCTCGATCATCAGGTTCACATGGCCGAGCAGCTCGCCGATCTCGTCGCGACTGGTGACTTCGACCGTGCGCGTGAGATCCCCCTCGGCGACTCGGCGCATGGCAGCGCCGGCGGCCGTGAGCCCGCGCGCGATGAGCAGCGCGAGATAGAGCGCGGCGGCCGCGGCGAGCACCAGCGCGACCGCGCCGAGCGCGATCATGGTGGTCCGCGCGTTGCCGAACACGATCTCGGTATCGTCGTCGGCCTGCTTCATCTGGTCCTCCTGGACCTTCACCAGCTCCTCGACCTTGTTCGACAGCGCCGTCGCCTTGTCGCGCGATTCGCCCATGGTCAGTGCGACCGCGGCCGCCTTGTCGGTCGCGCTGAGCGCGCGGACCCGGGCGTTGACCGGCTTGAACTGGTTCCACAGCTCGCGCAGCTCTTCCCAGCGGTTCCTGCTGTCGGGTGTCGCACCGGCCAAGCCGCGCTCGATCTCGACGTCGACGCGACCGCGCCAGCTGTCGATCGAACCCTCAAACTCGCGGCGCAGCGCCACGTCCTCGGTCATCGCCAGGTCCTGCTCCGCGCGCACCATCATGCTGACGCCGGCATCGACGCTCTGCGCGCGATCGAGCTGTTTCGCCGGACCCGCGATGACGGCACCGATCGCGTCGTTGAGCGTCGTCAGCCGCGAGATGCCGAATGTCGACGACGCTGCCATGAGGATCAGGAGGAGCGCGAAAGCCCCTCCCAGCTTCACCTTGATCGATGCGTGCATGGTTGCGGCCCTTCTACTCAATGCAGCGTGGACGCGCCGGCATCGTCGCCGGCGAAGACCTGGAAGATGGCGGAAAGGTCGGGGAGGACGACGACTCCCTGATTGCGGCGGACGAGCGCGCGGACATAGTCGCGGCGCCAGCGCATCCCGACCGCCGGCGGCGCCTCGCTGGCGTCGCGGCGCAGCGTGGTGACCTCATGGACCTTGTCGGTGCGCAGCCCGACCTGAATCGTCTCGCCGGCGAGCTCGATCGCGATCACGACGACACGGCTGTCGAGCGTGGCGTCGGCCTGCGGCATCGCGAAGGCGCGGCGCAGATCGGCGATCGGTATGATCTTGCCGCGATAGTTGACGACGCTGCCGACGAGCGGATCGGCGCCCGGCACCGCCGTGCACGGCAGCAGATCGAGGATCTCGCACACGAGTACCGCCTCGAGTGCGAAGGTCTCGTCGCCGAGATCGAAGGTGAGGACTTCGAGATTGCCCTGGGCATCCCATGGCGTCGGTGTCGCTTCGCCCATGCTCATCCCGCGGCGCGCAGCCGCGCCTCCTGGTGCTGGCCGGCCATGACGAGCTGGACGACATCAAGGATCAGCGCGACGCCGCCATCGCCGAGAATCGTCGCGCCCGAGAAAGTCGCGACCCTCCGGTGGAGCGGCGACATCGACTTGATCACGGTCTGGTGGCTGCCGATGATCTGATCGACGACCAGTCCGACGCGCTCCGCGCCGGTAGCGATCACGACGATCTTCTGGTGCGGATCGGGGCGCGTACCGGTCTCGAACATTTCGCGCAGGCGGAGGAACGGCACCAGCCGGTCGCGCAACGTAATGAAACTGCGGCCACGCGAACGCAGATCTTCCTCGAGGCTCAATTCGAGGCATTCCTCGACCGCGGCGAGCGGGATCACATAGCGGCCTTCGCCGACGCGCACGAGCAGTCCGTCGATGATCGCGAGGGTGAGCGGAATGCGCAAGGTGATCGTCGAGCCTTGACCGTCGATGCTGCCGATGTCGATCGCGCCGCGCAGACTCTCGATCGTGCGCTTGACCACATCCATGCCGACGCCGCGGCCCGAAAGATTGGTGATCTGCGCGGCCGTCGAGAAGCCGGGATGGAAGATCAGCTGGAACAGCTCGTGATCGCTCATCGCCTGGCCGGGCTGGATCAACCCCTGCGCCTCTGCCTTGGCGCGAATGCGCACGCGATCGAGCCCCCTGCCGTCGTCGCGGATCGCGATGCGCACTTCGCCGCCGGCCTGCTGCGCCGAGAGATGGATGTGCCCGACCGGCGACTTGCCGACCGAAATGCGCTGCTCGGCAGTGCCGACGCCATGATCGCAGGCGTTGCGGATCAAATGGATCATCGGATCGGCAAGTCGCTCGATCACCGTCTTGTCGACCTCGGTGGTCTCGCCGTCGGTGGTGAGTTCGATCGTCTTACCGGTCTCTCGTGCCAAATCATGGACCAGGCGCCGGAAGCGATTGAACAGGCTGGCGACCGGAACCATGCGCAGCACCATCATCGTGTCGCGGAGCTCGCTTGCCAGCCGCTCGATCTCCTCGGCGATCGAGCGCAACGCCAGCTCGCCGGCGGCACCGGCATGATGGCCGTGCGCGAGCTGCGAGAGCCGGCTCTGGACGATCACCAGCTCGCCGACGCGGTCCATCAGTTCGTCGAGCCGCTCGGCAGAGACGCGCACGCTTTCGCCCGACTTGGCGGTACGGGTCGGCGTTTCGGCAGGCGGTGCGGCGACCGGCGCCGAATCTGCCGGCGGCGCGGCGGCGACGACCGCTGCCGGGAGAGTAGCTGCCGGTAGGACGGGAGCCTCGGTCGCCGGGGCGAGCGGTTCGACCGTCAGTTCCATGTCGTCCATCACGAAGATGAACACATCGTCGATGTCGTCGCGCGCGATGGCGCCGCGGAGCTCGACTTCCCAGCCGACATGGCATTCGGTGGGCACGAGATCGGCGAGCGGCGGGATCGCGTCGGTCAGCGCGGTCACGCGGCACGTGCCAAGGCCGCGCAGCTCGTCGAGCAGGGCGAGCGGATTGGTGCCATTGGCCATCGCCTCGGGCGGCAGGCGGAAGCGCAGCCGCCAGCCCGAGGCCGCCGGCGCGACCGGAGCGGCGCGTTCGGTAACTGCTTGCTGCAGCCGCGCGAGGATCGCGTTGCCGATTTCCGCGGGCGCGGCGCCCTCTACCAACGCGCGCATATGATCCATTGCCGAGAGGATCACTTCGACGAGGCCGGCAGTGAGCGGCGCGAGCCCCTTGCGCACGCGATCGAACGCCGTCTCGCAATGATGGGTAAAGCCGGCGAGCGCATCGAACCCGAACATCGCGCCCGAGCCTTTGAGCGTGTGCAGTCCGCGGAACACCGCGTCGATCAAGTCGCGATCGTCGAGCCGGTCGCCGAGGTCGAGCAGATTCTGTTCGACCTGGTCGAGCAGTTCCCCCGCCTCGACGCGGAACGCGGCGACCGGGTCGCCGTTCACCGCCCGAGCACTTTCCGCGTAATCCTGACGAGCTGATCGGGGACGAATGGCTTGACCAGCCAGCCGGTGGCGCCGGCCGCCTTTGCCTGCTGCTTCATCGCATCGTCGCTCTCGGTGGTGAGGAAGATGATCGGCGTGCCACACTGCTCGGGCGACTTGCGCAGCTCACGGATCATCGTCAGCCCGTCCATGTTGGGCATGTTGAGATCGGTGATGATCATGTCGAACCTGGCGGCATTGGCCTTGTTCAGGCCCTCGAGCCCGTCGCCGGCCTCGACTACCTCATAGCCCGCCCCGTTCAGCGCGATGCGGATCGCCATGCGCAGGCTGGGCGAATCGTCGACGGTGAGAATCGAAGCGGTCATTGCAAACAGGTTCCTTCGAGCCAGGATTGAGCGGCGGCGGCATCGCCGGCGAAGCCGGCACGCTGCAGCAGCGCCGCGATCGGCGCGTCGGCCGGCGCGGCGAGGACGAGCGTCCTGCCGGCAACGCCGAGAGCGGCGCGCGCCGCGTGAACGATCTGGAGGAAGCTCAAGTCGACTTCCGCCAGCGCCGTACAATCGAGCGCGACGTTTTCGCCTGCCGCGCAAAATTCGCGCATCCGCGCGGCGAAATCGCCGGCGTTGCGCACGGTCACGGACGGCGGCGCCTCCATCGTCGAGTGCATTATACCCTCACGCCAGCTCCCCAAGGTCCTACCGGCGCGGGTCGGAACCTGAGGCTATCCCCCATCTTCTAGAAAGGGAATCGCGATTCCGCGCACAATCGCGGTTTTTTTGTTTGCGATGAACTAAACGACCGGCTCGAATCAGCGATTGTGACTTTCCAGTCGGCGACAGGATTGAAATTACATTTACGCGGCAGGCGAAGCTGCTTATCGCATTGGCCGGGCACTTGCCGCGATCACTTAAGGGCGACTACCTAGCGGTGCGCCCGGAGCCCGACGCTCACCGCACAGCGACGCGGCTGTGCTTGTCCGCGCGCCGCCGCCCCAGCATCATTCCGCGCTCGAGCCGCGCACATAGCGCGGCGTAATAGTCGGACAGAAAACCATAGTCGTCGCCATCGTCGGCAATCCCCGCCTTGCGCCGGATCGTCGCGGCGACCGTGGTAATCGCTTCGGGACGGGCATTGCGCAGCACGTCTTCGAGCGTTTGAAGTTCGTAGATGCCGTAAAGATCGAGCGCGGCCTCGCTGAACACGCGCGTGGGACGCGCGGCGGCGGAACCGACGAGATCAGCACCGAGCTTGTGGCGAACATTATGCACTACCCACGTGCCAGCGAGCAGATCGCCTACGCGCAGCCGATCGCGATTGAACAACGGGAAGAGCAGGAAGATGCCCGACCAGAGCAGCGCGAACAGCACCAGAAACCCGTCGGCCGCGCCTTGCGCGGTTTGCTGACCGAGGAAGGAAAGCGGCAGGAACACTTCGATCTCGCGCATCGCGTTGCGCGTGATCACTGCGGCACCGGTGAGCCGCGCGCCATCGCGGGCGATCACGCGCAGGCCCAGCAGACGCTTGCCGGGCGTGGCGCCGCGCGTGCCCATCTCGAACAAGGTGAACCAGCCGGCACGCAGCACGAACAGTCCGATCAGCCAGATCACGGCAAGTATCTCGGAACCGGCGCCGGCGATGCCGAGCGTGATCACCGCAAGGGTGGCGGCCACGGCGATCAGGACGATGATCACCCAATCGAGGATGAACGCGCCCGCGCGCGCCGCAGCGCTGCCAAGTTCGAGCCGCAAGTCGACGCCTTCGGGCGTGACGAAGCTGCGCCGGAACCCCTGGAGGTTGCGGGGCGGGCGACTAGCGGGCCACGGCCAGCGCATCGCGTCCCCCCTGCCCGCGCGGCAGATAATAATAGGTGAGCCAGGCGAACAGCATCGCCAGACCGATGCCGTAGCGCCAGGCGTCGACCTGCACCGTCTGGCGGCCGATGCCTTCGAGCAGGCCGGCGATCAGCAGCATGCAGACCACCCCGGCCATCGCGACGCCGGTGGCGCGGCCGGCGCGCACTGCAGCGTCGATCCGCGTCTCGCGTCCTGGCAGCGCAACCGCAGTTCCGATGCGAATGCCGGCGGCACCGGCGATTGCGATCGCGAACAATTCGGTGGTCCCATGAATGGTCAGCCAGCCGACGAAACCCGGCCCGAGCCCCTTGGAGAAGAACAGCGCTAGCATCGCGCCGAGCGTGAGTCCCTGATAGACCAGAAGCAGCAGCGAAGGGACGGCGAACGCAAAGCCGAGCGCGAAGGCGAAGATCGCGACCTGGCTGTTGTGCGTGAACAGGAAGGTCGCGAAGGCGCCGAGCATGCTGTCGCGTTTCGATTCGCCGTAGATAGTATCGCGCAATGTCGCCACGCTCGCCGACGGATCGCGGCCACCCGACATGCCATCGGGGATCAGGCTATAATACCAGGCGGGATCGTGCGCGACGAGCATGAAGCCGGTGGCGGTGCCGACTGCAAGCAGCAGCACGCAGAACAGCGTTTCCTTCCACAACGCGCGCACTGCCATTGGCCAGCCAATGGCGAAGAAGTGCACGAGCTGACGCGAGAGCGACGTCGGCACGCCGTAGAGCTGGAAGTACGCGCGCGTGCACAGCTGCTCGAGATAGGCAGTGAGCGCGCGATCGAGAGAGGTTTCGCGCGCCACCGAAAGCGACGACAGCGCGGTGCGGTAGAGGAGCGGCAGCGCGAGCAGATCCTCGTCGCTGAGCGCACGGACCGAGCGCTTCTCGATCCGAGTAAGCAGCGCATCGAGCCGCGCCCAATCGCTTTCGTGCGCGGTGCGAAAGCGCGTGGCGTTGACCAAAGGCGCGGCGAGCGGGGCTTCGTCGGCAAGCGCGCTCACAACAGGTTCCTCCGCTTCAGATTGACATAGCCGTCGACCAGCCGATCGGCGACGCGATCATATTCGGCCTCGATGACGTGCGCGCCCAAATGGCGCAGCCGCGTGAGTACGGTGAGCCGATCGCGCAGCAGCGCAGCGGCGGTGACGGCGCGCGTGACGTCGTCCGATGTGGCGGGCGGCCGCGCGATAATGTCCTCGAGTTCCTCGTCGCGCAGCACGACGACGAGCAGCAGGTGCGATTCGAGCAGCCGTGCGGCGGCACGGACCATGAATTCGGCGGAAGTGAGATCTGTGAATTCGGTGAACAGCACGATCATCGAGCGGCGCGTGAGCCGGCCGGCGAGCGTGGTGAGTGCAAAAGTGTAATTGGTTTCGTCGCCGCTATAGTCGATCCGCGCGGCGAGCCGCTGCAGCTCGGTGAACGCGCCCGGGCCCGAGACCAGCCCACTCGAGATGCGCGGGCGCGAATCGAAGCTGTGCAATCCGACGCGATCGCCCAGCTTGAGCGCGATCCAGCCGGTGAGCAGCAGCGCCGACACGACGCGATCGAGGCGGCTGAGCCCGGCGACCGGCTCGGTCATCTGCCGACCCGCATCGACGGCGAACACGATCTGGTTGTTGCGCTCGGTGCGATATTCCTTCGCGTGCAGCTTGGTGTGCCGCGCCGATTGCTTCCAGTCGATCGCGCGCCGGTCCATGCCGGGATGGAATTCGACGAGCGTGTCGAAATCGCTGCCGTCGCCGCGATCGATCTGCGCCATCAGCCCCTGCATCGCATGGCGCTGAAAGATCCGCGCGCCCTGCCGGTGCACCGGGCGCAGATCGGGCAGCACGGCAATGGCAGTATCGAGCGCGACGGTGCGCTGCTTCCACGCCAGGCCGAACGGCCCGGTCCAGCGCAGCCACAGTCGCTCGATGCGCAGCGTCCCGCGGCGCGTCGCGCGCAGTGGCACGACATAGGCGCCGCGGCCGGCCTGGAGCGCGAGCCAGACGGTGTCGCCGTCGGTACGTTCGAGCTGGGCGTCCATTCCCAGCGCGAACTCGACGCGCGCGGGCGCCGCGCCCGCGATCACAACGCTGAGCTCGGCCGGGAATTCGGCGCCGACATCAGCGTGCGCGGGCGCCGTAAGCCGCGCCTGCGCCTGGCCGGGCCGCGCGCCGCGCACGCTGTCGAGCAGCGTGAGCAACAGCACCGCGACCGTCCAGCCGAGCGCGGCGTACCAACGCGCGGGGAGCAGCAACGCGACGAGCAGCGTCGGCGGCAGCCCCGCCACCATCGCCAGGATCGCGGTGCGGGTAGGATAGATCATCGGATCAGCGCGGCGCCTCGATCGACTCGATGATGCTCGCGACGACTTGCTCGACGGTGCGGCCATCGATCTCGGCGGCGGGCGAAAGGATCAGCCGGTGACGGAGCAGCGCAGGGGCGATCGCCTTGACGTCGTCCGGGATCACGAAGTCGCGGCCGTCGATCGCGGCACGCGCGCGCGCCGCACCGGCGAGCATCGCGCCGGCGCGCGGGGAAGCGCCGCTTTCGAGGTCGGCGACTCCGCGCGTCGCTCGAATCAGCCGCAGGATATAATCGATGACATCGTCGACGAGCCGCACCGCCGCGACCGCGACGCTGGCTTGGCCGAGCCGCGTCGCATTGGCGACGGGTTCGACGCCCCAATCCTCGGGCGCGACCGCAGCGATGCGCGCGCCGTGCCGGGCGATGATCTTGCGCTCCTCCTCGGCATTCGGATAGTCGATCGTCTGCTTGAACAGGAAGCGATCGAGCTGCGCCTCGGGCAGCGGATAGACGCCCTGTTGCTCGATCGGATTCTGAGTGGCGACCACCGTGAAATGGTCACTGAGCGCGAGGCTCTCGCCATCGATCGTCACCGTGCGCTCCTGCATTGCTTCGAGCAGCGCGGCCTGGGTCTTGGGCGGGGTGCGGTTGATCTCGTCGGCGAGCAGCACTTCGGTGAAGATCGGCCCGCGCGTGAGACTGAACTGGCTGGTCTGGAAGTTGAACAGATTGGCGCCGATGATGTCGCCCGGCATCAGATCGGGCGTGAACTGGATGCGGCCGAACTGCAGCCCGAGCGCGCGCGCGAAGCAATGCGCGAGCAGGGTCTTGGCGGTGCCCGGCGGCCCTTCGAGCAGGATATGGCCGCGCGCGAACAGCGCGATCAGCATCAGGTCGACGGTCGTTTCCTGCCCCACCACGGCGCGCGCGACTTGCTGGCGGATCTCGGCGGCGAGCGCCTGGACGTGCTCAACACTCACTGCTTGTTCTCCATTTTCTCCGCCTGCCAACCATGCAACGCCTGCGCGGCGTGCAACATTTCGATGCGATCGCGCGCATCCTCGGCGCGCTGCCTGAGCGTGGTGAAGCGCTCGGGGCGCCTGAGTTCATCGAGATAGGCATCGAGCGCGTCGCCCTGCAGTCGCGCAGGCGCGCCGAACGCACGCGCGGCGCGATCGCGGATCATCGCGGCGTATCGGCCGCCCATCCGCGATTCGCGCCGCGCCTTGCGCATCAGCGCGGCGCTGTTGTCGACCAGCGCCGTCTTGCCGAACGCGATCGCGCGCACCGCGGGGCGCGCGGCGCCGAAGCGCGCGAGCGCATGCCATCCGGTGAGCAGCAGCGCGGCGGCGATACCGAGCGTGAGCGCGGCGAACGGCGGCTCGAACAGCAATTTGAGCGGGCTGTTCGAATGACCAAGGCCGTTGAACGACACGTCGAATGCGATGCCCTCGGCCTCCGTGCTGTTGAGCCAATCGAGCAGCGCGAGCGCCGCCGCGGCCTGCGCCGGATCGCGCATGCCCAGATTGTTCAGCAGATCGGGATCGGCGAGCACGAACAGATTCTGGTTGCCGAGCTGGGCGAGCAGGATGCCGCCTCGCGTGTCGCTCACCAGCGGCCGCAAAGGCAAGGCGTCCTTGCTCTGATTCTCGCCGAGCGTGACGCCAGTGATCGCCTGGATCGTGCGCGGCGCAGTGAAATGGATTGCAGGCGGTAGACCCGACGACCGCAGTGCGCTGCCGTCGCTGCGGTAACGGCGGATCGCGAAGTTGATTCCCGGCGCGAGCACGCCGGTCGGCTCGGAGCTGTCGATCAATCCGAGCCCGCGCACCCAGCCGCGATGCGCGCTGTCGTTCACCGTATCCCATTTGGGCAGGATGAACAGGGTCGGCTTAGCTGCGCGGCCGATGAGCGCAGCGCTGATATCGGTCCTGCCGCTGCCGGGGCTCGCGACCAGCAGATCCTCGGTATCGAACTCGTGCGGGTTGCGCAGGATGCGCGGGCGGCGGCCGGTGGCTTCGGCGAGCTCGAACAGCGCGCGAAAGCCGGTGGCGCCGTTCGACAGCGCGTGCGTGCCGCCGTCGCGACCCGATCGCATGTCGGGGGCATAGGCACCGAGCACGAGCATGCCGACGAAACCGGCGATGCCGACGGCGATCAGCACCGCGACCGTCAGCAGGCGAAACGGCGAGGAGGCGGCCTGGCGGCCGATGGCGATTTCGCTCATCCCTGCCAGCTCCGCGCGCGCGCGAAATCGGCATAGGCGGCGCGGCATGCGCTCCAATCTTCGGAGCTCACGGCAGCGCCGCCGAACAGGCTGCGCTCGACCACAGCGGCGAGATCGGCGAACAGCCGGCGCGGCGCGGCGGGAATGCCCGCGGCGCGCGCGAGGTCGCGGCTGGTGAGCGCGGGGCGCACCAGCTGGGGGCGACGGCGCGCGATATCCTCGACACTGCGCAGCAGCAGATGGTGCACCGCTTCGCCGAACTGCCCCTGCGCCGCGAGCCGATCGGCCTCGTCCAGCCAGGCGCGCGCGGGCGCCGCCTGGGGGGCCCATTCGATTTCGGTGTCTTCGGGCTGCAGCGCGCTGCGCCGGCGAAACCGCGGCAGCCGCCATTCGCCCTCCCGGATACGCGTGTAGATCGCCGCGGCCAGCATCGCAGCGAGCACCGCGATCACTGCCCACAGCAGGATGCGCGCATAGGGCGCGTCGGGCAGGAAGCTCCCGATCCAGCGGAAGAAGCGGCCCACCGGCGCGAGCGCGTGCCGGAGCCAGCGTCCGAACGCCTCGAGCCATTGGGGCGGCTTTGGCGGCTCGGGCGCACGGATCAATCGGAACTGGATGTCGCCGCCGGAACGCAAGGCGCGGTGCGCGGCGATCAGCCGCGGATCCAGTCCCCCTTCCGCTCCTGCCATGTCCCGCCCCCTGGTGTCGGGATCACACTAGTCGAGCCGCGCCGCGCCGCAAGTCGTGCAATGATGACAATTGCTTGGAAATGGACCAGCTTGTGCGCCAGGCGAAGTAACCATGGAGTGAAATGCGTGGCGAGCGCAGCAGATCGTGGGGGGCGCGGGGCGTTTTCGCTCGCGACCGTGATCGCACGCGGCTTTGGCGTGATGGTGGGCAATCCGCTGCCGATCTTCGGGATCGCTTTCCTGCTCGGCGAATTGCCGCAGCTGCTGCTCAGCTATTTCGGTCCGTCGACGGCGACGATCCAGATCGACCAGCCGAACGGGAGCGGCATAGATACGGCTCCGCTATTGGCGGTGTTTGCGATCGCGCTCGGATCGCTGTTCGTCTCGCTGTTCCTGCTCGCGCTGGTGCAAGGCGCACTGGTTCGCGTGACGCTCGCTTATGCGCAGGGACGCCGTGCAAGCCTGGGCGAAAGCCTTGCGGCAGGCGTGGCCAAGGCACTGCCGCTGATCGGGCTGCTTCTGCTCATGGTGTTCGCGCTCGCGTTCGGCTTCGCGCTGTTCGTCGTGCCGGCGATCCTGCTCTACGTGAGGTGGGCGGTCGCATCGCCGGCACTGGTGGCCGAAGACCTGGGAGTATTCGCTGCGTTCCGGCGCAGCGCCGAGCTGACGAAGGGTGCCCGCTGGCAGATTTTCCTGCTCCAGCTGCTTTCGTTGATCGTGATCCTGGTGCTGCAATCAATCGTCGCGGGAACGCTGGGAATCGGAGCAACGTCACCAACGGCCGGCGCCACGCCGACGATCACCGAACTGGTTGCCATGGGCGCGATCGGTACCCTGACCACCGCGGCATGGGCGTCGCTTCAGACAAGTCTCTATATCGGGCTGCGCGACTGGAAGGACGGACCGGAGTCCGACACGCTGGCGGACGTGTTCGCCTAATTGATCGAAGTCGGCGGACACGGCTCCGAAGCAATTGAGTGATCCGCGATTAATCGCTGACCGACTTCTGATCAGCTGCACTTTCCCGCAAGCGCCACCTGGATGGCTTTGCCATATCGTTCCGGATCGAGGTAGCGCGACCAATTGAGCAGATAACGCTGCCCTTCGTCGTCGGCATTGATGTATCGCCAGCGCAGATTGCCGTTCGGAGCGATGCGGACCAGCCGGCCGAGTACGGTTTCCTCGACGAAAAGGTCGCCGTTCGGCAACGTCGTTTGCAGACCTTCGCGAAAGGTCTTGATTCGATTCTTCGAAAAACCGGCGTTGAAGGGCGCCGAGACTCGATCGGTATCAAAATCGTAGACGAGCATATTGTTATGGCCGTCGACGCGATAAGCGCCGTCATCGTGTTCTTCGCCGCCGCGGGCATGATTGTCGAAGATCGAGATGCGGTGCTCGTCGAGAATATCGACATCGTGCTGCAGCATCCAAGGTCCCATACGATACCAGACGATCTTGCCGGTCGACGGGCGATACAGCATCACCATCGACAGGTTCCGCAGGCTGATGAACACGTCGCCGGCTCGCCAGTATTTGCCATCCTTGAGCGCCGGTTGCACGTCGTTCGCATGAAAGGGGTCGTCGGTGTAGGCGCGCGGCCCCCAGAGGCGGTAGAGGCCGTTGTCGTCGAGAATCTTCGCGAGTGAGACCTTGAACAGCAGCTTGCCGGAGTAGGAAACTTTGGCGATGCCATGTTCCTGAAAGTTGGATCCGACAAAGGGCAGCGAAGACTTCGGATAGGTGGTCGGAACCCAGAAGTTTCCGGCACCGTCGGGTTCGATCGCATGCGTGAAGATGCCGTCGACGGTCCACATCAGCTTGCCGCAGGCATTGACGCGTACCAGCGGGGAATCGCCGTGGAACACGAGGCTGCCGTCCTCGAGCAGCAGCGGATGGGTCATACGATAGCGATTGGGCTGCGCGTCGCGCGGGCGCGCCAGGTGGGACCGGGCGTTGGCCTCAGCGATATCCGGCGCATAGCGGTGCAGTGTCTTGCCGTCGCGAATGCGAACGATCTCGACGACCGATCGATAGAGTTTGGGATCGCTGCGCGCGATCAGGAGATAGCCCGGATCCTGAAAGCCGGCTTCGCGAGCACTAAAGCCTGGCGGCAGGGCCGGGGCCGGATCGCGGGAGCGCATCGTGTCCTTGAAGGTAATGCTTGGCACGAGCGCCTTGAGGGCACGCGGCGTCTCCGCAAGATTCTGGGCCAGGCTGCCTAACGTGCCCGCCTTGCTCGGTCCGATGCGCGCCGCCACGAGCATCGCTATCGTGACGAGGAAACCGGCCAGGATCGCCAACAGGAGCGTCCACAAGGGGACGCGCACGAACATCGCTCGCTCAATCGGCGAGTCGGCTTGTGGACGCGCCGACGCCGCAGCGGACGCCGCTTCGAATTCGCCTGTCCTGTACATGAAACCCCAGCTTATACGACGCTAGGGGCGACTATAGCGGCCGGAGGTTTACACATGGTTTGGACGGACTCGCGCAAGACACAGGCAAGCGCGTGAGGGTGCGGGCGACCTCAACTCGCCTTGCAGCTCCAGTCCTTCACCGTGAAATAGGAGCGCGGCCAGGCTTCGGCGCCGTGGAGCCAGGCGGTGTTCTTCGCGTCGTAGCGGTTGATATATTCCCAGATGATTTGCCCCGACGAGTTCACCTGGAACGCGCGTCCGGAATGGGCCTCGGTGATCAATATGCCGCCGTCAGGCTGCATCTGGTGCAGCCCGCGCTCGGTGGTCAAGAAATGCTGATCCTTGGTTCCGCCGTAGAGCGTCCTGGTCTCGTTCGTCGCCGGGTTGACGGCGACGATGCGCGATCCCCTATAGGTGCCGTCGGGGTGGTTGTCGAATACCGTGATCGAGCCGTCGGCATTCCAATCGGGATCGTGCTGGCGAATCCACGGGCCGGTCTTGGCCCATTTGATTTTCTGGAAATTGGCGTCAGTGACCATCAGCAGGTTGAGGTTGCGGAACGAGACCAGCAGGTCGCCCGCCTGGAACATCGGGAATTTGGCCGCAAGCGCGGGCGAGAGTTCCTCGACTTCGTTGAGATGGAACTCGCCGTCGATCTTGGCGTCGAAGTTGGTCGACGCGGTCAGCTGCGGCGCCCAGCCGTTGGCGAGAAACATTGCGGTCGTGGGCTTGCGCATCACCAGCCTACCGTTCGCGTCATATTTGTCGACCGTGTCTTCCCAGAACGGCGCGACGAACGGCCAAGGCATCTTGCGCCGGATAAGCTCGCCGCCGCCGATCACGATCCCGCCGTTCGCCAGGAAGTTGGGCGAGTGATGCGTGACCTGCCGGGTCGCCCACAGCTTGCGGCCACAGCGGTCGATCTTGACCATGCCGCACGATTCGAAGCTGACCACGATCGACCCGTCGGGCTGGATGATGGTGTTGTGCGCGGACGTTTTCCAGTTGGTGAGGGGCGGGTTGCGGCATTGCCTGGCGCTGGGAAGCAGCTCGAGCGGGCGTAGCCGCCACGAATGCACGATCCTGCCGTCGCGCTGGATGAGTTGGGCCTTCTGGTCGTCGCCGATGAACCCGCTCAGCAGCACGAGATCGTTCGCGCCGACCTTGTTCACCGTCACACCGGAACCCGGATAGGCGGCGGGGCGCAGGAAGCGGACGGGACGCCAGCGCAGGATCCCGGCGAGGTCCCTGACCGTATCGCCAACCCCCGACACCGTCTGGAACAGCGCGTTGTGCTTGTCCCCCGAATAGAGCCCGACGCCGAGCGTCAGCGCCAGCACGCTGACGGCCGCACTGGCGCGGAAGACTAGTCGCGACAGGTCGGCCATCAGTGTGAAACCCTTTTCGGAAAGCGGTTAGGGATGCGTCGAGCGCGGCACATGCCGGCCAAGCGCCCAGCGCGCAATATCCACGAGGTCGATCACGATGCGATTGCCGTAGCGGGCGCCGCGCCCGAATATGACATCGCGGTCGGTCGACAACAACGGCGAACCCGTGTTGTACGGCAGCTTGCGCGTCTTATCGCGGGCGTATTCGGCCATGTCTCGGATGTACATGCCATAGCCCAGATGCTGCGCGACCAGCGTTCCCTGGCCCGGCATGGTCAGCGGGCGGATATCATATTCGGGGATGAAGCGCGGCGGCTTGGGGAAACGCGAATAGAAATACCAGACGTGCGGACCGCCAAAGAAGTGCGCGGACGGCGCGGACGGCGCATAATTGGGCGGGAAGGCCTTGTGCAGCAGGTCATGCGCGACATCGAGCGCCACCGGGTTGAAACCGTGGAACCGCTCGCCGTCCACCGGCAGCACGGTCTCGAACACGGGACCGCGCGTGAGCATTTTGGCACCCAGCTCGCGATCGGCGGTGTGCAGGCGCATCTCGCCCGGCCAGGCGAGCCATGTCGCCGCGAATATGCCCGCGAGCACGGCAAGGCGCGCCGGAATCGCGTTCTTCGCGGGTAGCACGACGCTACGCCAATAGACGATCACCGGCAGCAGCATCGCGGGCACGAAATGGTGCAGCAGCACGCGATAGGCCTGGAACCAGAAGAACAGGAACATCACGGCGGTGACGACCGTCACCATCCGCGACATGCCATCTTGCCGACGCCAGAGGAACAGCGCGGCCGCAGGCACGATCGCACCCGGCACGAGGAGGAAGGCGATGCGGTTCCAATCGGCGAAGCTGACGTAACGGATGCGGTTGATGGTCTCGTGCAAGCCGAATTCGCTACCGGGCATCGGCAGGCCCACCGCTCGGATGACGAACGGCGCACCCACGGCGAACGCTGCGACGCCGAAGAAGGTGAGGAACGCGGGCGTGAGCGGAGGCCGCGTCGCGTCCCGCCAGACCAGCCAGCTCGCCGCAGGGATAGCGAGAATCCATAAGCTGCCGGTGGGAATCGACGTGTAGGAGAGCACGGCGAACGCGATCATCCAGCCGATGCGGCGCTCGACGAAGAACAGCATGTAGCCGAGGAACGCTACGAGTGCGAGCGACTCGCGGACCGCGGGCATGGGGCTGTCGTTGAACCACGGATGGTAGCCGCCGCTATAGACGGTCACCAGAGTGAAGAGCAGCAGGATCGCGGCGACGAGCAAGTGATCGGCAAGGCCGATCCGGGCCGCTTCGCGGCGGCCGGCCCGAATCAATGCGATGAGCAGCGGATGCAGCAGGCCGAGATACAGCAGCATCGGCGCGCGCACGGCATATTCATATTCGCCGATCGTGCGCAGGAACCAGGATCCCGGCACCACGAACAACATTGAGGTGAGGTCGGGCGCCTGCTTCACCGTACCCGCGCTGTCCGGCCAGAAAGGCCAGAGCGTCGAGAGATAGAGCCGCGCGAACTGAAGTCCGCCCGATCCGTCGGGCGTGAAATTTTCCCAATAATATTTGGCTGAGAACGCCAGAATCGTGACGACCGGAACGATCAGCGCGAAGGCGAGATCGAGGCGCTGGGCCTGGAAATTGACCGCGAGCGGTTTGCCGGTGACGATTCGCCGCATCGGGAACGGCAGCACAGCGGCCGAAACCGTCGCGACGAGCCACAGGAACGCATGCCCGCGCAGCACGATGCCGGTGGACAGCTGGAACAATGTCACGGCGGCGACCAGTAGCGCCATGCTGAGCGCGAGGCCGCTGAGCAGCCACTGCGCCAGGCTCTTTTCGCGGCCGATCGCGGCGGACAGCATCAGCCCCGGCGCCAGCAGAAAGATCGCCAGTGCGATGGTCACTACCGGCACGACGCCATAGAGCAGCACGGCCTGGGCCGGCACGAAATAGGGATTGGCGAGATAGGCGAGGTCGTACAGTTCGAGCGCGGTCCGGATCGGGCCGATGCCGACGAACGCAATCACCGCCGCGGCGAGGAACGGCAAGAAGAACCGGCCTTCGGCGCCGAGCGAGCTGGCGCTCTTGCCCCAGGTCGAGTTGCTTACGATCCTGCTCACGCTGAGGCTCCGGACACGCAAAAGGCAAGACGCGCCGGTCCCCGGCGCCGTTGGAGGCGCGCGGTCAACATCTGAAAATATCCCAACCCCGGATCCCTGCAACAATGATGCCCATTATAGGCGGGAATCGCAAGACCGGGAATTGTCGCAATGCAGCACAGGCGGGATTTTCAGTAAATCGAAACTGATAGCGCTAACCTGTGCGCCGCGGCTGGAAGCACTACCGAAAGGCGCCGCGGCCAACCCGCCCGATTCGCTATATAATCATGCGCATAGGCAGAATTCGTCCGGATTTCGTTAACCAAATTCGATACGCGAACTTCGTCACGACGAGACGAATTCGCCAATCCTTCTGCCAGGTGCCCGCGCGATCGCGCTCGCAAAAGGCGCCATGGTGTTCGCAACGGCGCTGGGAGACGATGACTGCGCCTATCGCGAGCGACTTGGCGTCACCTCGATCGAGGGCATCCGCGACGTCGCCGACTCTGTCGACGCGTTGACGGCAGCACCGGCTTCGACGTGCTGTACGATACCGACGGCGGCGCGTTCCTGGATGGTTCGCCTGTTGACGCACTCGCCGTATTGATGTTCTAGTTCTCTTGGGAAGAGCTGAAGATTTCCAGGCGCGAAGAAATCGTCGGAATCCAGTATCTGCGGGGCATTGCCGCCTGTGCGGTAATTTTTGATCACGCCGCGGGGATGGCAGCATCCGCCAAGTATTTTGGCCAGCAGCCGGTTGGCGGGATTCTCGCATCCGGCCGCTATGGCATCGATCTCTTTTTCGTGATCAGCGGGTTCATTATCGCCATCATCTCGCTCGAGGGGCCCAGACTGCTGCCTGCGGTTTCGGCGCGCGAATTCTTCGCGAGGCGGTTCACCCGGATCGTGCCGTTGATGTGGATCGCGATCATTGCCTTTATGGCGCTGCGGCTGGGCGGGCGCGGCGAGTGGATGGGCCAGGACTATCTACGCGCGCTGCTGCTCCTGCCCTGGGGCACGCTCCAGCCATCGCATATCTGGACGTTGCGCCAGGAAATGATCTTCTATCTCCTGTTCGCTGCGACGATGCTCACCGGTCGGCGATGGCGATTCGCGTTGGCGCTATGGGTGCTTGGCGCCTTTGTCGCTGCGCCTTTGCTGAAATATTCTCCGGCAACGATCTTTGACCCGGTCCGGCTCCTTTTTTCCCCCGTCAACATCGAATTCGCCGCAGGGCTGGTCCTTGCCGGGTTGTGGCTGCGCCGAACGCGCGCGTTCAGGGTCCGATTGCCCGTCGAGCCGCTGATCGTGCTTGCGGCTCTTAGCGGCATCGCATTTTGGGTGTCTTCGGCCGTATTCGACCTGGTCGGTTTCTCAAGGGGACTTGGCTCGGCGCTGCTGCTAATGCCAGTCGTGTTCCTCGCGATTCATGTCGAATGCCCGCCTGGGCCGTTGCAACGCATTGGCGAGATGCTGGGTAATGCGTCCTATTCTATCTATCTCTTCCATCCCCCGATCGTTTCCGCGCTGCTTGGCGCGTGGGCGAGACTGGCGCTCGCGACACCAGCCTGGATCGTGGTGCTCGGCTGCGGGATTGCGTCGGCCGCGGCAGGCGTCGCGATTCACTTCGTAATCGAGAGGCCGCTGATCGCTGCATTGCGGCGACGGTTCGGCCCGCGCACCGAGTTGAGGAAAGCGCATCCCGCAGGGTGATCGCGTCGCGATTGGCCGTGCGACCCCCGCGGTTGATTAGCAATCATATGTGGGATTTAGCTGGGGCAGCCCAACGTGCAGCGCAAAAGTCCTAACAAGAAAGAACAGCTACTTAGCTCGAGAAGTGGCGGAGCGGGAGGGATTCGAACCCTCGATACGCTTTTGGCGTATACTCACTTTCCAGGCGAGCGCCTTCGACCACTCGGCCACCGCTCCGCATGTCCCGGAAGGGCAGACCCCCTAGGGCCTAAACGCGCGATCGGCAACGGTGAGATTGCGGTCGCGCCCCACGCCGGCACTTGCCCCGGCGCATCACGGCATGGCACTGCTCTGCGATGCTCGCCTCTCTCGCGCTTCTCGCGCTGCTCCAGGCCGCGCCAGCCGCGGTGCCGGTTGCCGCACCGTCGGATCCCGTCGAAGCCGATTGGCACGATATCCCCGACGACGACCTGCTGGTGATCAACCTGGCCGGCAACCGCCAAGTCGTGATCCGGCTCGCGCCGCGCTACGCGCCGGGGCATGTCGCGAACATTCGCCGGCTCGCGCGTGCGAGCTGGTGGGACGGGACCAGCGTCTATCGCGTGCAGGATAATTACGTCACGCAATGGGGCGACGGGACCGAAAAGAAGAAACTGCCGCCCGACGTGATCGAGAATCCTCCGGCCGAATATGAATGGTCCGGCTATGACGGCGTGACCAGCTTGGCGCGCGGCGACAGCTATGCCGCCAGGACCGGCCATAGCGCCGACGGCTGGCCGCTCGGCAGCGACGGCAAACAGGCATGGCTGACGCATTGCTACGGCATGGTCGGCGTCGCGCGCGACCTTGCGCCGAGCACCGGCAGCGGCGCCGAGCTCTATACCGTGATCGGCCATGCGCCGCGTGCGCTCGATCGCAACATCGCACTGGTCGGGCGCGTGATCGCGGGCATGCAGTGGCTGTCGAGCCTGCCACGCGGTACCGGCGACTTGGGCGTCTACAAGACCGAGGCCGAGTGGCTCCCGATCCTCTCGGTGCGGCTCGCGAGCCAGCTTCCTGCCGACGAACGTCCGCATTTTCAATATCGCGCGACCGACAATGCACGCTTCGCCGCCTGGATTGCTACTCGCGAGAACCGCCAGCCGCCGTTCTTCACCGTGCCGGCAGGCGGCGCGGACATCTGCAACGTGCAGGATCCGATCCGGCCGAAACCCTAAATTGCGCTGCTACACGATCGGCAAGCCGGCGCGCTTCACTGCGGCAGCATAGGCTTGCATGCCATGCAGGCCCTTGGGCGTCAGCGCGACATAGGCGCGGCGGCGATCCGACGGATCGGCCTGGCGCTCGAACAGCCCGACGTCGTGCAGCGCGCCGATCCAGCGCAGCGCCGTGGTCGGCGGCACTGCGGCGGCGATGCAGAGACTCGACACCGAGACACTGCGGCGCTCGAGCGCGGCGGCGAACAAGTCGAGCAGCATGTCCCAGGCGGGATCGGCGAACAGGTCTCCCGCGAAGAACCGTTCGCGCATCCGCCGCGCGCGGATCGTCGCGCGAATTTCATGGGGGCTCGTCTCGGCCGAAAGCGCATCCTCGGGTCCGCGATAGCCGGGTTCGGGCTCGCGCAACGCCGTAGGCAGCGGCTCCTCACCACGGGTCAGGCGCGCGAGCGCTTCGGCGATCCGCGCGACGTCCTCGTTGAGCCGTAGCATCCGCGCGCCGTGGTCGTCGCGCGACGCCTCGTGCAGCGCGGCGTGCCCGGCCGGCTTGGCGAGCACGAACGCGCAGAGGCGCTCGGCCGGCGTGGGCCGGCACAGCAGCTGCGCGCGCGTGCCGAGCAGCGCGGCAGCGAGATCGAGCTGCTCGAGGTCGAGCGTCGCGACGATCGCTGCACCGCGCGCGCTCGCCGCTGCTAGCAGCGGCTCGAGCGCCGGTTCGGCAATGCCTCCGGCCTCGAGCACGATCAGATCGACCGGCGGCCCGGACTCGAGCTGCGCCGCCGCGTCAGTGACGTGCAAATGCGCCGACACGCGCCATCCCGCCGCCGCAAGCGCGTCCGCCGCGGTCTGCGAATCACCACAATCCGCAATCACCAGCGCCGCCGGCACGGTGGGATACGCGTCCGCTCCTGCCGCGTCGCTCCAACTATGCATGGCTGCCTCCCCCGAGTTCGCCCATTGCAATTCGAGGTGTCGAACTTCCGCCGCGATCGTTGAAGTTCGAATTCCTCCGATCCGGCGTCATTGAACCTTCCATACCGCTGCTATCGCATAATCTTCCAACGCGCGCGCCAAGTCCATTTCGGATGAAACTCGGCGCGCGGCGACTCATTCGAACGCTTCCGCTTCTCGCCCGCCGACGAGAAGGCCGGCCGCTACAGCTGCCGCGCCGCCGGTCAGCGCGATCCACAGCGTTCCAATCACCGCACCTACAACCATCAGCGCGATCATCATCGGCCCCATGCCCGTGAATTGCCCCATCATCTGCGCCATGGCGGCTTGCGTAGCCGCCGGATCCTGGGGATTGCGCGCCGCCTGACGCAAGATGGCGCTGATCATCGGCCAGACCGTGAATGCCGAAATGATCAACTGCACGACAAAGATCATCAAGAAGAGCACGAGATAGGCCAGGAAAATCGGCCAGAAACGCCCCTGCGTGAGCTGCCAGGATTCGCCCAGTACGAAGTGGCCGCGGTAGATACTTAGCGGGCCGGCAAGGGAGAAGCGAACCTGCGCATAAACCAGGCCGCAGAACAGCACGACACCCAAGAGGCCTGCAATCAGCCCGCCGACGACCCCGCTAATCGCGACGGTCAGCAACGCGGTCAGCAGGCTGATCACGAACAGGCCAATCATGAACGCGACGATGGCGACGAACCCGATCAGCAAGCCGAGTCCGAGCAGACGAAGCTCGTCCATCCCTAGCCGCAGATAGAAATAGGCGCGTTGCTCGGGCCGCAGCACGGCACGAAAAGCAGCGGCGTACAGCACGAGAATGAGGATCAGCAGCAGCACATCGTACAGAAAGATCGTTCCGTTCATCGCGAAGGCCGCCGCGGGATTCGGTCCAATTCCAGGATTCGCCATCGCTGCGTACGCCGGGCGCAAGATGATGGCTACCATTACGCCATTGGCCACGAGATATAGGCCCGCCCAGGCTGCAAGCGCAGTCAATTGTTCGCGCACCAATCGGAATGCGCCCTCGAGTATCGCACCCACTCCAAACATCGCTCTCTCCCCCATTGCGAGCCGCTGCCGGAATTCAATGTACGATCAGTCGAGGCTCTTGACGATTTCCTCGACCATCTTCTTGGCGTCCGCCAGCAGCATCATCGTATTATCGCGGTAGAATACTTCGTTGTCGACGCCGGCGTAGCCGACGCCGCCCATCGACCGCTTGACGAACAGCACGGTCTTGGCCTTTTCGACGTCGAGCACGGGCATGCCGTAGATCGGCGAGGTCTTGTCGGTCTTGGCGGCGGGATTGGTGACGTCGTTGGCCCCGATCACGAACGCGACATCGGTCTGCGCGAATTCGGAGTTGATGTCCTCGAGCTCGAACACTTCGTCATAGGGCACATTGGCCTCGGCCAGCAGCACGTTCATGTGCCCGGGCATGCGGCCGGCGACCGGATGGATCGCATATTTGACGCGGACGCCATGGTGCTTGAGCTTGTCCCCCATCTCGCGCAGCACGTGCTGCGCCTGGGCGACCGCCATGCCATAGCCGGGGACGATGATGACCTGCTCGGCCTGCTGCATCAGGAAGGCGGCATCCTCGGCCGAGCCGCGCTTCCACGGCCGGTCGATCGCCTGGCCGCCGCCCGCCGCGGCGCTGTCGCCGCCGAACCCGCCGGCGATCACGCTGATGAAGCTGCGGTTCATCGCGCGGCACATGATGTAGCTGAGGATCGCGCCCGAGCTGCCGACCAGCGCGCCGGTAATGATCATCGCGGTGTTGTGCAGCGTGAACCCCATCGCCGCCGCCGCCCAGCCCGAATAGGAGTTGAGCATCGACACGACGACGGGCATGTCCGCGCCGCCGATCGGGATGATCAGCAGGAAGCCGATCGCGAAGCTGAGCCCGGTCACGGTCCAGAAGATCCACGGGCTTTGATCGGTGACGAAATAGCCGATCAGCCCAAGGATGCCGGCGAGCACGGCAAGGTTGATGACGTGCCGTCCCGGCAGCATGATCGGCTTGCCGCTCATGTTGCCGTTGAGCTTGAGGAACGCGATCACCGAGCCCGAGAAAGTGATCGCGCCGATCGCGACGCCGAGACCCATCTCGATGCGGCTGACCGGATGAATGTCGCCGAATGGAGCGCCGATTAACGGAACTACCAGCTTGGCAATGCCGAACGCCATCGGGTTAAGGAACGCGGCACACGCGACGAGCACCGCCGCCATGCCGACCAGGCTGTGGAATGCGGCGACGAGCTGCGGCATCGCCGTCATCGCGATACGCCGCGCGGTCAGCCAGCCGATTCCGCCGCCGGCGATGATCGCACCGGCGATCTCCGCCATGCTCGCGACATGGTGCATATAGAGCGTAGTGCCGACCGCGAGCGCCATGCCGGCCATGCCGAAGCGATTGCCGCGCCGGCTGCTCGCCGGGCTCGACAGGCCGCGCAGCGCGAGGATGAAGCAGATGCCCGCGATCAAATAGGCGAGTGCCACCCAGGAATCGATTGCCCCCTCCGCCATGATCAACCCTTTTTCTTGTACATGGCGAGCATGCGCTCGGTGACGGCGAACCCGCCGAAGATGTTGACGCTGGCGAGCGCAACCGCCGCCAGTCCGAGCCATTTCGAGACCACGCTACCCTCGGCGGCCGCGGCGATCAGCGCGCCGACCACGATCACCGACGAGATCGCATTGGTGACCGCCATTAGTGGCGTGTGTAGCGCGGGCGTGACCGACCAGACGACGTAATAGCCGATGAAACAGGCCAGCACGAAGATCGAGAGGATTGAGATAAAGTCCATCAGAGCCTTCCTAGATCTTCACCGGAACGGCGAGCCGGCCAGCCGAAAGCTGGCGGGAGGGAGAATGCGACAAGAGTCGCAATCGAGGCGGCCACACCCTGCTTCGCGCGGTCCCCCTCCCCGTTCCGGGGAGGATCGGGGAGCGATCGTCGCTTCACCCCAACAATCTCGCGTTCACCACTGCGCCGCCGCGCGTCAGCCGGATCGCGTCGCCGATTTCATCGTCGACCTTGGGCAGTCCGCCTTCCTTGTCCCAGAAGGCGGAGAGGAAGTTGAACAGATTGCGTGCGAACAGCGCCGACGTGTCGGTTGCCAGCCGGCTCGGCACGTTGCGGTGGCCGACGATCTTGACGCCGTGGCGTTCGACCACTTCGCCCGCGACCGCGCCTTCGACATTGCCGCCCTGTTCGACTGCGAGATCGACGATCACGCTGCCTTGCCGCATCGTCGCGACCTGGGCGTCGGAGATCAGCCGCGGCGCGGGGCGGCCCGGGATCAGCGCGGTGGTGATCACGATGTCCTGCTTGGCGATATGGCTCGATACCAGCTCGGCCTGCGCCGCCTGATATTCGGCGCTCATCTCGGTGGCGTAGCCGCCCGAGCCTTCGCCTTCGATGCCCTTCACATTCTCGACGAAGATCGGCTTGGCGCCGAGCGAGAGGATCTGTTCCTTGGTCGCCGAGCGCACGTCGGTCGCGCTGACCTGCGCGCCGAGGCGCCGCGCAGTCGCGATCGCCTGAAGCCCGGCGACGCCGACGCCCATCACGAACACCTTGGCGGCACTCACCGTACCCGCCGCGGTCATCATCATCGGGAAGGCGCGGCCATATTCCGCCGCGGCGTCGAGCACGGCCTTGTAGCCGGCGAGGTTCGACTGCGACGACAATATGTCCATCGACTGCGCGCGCGTGATTCGCGGCATGAACTCCATCGCCATCGCTTCGACGCCGAGCGCGGCGTAGCGATCGACCCGGTCGCGCTCACCGAAGGGATTGAGTCCGGCGACGAGCCACGCGCCCGGCTTGATGCCGGCGAGGCTCTCGGGGTCCGGGCCCTGCACGCTGAGCACGACGTCGGCACCGGCAAGGACGTCGCCGCGGCTGCCGAGCGCGGCGCCGGCATCGGCATAGGCCTGATCGGCATAAGCGGCCGACTCGCCCGCGCCGCGTTCGACCGCGACGCTGGCGCCGAGGCCAATGAATTTCTTCACCGTTTCCGGAGTCGCGGCGACGCGACGCTCGCCGCTGGCCCCCTCCTTGAGGACGGCGAGCTTCACTTGCTGATCAGAAAGACGACGAAGGCCGTGATGATCGCAACGCCCAGCGTGCCCCATTTGAGCAAGGCGAGGAAGCCGTGATAGGTATTCTGATGTGCGCGGATGTCGCCGTTCTCGGCCATGATTGTCCCCTAACCTCGTCCGCCCGTTCCTTAACCATGTGCCGCGCATGCCTCAAGGGCCGCGGAACGATTGCGCTTAAGCGGGTCTTTACGGTTCATGGATATGATCCTTGGCCTGATACGGGACAACGGGGACAGGTCGATGACGCGCAACGGACAGCGCCTCCTGATGCTGATTGACGACGAGCCGGCGCAACGCCGGCTGGTCGCCGCGATTGCCGCACGCCGTGGCTGGCGCACGATCTTCGCCGCCGAAACCGAGACGGCGATCGCCACGCTCGGCACGCCCGACGGCATGTCGCTCGACGCAGTGATCCTCGATCACCCGGCGTCGGACCATGATGCCGCGACGCTGATCGGCGAGTTGCGCAAGCGCCGCCCCGGCCTGCCGATACTGGTGCTCACGGCGAACGGCTCGGTTGCCGCCGCGGTCTCCGCAATGCGCGCCGGCGCCACCGATTTCCTGGTCAAGCCGATCGCCGCGGAGCGACTGCTCGCCGCGCTCGAGGCCGCGGTCGGCGATCGTGGCGCGGGCGAACTGCGTCCGCTCACCGAAAAGCTCTCGGCCCCCCTCGGCTTCGACGAGATCGTCGGGTCGGCGCCGCAGTTCCGCGCGGCGCTGGCGATCGCCGCCAAGGCGGCGCGCGCGCGCGTGCCCGTGCTGATCGAAGGCGAATCGGGCGTCGGCAAGGAAGTGGTCGCCGAGGCGGTGCACAACGCCAGCCCGCGCAACAAGAAGGACATGATCAGCGTCAACTGCGGCGCGATCCCGGCGAATCTCGTCGAGTCCGAGCTGTTCGGCCATGAGAAGGGCGCGTTCACCGGCGCGTTCGAGCGCAAGATCGGCAAGGTGCAGGAAGCCGAAGGCGGCACGATCTTCCTCGACGAGATCGGCGAGATGCCGCTCGA
>Ga0068859_100001321_pt1 | contig 25287 bp, 20 predicted proteins | sample KBSSwiS22_FD_66585 | JGI IMG/M metagenome (GOLD analysis project Ga0068859, IMG submission 66585) | Switchgrass rhizosphere microbial communities from Kellogg Biological Station, Michigan, USA - KBS Switchgrass S2-2 | ecosystem: Host-associated > Plants > Roots > Rhizosphere > Soil ...
TCGTCATGGGTGCTGATGCCAATTCTGATGCCAGCCTTGCGCAGTGCCGGCACATCTGCCCCATCAAGATCACCCTGGCCCAGGTGTACGAAATCGCACCCCTCGCCCATGGCCAGCCACCAGTGATCGTTGACGATCAGCTGCGCGCCAGCCCGTGAGCACATCGTCCTGGCCTTGCGCACCTCGCTGCGCACCTCGGCCTCGGTGAAGCGCACTTCGGCATCGGGGCCAGTTTTTATCCGCAGCTGAATGAGCCGTACACCAAGTGGCAGCAAGCGACCCACCCACTCCGCGCTGTCGACTACAGGATAGACGCGCGGGAGTGTCATCGCAGGATCGCGGTGCCGATCACCGGCGTGGAGGGAACCGCCAAATCGCGTGGCTCGATAGGCCCTGCCTGTCGAGCAGCGACTCCGGCCTCTACCGCCTGAGCAAAAGCCTCTGCCATGCGTACGGGATCTGCCGCATTCGCAACAGCAGTATTGATCAGTACAGCATCGAAGCCGAGCTCCATCGCCTGTGCTGCGTGCGATGGAACACCGATGCCCGCGTCGATCACGAGCGGAACATCCGGGAAATGCGCCCGCAACGCCTTCAGGCCGAACAGATTGTTGAGGCCCCGTCCGGAGCCAATCGGCGCCCCCCAAGGCATCAAAACCCGGCAGCCCGCGGCCAACAGTTTGTCCGCCGCGACGAGATCCTCGGTCGTGTAGGGAAATACCTGGAATCCCTCGCCGCACAGTATCCGCGCAGCTTCCATGAGACCGAACACATCAGGGTGCAGCGTGTCGTCCTCCCCGATGACCTCCAGCTTGATCCAGGACGTACCGAAAACCTCCCGCGCCATCCGCGCCGTGGTCACAGCCTCCTTCACGGAGTGGCAACCCGCTGTGTTCGGCAACACGCGCACCCCCAGATCGCGAACGAGCGACCAGAACCCTTGTCCGGCCCGCTCACCACCCGATTCCCGCCGCAGGGAAACGGTCACAACCTCCGCGCGCGACGCCCTGACCGCTTCTGCCAACACCGCGGGCGATGGATAGCGGGACGTCCCCAACATCAACCGAGAGCGCAGCTCGGTGTCGTACACCTTCAACATTCAGCCCCCCTGCATCGGTGCCAGAACTTCGAGGCGATCATCCTCAGCGAGTGCAGCTGTTGCGCGCAGGTTCGCTGGAACAAACTCGCCGTTCAGAGCCGTCGCGACGGTCGAGCCGCCATATCCGAGTTCATCCAAGGCCGCGGCCAGATCCGCCGCACCCGTTTCACGCCAGGCGCCGTTTACGAGTATCTTCACCCATCACCTCCGGGAAATACTGTTCCTCCAGCACAACTTGCGCAGCCCTGCGTGCCAGCGCCGGCGCGAGCAGAAATCCATGCCGGTACAGGCCGTTGACGTAAAGAGCACCCCCATGCCAGCCGATCCGCGGCAGGTTGTCAGGAAACGCCGGACGCACGCCGGTCCCGATCTCAATGATCTCGGCTTCACCGAACGCTGGATGCACGGCATATGTGGCGCTCAGCAGCTCGAGCATCGAGCGAGCTGTAATCCGCGTCGGCGCATCGCTCTCGATCATGGTTGCCCCGACCATGAAAAGTCCGTCAGCGCGCGGGACGATGTACAACGGTAGACGTGGGTGCAACACCCGAATGGGCCGCGACAATGAAACATCGCGCAGACGCAGAAGCAGCATCTCTCCCCTGACACCGCGCAGATGCTTCAGAACGCCTCGGGCAGCAAGCCCCGTGCAGTCGAGCACGCAGGAGTCTCGAGTGCCATGCGAGCGCGCCACCAACTGCTCGACGCTCGTACTGACGCCAAAACGGATCGGGACTCCCAAGTCAGCAAGGCGCCGCGCCAGCTCGGCCAGTGCGTCACGAGGGTCCAGGTGAGCCTCCTCCCGGAAGTACAACGCCTGGTCGAAACGCCCCCCAAGGTCAGGTTCCAATGCGGCAATCGCTTCACCATCGAGCCATTCAAATCGCTCGGTACGCCGGCCAAACTGCGCCAAATCAGCCGCGTCGCGAGCATGAGCCACTACGAGGCTGCCGTTGCGCACCGTGCCGGGAAATTTACGCTGCCACCACGCCAAACTCTCACTGCCGAGTGTCGCAACGAGGGGCTCGGCACTCACGAGCTCACACCACGGCGCCAACATTCCGCCGGCGTACCAGGAGCAACTCGATGAGCCCAGGCCCCCGGCGCGGTCGAATACCTCGACCAGCGCTCCCCGCTCCGCAAGCTCCAGGGCGCACGTCAGCCCGGCAATGCCTGCGCCGATGACCGCCACGCGCATGGGCTAAGTGGCCGGAGTTGCCGGTACGTAAAGCTCGCTTCCCACCGAGCGAAACTTCTCGGCCATGGCGCGCATACCCTGCTCCTTGGCTTCGGCCGCGGCGTAAGCCTTGACTTCGTGGGAGATCTGCATGGAGCAGAACTTCGGGCCACACATCGAGCAGAAGTGCGCGGCTTTGTGGGCTTGCTTCGGGAGCGTCTGATCGTGGAATGCGCAGGCGGTATCCGGATCGAGCGACAGGTTGAATTGATCCTCCCACCTGAAATCGAAGCGCGCCCGCGAGACCGCATCGTCCCGGTCGCGGGCGCCCGGATGCCCCTTGGCAAGATCCGCGGCGTGCGCTGCTATCTTGTAGGTAATCACACCAACCTTGACATCGTTGCGGTCCGGCAAGCCAAGATGTTCCTTCGGTGTGACGTAGCACAGCATGGCCGTGCCAAACCAACCGATCATTGCCGCGCCGATCGCGGAAGTGATGTGGTCGTAGCCGGGAGCGATGTCGGTCGTCAACGGCCCCAGGGTGTAGAACGGCGCCTCGCCGCAGTGGGCGAGCTGCTTGTCCATGTTTTCCTTGATCTTGTGCATCGGCACGTGACCCGGACCTTCGATCATGACCTGGCAGTCCCGCTGCCAGGCAATCCGGGTCAGCTCGCCCAAAGTCTCGAGCTCCGCAAACTGCGCTGCATCGTTGGCATCGGCGATCGAGCCGGGGCGCAGTCCATCCCCCAGTGAGAAACTGACATCGTAGCTGCGGCAGATCTCGCAGATCGCCTCGAAATGCTCGTACAGAAAGCTCTCGCGATGATGCGCCAGGCACCACTTCGCCATGATGGATCCACCGCGCGAGACGATGCCGGTCACACGGTTGACCGTCAGCGGTATATAGGCGAGGCGCACTCCGGCGTGGATCGTAAAGTAGTCAACGCCCTGCTCGGCCTGCTCGATGAGCGTGTCCCTGAACACCTCCCAGGTGAGCTCTTCGGCAATGCCACCGACTTTTTCCAACGCCTGATAGATCGGGACAGTACCGATTGGAACCGGCGAATTGCGGATGATCCACTCGCGAATCGTGTGAATGTTGCGGCCGGTGGACAGGTCCATGACCGTGTCCGCGCCCCACCGGATTGCCCACACCATCTTGTCGACTTCTTCGGCCGTGGAGGAGGTCACGGCCGAGTTGCCGATATTCGCGTTGATCTTCACCAGGAAGTTGCGGCCGATGATCATCGGCTCGGATTCGGGGTGATTGATGTTCGCGGGAATGATGGCGCGGCCGGCGGCAACCTCGGCGCGCACGAACTCGGGCGCCACATTCTCGCGAATAGCGATGAACTCCATCTCGGGGGTGATTATTCCAGCGCGAGCGTAGGCGATCTGAGTGACCGCCTTGCCGCCGCGCGCCCGGTAGGGGCGCCACACGTTGGGGAATTCGGGGGCGGCGCCGGCCTGCGAGCCCACACTGAGACCATTGTCGATCAGCTGAACGGGACGGCCACCGTAGGCTTCTACATCACCGCGTGCCGTTACCCACGCTTCGCGTAACCGTGGCAATCCACGCTCGATGTCGATTTTGACTGACCGGTCCGTGAATGGTCCCGATGCGTCGTAAACAGTCAGTGGCGGCTCACCCGATGAGGGGTGAAGGGTGATTTCGCGCATGGGCACTCGAAGTCCCGTGTGGATTTCACCGGCTTTGTAGACTTTGCGGGAGGCTGGTAAGGGGTCCTGGGCGACTTGCAGCGGTACAGCGTTCATCCTGATCTCCTCGGGTAAGGGGAGATCCAGCGGCATTGCACGCGAGGGAGGCCGATTGGGAACGCGCCCGGAGCTTTGAGAGGTATGAACGCGACTTCGGCACGACACTTTCCTACGCCAGCATGAACTGGATCAGGTTCGAAGGGTCGCCATGCCGCAGCCGTGCTGCGTTTCGATGGCCTCTCAGCCCCCTGCCGGGGCTCCCCTAGTACGCCGCCAAACTAACTTAGTATCGATCGTGCCGCAAGTCGTCTTCGCGCGCGTAACGATGTCTGTCGTAGCCACCCATCTCGCGCTCTACGTCGAGATAGGCTTCGGTAACGGGCCGTAAGTCTACCTGAGCCTCGTGACTGTCCGACCGCTCCACAGCGTCACGCAACCTGTGATAGGTCTGGGAAACACGCTCGAATGCCGCCTTCACATCGCGCTCGCCCGCGTTCCGGTCCGCAAGCGTCTCACGGAAGTCACGCGTTTCTTCGGCGAGCTCGCGAGCATCCCGCGAGTAACTGGCCGTGCCGTGATCCCGTGTATAGCGAGAGTCACTGGTCAGAGCGTCCGCGTTCCGCTCCAGTCTGTCGGCCGAGCTTGCCAAGTTACCGTGCGTCGTGACGCACCCCGCAACACCGGCAAGCACCAGAATCGACATCGCAGCCACAACCGTTCCAACTTTGCCGCCTGATTTGAAAGCCACGCCCATCTCCTCGGCCTTGACGGCCGCTGCATGCCTACAGGAGATCAACGTGCCTTGGACGGACGGGTTCCGTGCTATGCAGCGCTGCCGCCAGCACGGGCTGGGCAGCTAGCGACACGTCCGGAATCTATTCAACAGCCGCGCGTACGTAGCCTCATCCGTAGGTCCGACTCCGAGCCATTCGATTGCCAGTGTGTCCAACTGTGCCTCATCGGCCGCGATACCCTGCCCCATGTTCTGAATCAAGCGTTGCACCTGGTACTCGCGGCGCAATGGCTGGTCTTCGGGCGGGGTGGGTTTGTCCGTCAGGATCTCGGCACGGATGCACAACATCTTCAACGCCACCTCATTCGCGGCCGTCTCGCCGCAGCCCTCGCGGGCGAGCGCCTGTTTGATTGCATCGAGGCCGCCTTTGGGCCAGTGCTCTACAGAGGCGATATAGTTTTCGGCTGCTTGCCGCAAGGCGTCCCGTTCTGACACGTCGGCCTGCCGAGCGGCCGCGAGCCGATAGGCGCGAACCCGATTTGCGGCCTCGAACAGATCGCTCCAGCCGCGCTCCGCAGCACGCGCTTGCTGTTGCGCGAGTGAGTCTTCGCAGCGTTCCAACGCCCGCTCGAACCTGCCACGCAGTCCGCGCGCGTCCGCTCTCGGAAACTCACCAGCTGCCTCGAAGGCGGCACGCAGATCAGGAAGATTTCGCGCTCCTTGCAGCAACTCCGGCCCCGACAGAGCCGCGATTTTCTCGAGCTCTTCGCACACCCCGATGGCGTTTGCTTTGTTTGTTTGCAGTCCAGCCGAGTATTCGGCGAATTCCTGCTGACGCCGCTGGAACACCGCATCACACTGCTGGCGAAACTCTTCCCACAGCGTGTGATCCGATTCGCGCGGTACCGGGCCCACATCCCGCCACTTCTGTTGCAGATCCTTTACGGCATCGATCGCCTTGCGGCTGTCCTCACTGGCAACCAATTGGCGCGCGCGCTCGATCAGCCCCTGTTTCTGGTTGACGTTGCGGGCATATTCGGCATCCAGCCGGCCTTGCAGACTCGATGTCAGGGCAACGAATCTCTCCTGCAGCGCTTTGCCGGGGCCGCGATCCACCGGCGAGTATTGACGCCACTGCTGCTTCGACTCCCGCAATGCCCGCACTACCGTGCGCCACTCAGGCTGTTCCCAATTGTGTCCGGCTTCGAAGGCCGCCAGTCTCGCGAGCAAAGCCTCGCGGCGCTGCAGATTCTCCTGCCGCACCAGGCCCTGGGCTTCGAAGTATTCGCGGCAGGGTTGATACGCCTTCTGGGCCGCTTCGTGAAAGCGCTGCCAGTCAGCTTCGAGATTCTCGCCCGCGCCTTTACTGAGAGTGCGCCACTGCTCCTGCAGTGACTTGATCCGGTCTGCGAGCGCAGGCGGGTCGAGTTCCGCGCCCACGAGCCCCTCCATTTCTTCCATCAGCTCGAGCCGTTTCGGCGTTACAGAGAAGCTCTTCCAATCCTTGAGCTCGTTGAGTTTGGTATCCAGACGCTGCAACTGGTTGGCAAGATAAGCCGGCAGTGGTGGCGCGCCGGACAACTTTTCCTCGAGCGCGCGGCGCAAACCCGCCGCTCGTCCGGTACCGCCATCGTTCAGCGCCCCCAGGGCCTTGCGGATCAAGCCGCCGATCTGGCGCAGCGCTAGCTCTTCCGCCTGCTGTTTCTCGGCTTGCGACCGCTGCTGCGCCTCGAGAATCCGGGCCTGTTCGGCTGCCGTCGCAGCGGCGGTCTTTTCCTTCACCTCGCGCAACCGTTGGGCCTCGGCTGCTGCGTTAGCGGCAGCGAGCTCGCGCGATGCTTCAGCGGCGACTTGACGTAGATGCTGCGCGATCACCTCGCGCGCACGGTCTATCGACTGTTGGACCTTCTGCGCGGCTTCCGGGTCGGTATCACCCGCAACCACTTTCCACCGGGTCTCGAGCTGCTCCAAAGCCGGCGTGAACAAGGGATCGTAGGGGCGCTGGCTGTGCCTCTCGAGTGCCGCGGCCACGGCAGCGATCTCGGCGTGAAGGTGCTCGAGCTTGCGGGTCTGCTCGAGCAGGACATCACGCTTGGACGTCAGAATTTTGTACACGCTCTTGTCGTTTCCGCCGCGAGCATCGCGGATCAGCTGCCGGAGCGTCGCGGGATCTTCGATCGCGTGAGCAGCCTGCTGGCGAATCCGGGTGGAGGTTCCCTCGATAACCAGACGCGCGATCGTCGGTCCGTCATGGCCCTCAATCGCTGCCTTGAGCGTCTCTTCTTCGGTTGCGACTACTCGCGTGCGATCAGGCACGCTCTGAATTGGTGGGGCAGCGGCTCCGTTCCCAGGTGGTTCCTGGGACAGCGGAGGCGCGGAAGGCGGCGCTTTGCGAAAAAAGCGCGAGAACAATGACATTATTGACCTGCAGTGAAGTCACCGGGATCGGTTGATTCTTATTTTAAACCACCGCCCCGCCGCCCGGGCCGGGCGTGAGCGCCCGGCGGGCGTACGGCACCGGCGGGCCACCGCACGGGACTTGCCCGTCTGTCAGCGCGGGGCCCCGGGGTGCACTATCGGCGCTGAAAAGCCTGCTTCATCTGGCGCGCCTGGGTTTTGACGTCGTTGAGGTTTGCGGCGAGTCTGCGGGACGTGTCGCCGCTCGCCTGGGCTGAAGCCCTGGCGAAAGCCTGGTTCGCCAGTGCGTGCTCGCCCGCGACCAGGTAACACTCGCCGGCGCGCTGAAAGGCGCCATCCTGCGAAGCTTTGTCCGCGAGCAACCGCGCGTGTTCCGCAGTCGCTTCGTTGCAACTCCAGGCACCCTGCGCCGTCCCCTCGACCACTACTGTCTCAGGCGTAGCAGCACTCGGAGCGTCAGCCAGCGCAAAGCTGGCGGCGCCCACGAAGGCCAGCCCGACCAGGATCTGCACGTGTTTGACGAACCGCATGATGCCTCCCCTGCAGCACCCGGGAGTGGGCACTGCCTTAGCGTATATATACGCGCGAAATCCGGAAAAAGTAGCTCACCCGTCGAGGGGGAAAGACTCGCTCAAAAGAGGGATCCGCGCCGTATCGCAACAAACACGCGCGGGTGCGCCATCAGGGTCCTGGTTTGACTTCAGGCGCCCGCCGGCACTGCGCGCCGCCCGAGTCACGTACGCGGCCCGTTAAAGTCCGGAAGGCGTATTGGTAGTGATCCTCCTCGAGATGCAGCTCCAACAGTCCATGTACCCGCGCGTAGGCCTTGGCGCCGCGGCCAAGTGACAGATCGTGCAGGTGACCACCACCCGTCCCCGCGATGATCTCGCGCAGCCCTGTGGCGACGGTTTGGCCGGAGGCGTCCTTCGGCTCGAATGATTCGTAGAAGTGCTCGTGCCCGTTCAAAACCAGGTCAGCGCCCGCCCGCTCCAAGGCGGCCCATGCTGGACGCATGCGTGCACCGTCCCCTCGATGCAGCCCTGTTGAAAACACCGGATGGTGCCACATCGCAAGGATGCACCGGCCATCACCCTCGATCGCCTTCAACTGCTCCTCCAGCCACACCTGCTGCTCATCGAGCATCGCGCCACTGATATTGCTGTCGAGACCGATCACCCACCAGTCGCCCACCTGGGCTCGAAACCAGGTTCGGTGCGGCGTGCGCGCGCCGAAGTAATCCAGGAAATCCTGCGGCGAGCCCTGCACGTAGTCGTGATTGCCCGGGACAGCGTAGGTTCGTGGCAGAAACTGACCCCACGTGGGGGCGTAACAGGACAGGAGTGTGGCCCGATCAGCCAGTGGGTAGGTGGTATCTCCAACCACGAAAACCATCGCACCGGGCGGAATCATCTTCGCGGTCTGGGCTGCCGCGCTGCGCGGTGGGGTTTTCCTGCAGTCGGCAACGTCACCGGCCGCATACGCGAGCACACCGCCCCGGGCAAGTGGAGCAGCGCTCATTACAATCAACAGGACTGCAATGGCCTGGCGCAACACGGTCACTGCCACCGGCCCAGCGATCGCTAACGAGCTCCCACGATGAGCAGCGTTACGCCGTGGGTAGGGACTGTATCCGTGAATGTTCCCGAGTGAGAACCCAAGTCTTTCTGTTTCCAGACATCCCGAAGTTTCCCGCCGCGCGGAAAGCCGACTTGCGCCAACTGTATGGAAATATCGCTGGCGCTTGCGCCGCGATTGAAAAGCCCGACCGCAACTCGCCCGCCGCTCAGCGGCCGCGTCCAAACCTCCAGATCGCCATTCTGGTACAGGCGGTCGCCCTGTTTTCCCAGCGCATCCTGGTCGATGGCAATCGCCTCCTTGTTGGTGAGGATCCGGCGGTCCGCCTCACCCATCTTGCTCAAATCGTTGCCGGCAAGCAGTGGCGCCGCAAGGATGGCCCACAGGCTCATGTGGGTACGGTATTCATCCTCGCTCATCTTGCCGTTACCGATCTCCAGCATGTCAGGATCATTCCAATGACCGGCACCGGCAAATCCGGCGAGCCCCGCCTGGCTGAAACCGATTTTGCTCATTCGGGCATAGGAGTCGGAGATGTCACCCGTCGTGCGCCACATGCTGGCGCCCACCGAAGGTCCCCACGTCCAGGGCTGGTCCACACCGTATTGGCAAAGACTGTAGACAATCGTGCGCCCCGACGCTCTGAGCGCATCGCCCATTTTGCGGTACGCGGCAATCATGAGGTTCTTTGTCACGTCCGGATCGTCGGGATGGTCCGCCTTCGCCTTCTTCATGTCCTCCCGCAACGAACACAGATCGTACTTGAGGAAGTCCACACCCCAGGCCGCATACATCCGGGCGTCGTCGGCTTCATGACCCAGGCTGCCCTCGTAGCCCGCGCAGGTGCGCGCTCCAGGGGATGAGTAGATTCCAAACTTGAGGCCCTTCGCGTGGATGTAGTCGCTCAGCGCCTTCATGTCCGGAAAGCGCTCGTTCGAATGCAATAGGCCGTTCGCATCGCGCTTGCCTTGCCATGTGTCATCTATGTTGACGTAGACATAGCCCGCGTCCCGCATACCAGTGCTGACCAGGAAATCGGCGGCCGAGCGGATATCCGCATCGGTTACCCGCCCTGCAAAGTGATTCCAACTGTTCCAGCCCATGGGGGGTCTGGGGGCAACCTGCGACACGTCGGGGGATTTTGACTCGGCAGCGGGGCCGGTCGCGGCCCGCATCCCGGGGACGATCAACACACTCGCCAGTACGCCGGCGATCAGCACAATTGCGGTTTTCATGGCCGGCGGATCATCGCTGTATCCGTGTGCGTTGCGCAAGCCGCAGCGCTTGACATTCGGTAAGCCATTACTTACTGTAAGCATACACTAACGCATAGGGATGCGACCAATGTCTGACACCGTCGTCTACGGTCAGCAGGCTGCATGACCAGAAAAAGCGCGGCAGCGGCGGCCCTGACCGCCCTCGCCGATCCCACCCGGCGTCAGTTGATCGAACGGCTGAAGGCAGGACCCAAGGCGGTGGGCGAGCTGGCGCGCGGTGTTCCGGTATCGCGTCCCGCGGTTTCACAACACCTGGCGGTGTTGAAAGCGGCGGGTCTCGTCAGAGACGTTGCCGCAGGCACGCGGCGTGTGTACGAGATCGACCCCAAGGGGTTGGGCGCGATCCGCGCATGGCTCGATGACATGTGGGGCGATGCCCTGGGCCGCTTCGGCGCGCAGCTGGAAGAGGACGACCCATGAGCTCACCAGGCATCAGCCCCGCGCCCGTTCGCAAGAGCCTCATCGTCACAGCCGATGTCCATCGGTCATTCAAGGCATTCACGAATCCAAGCTGACTGAGCACCGGTGACCGAACCGAACTACATTCCAGGGGAGCGGGTCTTTATCGGGCTCGGCACGAATCTCGGCGAGGACCTCGAACGCAATCTGCGCAACGCAATCGCGGCGCTCGCGGCACTGCCGGGGACGCAGGTCGTGCGTGTATCCTCTTTCCTGAGCACGGAGCCCTGGGGCGCCACCGACCAGCCGCGCTTTCTCAACGCCGTCGCCGAGATCCGCACACAGTTGGAACCGCCGCGGCTGCTGCAGGCCCTGAAGCAACTCGAGAATGAGTTGGGGCGGGTACCCACCTATCGGTGGGGCCCGCGCGCCATCGACTTCGACATCATTCTCTATGGTGAGCGCACGGTGGATATCCCCGGACTGCGCATCCCGCATCCGCGTTACCGCGAGCGGGAATTCGTCATGGCGCCCCTGCGGGAAATCGCACCGGAGATCTTCAAGACCAGTACTCCCTGACACGAGAGAGACACATGCGAACTCTAAAAGTCCTTTGCTGTCTGAGCACGCCGGCACTAGCTCTCACCCTGGCTGCGGCCGCGGCCTTGAGCCCGAACCCTTCGCAGGCAACCGTGAGCGATGTCGCTGCGAACGGGTTCACGTTGCAGATTGAAACCCACATTGCCGCATCACCGGACAAAGTGTATGCGGCGCTGATCGAGCCAGCACGCTGGTGGAGCTCGGATCACACCTTTTCGGGGGATTCAAAGAACCTGCACCTGGAGGCGAAAGCGGGCGGCTGCTGGTGCGAGATTCTCGCCAATGGCGGTTCGGTCACGCATCTGATGGTGGTCTACGCCGATCCGGGCAAGGCTCTCAGGCTGCGCGGCGCGTTGGGCCCGTTCCAGGGTTTGGGAGTGGCTGGCGCGTTGACCTGGAAACTCAAGCCGGCCGCTGAGGGCACCGACCTGTCGGCCGTCTACGCCGTGGGCGGCTACAACAAGGATGGCTTCGCGCAGCTGTCACAAGCGGGTGATAGTGTGCTCACCACTCAGGTTGGCCGGCTGAAGCAGCTCATTGAGAGTTCCGCTGTGCGAACACGATGATGTTGCCTGCAGGATCGGCGCCTCCCGATCTGCCGCGAAATTCTACCCACTTGGCGCGCCTGCGAGAGTGGCTCGCCATCCTGGCCTGCTCCGCGGGCTTCGGCGCCCTGCTTGCCTGGTTGCGCGTGCCGGCGGCGCTGCTGTTGGGACCGATGTTGGCAGGCATCGCGATCGCCGCCGCGGGCGGGGCCGCGCGCGTGCCCAACGCGGTGTTCCTCCTGGCGCAAGGATTCATCGGCTGCATGATCGCCAAAGTGGTACCCCTGTCCATTGCCGGCGAGATCCTCGGCCGCTGGCCGGTTTTTGTGTTCGGCGTGTTGGCCGTGATTGCGGTGAGCGCCTCGCTCGGCTGGCTGCTCACCCGGATGCGGGTTCTGCCCGGTACCGCGGTTCTCTGGGGCTCCAGCCCAGGAGCCGCGACCGCGATGATCGTGATGGCGGAAGCCCATGGTGCGGACGCGCGCCTCGTCGCCTTCATGCAATATCTGCGTGTGGCAGTGGTCGCCGCGGGCGCCTCGATCGTCGCCAGAGTGTGGGGTTTGAACCCCGCGCACGCGATAGCCAAAGTTGTCTGGTTCCCAGGCATATCCTGGCCGCCGTTCGTGGCAACGCTGGCGCTGGCGACGTTGGGGCCATTTCTCGCGCACCAGCTGCGCATCCGCTCCGGCGCGTTTCTCATACCCCTCGCGGCCGGTCTGCTCCTGAGTCATCTGGGATGGTTGGTCATCGAATTGCCGCCTTGGTTGCTGGTACTCAGCTATGCCACTCTCGGTTGGAGCATCGGCCTGCGCTTCACGCGGCCACTGCTGGCGCACGCTACGAGGGCATTTCCACGCGTACTGGCGTGCACGGTAGCATTGATCGTATTGTGTGGCGTTCTTGCGGGGGTGTTGGTCATCACTGCGCACGTAGACCCTCTCACCGCATATCTGGCTACGACCCCGGGGGGCGTTGAATCGGTCGTCATCATCGCGGCAGCGAGCAAAGTCGACGTACCCTTCGTCATGGCGATGCAAACCACCCGTCTTCTTACGCTGATTGTCCTGGCACCGGCCCTGATGCGATACGTCGCCGCCCCGCCGCGCTCACGCTATCCTTAGCGTTCGATCGCGCTGGCCGGTAGGATCGCCTCCTTCAGCAACCCACGCGAATTCGCTGCACCGCGGACTCGAGGATGCCTCATGGCCGACGCCCCTGCCGATCATCTGCACCTGCACAGCCGCTCCGGCCTGCGCGCTCAAATCAATGCGAACGGCTCCTTGCGCCGCTTCGACTGCGACGCCCACGCCCAGCAGGGACAAACCCTGGCCCCGCAGGGACAAACAATCTGCCTGCCGCTGTTCGTCGGCAACGAGCTCGACGGTGGCCCGACAAATCTGTATCTGCGGCGCCATTCAAATCCAATCGAGTGGACGGCACTGCTGGGGCCACTGAGCCCGACGAGCTTTCACACCGATCCGGCGAGCGGCATGCTGGTCGGCATCGGCACGTGGCTCGGTATCAACTACTCCATCGCCCTGGTGCTCGCGCAGAGCGCACCTGCCTGGTTCTGGCACGTGCGGCTCGAAAACACGGCTGCCACACCCGCCGAGCTGGACCTGACATACGCTCAGGATGTTGCACTGGCGCCCTACGGCGCGCTGCGGCTCAACGAGTTCTATGTGAGCCAGTATGTGGACCATACGCCCCTGCACCTGCCCGGGCACGGCGTCGTGATCGGCTCGCGGCAGAACCAGGCGGCCGATGGGCGGCACCCTTGGTGTTTGATTGGATCCTTGCGTGAGGCCACGGCTTTCGGCACGGACGCGTTGCAGTTCCACGGCCTTGCAACTCGTGCCGGCGAACCGCCCATTGGCATCGCCGGCGATCCTCCCGCAAGGCGTTTGCAACACGAGCATTCGATGGTCGTCATACGCGACTCGCGTATACAACTCGCAGCCCGGGCGGGCGCCACGGCGGGATTCTTTGGCTGCTACCTTGCAGATCATGCGGATGCGACCTCGGCGGCCGACGTGCAGCGTGCAACCAGGACATTGGAGCTGCCCGAGGCAGCGCCGCCGAGCATCTACTCGACAGAGGAGTCGGCCGCGCATGCGGCGAATCTATTCAGCTCCGCACCGTTGCTCGACTCACTGGACTTGAGCCTCGAGGCGTTGCACTCACTGTTTGGATCACAATGGCGGCATGAGGAGATTGGCGAGCGGGGCGAGCGCCTGTCATTTTTCCACGGTAAAGACAGCCATGTAGTGTTGCGCGCCAAGGAGCTGCGTGTGCTGCGGCCGCACGGACAGGTACTGCGTACCGGCCGGAATACGACACCCGATGAGACTGCTCTGACCTCCACTGCCTGGATGAGCGGAGTATTTCATTCGATGGTGACGCAGGGACACGTCAGCATCAATCGGTTCCTGTCCACCGTCCACAGCTACCTGAGCCTGTTCCGGTCGCACGGACAGCGCCTCTTCATGCAGGACGGGGACACGTGGTACCTGCTCAATGTGCCCTCCGCGTTCGAGATGTCGCCGAATCGCTGCCGTTGGATCTATCGGCATGCCAAGGGAATCGTACACGTAACCGCGGAGGCGAAAACCGATCCGCATGAGTTGCTGCTGTCCATTGAAGTCACAGCGGGTGAGCCTGCCCGGTTTCTCATCTCCCACCACGTTTCACTGAACGATGACGACGGCAGCGCGCCTGGAGTTGCCCACTGGGTGCGCAACGGGACCGAGATCGTAGTCTCGCCGGCGCCCGCTACCGACCTGGGGCGCCGCTTCCCGCAGGGCAACTTCCGGATCACCGTCGCGGCGGGCACGCAAATTGAGAATGTCGGTGGCGACGAATTGCTGTTCCTCGACCGGCACTCGCGGCATCAGCCCTTCGTCTGCATCGTCACCGCACCGGCGAGCCGGGCCGCATTGAGCATTCGGGGCAACCTGGTTGACACCTCGATTCCAGCACCCTTGCTGGCCGAAAGCGCCGCGAGCCTCACGCCCAGGCTGACAATGCGCACCGCGTTGACCAACTCGCATTCCGAGCAACTTGCGCGCCTTGCGGACATCATGCCGTGGTTTGCGCAGAACGCGCTGATTCATTACCTCGCGCCCCGCGGCCTGGAGCAGTTTTCAGGGGGCGGCTGGGGCACGCGCGACGTCTGCCAGGGGCCGGTCGAGCTGCTGCTTGCGCTGGGCCGCATTGAGCCCATACGTGATCTGCTGATCCGCGTATTCGGCGCACAGAATCCCGACGGCGATTGGCCGCAGTGGTTCATGTTCTTCGAGCGCGAACGGGGCATTCGGGCCGGCGACTCGCACGGTGATATCGTTTTCTGGCCCCTTGTGGTAGTGGCGCAGTACCTGACTGCCTCGGGGGACTCCGCACTGTTGGATGAGGTAGTTCCGTTCTTTGACGGCCGCGGAGTCGATGTAGCCGAACGTGCGACGGTGTGGGAGCACGTCCAACGCGCGCTGTCGCTAATCGAAAGGCGCGTCATTCCGGGAACCGCGCTGGCCGCGTACGGACACGGCGATTGGAATGACTCCCTGCAACCTGCTGATCCCGCGATGCGCGAGCGCATGTGCAGCGCCTGGACTGTGACGTTGCATTTCCAGGCACTCATCTCACTCGCAAGTGCATTGCGCAGCCTCGGACGCTCCAAGGAAGCAGAGGGTTTCGAGAAGTCAGCCGAGGCCATCCAACGTGATTTCCAGAGGCTGCTCGTCGTCGATGGAGTGCTCACCGGGTATGCGCTATTCGACGACGGGGCGCAGCCGCGTTACCTGCTGCACCCGAGCGACACGACGACGGGCATACACTTCAGCTCGCTTGCAATGATCCATGCGATCCTGGAAGACATGTTGACCCCGGCCCAGGCGCGAGAGCACCTGAAATTGATCGACGCGCACTTGAGTGCGCCGGACGGAGTCCGCCTCTTCGACCATCCAATGCCCTATCACGGGGGTTTGCAACGTCTGTTCCAGCGCGCCGAGACAGCAACCTTTTTCGGCCGCGAGATCGGGCTGATGTACATGCACGCCCACCTGCGTTATGCACAGGCACTTGCGCATGTTGGGGAGGCCGAGCGCTTCTTCCACGCTCTGTGCCAGGCGAACCCGATCGGCATTCGCTCGATCGTCCCCAGCGCGACTTTGCGCCAGGCCAACTGCTACTACTCGAGCTCGGATGCGGCGTTTGCGGATCGGTACCAGGCGAGCGAGGAATACGAGCGCATCCGCCGCGATGCGATTACGCTCGACGGTGGCTGGCGTGTTTACTCCAGCGGCGCAGGAATTGCCGTCGGCCTGATCGTCCGACGTTTCCTCGGCATCAGTCCCGAGGCTCGCGCCCTGCGGGCCGATCCAGTGATACCGGCCGCGCTCGATGGCCTGAGCGTGGCCACCACCCTGTTGGAACGCCCGGTCGAATTGCGTTACCGGATCAAGGGGTGCGGATGCGGAGTCAACCAGGTCACCCTGAATGGGACAGTCCTGCCGTTTGACCGCGAACCAAACCCGCATCGGCGCGGTGCTGCCCTGATCCCTTTGGCAACCGTCCTGGAGCAACTGCGCGCCAGCGGCAACGTGTTAGGGATCGACATCGGGTAGCTCCTGCGCGGCGAGCCGGCCGAGCAACTGACTTACATCGGTCTGAACAGGTGCGCGTAGAGCCGGCTCACCACGAGCTTGGCGGGATGTCCCTTCAAAGCGAGCTCGACCTTCCCACTCGCGTCGCGCACGGCCGTTGCGATTGCATCGGCGCGGACCACCATGGCACGATGCACCTGCCAGAACTCGTCCGGATCCAACTGTTGCAACAGGCGCCGCAGCGGTATGCGGATGAGATACTCGCGTGCGGCGGTTACGACCTTGATGTACTTGTCGGCCGCCTCGAAATACAACACGTCGGCGACCGGTACCATGTGTATGGTTGTGCCCAGGCTCGCCTGCAGGACGCGCAACCTCGGGGCCGCCGGCACCTCTGCCCGGGATCGATCGGCCGCGGCGGACCCCACCGCCGCCCCGCGCAGCGCAGCCAGTGCCGCAACGAAGTCCTTTGGCAGGTCCGTTGTGGTTGTGTCAACACGTGCCGCCAGTGCGGTCTGAAGCCGCCGGCACGTCACGGCCAGCCGGTCCGGCTCGACCGGCTTCAGAACATAGTCAACCGCTGCGTGCTCGAACGCGCGGACCGCATACTGGTCATAGGCGGTCACGAAGACGATCAACGGCAAGGGGCCGTGCGGCCAGTCCTCGGCCAGCGACTCCGCAACTTCGAGGCCCGACAACCCGGGCATGCGAATATCGAGAAAAATAACATCGGGACGCAGGCCGAGCGCCTGCTCCAGCGCGGCCGCGCCATGCGTCACGCTCGCCACGATCCGCAACTGCGGCCAGAGGCCCGCCAGTGTTGCTTTCAGACTGGCTGCGAGCAGTGGCTCGTCTTCGGCTATCAGTGCCGTGGCAGACATCGGCTCCTCACCTCGCTGGCGCATCAGGCGGGCGGCAACGGCAGACGAATGACTGCGGCAGTACCGCCCGCGGCATCACCAGCCGGATCCAAACTGAGCGAGGCGGCGCCGCCATAGTGTGTAGCCAGGCGTTCACGTATCTGCCGCAAACCGAAGTTCGTACCCTCATCCCCAGTGCCGCTGTTCAGGCCAACCCCCGTATCTCGTACGGTCAGCACCAACGAGGCGCCGGAGCGTGCGGCCACGACTTCGATGCGGCCTCCAGTGACCGATGGCTCGAGCCCATGCTTGATGGCGTTTTCGACCAGCGGCTGCAACAGCAGCGGCGGAACGGGAATCTGCGCCAGGTCTGCCGGAAGATCAAACCGAACCCGCAACCGGTCCTCCATCCGGACCTGCATCAGCGCCAGATAGTCCCGGGTGCGTGCAAATTCGGCCTGCAACGGCTGCACCACCGCCTGGGAGCCACTCAACGTCGCGCGCAGAAACGAGATCAACTGATCCAACATTGCCTGGGCCCGTGGCGGATCCAGTCCGATCAGCACGTGCAGGTTGGCAAGCGTGTTGAAGAACATGTGCGGCTCCAGCTGCGCCTCGAGCAATCGCAGCCGGCTCTCCGCGGCCTGCCGCTGCGCGGTTTGCACCGCTGCTTCACGATCGGCAATGAGGCTGCGAGAGTGGAAGTAGTAGGTGATCACCACGGCCGGCACGACGACGAACAGCAGAGTAGTCACAGCCTCCCGCGGGTCGCGTGTCAGGGCAATCCAGGGCGTGCGCTGGCCCGTGAGCACGTCACCCAGCACGGTACCCCCGATAAATCCGAGGCCGCTGCCTACGATGACGACCACGATCATCCAACGCCAACCCGGCCATCCGCCGCCCGCGGCAGAGGTGGGCTTGAACCTTCCCGCCACCAGGTGACGGCCCATATCAATAGAGAACCAGCAGCCAAGCGCGATGCAGATCGAATAGATCAGTGTGGTCACGACGCTCTGCCGCCGCAGCAGCGCGATACACAGTCCAATGGCGATACCGAAGCCCACACTGCGTAGGGCCCGCGCAATCGAAGGCGCACGGGACTCGGCAGGATTCGTTTCGCGGCTGTCGGCGGAAGCGACCATGATTGCGTATTCTGCCGGATTGACACTTCTCATGCGGGCTGCACGCTTGGGCGGCCGCGAGTCAGATTCGCCAGGGAGCGGGCGCGTCCCCAGAAAAGCCCGGCAAAGGCGCCATAAATGAGACTCAGGAACCAGGTGAGGCTCGTATTTGCGGCCAGCGAGGGATTGATAGCCAGGCAAATCCCAGCCACGTACTTGGTCACAAAGATGCCCAGGATCATCATGACCGGCAGCCAGCTTCCCGGCACCTGAAAACGCCGCGTCGCGGGCGACCAGGAGGCGCCTCGCACGGCCATTGCCTCCCCCGCGAAGCTCAACGAGAGCGCGAAGCCCGCAGTCCAGGCAGCAAGGGCCAGCGGTACCTGAACAAAGGTGTTGAACGCTCCGCTCAACGACAGGCCCACCATGACGACCGGCAGCAGGATCGCGCGTGCCCGGCCGACATTGCGCGTGCGCGTTTGCGCCAGCCCGAGTGCGCTCACTGCGCAAAACACTGCCCAGACCCAAACCGGTGTGTGTTCCAGAATGCTGAGAATCATTGGCAGGCTCCGTGTCTGTATCGTGAACGGACTGTGCCGGCCATCCCAGCTCCCGCGCCAGCAGCTCGCGACGGACTGCGCCTGGGCGGCGTGAAATGTATGCCCGCGGGCGCCAACGAAAAACCCATCGAGCTCCTGAGCCCGCGACCGTTTCGTTTGCACTGCGGAATGAGACCGGCAATTCCTTCTGTTAGTGTCTGCCCCGCACAGACAGCACGAGGAATGCCATGTTCGCTGCAATGGCCGGCGAAGCGGGCTGCCGGTCGTACGAGATCACCGCAATGGCCGCTGCTCTGCCTGGGCGGACCGAACCGGGGCAGCCAATCTGGCTCGACGAGAGCGGAGCGTTTGCGGCGGCTTTTCGCCCGCTGACTCTGCTGCCGGAGGATCCCTTCGACAGTCAGCCCTTTGTCGATCACGAGCTGATTTTCGTCTGCCGCGCCCGGCTCGACGACCGCGCGGGCCTTCTGCAACAACTGCAGATCGACTCCACCCACGGTGCGGCACTGTCGGACGCGCACATACTCCGGCAATGCTACAAGAAGTGGCGCGAGGAGACGCCCCAGCACGTCTACGGTGATTTCGCATTCGTAGCCTGGGAGCGTTGGTCCCGGCGCACAGTGGCGGCAACCGATCACCTCGGCAACTTCCGCCTGTTCTATTGCCGTGCCGCGGGCCGCATCCTGTTTGCAACCCAGCTCGCCGCCCTGTTGGCCTGCCCCGCGGTGCACCCCGGACTGGATGTCAAATCGCTCGGGCTCGCGGCCGTCGGCAAGCTAGGCCCTGGCTGCACCATGTTCGAAGGAGTGAAGGCTCTCGCCGGTGGCGAGCTGCTCATACATCACGATGAAATGGTCAGAGTGGAGCACTGGTGGCGCCCGGACATCGCGCCGCGCGAGGTCCACGCACAAGTCCGGGACTACGTGGATGAAGCGCGGGCGCTGTTCGACTCAGCCGTCGCCAGCCGGCTTCGAGCACGCGGCGGAGTCATTGCCACGCTGAGCGGCGGACTGGACTCGACGCTGGTGGCTGTCACCGCGGCACGGCACATGGCCGCGAGCGGCAAAGTACTCGAAGCCTTTACCGCAATCCGCCAGCCGGGGCTGCCCCTCTACAATCGCTGGTCAAACGATGACGCGGCCTGGGCCGCTGCAGTTGCAGACTTCCAGCCGAACATCCGTCAGCGCCTGGTGTCCCCGGGAGGACTGGCACCGCTGGACATACTGCCTGTCGTGCATGCTCTTTCCCACACGCCGGTTCATAACCCGGCCAACCTGGTATGGGCTTGGCAGATGAGCGCGCGGGCTGCGCACAACCGCGCGCACGTGGTCCTCTGCGGCGACCACGGCAATCAGTCGATCAGCTATGCCGGTGATCTGTCCGATGCCCACTTCATCCATCTGCGCCGCATAGCAGGCGTCGCGCAGCAGACCTTGGACCGGGTTCGCTGCATCGGTATCACGCCGCGCGCGCGCGCCGCTGCCGGCAAACCTGGAACTCAGGACCTGCTGCAGCCGGGGCCGGGATGCGAGCTGCTGCTACCCGGGTTCTGTACAGAACATCATGACGAGTTGCTGGAAGCGCCCGTGCCGGTGTCCGAGCGCGAGATGTTTACGCGCGCCATGACGGCACCGCAACCGGCCGCGCGCGCCGATTTCATGGCGCGGTTCGGGGTGGAGTGGCTCGACCCGACCGGCGACCGCAAGCTGTTGGAACGGCTGCTGAGTTTTCCACTGTACGTGTTTCGTGTTGGTAACCGGCCACGTGGCCTGGCGCGCGAGCTGGGGCGGGGTCTCATACCCGAGAGCGTCCGGCTGCGCCGTACCCGCAGCGTGCATTTTCCCGACGAGACCGCCTGGTTCACGCTGCGGGCCGAGGAATATCACAACGCATTGCAGTCGATTCGCGGCTCCTCTACGTGTGGTTTTTTCCTGGACCTGCCGAACCTGGAGTCTTCGCTGCAGACACTGTGTGCCGGCCATGGCTCGGCGCAGGAAGCACTGCTGGTGCATCGCGCGCTGGATGCGGGGCTGTTTGCAGTTGAGTTCGAGTCGGGACACGGTCTGCAGGAGCCGGCGGCTGATCTGGCTGTTCCCCACAGCGTACCAACACTGAATGTCCTGGCCGGACCGGCCGAGTCTGCGGGCCGCGCACAAGCCTAACGTCGCACACCTGCGACCGTATCGCAACGTTCTGGTACGAAGGTCCATGCCGGCAGGTAGGGTTTTGCCCTGGGTGAATCACCGCACGCGGCAGCTGTGCAGCGCGCGCGAGCGCGCGTATCGGCACCTAACGCTGTTGTTGTCGCTACATGCAGTCGGTAATTCAACGCCGTCGCTCACCGGCTACATCTTTTGCATCCCGTTCCCTTAAGTCAGTATATGACACTCGGGGAACGGCGGCGGCGGAAAGGTGTGCTGGGGATGCGGGAATCGACTTTTGATCTGGTCATCGTTGGAGCAGGTCCGGGCGGACTGAGCGCCGCGGCCCGCGCGGGCCAGCAGGGATTATCACATGTGTTGCTCGAGGCTGGCGGCGCACATGCGAACACGATTCAACAATATCAGCAGTACAAGCACGTCATGGCGGAGCCCAGCGTGCTGCCCCTGCGCAGCGATATGGAATTCGCCGCCGGACGCCGTGAAGCCATACTCGAGTCCTGGGAGCGCGGCATCAGCCGTGCCAATGTCAACATCAAGTATCACTGCGAGGTCACGGGTATCCGCGGCTCGCGCGGCAACTTTGAAATTTCCGCCAAGAGCGGCAACAGCATCCGGGCCAAACATGTTATTCTCGCCCTCGGCGTCCAGGGGCATCCCCGCCGGGTCGCTGTGCCCGGGGGCGACCTGCCCTGTGTCCAGTACACTCTCGAGTCAGCTGACGCACTGCGCGCAGAGACCATCGTCGTAGTCGGCGCCGGCGATGCCGCAATCGAAAATGCCATCGCCCTGTCGCGGAGCAACTCGGTCATCGTCCTGAATCGCAGCAGCGGCTTTCCGCGCGCCAAGGATGCCAACGCGGCGCGGATCACGCGGGCCATCAGTGCTGGCCGGATAAAGTGCTTCATGCATGCCGAGGTTCGCGGCGTGTATGCGAACAACGGGCATGCAAACGGGCGGCACGTAGGCGACGGCAGCGCAGGCGCGCCCTATCGGATAGTTATCTCGACGCCGGAAGGCGAGCGCACTCTGCCGTGTCACCGCGTGATAGCTCGCCTGGGAGCCATTCCGCCACGCCAACTCGTAGAGTCGATCGGCGTTCGTTTCGTGTCGGACGAGCCGGACGCGTTGCCGGAACTTTCGTCTCAGTACGAATCCACCGTGCCGGGGCTGTATGTGATCGGGGCGCTGGCCGGCTATCCGCTGATCAAACAGGCGATGAACCAAGGGTTCGAGGTAGTCGAGCAGTTGCTCGGCCGCACCGTAGCGCCCGCCGACCACGACATCCTGCGAGCTAAATTCCGGATTCTGCGCGGCGGCGACGATGTCGAGCGCATCGTCAGTCTCATTCACAAAGGCTTGCCGATTTTCCGCGGCATACAGTCGCTGGCACTGCGCGAACTGCTGCTCGTGAGCAGAATCGTCACGCCCGCGAAGGGCAGCAGCATATTTGCGCGCGGCGACTATGCCTCGAGCATTTTCAACGTCCTGCGCGGCGAGGTTCACCTCGAAGCCGGTGGCGGCGCGCCGATGATCCTGCGCGGCGGGCAGTTGCTCGGTGAGATGAGCCTGATTTCCGGCCGGCCGCACGAAACATCCGCGCTGGCCGGCGCGGATTGCATCCTGCTGGAGACGCCTCACAGTGCCATCCGCAAGCTGCTGCGGACCGAGCAGTCGGTGCGCGAATACATCGACACCGTATATTCATTGCGCGCGCTGCGGCTGCTGCTGATGCCGCACGCATCACCGGAGACCATCCACCGTCTGTCGAAAGCCGCGAGCCTGCATCGATTCGCCCCGGGAGCGGAGATTTTCAAGGAGGGTGACCCCATCGAGCGCTTCTACCTGGTGCGCAGCGGCTCGGTGGCACTCTCACGGCGTACCGCGGACCGGGACACTGTGGTTGCCTATTGCGCGGCCAACTCCTTTCTGGACGCGTTGGGATGCCTGTCTGGAGAAACAACCCGCTCCCTGAATGCCAAGTCCATGGTGGCCACAGAAGCCTTGAGCATCGATCACGCGAGCTTCAAGGCACTCCTCAAGGCCGACGCTCGTCTGGCTGCCAAGATGGATGCCGAGCGCACCGAGCAGCTGACCCAGTATGCGCATATGCAGGCGCAGCCGAAGGCCGGCAACGTGTTCTCGTACCTGATGTCGCATGGCCTGGGAGAGGCCACCAGCGTGCTGGTGATAGATGAGACTTTGTGCGTGGGCTGCGATCAGTGCGAGAAAGCCTGTGCCGCCACCCACGAGGGTGTCTCCAGGCTCGACCGAAGCGCGGGACCCTCCCTGCATTCACTGCATCTGCCCACCTCCTGCCGCCACTGCGAACATCCGCATTGCATGCGCGATTGCCCGCCTTCGGCCATCCATCGGCTGCCCAACGGCGAGGTGTATATTGATGAGACCTGTATCGGGTGCGGCAACTGCGAAGAGAATTGCCCCTACGGGGTCATCCAGATGGCCGAGAAAGCCCCGAAGACCAGCCTGATCAGCAAGCTGCTGGGGGCGAAGCCGGCGGAAACGGCCAAGACGGCGGTGAAGTGCGACGTCTGCGCGAGCTTGAAAGGCGGTCCCGCCTGTGTCCGCGCCTGTCCGACTGGGGCTGCCATCCGTATCCATGCGGAGGACGTCCTCGAGCTGGCGAGGCAACGAGCCGTCGCGCTGGTGGAGTAATTGGGCCTTGAGTTCCACTCCATGCACCAGTCATTCATCAATTTTCGCCATTACCGTTACGGATTGATCGCCGGCGCAGCATCGCTGGTAACTCTGGCCACCTACATGCTCGACCGGCCACGCGTTCCCCCCAACGGGGGAACCTGGCTCGGCTACACACTGGGCACGATCGCGGCGCTGCTGGTCATCTTTCTGGCTCTGTTCGGCATCCGTAAGCGCTCGTTCAGCTCGACCATCGGCACCGCGATCGGCTGGCTGTCGGCTCACGTGTATCTCGGCCTCGCGGCCCTCCTGATCGCCACACTTCACAGCGGCATGCACTTCGGCGCCAACGTTCACACCGTCGCCTATGTGCTCATGTGCATGGTCACGCTCAGTGGTTGCTGGGGCGTGTACGCCTACGTGAGCTTTCCGGGCGCCATGATTCAACAGCGCGGCAATCTTCGGCGCAGCGAATTCCTGCGCCAGATAGCGGAGCTCGACAGCAGCTCCCTGGAGCTTGCCGAAGGTATCTCGCCGCGGATCACGCAACTGCTGGCGGAAGCCGCCCGGCGTACCGACCTGGGCGGCGGCGGCCTGTGGAAACAACTGCGGGGCCGGGATGAATCGACCCTGTTACTCGGAATTGGAGCGGCTCCCCGCCACTCACGACTCGTGGCGAATGCGAACCAACGGGCGCTGATCCGGGCACTGGCTGAAATACGGCCCGGGCGCTCCAGCAACGAAGTTGCCTTATCCAGTGTCCAGAAGCTGCTGGAGCTCGCCGGCTCGAAGGCCGCCCTGCTGCAACGCCTGCGGCGCGAGACACAGTTCGCCGCGCTGTTGAGAATCTGGTTGTTCCTGCATGTCCCGCTGTGCTTCGCCCTGCTGGCAGCGCTCTGCATACACGTAGTCACTGTCTTTCTGTACTGGTGACGCGATGCTGATCTGCCTCATACGCGAGGTAACCGGAAGTGCCCCGGCCGCCAACAGGCCAACGCCCGGTACTGTATTTCAGACTACGGAGTTGACGATCGGCAGCGCTCCCGATCAGCACGTGCAGGTTCCCCACAAAGATGTTGATCCACAACACGCCGTGCTGCGCTGCCTTCCGGGTGGCCGCCTGCTGCTGACCGCGCTGGGCCCAAAGGGCGTCATGGTAAACGGCCGCCGCGAAACCCGGGTACAGCTGGATCCGAACGATACGCTGCAACTCGGTGACACTACCGTCAAAGTTGAGCCGCCGGACCCGCATTCAAACGAACAGTACACCTGCGTGTTACGTGTCACCGATCCCTACACGCCGGATGAAACCTCACCGGCTGCCGCCAGCCATTCGGGCATGCAGGCGCCGCGCTTCACGATCAGCTTCTGGTCATGGACATTGACCCTGGGTGTCGCAGCGATCTTCCTGTTGGTGCCGATGGGTACATTCCTGGCGCCGTCGATGCGCAAGCTGCTGCGCAGTACTCCTCTCGTTCCGAGCGACGCACTGTGGTCCTCCGGTCCGCTTCACGCAGCCCACCGCTTCATCGGCAACGACTGCACGGCCTGCCACGTCAAGCCGTTCGAGCGCGTCCGCAACTCGGAGTGCGAGAAATGTCATGCCGACGTCCAGCACCATGTTGACGTTCGCACAGCAGACGTTGCCCTGTTCGACCGAGAGCGGTGCGCCGCCTGCCATTTCGAGCACAAGGAGCCTGCCACGCTCGTCCTGCGCGATCAGCGCCTGTGCACGGACTGTCACGCCCGCCTCGACAAGCTGAAGTCTGATCCACAGATCGAGAAC
>Ga0068859_100001326_pt1 | contig 25257 bp, 29 predicted proteins | sample KBSSwiS22_FD_66585 | JGI IMG/M metagenome (GOLD analysis project Ga0068859, IMG submission 66585) | Switchgrass rhizosphere microbial communities from Kellogg Biological Station, Michigan, USA - KBS Switchgrass S2-2 | ecosystem: Host-associated > Plants > Roots > Rhizosphere > Soil ...
GCCCAGAAGGCGGACGTCGAAGGCTACAATGACGTGGCCGCGGTGTTCCGCTCCACCGCCGAAGGCGAGACCGGTCACGCGCACGGCCACCTGGAGTTCATGGAAGGGGTGGGCGATCCGGCCACCGGCCTGCCGATCGGCGGCACCTCCGATAACCTCAAGGCCGCAATCGCCGGCGAAACGCACGAGTACACCGACATGTACCCGGGCATGGCGCGGACCGCCCGTCAGGAAGGCTTCGACGAGATCGCCGACTGGTTCGAGACCCTGGCCAAGGCCGAGAAGTCCCACGCCGGCCGCTTCCAGCGCGCCCTGGACGCCCTGGACTGACGTCTCCGTGAATCTGGGCGGCGGCCCCGCGCCGCCGCCCGGCCTGCCTTAGGATTTGCGCCGCCATGAGCGAGCAGGATGTCCCGCCGAACGGGCGGGAGGGCAGTCTCGACGCGCCCTTCCGACGAGAGATCGCCTGGCGCGACGACGACTACTACGACCTGGACAAGGTCCACGCCGAGATGGAGCGGGTGTTCGACATCTGTCACGGGTGCCGACGCTGCTTCAATCTGTGCGACAGCTTTCCGCGCCTGTTCGACGCGATCGACGAAAGCGCGACCGGCGAGATCGACGGCATCGGGCCGAAGGACTACGCCCACGTCGCCGAAGCCTGCACGCTCTGCGACATGTGCTTCCTGACGAAGTGCCCCTATGTCCCGCCGCACCCCTTTGACCTGGATTTCCCGCACCTGATCCTGCGCTACCGGGCCGCCAAGCGGCGGGCGGGCGAGCGCGAGTTCGTGCGCGAACAGCTGGGCAAGACGGACCGCAACGGCAAACTCGCCAAGCCGGTGGCGGGGCTGGCCAACTGGGCCACGGCGCGCAAGAACACCCCGCTTCGCAGCCTCATGGAGGCAATCGCCAAGATCGACTCCGAGGTCGAGCTGCCGAAATACAATTCGCAGACCGCCGAGGACCGGCTGAAGCGGTCGGGTCCCGCAGCGGATCCGGCCGGACCCGCCTTCGGCCAGCGCAAGGTCGCGCTCTACGCAACCTGCTTTGTGGACTACAACGAGCCCGACACCGCGGTCGCCGCCGCCAAGGTGCTCGCCCGCCAGGGCTGCGAGGTGAAGCTCGTCTATCCGGAGTGCTGCGGCATGCCGGAGCTGGAAGCCGGCGCCCTGGCCGCCGTGGCGCGCCGGGCGGAAAAGGTGGCGGGGGTCTTCGAGCCGCTGATCGCCGATGGCTGGGACGTCGTCTCGCTGACCGCCTCCTGCGGCCTGATGATGAAGTTTGAGTGGCCGCTGATGCTGCCGGAGAGCGCCGCGGTGAAGCGCCTCTCCGCGGCGACCAAGGACATCTGCGAATACGTGGTCGACCTCAACCGCGCCTTCGGGCTGGCGCCGGGACTGCAGCCCATCGCCGGAGGCGTGACGGTGCATCACGCCTGCCATGCGCGGGCGCAGAACATGGGCGCCAAGTCGGCCGAGATGCTGCGCCTGATCCCGGACACCAAGATCGAACTGGTCGAGCGCTGCTCCGGCCACGGCGGCACCTTCGGGGTCATGAAGGCCACCCATCCCACCGCGCGCAAGGTCGGACGGCCCACCGCGCGCCAGATCGCCGCCAAGGGCTCGGAGACCCTGTGCTCGGACTGTCCCCTCGCCTGCAAGCATCTGGGCCAGCTGCTGGAGGCGGAGACCGCGGAATCCGCTTCCGCACCGCCGCGGCAGGAGCATCCCATCGAGGTCCTGGCCCGCTCGTACGGAGCCGCGTGACATGCCCGCCCAAGCCCGGAAGGTGACGCCCGAAGACCTGCTGCCCGACCCCGAGTACGCCAAGGTGCGCAAGGAGCGACGTGCGTCCCTGTTGCCGGTGAAGCGCCTGCGCAGGGTGGAGGTCGGGCCGTTCTGCACGGTCTTCTTCGAATCCTACGAAACCATGCTGTTCCAGATCCAGGAGATGCTGCTCACGGAGGGCGGAGGGCCGGCCCAGGTCCCTGATGAGCTGGCGGCCTACAATCCGCTGATCCCCCAGGGGCGCGAGCTGGTGGCCACGGTGATGTTCGAGATCGACGATCCGGTGCGGCGCGAGCAGACCCTGGCCAGGCTTGGCGGGGCCGAGGACCGCTTCTTCCTGCAGGTCGGAGGCGAACGCGTCGCGGGCCTCCCGGAAGGCGACCAGGAGCGCACCCGCGAAGACGGCAAGACCGCCGCTGTCCATTTCCTGCGCTTCGGCCTCAGCCCGCCGCAGATCGCCGTCTTCCGCGATCCCGCGACGACCATCCTCGTGGGCTGCGACCACGACCACTACAACCACTTGGCGGGGCTCTCGCCGGCCACCCGCGCCGAACTGGCCCGCGACTTCGCCTGAGGGAAGGCCGGCGCCCCCATTGAAACCTGGTCCGCCGGCCCGCAGGATCAGAACGGGCGGGGGCCTCAAGTATTGGAGGCGCTGATGGTCACACTCACCCGTCCGTTCGGCAATTGGGCCGGCGATCTCGACATCTCGCGGCGCAACCTCGCCTTGGCGCTGGCGGGGGGCTACGCGGTGGCGGCGTTCTCAGCCGACGCCGAGCCGATCAAAACGAGCGGCGAGAACCTGATCCAGAGCCAGGTCGATATCCCCGCGGGCGACCGCGCGATCCCGGCCTACGTGGCCCGGCCTCTCACCGGCCGCCGGCCGGTCATCCTGGTCTACAGCGAGGTGTTCGGGCTCCACGAGTGGGTGCGCGACGTCTGCCGCCGCCTGGCGCACGCGGGCTACGCCGCGGTCGCCCCTGACTTCTTCGTGCGCCACGGCGATCCGTCCAAGACCACCGACTGGCCGCAGATCCAGAAGATCGTGGCCCAGGCCGGCGACAAGCAGGTGACCTCCGACACCTCCGCGACGCTGACATGGCTGAAGCCGCAGCCCTGGGCCGACGTCATGCGCCTGGGCGTCACAGGCTTCTGCTGGGGCGGGGCCAAGGCCTGGCTCGCGGCCGAACGCTTCCCGCAGATCAAGGCCGGCGTCGCCTGGTACGGGCCGCTCCGGGCGCGTCCGGAGATGGGCGCCACGGTGGGGCCGATCGATCTGGTGAAGAGCCTGAAGGCCCCGGTGCTCGGGCTCTACGGCGGCAAGGACCAGGGAATTCCCGCCGCCGACATCGCCGCAATGCGCGCGGCGCTGAAAGCCGGCGGCAAGGCGGGCTCGGAGATCGTCGTCTACCCTGAGGCGCAGCACGGCTTCCTGGCGGACTACCGTCCGAGCTTCGACCCGGCCGCGAGCCGCGACGGCTGGGCCAGGATGCTGGCGTTCTTCAAGCGTCAGGGGGTGGGCTGACCGCTCCCGCGTCAGCCCTCAGTGCGGCGGCTCGTCTGTAGCCGCCGCGTTACCTACCGGCGTGGTGTTGCCGACGGGAGGAGGCGGGAGGGCCGGAAGCGCGACCGGCGCATTGCCCGCCGCGGTCGTCTCGCCGACCGATTCCTCATCGTCGGCTTCGGTGTTCCCCGCCGGCTTCTTCTCCTGCGGCGGCGGGCCCTCGATACGTTCCTGCGAGAGCGGCGCGGCGTCCTCCGCGTCCACCGGCGCCGGACCGCCCACGCCCAGGACGCGCTCGCCTGGCAGCCGCCCGCCGCGGCTGAGGCTGCCGATCATGCCCGAGGCGAAGGCCGCCGCCGCGGCGGCGGCCAGCAGGAAAGCCACGATCTGCAGCGCGCGGTGCGGCATGGTCCAGGTCATGGGCGCGGACCCTAGTGCGGGGCCCGGGCCAGGGAAAGCCGGTTCGCCGGCGTTTTCGCGGAAAGGCCCGCGAAGGGCGGGCAGAGTAAACGGGTCTTAACCCTCGGCGGGCAAACAGGGAGGCTGGTGGAGCTTGGAGCGTGGGGCATGGCGCGGGCGGCGCGGAAAACCGGGGCGGGCCTCGTCTGGCATATCGCGGGGCTGACGTGGTCGCACTCGGCGACAGCGCGGCTGAGAGGGGGCGCGGTCGCCGCCTTCGGCGTGGCGCTGTCGGTGGCTTTCGCGACCTACAGTTCCGCCGACCCGAGCCTCAACACCGCCACGGTTTCGGCCCCCACCAACGCTCTGGGCGCCACAGGCGCCTTGCTGGCCGACATCGGCGTGCAGTCGCTGGGCGTGGCGGCCGGACTGGCGGGGCTTTTGATGGTGGTGCTGGGCCTTTCGCGGGTCGCCGCGGCCGATCCCCACGCCGGCCGAGGCCATCTGCGGCTTCGGGCCCTCACCGGAACGCTCGGCGTGGCGCTGCTGGCGGGGGCGCTGGCCGCCCCCGCGCCGCCCGCCGCCTGGCCGCTCGCCAAGGGCCTGGGCGGCTTCTGGGGCGACGCCATCCTGAACGTCCTCGCGGGCCTGCTGGCCTATGCGCATCTTCCCGCGCCGGCCGTGATCGCCGCTCTGCTGCTGGCGCCGCTCGGCCTGGCCGCGCTCGGTTACGGACTCGGGCTTTCGCTTTCCGAAGCCAAGGCGCTGATCGCCTGGACCGCCGAGCGGCTGCGCCGCGCGCCCGCGCCTCCGGCCCCGCCCGAGCACTCCGCCCGGGCAGCGCGCGCCGCCAAGGTCGCTCAGCGCAAGGCGGCCGACGCCGACCTTCCCGACGCCGACGCCGACGCCGCAGCGGCTCCGGCCGCCGACGAGCGCGCCGCCCAGCTCAAGGTCAAGCCGCCGAAGCCGCAAAAGGAAAGCGCGCGCGAACAGCGCGAGGCCCAGGCCACCTTCGAATTCGCCAAGCCCGCCGCGGCCAGCGCCTTCCAGCTGCCCGAGCTTTCGATGCTGGCCAAGCCGAAGCCAAGGGCGGCCCAGTTCGACGAAGGCGCCCTTCGCCAGAACGCCCAGTTGCTGGAGAACGTGCTGGCCGAGTTCGGCGTCCGGGGCCAGGTCGACCAGATCCGCCCCGGCCCAGTCGTCACTCTCTACGAGCTGGCGCCGGCCGCCGGCGTCAAATCCGCCCGCGTGGTGGCCTTGGCCGACGATATCGCCCGCTCCATGAGCGTCGCCGCCTGCCGGGTCTCGGTCGTGCAGGGGCGCAACGCCATCGGCATCGAGCTGCCCAACCAGAAGCGCGAGACCGTCTATCTGCGCGATCTGCTGGCCGCGCCGGAATACGAGCGCGGCGGCCAGGTCCTGCCCATGGCGCTGGGCGAGACGATCGGCGGCGAGAGCTACATCGCCGACCTGGCCAAGATGCCCCACCTGCTGATCGCCGGCACCACCGGCTCGGGCAAGTCGGTGGGGGTCAACGCCATGATCCTGTCCATCCTCTATCGGCTGCCGCCCGAGCAGTGCCGTCTGATCATGATCGACCCGAAGATGCTGGAGCTTTCGGTCTACGACGGCATCCCGCACCTGCTGGCGCCGGTGGTCACCGACCCCAAGAAGGCCATCGTCGCGCTCAAGTGGACCGTGCGGGAGATGGAGGACCGCTACCGCCGAATGTCGAAGATCGGCGTGCGCAACATCGCCTCCTACAACGAACGCGCGAAGGGGGCCGCCGAGAAGGGCGAGCACTTCGAACGGACGGTGCAGACCGGCTTCGACGATAACGGTCGGCCGATCTACGAGAGCGAGAAGATCAAGCCCGAGCCTATGCCCTACCTCATCGTGATCATCGACGAGGTCGCCGACCTGATGATGGTCGCCGGCAAGGACATCGAGGGCGCCGTCCAGCGCCTGGCGCAGATGGCGCGCGCGGCCGGCATCCACCTGATCATGGCCACCCAGCGGCCGTCGGTGGACGTGATCACCGGCACCATCAAGGCCAACTTCCCGACCCGCATCTCCTTCCAGGTCACCTCGAAGATCGACAGCCGCACCATTCTGGGCGAGCAGGGCGGCGAACAGCTGCTGGGCCAGGGCGACATGCTGTACATGGCCGGCGGCGGCCGCATCACCCGCCTCCACGGGCCCTTCGTCTCCGACGGCGAAGTCGAAGCCGTGGCCCGCTTCCTGCGCGACCAGGGCCAGCCCGCCTACCTCGAGGAGGTCACCGCCGGTGGCGACGAGGACGACGGCGGGGACGGCGGGCTGTACGGCGGCGGCGACGGGGAATCCAACGACCTCTACGACCGGGCGGTAGCCGTGGTGACGAGGGACGGCAAGGCCTCCACCAGCTACATCCAGCGCCGCCTGCAGATCGGCTACAACCGCGCCGCCTCTCTCATCGAGCGCATGGAGCAGGAGGGCGTGGTCGGCCCAGCCAACCACGCGGGCAAGCGCGAGATCCTCGCCTCGCCGCCGCCCTGAGGCGAGCCTGCCCGAAGGAACGGCGGCTGAACCTTGGCGTTGCGACGCTCGCCATCCCTGGCCCTAATGCCGCCGCCGTCGGACCCTAGCGTCCGCAGGCAAGGAGACCCGATGCTCGACCGTCGCCGCCTGACGCTTGCCTTGATCGCGGCCGGCCTAGCCCGCCCCGCCGCCGCCCAGGCTCCGCTCTCCGCGGACGACCAGGCCCTGATCGGCCGCGCGGTGGCCTATCTGGACGGGCTCGCGGAGGCCAAGGGGCGCTTCGTGCAAACCGACGGCCGCGGCCAGAGCAGCGCCGGCGCCTTCTTCCTGAAGCGACCGGGGAAGGCCCGCTTTGCCTACGATCCCCCCTCCGGCCTGCTGGTGGTGTCCAACGGCTCGACGGTGAGCATCGCCGACAGCCGGCTGAAATCGTTCGAGAGCTATCCGCTAGGGATGACCCCGCTGTCCCTGTTCCTGGCGCGCAATATCCGCCTTGACCGGGGCGTGCAGGTGACCGGCGTGACGCGTTCGGCCCAGGGCTTCGCCATCAGCTGCCGCGACGGTTCGAAAAAGGCGCCCGGCCAGCTCACCCTGGCCTTCGCAGATGCGCCGCTGAGACTGGCCGGATGGACGGTGACCGACGCGCAAGGACGCACCACGCGCGTGCGCTTGACCGCGCTTTCCGCCGCCAGCGGCCTGGGTTCGGAGCTATTCGTGCTGAAGGACCCGCGTCCAAAAAACGTGGGCCGCGCGCGTATGTGATGAAATTCGCACACTCAAGCTATAACGCCCTTTCAGATTGACTTTTTCGCCCCCCTGTGGCCATCATACATCACCTCGTCTGCGCGCTGATGCGCGAAGGCGGGCCGTGCCGGACTCTATCCCCTCCCGGCGGCGGCATGAGAGACAACTGGACGCCCGGGCTCACGCCCGGGCGTTTTTTATGTCCCGTAGGCGGACGCCAGGCGCCGCGATAAGGAAGGCGCATGCGGCTTCGGATCACCACCTGGAACATCAATTCGGTTCGCCTGCGTCACGAGCAGGTCTCCCGATTCGTCCGCGAACACGCGCCCGACGTGCTTTGTCTGCAGGAGATCAAGTGCCGGGAGGGCGAGTTCCCCACCCAGGCCTTCGTCGACATGGGCCTGCCGCACCTGAAGATCGCCGGCCAGAAGGGCTGGCATGGCGTGGCCATCGCCTCGCGCCTGCCGCTGGAGCCCGCGCAACCGCTGGAGGTCTGTCGCGAAGGTCACGCACGGTGCGTCGGCGCGACCGTGGCCGGCGTCGAGATCCATAACTTCTATGTTCCGGCCGGCGGCGATCTGCCGGACCGCGCGCTGAACCCCAAGTTCGACCACAAGCTCGATTTCTACGAGAAGCTGGCCCTGGAGCTGTCGCGGCGCGATCCGGCGGCCCCCCTGGCGGTCGTCGGCGACCTCAACGTGGCGCCAGGCGAACACGACGTCTGGAACCACCGCTACATGTCCAAGATCGTCAGCCATACGCCCTGCGAGATCGAGGCGTTCGGCAAGCTGACCCAATCCCTGGGCTTCATCGACCTGCCGCGGGCCGCCACGCCGGAGCCCGAGAAGATGTTCTCCTGGTGGAGCTATCGCGCCCAGGATTTCCGCAAGTCCAACCGCGGCCTGCGGCTCGACCACGTGCTGGTGACGCCGGGGCTGCGCGATGCGGCGTTCCGGACCGGCGCAGCGGCGGCCCGGGTGCACGACGACGTGCGCGAGTGGGAACGGCCCTCCGACCACGCCCCGGTGAGCGCCGACCTGGCGCTCTAGGCCTTGGCCAAGAGGCGGTCGTCAGGCGTGGCCGATCTGACCCTCTTCGGCCTTGCGGGCGGCGTACACGCCAGCGAAATCGATGGGGTCCAGCAGGAAGGGCGGGAAGCCCCCTTCCGAGGTGATGTCGCTGATGATCCGCCGGGCATAGGGGAACAGATAGCGCGGGCACTCGATGAGCAGCACCGGCTCCATGTCCTCGGGGCTCACGCCGCTGATCTGGAACAGGCCGCCGTAGAGCAGCTCGACCACGAACAGCGCGCCATCGTCACGGTTCGCCTTGGCGGAAAGCTTCAGCTCCACCTCGAACAGGCCGTCCTCCCGGCCGCGCGCGTTCATCTCCACCCCAAGGTCGATCTGGGGTTGGGCTCCCCCGCGCAGCGCTTCGGGCGCGCGGGGGTTCTCGAAGGAGAGGTCTCGCACGAATTGGGCGAGGATGCGGATGCCCGGCGGATCGCCGTCTTGGGGCGCCGCGACGGCGGGGTCGATGTCGGTCATGGGGTCGCCAGGCCTCTTTTCGCCGCGGCCTGGCCGCTTGAGCTGGGCCGGCGGGCTAACATGGCGCCCCTGTCGATGCAACGTCGCCCCTGACGAGGACGCTTAACCGTCTTATATAGGGAGATCGACATTCCCCCCTGACGTCGCGAGTCGTCCTTGCAACTGCTTGAGCTGATCATCTTCGCCGGCCTTGCCGCCATCGTGCTCTACCAGCTCTATTCGGTGCTGGGCCGTCGTGTGGGCCGTCAGCCTGAGGACCCGCCGGCGGCGGAGCCCGCCAAGCCGACGGCGCCGCAAGCCGACCGGGCGCTCGAGCCCGCGGACGAGACGGTCACCCTCAGCGGCCTGGCCGCGATCCGCGCCCGCGACCCCAGCTTCGACGTCGAGCGGTTCCTGAGCGGCGCCCGCAGCGCCTACGAGATGACGGTCCGCGCCTTCGCCGCCGGCGACCGGACCACTCTGCGCAACCTGCTGGCGCCGGCGGTGATGGCCGGCTTCGACACCGCCATCGCCGCGCGCGAATCCGAAGGCCGAAGCGAATCGGTTGAGTTTTTGCACGCCCCGCGCGCCGACCTCGAGAAGGTCGAGGTGCCGCCGAACGGCGACCTGGCGCGGCTGACGGTGCGATTCCTCGGCGAATTCCGCAACCGGTCCAAAGGGCCGGAGGGCGAGGCGGTCGAGGACCGGCGCACCGCCGAACTGTGGACCTTCGAGCGCAACCTTCGAAGCCGCGACCCCAACTGGATGCTGATCCACGTCGACGCCGCGGAGGCCTGACGTCCCGTGACCCTGCGCCTGGCCGCAGCGGCGCTCTGCGTCCTGACGCTCACCGCCTGCGCCACGACGCCGCCCGGCCCGCCCTCCGTCCCGCCACCAGCGCCCTTCGCGCCGCCAGCCGCACCAGAGGCCATCGGCCCCATTCCCCTCTCGGCCCTGCCCGGCTGGGCCCAGGAAGACCACGCCGCGGCGTTCGCGGCCTATCGGGCGACCTGCAGGGTGGCCAAGGCCGAGGCGTTCGCCGGCCCTTGCCGGGAAGCCCGCGCCGCGGGCGCGCTCGATGAAGCGGCGGCTCGCCGCTTTCTGGAGGATCGTTTCGTCGCCGAGCCTCTGGCGGGCGCGGGCGTGCTCACCGGCTATTACGCGCCCGTCTACGAGGCGCGCCGCGAACCGGACGCCGTGTTCAGCGCTCCCGTCCGGCCCAGACCCGCAGACCTGAAGGTCGTGGACGCCGGCCTGTTCGACCCCGCCCAGGCCGGTCGGCCCGGCGCGGCCTTCGACGCCGGAACCGGCGACGTGCTGCCCTATCCCGACCGCGTGGCCATCGAGGCGACGCCCGCCGATGGGGCGCTTGCCTGGATGAAGCCGGAGGACCTGTTCTTCCTGCAGATCCAGGGCTCCGGGACGCTGGTTTTCGAGGACGGGCGGCGGGTCAAGGTGCTTTACGCGGCCAACAATGGGCGCGCCTTCATGCCGCTGGCGGCCATCATGCGCGAACGCGGCCTGCTCGCGGCGGATCAGTCTTCCGCCGAGGCGATCCACCAATGGCTGGCCGCCCATCGCGGGCCGGAAGCCCAGGCCCTGATGCAGCTCAATCCCCGCTACGCCTTCTTCAGCCTGGCGCCGGACGACGGCCGCCCGCCGGTGGGCGCGGCCAACATCCCCTTGCCGGCCGGGCGTGCGGTGGCGGTGGATCCGGGCTGGCGCGCCATGGGCGACCTGCTGTGGATCGACGCCGAGGCCCCTTTGCTGACCGGCGCCTTCCCCACCTACCGCCGGCTGGTCACGGCCTTGGACACCGGCGGCGCCATTCGCGGGCCGGTCCGCGCCGACCTCTACCTCGGCGAAGGGGCGGCCGCCGGCGCCGAGGCCGGCCGCATCCGCCACAGCCTGCGCTATTGGCGGCTGGTCCCCCGCGCGGCCGTTCAATGAAGCGGCCGCTACGCCCCGACGAGCTGAGGGTCTGGGGCCTGGTGGCCGGCACCGTCCATCCCCTTCCCGGCCGGGCGGCGCCCAGGCCGCCTGCCGAGGCCAAGGCCGTCGAGACGCCGGCGCGGATTCCCCCGGCGAACCTGCGGCCGGTCGCCAAACCGGCTGCGCCCCGCGCGGGCCTCGACCCCATCGAGCCCAACCGGCGCTGGCGCATCACCCGCGAGCGCGAGCCGATCGGCGCGCGCCTGGACCTGCACGGTCTCGACCAGGATCGCGCCCGCGCGGCGCTGGAGGCCTTCCTGCGACGGGCCCAGGACGAGGGCTATCGCGCGGTGCTGGTGATCACCGGAAAGGGCGTCCAGGGCGACGGCGTGCTGCGCCGGCGCACGCCCGAATGGCTGGCCGCGCCGCATCTGGCGGGCGTCGTCGCGGGAATATCCGAGGCCGGCCGCCGCCACGGGGGCGAAGGGGCGATTTACGTGGCGCTGAAACGCAAGGGGAAGGGTTGACCGCCCAAACGTCTATTTGGGCCGGGCCGCCTTTTCGGCGAGGCCGCTGGTTCCTTCCCGGGCTTCGAGCCGGGCCGCCACCTCGTCGAGGCTGACGCCGCCGGCGGCCAGCACCACCAGCCAGTGGTAGATCAGGTCCGCACTTTCGGCGGCGAGGGCCGAAGCGTCGCCCTGGGCGGCGGCGAGCACCGTCTCAACAGCCTCCTCGCCAAGCTTCTTCGCGGCGCGGGCCGGATCGGCGAGGAGCTGGGCGGTGTAGGAGGCGTTCGCCTCGGCGCCCTTGCGGGCCTCGATCGTGGCGACGAGACGCGCCAGCACTTGGGCGAAGCGGTCCATCAAGCGGCCTCCTCGGTCAGGCGCACGGGGATTCCCGCCTGGGCCATGACATGCTTCACCTCGGAGATCGACACCTCGCCAAAGTGGAAGATGGAGGCTGCGAGCACGGCGTCGGCGCCGCCCTGCGTCACCGCCTCGGCCATGTGCTGGGCCGAGCCCGCGCCGCCCGAAGCAATCACCGGCACGCCGACGGCCGAGGTCACCTGCCGCAGCAGCTCGAGGTCGTAGCCGGTCTTGGCGCCGTCGCGGTCCATAGAGGTCAGCAGAATCTCGCCCGCCCCGCGATCCACCGCGTCCACCGCGTAGTCGAGCACGTCGAGGCCGGTGTCCTGGCGTCCGCCATAGGTGAACACCCGCCAGGCGCCGTCCGCGACGCGCTTGGCGTCGATCGCCACCACCGTCGCCTGGCTGCCGAAGGCGTCGGCGCAGGCGCTGACCAGGTCGCGGTTCTCCACCGCCGCGGTGTTGATCGAGATCTTGTCGGCGCCGGCCAGGAGGAGCCGCCGCGCGTCCTCCACCTTGCGGATGCCGCCGCCCACGGAGAGCGGCATGAAGCAGACCTCGGCCGTGCGCGCCACCACGTCCAGGATGATGCCCCGGTTCTCATGGCTGGCGGTGATGTCGAGGAACATCAGCTCGTCGGCGCCGGCGGCGTCATAGGCCCGCGCCTGCTCCACCGGATCGCCAGCGTCGCGGAGGGAGACGAACTGCACGCCTTTGACGACGCGGCCGTCCTTGACGTCCAGGCACGGTATGACCCGGACCTTCAGCGTCATGCCGCCGCCTTCAGCGCTTCGGCGGGCGCGATGTCGCCGTTATAGAGCGCCCGGCCCAGGACGGCGCCGGCGATCGGCGCGCCGCTGCGGGCGCGGAGCTTGAAGATATCCTGGACGCTGGCCAGGCCCCCGGCGGCGATCACCGGAATCGCCACCGCATCGGCGATCGCGCCGAACGCGTCCACGTTGAAGCCCATGGTGGTGCCGTCGCGGTCGATGTCGGTGACGATCAGGGCGCCTACGCCCGCGTCCTCGAAACGCTTGGCGACCGTGATGGCGTCGAGGTCCGAATCCTCGGTCCACCCCTGGACCGCCACCTTGCCCCCGCGCACGTCGACGCTGACAGCGATCTGCTCGGGCCACAGGCGAGCGGCCTCGCGCACCACCTGCGGCTCCCGCACGGCCACGGTGCCCAGGATGACGCGGCTGACGCCCGCTTCGATCCAGCGCTCGATGTCGGCCAGCGAGCGGATGCCGCCGCCAAGCTGCACCGGCACCGAAACCGCGCCCAGGATCGCTTCGACCGCCTCGGCGTTGGCCGCCTTGCCCTCCACCGCGCCGTTCAGGTCCACCACGTGGATCCAGTGGAAGCCCGCGTCGGACCATTCCCGCGCCTGGGCGGCGGGGTCCGAGTTGAAGACCGTCGCCTGATCGAGATCGCCGCGGATCACCCGCACGCACTGGCCGTCCTTCAGGTCGATGGCCGGATAGAGGATCAAGGTCGCCACTCCAGGAAGCGGGCCAACAAGGAAAGCCCGGCGTCTTGCGACTTCTCGGGGTGGAACTGCACGCCGGCGAGGTTGCCCCGCGCCACGGCCGCCGGGAAGCGGCCCCCGTGGTCCACATAGGCCGCCACGTCCGTGCTGTCTTCAGGATAGATGGCGAAGGAATGGGTGAAGTAGACCGCCCGGCCCGCCTTGAGGCCGGCCAGGATCGGCAGGTCGCCGACATCCAAGAGTCCGTTCCAGCCCATGTGCGGAACCTTGGCGTGCGGATCGTCGGGAGACAGCCGGCGCACCTCGCCCGCGACCCAGCCCAGGCCCGCCGTCTCGCCGAACTCCAGGCCCCGCGTGGCGAGGAGCTGCATGCCCACGCAGACGCCGAGGAAAGGCGCGCCCTTCTTCTGAACAGCCTCGGTCATGGCCTCGATGAGGCCCGGCCGGGCTTCCAGCGCCGCCATGCAGGCGGCGAAGGCGCCGACGCCCGGCAGCACCACCCGGTCGGCGGCGGCCACCGTCTCGGGATCGTCGGTCACGACGATGCGCGCGCGGCCTTCGGCGGCCCGCACGAGCGCCTTCTCGGCCGAGCGAAGATTGCCCGACCCGTAGTTGATGAGGGCCACCGTCTGCATTTCAGCCGTCGCGGCTCGATCCCTAGAGAACGCCCTTGGTGGAAGGCGCCTGCCCGCCAGTCTTGGGATCGACCTCGACCGCCATGCGAAACGCCCGAGCGAGCGCCTTGAAGCCGCTCTCGGCGATGTGGTGGCTGTTGTCGCCGTACAGCGTCTCCAGGTGCACGCAGGCGCCGAGGTTCATGGCCACCGCGTGGTGGAACTCCTTGAACAGCTCGGTGTCCATCTCGCCCACCTTCGGACGCGCGAAATCGACCCGCCAGATCAGATAAGGCCGGTTGGACAAGTCCAGGGCGCAGCGCGTCAGCGTCTCGTCCATGGGGATGTAGGCGTGGCCGAAGCGGCGGATGCCCTTGAAGCCGTCCAGCGCCTTCGCCAGCGCCTGGCCGAGCACGATGCCGGTGTCCTCCACCGTGTGGTGCATGTCGATGTGCAGATCGCCGCGGGTCTCGACCTCGATGTCGATCCCGCCGTGCCGGGCGAAGCTCTCCAGCATGTGGTCGAAGAAGCCCACGCCGGTGGCGACCTTGGCCGTTCCCGTCCCGTCCACGTCGACGCGGACGCGGATCTGCGTCTCCTTGGTGTTGCGGAGGACTTCGGCCGTGCGGCTCATCGTCAGAATCCCTTGGCCGCGGCAAGATCCTTGAGCTGGACCTGCGGCCTTGGCCCATAGTGCGAGATAACCTCGGCCGCCGCCAGCGACGCCAGCCGTCCGCATGCCTGCAGCGGCCGGCCGCGCGAGAGGCCGAACATGAATCCGGCTGCGTATTGGTCGCCGGCGCCAGTCGTGTCCACGACTTTCTCCACCCGCTCGGGGGCGACCTGCAGCCGTTCGCCCTGGCTCAGGATCACCGAGCCCTTTTCGCCCCGTGTCACCGCGGCCAGCTTCACCCGCCCGCGGAGCGCCTCGGCGGCGGCCTCGAAGCTGTCGGTCTGGAACAGCGCCGTCGCCTCCACCTCGTTGGCGAACAGCAGGTCCACCTGGCTGTCGATGAAACCCAGCAGCGCCTGGCGATGCCGCTCGACCACGAAGCCGTCGGAGAGCGTCAGCGCCAGCATGCGGCCCGACGCTCGGGCGAGCCCCGCCGCCTTGGCGAAGGCCCGCCGCGCCGGCTCGGCGTCGAACAGGTAGCCTTCGAGGTAGACGATCTTCGCCGCCTCGATCACCGTGTCGTCCACGTCGTCTTCGGCGAAATGGGTCGAGGCGCCGAGGTAGGTGCACATGGTGCGCTGGCCGTCCGGCGTGACGTTGATCATGCAGGCGGCGGTCGCCGGCCCGATTTGCAGCGGCAGGTTGTCGAACCTCGCCCCGATGGCGCGCATGTCGTGGGTGAAGACGGCGCCCAGCTGGTCGTTGGCCACCTTGCCTAGGAAGACCGCCGCGCCGCCAAAGCTCGCCACCCCCGCGACCGTGTTGGCGGCGGACCCGCCCGAGGTCTCCACGCCGGGCGCCATCTCGGCGTAGAGCGCCGAGGACCGCTGGGCGTCCACCAGGGTCATGCCGCCCTTGGCCAGGCCCTGGGCGTCGATGAAGGCGTCGTCCGCCGGAGAGATCACGTCGACGATGGCGTTGCCGATGGCGGCGACGTCGTAGAGGTCTGGCATCACACGGCTTTCCGGGAAAATTCGGAGCGGGGCTTACAGCGAAAGCCCAGCCGGGGCAACGCGGCTCAGCCTGTCCTGACGAACAGATGGCGCGAGGGGCAGAGGTCGGCGACCACGCATTCCTCGCACTTGGGCCGGCGCGCGACGCAGGTGTAGCGGCCATGCAGGATCAGCCAATGGTGCGCCCGCGTGAGATACGGCTGGGGAACCACCGCCATCAGCTCGCCCTCCACCTGCTCGGGCGTCTTGCCGAACGCCAGGCCCAGGCGGTGCGAGACGCGGAAAACGTGGGTGTCGACGGCGATGGCGGGCTCGACGTCCAGCTCGTTCAGCACCACCGAGGCGGTCTTGCGGCCGACGCCCGGCAGCGCTTGCAGCTTCTCCCGCTCCAGCGGCACCTCGCCGCCGTACTGCTCCACCAGGATGCGCGAGAGCGCGATCACGTTGCGCGCCTTGGTGTTGAAGAGACCAATGGAGGAGATGAAGGGCTTCAGCCCCTCCTCGCCGAGCGCCAGCATCTTCTGGGGCGTGTCGGCGACCTCGAACAGCCTGGCGGTGGCCTTGTTCACCGAGACGTCTGTGGCCTGCGCCGACAGCGCCACGGCCACCACCAGGGTGTAGGGGCTGTCGTAGTCCAGCTCGGTCCGCGGATGATCCTCCTGCGCCTGGAAGCGGGAGAAGATCTCCTCGATCCGGGCTTCCTCGGCGGGGTTGGGCTTGCGACGGGCGACGGGCTTGGCCATGGCGCGGCGAACATGGCCCGCGCCGTCGCACTTTGTCACCTGGTTGCGCTCCGCGCCCCGACGGACATGGCGTATGCTCCCGCCCATGGCCTCGCCGCTCTACATGGACGCCGAGATCCGGCCGAACCGCTCGCTGTCGGAACGTGGCTTCATCGTGCTGATCAGCGTGGTCACCGTGTTGAACTGCGCCTCGGGGGCGGTGTTCATTGCGCTCGGCGCGACGCTGGTTCCTTTCTTCCTGGGCGCTGACGTCCTGGCCATCGCCGTCGCGCTGATGGTCAGCTTCAACGCCGCGCGGCGCATCGAGCGGGTGCAGGTGAGCGCCAGCGAAATCCGCGTCACCCTGGAGACGCCCAGGAGACAGAGCCAGCTCGTCTGGGAAAGCCCCACCGCCTTGACCCGCGTCCGCGTGGAAAAGGAGGACAACCGCGCCGTCTCGCTCAAGCTGGCGCTTTCGGGCCGGGAGGCCGAGGTCGCCGCCGCCCTCAGCCCGCGCGAGCGGGCGGACTTCGCCCGCGCCCTGGACCGCGCCATCTGGCGGGCGAAGCGCGGGCGCTGAAGGCCCGCGCCCCGATCTAGAGAATGAACCTCGACAGGTCGGCGTTGCGCGCGAGCTCGCCGACCCGGTTCTGGACATAGGCGGCGTCGATGCTCACCACCTCGCCGCTCCGGTCGGCGGCGGTGAAGCTGATCTCCTCCAGCACCTTCTCCATGACGGTCTGCAGCCGGCGCGCGCCGATGTTCTCCACCGCCCCGTTGACGCTGACCGCGGCGTCGGCGAGCGCATCGACAGCCTCGTCGGTGAAGGTCAGCGTGACCCCCTCGGTGGCCAGCAGCGCCTGGTGCTGGCGGATCAGGTTGGCTTCGGGCTCGGTGAGGATGCGCCGGAAGTCGTCGCGGGTGAGCGGCTTCAGCTCAACGCGGATCGGCAGACGCCCTTGCAGCTCCGGCAACAGGTCCGACGGCTTGGCCACATGGAAGGCGCCGGAGGCGATGAACAGGATGTGGTCGGTCTTCACCGGCCCGTATTTGGTGGAGACGGTGGTCCCCTCGATTAGCGGCAGCAGGTCGCGCTGCACGCCCTCGCGGCTGACGTCGGCGCCCGCGCGGTCGGCGCGGCTCGCCACCTTGTCGATCTCGTCGAGGAAGACGATGCCCTGGTTCTCGGCCAGCTCCAGCGCCTCCTGGGTGAGCGCCTCCTGGTCCACCAGCTTGTCGCTTTCCTCGGCGATCAGCGGCGCCCAGGCCCCGACCACCGTGGTCTTGTGCGTCTTGGTGCGCCCGCCGAACGCCTTGCCGAACATGTCGGAGAGGTTCACCGCGCCGATGGAGGCGCCCGGCTGGCCGGGGATCTCGAAGGCCGGGAAGGCCGGCGCCGTGTCGGCGACCTGCAGCTCCACCTCCTTGTCGTCCAGCTCGCCGGCGCGAAGCTTGCGGCGGAAGGCGTCGCGCGCGGCGGTGGAGCCCGGTCCGGTGAGCGCGTCCAGAATCCGCTCCTCGGCGGCGGCCTCGGCCCGAGCGCGGACGCCCGCGCGGCGTTTCTCCCGCACCATCGCGATGGCGCCCTCCACCAGGTCGCGGACGATCTGGTCGACGTCGCGGCCGACGTAGCCGACCTCGGTGAACTTGGTGGCCTCGACCTTCAGGAAGGGGGCCTGGGCCAGCCTGGCCAGACGCCGCGCGATCTCGGTCTTGCCCACGCCGGTGGGGCCGATCATCAGGATGTTCTTCGGCGTCACCTCGTCGCGCAGGTCGTCCGGGACGCGCCGGCGCCGCCAGCGGTTGCGCAGCGCCACGGCCACGGCGCGTTTGGCCTCGGGGTGGCCGACGATGTAGCGGTCCAGCTCTGAGACGATCTCGCGGGGAGAGAATTCGGTCATCTGGGGGGCTCCGCCGCCGGGGCCTCAGACCGTCTCAACGGTCAGCTCGCCGTTGGTGTAGACGCAGATGTCGGCGGCGATGGCCATGGCCTTGCGGGCGACGGCCTCGGCGGAAAGCTCGCTGTCCATGAGGGCGCGCGCGGCGGCGAGCGCATAGTTGCCGCCGGAGCCGATGGCGGCGACGCCGCTTTCCGGCTCGAGCACGTCGCCCACGCCGGTCACGGTGAGCACCGAGGTCGCGTCGGCGACGATCAGCATGGCCTCCAGCTTGCGCAGGTAGCGGTCGGTCCGCCAGTCCTTGGCCAGGTCCACGCAGGCCCGCGCGAGCTGCTCAGGATACTGCTCCAGCTTGGCCTCCAGCCGTTCGATCAGGGTGAAGGCGTCGGCAGTGGCGCCGGCGAAGCCCGCCACCACGCGCCCGCCGGCCAGCCGGCGCACCTTGCGCGCATTGCCCTTCACGACCGTCTGGCCCATGGAGACCTGGCCGTCGCCCGCGATGACGGTGGAGCCGCCCTTGCGAACCGCTAAGATGGTGGTCCCGTGCCAATCCGGAAACGTCGCGCCCATGGCCGGCATGTGGCCAGAGGCGGCGGAGAGGTCAAGGCGGACGCAAGCAGCCGATGAGTTTCACCGACGAGGAAGTCGAACGCTACGCCCGCCATCTGGTGCTGCGCGAGGTGGGCGGTCCGGGCCAGCAGCGCCTGAAGAACGCCAGCGTGCTGGTGGTGGGCGCCGGCGGCCTGGGCTCTCCCGCCGCGCTCTACCTGGCCGCGGCCGGCGTCGGCACGGTGATGCTGGCCGATCCCGACATCGTCGACCGCTCCAACCTCCAGCGCCAGATCCTGTACGTGGAGACCGACGTGAACCGACCTAAGGCCGAGGCCGCGGCCGATCGGCTGGCGGCGCTCAACCCGCACATCTTCGTGGCCGGCTTTGAAGGCGCCTTCGACGCGGAGACCGCCGACGAGCTGATCGGCGGGGTGGACCTCGTGCTGGACGGGACCGACGACTTCGCCACCCGCTTCTGCGTCAGCGACGCCTGCGTGCGCCACGGCAAGACCCTTGTGTCCGGCGCGATCGGCCGATGGACCGGCCAGATCGGCGTCTTCTCGGGTCGGCCCTGCTATCGCTGCCTGGTGCCGGAGACGCCGCCCGACGCCGAGACCTGCGTGGCCGTGGGCGTGGTGGGGGCGCTGGCCGGCGTGATCGGTTCGATGATGGCGCTGGAGGCGGTGAAGCTGATCACCGGCGCTGGCGAGCCGCTGCAAGGACGTCTGATGATCTACGACGGCCTGTCGGGCGAGGCCCGCACCGTGCGCGTCGCGGCCGACCCGGCCTGCCCCGCGTGCGGCGGGGCCTAGAGCGCGTCAGGCGAAAGTGGATACCGGTTTCGCCGCCCGACGCGCTCCAAATATTTGAAGATAGGCGCTAGAGCATGGAGGGAATCACGCGGTCCGGCGGACGATGCCCGTCCATCCAGGTGCGGATGTTGATGATCACCTTCTCGCCCATGTCGATGCGGCCCTCGATGGTGGCCGAGCCCATGTGCGGCAGCAGCACCGCATTTGGCTGCTTCAGCAGCTTGGGATTCACCGCCGGCTCGAACTCGAACACGTCCAGGCCGACGCCCGCGATCTTGCCGGCCGCCAGCAGGTCGGCCAGGGCGTTCTCGTCGATGATCTCGCCGCGCGAGGTGTTGATGACAACGGCGTGAGGCTGCAGCAGCTTGAGCCGCCGGGCGGACAGCAGGTGATAGGTGGCGGGCGTGTGCGGCGAGTGCACCGAGACGATGTCCATCCGCGCCAGCATCTGGTCCAGGCTGTCCCAATAGGTCGCACCGAGGTCCTCGGCGATCTTCGCCGGAACGGGGCGGCGGTTGTGGTAGTGGATCTGCAGGCCGAAGGCGCGGGCGCGCCGTGCGACCGCCTGGCCGATCCGACCCATGCCGATGATGCCCAGCCGCTTGCCCGTGACGCGGCGGCCCAGCATCCAGATCGGGCTCCATCCCTTGAACTCGCCCCTCTGGATCGACGTGGCGCCTTCCACGATGCGGCGGGCCACGGCCATGATCAGCGCCAGCGTCAGGTCGGCGGTGTCCTCGGTGAGCACACCCGGCGTGTTGGTGACGATGATTCCCCGCTCGGTGGCCGCCGAGACGTCGATATGGTCGACGCCGGCGCCGAAGTTGGCGATGAGCTTGAGCTGCGGTCCGGCCTTTTTCAGCAGATCGGCGTCGATCCGGTCGGTGATGGTCGGGGCCAGGACCTCGGCGCGGCCCACCGCCGCCTCCAGCTCCTCCCGGGTCATCGGCGCGTCCGTCAGGTTGAGTTCGGCGTCGAACAGCTCGCGCATGCGCGTCTCCACCGGATCCGGCAGCTTGCGCGTGATGATGACTTTCGGCTTGCGGGCGGCCATGGGCGACCTGAAAAGAACCAGAAGGAACGAGGGCCTGAGGGGCGGCTCCCTTACCCGATCCCTGTAGCAAAGGCCCCCAGGCCGGCCAAGGCGAGGCGACGACGATGCGAATTCGGAAGCGGGCGGCGCTCGCGGCCGCAACGGCGGTGATTTGCGGCGCCGGCGTCCTGGGCGCCCGCCCGGTCCAGGCCGCGCCGGCCGAGCGGGCGACGCCGTCGGGCCTGCCCGTGCCCCGCTACGTCTCGCTCAAGTTCGGCCGGGTGAACGCCCGCGCCGGCCCGGGCGACGACCATCGGCTGCTGTGGGTCTACGAAGTCCGCGGCCTTCCGCTCCAGATCGTGGCCGAGACCGCCGAATGGCGTCGCGTCTGCGATCCGGATGGGGGATTGGCCTGGGTGCACAAGCGGGTCACCGACGGCCGCCGCATGACGATGAACGTCGGCGCCCTGCCGGCGCCGCTCCGCGCCAAGCCCAAGGACGTCGCCCGCGTCGAGGCCTATCTCAAGCCCCGGGCGCTCGCCGCCCTGGTCCGATGCCAGGACGGCTGGTGCAAGGTGCGGGCTGACGACACCTCCGGCTGGGTCCGGACCGGCGAGCTCTGGGGCGCCTCGGAGGCGGTGCAGTGCCGACGCGCGGGTGCGGTCGCCACGACGAAGGGGCGTTGAGCCCCGCGTCCGGCTCGTGATAGCCCTGGCGCTCGTTCGCAAGGCCGGTCCCTCATGAGTAGCGCTCCCGACATCGTTCGCCCCTCCAGCTTCACCAAGGAGGACCTGCTCGCCTGCGCCCGCGGCGAGATGTTTGGGCCGGGCAACGCCCAGCTCCCGGCGCCGCCGATGCTGATGTTCGATCGGATCACCCGTATCGGCGCGGATGGCGGCGCCTACGGCAAGGGGTGCATCGAGGCTGAGCTCGACATCACCGACGACCTCTGGTTCTTTGCCTGCCACTTCATCGGCGACCCGGTGATGCCCGGCTGCCTCGGCCTGGACGCCATGTGGCAGCTCGTCGGCTTCTACCTCGGCTGGTCCGGCGCGCCGGGCCGCGGACGGGCGCTGGGCGTGGGCGAAGTCAAGTTCACCGGCCAGGTGACGCCGCAGGTCAACAAGCTGGTCTACAAGATCGACCTGAAGCGCGTGATCATGCGCAAATTGGTCATGGGCGTGGGAGACGGCTTGCTGGAGGCCGACGGAAAACCGATCTACGAGGCGAAAGACCTGCGCGTCGGGCTCTTCGCCGCCGAAGATCTCGTTTAAGCCGCGCCACACGGAGGAATCTTTCGATGCGCCGCGTGGCAGTCACCGGGATCGGCATCGTCTCGTCGATCGGGAACAATGCGAACGAGGTGCTGGCGTCGCTCCGCGAGGCCAGGAGCGGGGTTTCGGCCGCGCCGGAGTACGCCGAGCTGGGCTTCCGCTGCCAGGTCCACGCCGCGCCGCAGATCGACTGGGAATCGACGGTCGACCGGCGCGCCGCCCGCTTCCTCGCCCAGGGCACGGCCTTCGGCCACATCGCCATGGAGCAGGCGATCGCCGATTCCGGCCTTGAGGACTCCGAGGTCAGCCACGAACGCACCGGCCTGGTGGTGGGCTCCGGCGGCGCCTCGACCCGCAGCATCATCGACGCCGCCGAGACCGCCCGCACCCGTGGGCCCAAGCGCGTCGGTCCCTTCGCGGTGCCCAAGGCCATGAGCTCGGGCCCCTCGGCCACCCTCGCCACTTGGTTCAAGATCCGCGGCCTGAACTTCTCAATCTCCTCGGCCTGCGCCACCTCCGCCCATTGCATCGGCGTGGGTTACGAGCAGATCCTGATGGGCAAGCAGGACGTGGTGTTCGCCGGCGGCGTGGAGGAGCTCGACTGGACGCTGTCGGTCCTGTTCGACGCCATGGGCGCGATGAGCTCGAACTTCAACGACCGTCCGCAGGCGGCCAGCCGGGCCTATGACAAGGACCGCGACGGCTTCGTCATCGCCGGCGGCGCGGGCGTCGTGGTGCTGGAGGAGCTGGAGCGCGCCCGCGCCCGCGGCGCCAAGATCTACGGCGAAATCGTCGGCTACGCCGCGAACTCCGACGGCTTCGACATGGTGGCCCCGTCCGGCGAGGGCGCGGTCCGGTGCATGCGCATGGCGCTGGAGCAAGCGGGCGGCCGCAAGGTCGACTACCTCAACCCGCACGGCACCTCCACGCCGGTGGGCGACCTCAAGGAGATGGAGGGGGTTCGCGAGGTGTTCGGAAGCGCGGCGCCGCTGATCTCGTCCACCAAATCCCTGACCGGCCACAGCCTGGGCGCCGCCGGCGCGCAGGAAGCGATCTACAGCCTGCTGATGCTGAACAACGGCTTCGCCTGCGAGAGCGCCAACATCGAAACCCTCGACCCCGCCTTCGAAGGGCTGCCGATCCTGCGGGAGCGGCGCGACGTGCAGCTGGAGACCGCGATGTCTAACTCCTTCGGCTTCGGCGGCACCAACGGCTGCCTGGTGATGACCCGCGTCTGATCCGTCCTCCAGCTCCGCCGCGGCTGTTGCGGCGGCGCAAGGGATCGTCCACAAACCCGCAGCCGATCAAAGGGGAGAGCGCGGCGTGGCGGACGACTATCAGATGCCCAAGGGCGAGCTGATGAAGGGCAAGCGGGGCGTGATCACCGGGGTCGCGAACCACCAGTCCATCGCCTGGGGCATCGCCTCGCAGCTCGCCGCGCAGGGAGCGGAGATGGCCTTCCTGCACCTGCCGGGCATGGAGCGCCGGGTGGAGCCGCTTGCCCAGGCGGCGGGCGTCAAAACCCTCGCGCCGATGGACGTCACCGACGACGCCTCGATGGACGCCGCCTTCGGCGCGGTGAAGGCCGCCTTCGGCGAGATCGACTTCTTCCTCCACGCCATCGCCTTCGCCAACAAGGACGAGCTGAAAGGCTCCTTCGTCGACAACACCACCCGCGAGGGCTTCCTCCGCGCCCTGAACATCTCGGCCTTCAGCTTCGTGGACTGCGCGCGGCGCGCCTCCGAGCTGATGCCGAACGGCGGCTCGATCGTCACCCTGACCTACATGGGTTCGGAGCGGGCGATCCCGAACTACAACACCATGGGCGTGGCCAAGGCCGCGCTGGAGGCCGCGGTGCGCTACGCCGCGCGCGACCTCGGACCCCGGGGCGTGCGCGTGAATGCAGTCTCGCCGGGCGCCATGCGAACCCTGTCGCTGGCCGGCATCCAGGGCGGCCGCGGCATGCTGGCCAAGGGCCGCGCGCTCTCCGCCATGAAGGAAGACACCTCCATGGAAGGCGTCGCCGGCTGCGCGCTCTGGCTGTTCTCCGACCTCGGCCAGTCGACCACCGGCGAGGTCATCCACGTGGACGCCGGCTTCCACATCATGGGCTTCTCGGAGGACGAGGGCGGCGAGGGCTGATAGCCTCGCCCGCAATGTCCCAGAGCTTCGACGCCGATGTGATCGTCGCCGGGGCCGGCATGGCCGGCGCCACGCTCGCGCTTGCGCTGAAGCAGGCCGGCCTCGAGCCGGTGCTGATCGACCCGGTGGTCTTCGAAGCCCAGGTCGCCCCCACCTTCGACGGCCGCGCGTCGGCCATCGCCTATGCGGCCTTCCGGCAGTGGCGCGCGCTGGGCTTGGCGCCCCTGCTGGAGCCGCACGCCGAACGGATCGAACAGATCCTGGTGACCGACGGTCGGACGCCCGGTCCCGCAGCCTCAGGCCCCGGCCCCTTCTGGCTGCGCTTCGACGCCGAGGAGATCGCCGACCGCACCGAGGGCGAGCCGCTGGGCTACATGCTGGAGAACAGGCGCATCCGCGCGGCGCTCGCCGAAGCGGTGGAGGCCGCCAAGATCCGCGTCCTGGCGCCGGCCCGCGTCGCCAAGGCGGAGTTCGACGCCCGGGCCGCTGCCGTCACCCTGGCCGACGGGCGGACCTTGCGCGCGCCGCTGGCGGTGGGGGCGGAGGGCCGCGGCTCGATCGTCCGCCAGGCGGCGGGGATCGATTCCCAGGGCTGGGACTATGGCCAGACCGGCGTGGTGGCGACCGTGCGCCTGGCGCGGCCGCACGGCGGGGTGGCGCACGAATACTTCCTGCCCTCCGGGCCCTTCGCCATCCTGCCGCTGACGGGCCAGCGGGCGAGCCTGGTGTGGACCGAAAGTCACCGCCGCGCCGCCGCCCTGAAGGCCGCCCGACCCGAGGTGTTCCACGCCCACCTCCAGCGCCGCCTGGGCGACCACGTGGGCGAGGGCGTGGTGGAAGGGCCGCTGTTCACCTACCCGCTGGCGCTGCAGCTCGCCGAGCGGCTGACCGCGCCGCGCGCCGCCCTGCTGGGGGATGCGGCGCACGGGGTGCACCCGATCGCCGGCCAGGGCCTGAACCTGGGCCTGAAGGCCGCCGGCGCCCTGGCCGAGGTGTTGGTCGACGCGTCGCGCCTGGGCGAGGACATCGGGGCCGAAGCCGTGCTGGAGCGTTACGCCGCCTGGCGCCGCTTCGACACCCTGAGCCTGGCGGTGGGCATGGACGGCTTCGTGCGGCTGTTCTCCAACGACAACCCGCTGCTGCGCCTGGCGCGGGGCGCCGGCATGGCGGCGGTCAACCGCATCGGGCCGGCGCGGCGGTTCTTCATGCGCGAGGCCGGCGGGGCGGTGGGCGACCTGCCGCGGCTGTTGCGGGGCGAGGCGCTGTAGCGCCTATTCCCCGTCCGCCAGCTCGCGCGCTTCCTCGGGCAGCATGATCGGCACGCCGTCGCGGATCGGGTAGGCGAGGCGGGCGCCGCGGCTGACCAGTTCGCCCTTGGCGCGGTCGTACTCCAGCGGCCCGCGCGTCACCGGGCAGACCAGCACCTCCAGCAGGCGCGGGTCCACCTCCGGGGCGGCCATGTCGGCGAAGGAGGCGTCGGGGTGGCTCATGGCGATCACTTACTGCAACGGCGGGCTTTCGTCATCGGCGCCTTCCGCCGCGTCGATCTCGAGAAGCACGGTCAGGGTGTCGAACCGGGCGGCGAGGTCGGGCGCCTGCAGCAGCGCCTGCTTCTCCTGCGGATCGAAGGGCAGGCCCATCGCCAGGCTGTTGACCAGGGCGGCGAGGGGCGCGGCCTTGGCGGTCTCCCAATCGAGGTCGAGCTCCCGGCGGTTGAGGTAGCGTTTCAGGGCGCGGCTGAAACGCTCCCGCGCGTCCGGTGCGGCCAGGGCGTCGTCGTCCGGCCCCAGGTCGCATTCGTAGGCGTCGTATCG